>Ga0209677_100925_pt1 | contig 14355 bp, 16 predicted proteins | sample AraplaCvi_mCL_r2_2_FD_184285 | JGI IMG/M metagenome (GOLD analysis project Ga0209677, IMG submission 184285) | Arabidopsis root microbial communities from North Carolina, USA - plate scrape CL_Cvi_mCL_r2 (SPAdes) (version 2) | ecosystem: Host-associated > Plants > Roots > Endosphere | place: USA... | reverse complement strand
CCGGAGCTGTCGATCTATCACCTGCTCCAGCCTCTGATCGCCCAGCTCCCGGAAACGCCGGAGCCGGCGATCCAGGCCAACTCGATCGACCTGATGCGCGAGCTCGCCGCGCGCGGCGTCGGCGTCGCCTTTCAGACCCAGCTCGGCATCGGCCGCCTGTCGCGCGAGAGCCAGCTCGTGTTCCTGCCGCTCGACAATGCCGGGAGCCCGGTCTGGTCGGACCTCGGCATCTATGTCCGCGCCGAGCGCACCCTGCCCGCCTACACCGAGTCGTTTCTTCAGGAGCTCGTGCGTGAGCTCGGCGAGCGCGAGCGGCGGGAGAACGCGTCCTATCCGCAAGTAGCGTGATGAAGTCTGACAGTAGTTTCCCGGGATAGGGCCGATGGTTGGCCATCGGGTAGTTTCCACGGATCGCTCATGCCCTTCCTGACACCGCCCAGTATGCCGCCATGCCGGTAAGTCAGCTAACGCCTTCGCGCATCCTTCGCATCGAGCGCTTTTCGGACTTCGACGAGTTTCGGGCCAATGACGTCCTCGGCCTTGGCGTCAGCACGCCGCTTCGCCCACGCGAGGTCTCGCTGTCTCGCGCCATCCTTCCGCTCCAGGACGGTCTCTTCGTGCTCCAGCGCGCTTTCCCGCGCCGTCTCGAGGTCGATGTCGGCACCGACCGCGGCATCGGCCTCACCGTGCCATTCTCGTTTCATTCGATCACCAACGGCCATGAGATCGACAATTCCATGGTTAATGTCGTCCGCGGCAAGGTGCCGATTGATTCCATCGCGCATGGCACGAACACCTATCTGATGATGCGCTACAACTCGGACATGCGCCATCGCGGCTGGGCAGACTACGACAGCGGACTCAGCTATGTCCGCCCGCACGATGCCGCCATGGCACGCCTGCGCGCCGCGATCCTGAGCATGTTCCGCCTCGCCTCGGATCTCGACAATCCGAGAGAGTTCGACGCGCTCAACCGCCCGCTCCAGGAGACGCTGCTCTCCTGCCTTGACGACGTCCTGCTGCCGGCCGGCGCGCTCTCCGCGCCGCGCGGATCTTTCGACAAGCACCGCAGGCTGATTGCTCATCTCGATGAAGTCATTGCGCTGATCCGCGGCAAGCCGCTCTACAGCGACGACCTCGCCCGCGCGCTCGGCGTGTCCGTGCGGACGCTCCAGACCGCGACGCACGCTGTGCATGGCGTAAGCCTGCATCACTATCTCAGGCTCAAGCGGCTGTGGTCCACCCGCATCCAGTTGATGACCGGCGGCGCCGGATTGAGCGTCAAGGCCGCGGCGCTCGGCAACGGCTTCTGGCACCTCGGCGACTTCGCGCGGGGTTACAAGATGACGTTCGGCGAAGCGCCGTCCGAGACGCTGGCGCGCGGCCGGCGTCTCTGAGCGCTGCACGTTCGCACGTCAGCCGTGACCGGCCTTGCGGTGCCCGCTATCGCTGAGACGGTCGACCCAGGCGATGCCGATCGCCGAAATGATGAAGGTCAGGTGGATCAGCACCTGCCACATCACGCCGCTCTCGGTGAAATTGCTGCGCGTCGTGCCGAGATTGCCGGCCTCGATGAAGGTCCGCAGCAGCGAGATCGAGGAGATGCCGATGATCGCCATCGCCAGCTTGATCTTGAGCACGCTGGCGTTGACGTGACTGAGCCATTCCGGCTCGTCGGGATGACCGCTCAGGTTCAGCCGGGAGACGAAGGTCTCGTAGCCGCCGACGATCACCATGATCAGAAGGTTCGAGATCATGACGACGTCGATCAGCCCGAGCACGACCAGCATGATCTGCTGCTCGCTGGCGTCGAACGAGTGCAGGACCAGGTGCCAGAGCTCTTTCAAGAACAGCAGCACATAGACGGCCTGCGCGACGATGAGGCCGATATAGAGCGGCACCTGCAGCCAGCGCGAGCCAAAGATGACCTGGGCAAACAGGCCGATCGGCGGCGGCGGCAAAGGCGTGGCCGAAGGTGCTTTGGGTTCAGACGTCATCGATCACTCCGGAGCGGGGGCTGGAAACGTCATCTCAGAGACTCGCGATCACGGGCGCGAGCTCGAGCGAGCCCCGATAGATCATTTCGAAGGCGACGTAAACGATGATGGCAAGACCGACATAGGCGATCCAGCGCTGCTTCTGGAGCACGCGGCCGAGCAGGTCGGCGGCCACGCCCATCAGCCCGACCGACAAGAGCAGGCCGAAGGCCAGAATATAGGGATGCTCGCGCGCGGCGCCGGCGACCGCAAGCACGTTGTCGAGCGACATCGAGATGTCGGCTGCGACAATCTGCGCCGCTGCCTGCCCGAAGGTCTTGCGCGGCGCCGGCGCGCTGCTCGCGCCGCCGCCATGGCTGAACGCGAGCTCGCTGGACTGCGCGGCCTGCTCGCGCAGCTCGCGCCACATCTTCCAGCAGACCCACAGCAGTAGAACGCCGCCGGCAAGCAGCAGGCCGATCACCTGCAGAAGCTGGGTTGCAACGCCGGCAAAGACGATGCGCAAGCCGGTGGCGGCAATGATGCCGACGACGATGGCGCGGCGGCGTTGCTCGGCCGGCAGGCCCGCGGCGGCAAGGCCGATGACGACGGCGTTGTCGCCGGCCAGCACAAGATCGATCAGGATGACCTGGAGCAGCGCGGACAGCGCGTCGGCGGTGACGAATTCAAACATGTTTGATCATTTTTCCGGTGTGGACGGATCGAGCCAATGCGGCTTCTTCCGCTCGATCCAGTCGAAGACCTTCGAACGGGAAGTGCGCAATGCCGGCACGTCCTCGGCGAGCAGTGCAAGTCCCAGCGGCAGCATCCAGACGCCGAGCAGGGGCAGGAACGACAGCACGCCGCCGACGACGAGCAGCGCACCCGAGGGGATCCTCACCCAGCGGCTGGACGGCTTGAGCAGGTAGGAGACGGTGTCGCCCACGCGCGCCGGCATGCGGTCGACCAGCTTGTCGAGGCGCGGGTCACCACCGGCCATCTGGCTGGTGTCCTTGGTTGCCGTCGTACGTTCGTCCGATGCTGCGCTCATGTTCGCTCCATTATGCGGTGCGTTATTCGGCACGCACCGCGCTCGGCGTGACCTGCTTGGCGCGCGGCAACACCAGCGTCAGCAGGCGTAACAGCTTGATCGCCTGGACTTCGTGGGGATGCACGTCCTCGTCCGCAGCCGCAACGCGCTCCGACAGCTCCATCAGATGCGACGAGAGCGGGAGATTCGAGACGGGCCGCAGCGTGTCGATCACCACATTGGCAAAGTCCGGCTCCTCGAGTCGTTCCGCCAGTTCGTCGAATATCGCAAACAGGCGATCGTCGCTCATGTGCGGCGCCAATCCGCGATCACGGATGAAACGGATCACCTCGTCGCGCTCGACCGGCGAGACGCGCCGGTCGGCGACCGCGACGAGCGCGCCGGCAATCACCAGGGCGACCGCAGCCTGCTCATTGAGGCGGGTGGGTTCTGTGATCTCGGGCTCGATCGGATTGGAAGTGGCGGCGTCAGACATCAGGGCTCCTCAGGTTGCGAAATGACCGCGCGGAGCTGCGATGGGGACGATTGGGTCGGAGGGAACAGAGAAGGCCCGACGATCGGCCGATCCATCGCATTCGCGCGGGACAGGTCATCCGACATCGCGAGGTTCGCTGACATCGTCAGCGGCCTCGCCAGAGGGGCCCGGATTCGTGTTCGTTCCACACATAAAGATGGGTCCGCGGGAATCAAGGCGGCCGTGCTGCGACCAGCCGCCGCATCGGGTTCCATATTCTTGCGCCTGGTTGAGCCATGGTGCGCGTGGCTGGTCGCAGCGCCGCTCGCAACGTCTAACAACGGCTAACGAGCCAACAATCCGGTTTGGATGCAGATTGGCTCGCGCGCCTCGCTATATCGGGCGCACACAGGAGCGTGAACCGATGGCCCGGCTGCTTTCAGTGAATGTCGGCCTGCCGCGCGACGTCGCGTGGCAAGGCAAGACCGTCCATACGGGCGTCTGGAAAACGCCCGTCGAGGGCCCGCGAATGGTGCGCCGGCTCAACATCGATGGTGACGGCCAAGGCGATACGGCAGGTCATGGCGGCGAGCAGCGCGCCGTCTACGTCTATCAGCGCGAGTCCTATCTGTTCTGGCAAAAGCATCTGGGGCGATCGAACCTGGTTCCTGGGCAATTCGGCGAGAATTTCACTGTCGATGGCCTCGCCGACACCGAGGTCTGCATCGGAGACCGCTACAGGATCGGCTCTGCCCTTTTCGAGGTGACCCAGCCGCGCGTCACCTGCTACCGGCTCGGCATTCGCATGGAGGAGCCTGACATGGCCGCACTGCTCGTCAGGCACGGCCGGCCCGGCTTTTATTTCCGCGTGATCGAGGAAGGCGACGTGGAAGCCGGTGACGAGATCACGCGGGTCGCCGATGGCCCCGAGCGCATGAGCGTGTCCGAGATCAACGCCCTGCTCTACCTGCCGCCCCACCCGCGCGAGCGACTCGCGCGCGCGCTGCGCATCCCGGCGCTGAGCCGCGGCTGGCGGCATTCGTTCGAGGCGCTGCTCGCGCAGCAGCACAACGACAGGACAGCCGCGGGAAATGCCGGTCTGGGCCCGACTGCAGGCCCACCTCCGGCATGGCACGGATTCCGCCCGTTCCGCGTCTCGCGCAAGATTTCCGAAAGCGGCACTGTGACGTCGCTGATCCTCGATCCCACGGACCAACGTCCCGTCGCCACCGCCCTGCCCGGCAAGTTCATCGTCGTACGGCTCGGACCGTCGGCGGCACCCGCGATGACACGCAGCTATTCGCTGTCGAGCCGCTCCGATGCCGCGTCCTATCGCGTCAGTATCAAGCGGGAGGCGCACGGGGCAGCCAGTCGATATATCGCGGACGAACTCCGGATTGGCGACGTCGTCGAGGTCGGCGCGCCACGGGGAAGTTTCACGCTGCGCCAGGACGCACGGCCGATTGTTTTGCTGAGTGCCGGCATCGGCGCGACGCCGGTGCTCGCCATGCTCCAGGCGCTTGCCGCGGAAGGCGCGACACGAGAGGTTTGGTGGCTGCATGGCACCCGCAACGGCCACGAACACGCGTTCGCCGCGGAGGTGCGCAGGCTGCTGGCGGGGCTCGCTCACCATCGCAGCCACATCTGCTACAGCGCGCCAGATCCCGGCGATCGCGTCGGGACGGATTTCGACACCGTCGGACATCTGGATGCTCGCTTGCTCCAAAGCCTCAACGTGCCGCGCGACGCCGACTTCTATATCTGCGGACCGGCTGCATTCATGACCGATCTTGCGGCGGGTCTCGGCGCTTTGGGCGTCGCGCCGGATCACATCTACACGGAGCTGTTCGGCACCAAGCCTTCACTGACGCCGGGTATTGCAGCCGCGCCCAGGATTGCCGCACATCTGCCGGCTGGAGCCCCCGGCCCGGGTCCGATGGTCAGTTTCGTCCGCAGCGGTCTCAATGTCTGCTGGGGGCCGGCCTATGCCAGCCTGCTCGAGCTCGCCGAAGCGTGTGACGTGCCGGTGCGCTGGTCGTGCCGGACGGGCGTGTGCCACAATTGCGAGAGCGGGCTCGTGGCCGGCGAAGTCAGCTATGCGCCGGATCCGCTCGACCCGGCGGCGGACGGAAATGTCCTGATCTGTTGCGCGCGGCCCGAGGGCGACGTCGTCGTCGATCTGTGAAAGCATCGGCATATTCAACACTGACATGGAGGGCTTGATGCGTACGGACATGGTTCCGGGAGTGGCTTTCCCGGATTACGAGCTCAGCGACCATACCGGCAAACACCGCAAGCTCTCGGAGTTGCAAGGAGGCGACCCCATGGTGGTCGTTCTCGGCCGTGGCGGCTTTTGTCCAAAGGACCGACGGCAGGCCGAAGGACTGCTGCAGCTCCATCGCGAGATGGAAGTCGGCTATTGCCGGATGGTGACGATCACGACCGACAATATCACCCAGACGAACGAGTATCGCAGCGGCGTCGGGGCGCACTGGCCCTTCCTGTCCGATTCCCGGCGGATCATTCAGAAGGATCTCGACATCGCCGAATACACCGATCCCGTCCACAATCCGATGATCCCGCATGTCGTCGTGCTGGAGCCCCGCCTCGTCATTCACAAGGTCTACAACGGCTACTGGTTCTTCGGGCGTCCGACCGTCGAAGAGCTTCGCCAGGACCTGCGAGCCGTCACCATGAAATGCCGCCCGGACTGGGACATCACGGCCCCCGGTCTCAGGACGTTATGGGACCAGGGCCGCAAGGAGCACTTTTATCCCTACGGCAAGGCTTACGTCGAAACTCTCGGCGAACGGGATTAGCCCTCGACCTCGTTGCGCCGCCGCTGGGCGTATTCCGCGCCCCATCCGAGCCCGAGCGTCACGGAAATCAGCGAGCCGAGCAGCACGCCGAGCTTCGCGGCATCCAGCAGCTTGTCGTCGGTGAAGGCGAGCATCGCGATGAAGATCGACATGGTGAAGCCGATGCCGGCCAAAAGCCCGATCAGGCAAACGCCGCCCCATGACACGTCGGGAGCGAGGCGGCACCAGCCGGTGCGCACCGCAAGCCACGTTGCACCGATCACGCCGACGGGCTTGCCCGCACACAGTGCCAGGGCGACACCGAGCGTCACGAACTGTGCGCCGCCGGAGAGCTCCGTGCTCGCGAAGCCGACACCGGCATTCGCTAGCGCGAACAGCGGCATGATTCCGTAAGCGACCCAGGGATGCAGCGCGGCCTCGACACGCATGACGGGCGGGACGATCTGCGGGCTGGCCGATCGCACCGGCGTGATCAGGCCAAGCACGACACCGGCCAGCGTCGGATGAACCCCGGCCATGAGGAAGCCCGCCCAGACGATAAACCCAGGCACCAGATAGGCGGACGCCGAACCAAGTCCGATCCACTGAAAGCCAAGCACGATCAGGACGCCGAGCGCTGCGACGGCGAAGCCGTTGAGATCGAGTCCGCTGGTGTAGAACGCCGCGATGATGAGAACCGCGATGATGTCGTCGATGATGGCAAGCGCCAGCAAAAAGACCCGGACATTGGACGGGATCGATTTTCCGAGCAGCGCGAGCACGCCGACGGCGAAAGCGATGTCGGTTGCCGTCGGGATCGCCCAGCCTTGGCTGCGCCCGGGAGCGGCGTTGAAGCTCAGGTAGATCAGCGCGGGAACCACGACACCGCCGACAGCCGCGAGCACCGGCAGAATGGCCTGATCAAACCGGCTCAGTGCGCCCTCGTGGATTTCGCGACGGATCTCCATGCCGACGACCAGGAAAAAGATCGTCATCAAGGCGTCGTTGATCCAGAAATGCAGCGGCCTCTCGAAGGCGAACCCGCCAAGGCGAAGCGGAATCTCCAGGTGCCAGAGATCATGATACGAATGGGCGAAGGGTGAGTTGGCCCAGAGCAGCGCGGCCGCGGCGGCCACGAGCAGCACGATGCCGCTGATAGCCTCGACATGCAGGAATTGCTGGAGTGTGGAAAGCGCCCGCTCAACGAAAAGAGGTGTTTTGGGCAGGTCCCCGCCGGGCAGCTGGTCGTTCATGGGCACACGCATCCTGCGTGGCGGCCCGACCATCGCTTGACCTGTCGCTGCCACATGCAGCGAGCACCCGGACCCGTTCTACACGGCGCCGGGCCCAAGGCAACCCCGCTCCACGCGCATATGCGTCCAACCCATGCGGCGGGAACTCCGGCGCGGTGAGGATCGTTGGTGGACCTTACGACCCATCCTGACAGGAACCCCCATGTGCCGCTGGATCGCATACCGGGGCGAGACGACCTCGTTCGAGCCTTACGTCACCGAGCCCGAGCATTCGCTGATTGCGCAAAGCATCCGCTCGCTGCAATCGACAGCGGGCTCGAATGGCGATGGCTTCGGTCTCGGCTGGTACGGCGAGCACCCGGAGCCTGGGCTTTATCGCGAGACGCGCCCCGCCTGGTCGGATGAAAACCTCCGCTACCTCTGCCGCCATCTCCGTTCGCACCTGTTCTTCGCCCATGTGCGCGCCGCCACCGGCACGGCGGTAACGCGGCAGAACTGTCATCCCTTCGCCTGCGGCCAGTGGATGTTCATGCACAACGGCTTCATCGGCAGCTGGAATCGCCTGCGGCGGAAGGTCGAGGCGCTGATCCCCGACGCCTACTATCCGTCGCGGCTGGGCTCGACGGACTCCGAAGCCGTGTTCCTCGCCATGATGGGTGCCGGTCTCGACAGCGATCCGGTCGGCGCGACGCACCGCGTGCTGCGATCGCTTGCCGGTCTCGTCAACGAAGGCGAACACCGCGAGCGGCTGCGCTTCACCAGCGCGGTCGCGAACGGTCGCGACCTCTACGCCTTCCGCGTTGCAGTCAACGATGCCGCGAACACGCTGTATTTTCGCGAATCCGGCGGCCAGGTCGTCGTCGTATCCGAGCCGTTCGACAAGGAAACGGACTGGACCGAAGTGCCGCCAAATCACGCCCTGATCGCGCGCGCGTCCGAAAGCGCGAAGATTGTTCCGTTCGACCTTGCAATTTCCAGTGAGTCCGGCGCGGAACCCGCCCCCGTCAGGAGGATTATCGCCCGCAGGTAATACCATCGCCGGGTGGACAATGACATTTGCTTCGGACGTTTTGAAACTGCTGCGCCTTGATTCCTCCGATGACAAGCAGCATCTCGTCATTCGCTCGGCCGGCGGCGGCGGCAAGGCCGCCGAATATTCGTTCGGCATCGAGGAGGAATATTTCCTCGCCGATCGCCGCAGCTTCGAGGTCGCGATCGAAACGCCCAACGCGCTGTTCGAATCGGCGAACTGGTCCACCGGCGGCCAGGCCATGCGCGAGATGCTGCAATCCCAGCTCGAGGTCGCCACCAACGTTCACGTCGACGTCAATGACGCCAGGGAAGAGCTCAGGTTCCTGCGCCGCGAGGTCGCCAACGTCGCCGCGCAATACGGCTACGTCATCATGGCCTGCGGCACCCATCCGACCGCGGTCTGGCGCATGTCGCAGCCGAGCCCGAAGCCGCGCTACGAGGAAATGATCGAGGATCTGCGCAGCATCGGCCACCGCAACATGATGTGCGGCATGCATGTGCACGTCCAGCTGCCGGATCCCGAGAAGCGGATGGCGGTGATGCGGGCGATGCTGCCGCTTCTGCCGCTGTTCATCGCGCTGGCTGCCTCCTCCCCGTTCTGGAATTCCCACAAGACGGGACTGAAGGGCTACCGGCTGGCGGCCTATAGCGAACTGCCGCGCACCGGCATGCCCGAATTGTTCGAAAACCGGCAGGACTACGACGCCTATATCGGCGCATTGCAGCGCTCGGGCGTGATCCCCGACGAGAGCCACATCTGGTGGGCGATGCGCCCGTCCATGAAGCATCCGACGCTGGAGCTTCGCGCGCCGGACACCTGCACCTTCGTCGACGACGCCGTCGCGATCGCCTCGCTCTATCGCTGCCTGACACGGCACCTCTATCTGCGGCCTCATCTGTCGAAGGAGGTCACCGTGGTCGAGCGCGCGATCGCGGTCGAGAACAAATGGCGCGCCCAGCGTTACGGCACCGACTGCATCTTTGCTTCCAAGGATGGTCCGGTCACGATCTCCGAGCTGCTCACGCGCATCATCGACGACACCGCCGAGGACGCGGCCGCGCTGAACTGCGCCGCGGAGGTCGAGCACTGCCGGACCATCGTGGAACGCGGCAGCTCGGCCGAGTTCCAGCTTCGCGCCTATCGCGAAAACGGCGACGACATCGCATCGGTGTCACGATGGATTGCTACAGCTACGATGTCAGGGACCAGTGCTCCGATCGGACGCAGTGCTCAGGCGCCGACATAGCGTCCGCACAAGCTTCGACACCGATAAGGGCGCTGCGGAGTTGCCGTGGCGTGGAGAAAAGCATGACCGACATCACCTGTTGCGCTGGCTGTGGCCGCAGCCTGGTCCCCATGCTGACCAGGAAGGGCTCGACGGAGTTCACCTGCCTCTGGTGCGAAAGCATCGACGCCCGGGCAATGGACATGGCAAAGTGGACGGACAGCCCAACGGGTAAGCCCCAACGGTTCTCGGCTGCACATTCCCCATCACGCCTGCCGCCAAATTAGACAACCGGCGGCACGTCTGGGGATCGCACTGCCTGCAAAGCGGGTCAGTCGTCCGGCGAATCGGTCGACCTAACTAGCGGTGCAACCACCGGATTTGCTTGCTCCGCCATGGCACGCGAGCCGTCCCATCGCTGGAACCGAACTGGCCCAGAATTCGCAACGCAGCGTTAGACCTTCAGTCTCCGCTGCCCGCCAGATCGCGCGCGGATGACCGGCCAGATCGGAGAATGCCATGAACGTGCATGCTGCCGCCGATATCAAATTCACCGGCCTCACCCGCCCGAACGGCGCGCCGCTTCGCCTCAACGACCAGGATTTCGTGGCGATCGATCGCGACAAGAATGCCAAGTATGAGGCGACCTACAGGCCCCAGGCCCTCTACAACCGCGCCAATGAAGGCTTTCACGCCAACAACGAAACCTTCCTGCTGCACGAGGTCGCGACCAACCTGCCGATCTACCGGCCCGACACCGGCCCCACCGATTTCCATCTGCATCTACCGCCGGGCGGCTTTCAGCTCGTGCTGGTCACCTCGGGCGCGTTCACCTTCGACTACGACGGACGCTTCTACAATGTCGGCCCCGGCGCCGTGATGCTGCAAAGCGCGATCGTACACCGCCAGCTGTTCTACACCTGGTCGGGACTGTCGACGGAGGAGAACCTGAAGACGGCGCAGACCGTGGTGCCGGACCCGATCTCGATGGGCTATTCGGGCAAATTCCTCGAAGCCTTCATCACCGACCCCACCACCTTTCCGAATCCGACGATCGTCGGCCCGGACCAGATCAACGAGGCCGAGACGCCACGCGTGGCCTGGAATCATCCGCTGCATGATCGCCCGGCCGATGCAGGCTTCTGGCTGCAGGACCCGCTGGCGCTGGATGCGCTGTTCAAGCCGCTCACCGACAATTCGGTCGGATCGGCCATGCCGGTCTATGTGCGCGATATCGGCATCGAGATTCCGAGCGGCCATCTTGTCACCGGCCACATCATCGCGACCGACCCGCGCGGCCAGTCGCTGCTGCCGAAGAGCACGTCGATCGCCGCGGACACCGCCTTTTTCGCCAAGGGCGAGGTCGTGATCTACCGCGTCATTCGCGGCACGGCCGAGTTCAGGAAGAAGTCCGGCGAGAGCTTTGAACTCTCCGCCGGCGACGTCGTGACGGCGGGCAAGGAGTCGGTCAGCCTGATTGGCCTCGGCGAGAACACCCAGGTGCTTCGGCTCGGCCTGCTCAAGGGCATGAACGAGCTACGCAGCTGGACCCCGACGCAGCGTGACGAGATCGACGGCCTCGCCGGCCAGATCATCACGCAGAGGGACGTTCGCCCCCTGCGCACCGAGGGCAAGCCGGTCGGCTATCTGTACGCCTAGCCCAAAAAGAACGGCCCGCCGAAGCGGGCCGTCGAACTCTCGTTTAGCGGAGCGATCCGCCGTAAAGCTGCCGCTCCTTGCGAACCTCGTCGGCACCGTAAGGCTTGCTGGCGGGATCGAACGACTTCCACCCGGCCTTCTGCCAGGCGGCGCTACGGTCCCGCAAATCGACCGACGACTCGTTCAGGATCGCGTCGAGACGCGCGCGATCGGTATCCGCAACCCGCGCGGACACCAGCGTGCCTCCGCGACGAACGCCCTCGGCGTACGAGTCAGCATCCTCCTTGGAAATGCCGGCTTCAGTCAGCGCCCCAACGACGCCGCCGGTTGCAGCGCCTGCAGCCGCGCCGACGGCAGTCGCAGCGAGCCAACCGGCTGCGACAACAGGACCGAGGCCGGGGATCGCGAGAAGGCCGAGTCCGGCCAATAGGCCGGCGGTGCCGCCTACGCCCGCACCGATGCCGGCACCCGTGCCCGCCCCTTCGGCGCGATCGTCGACACCGTCGCGGTCACGATCCACCTTCTTGTCGGTGTTGAACCAGCTGTCCGAATTGTTGGCGACGATGCTGATGTCCGCGTGCGGCACGCCGGCAGCTTCGAGCCGCTGAACAGCCTGCTGCGCGTTGGTGTAGTTGTCGTAAAGACGAGAGATTGTAACGGTCATTTTGTATCCTTGCTTACTTGGCCGAATTGACGTTGCCCTGGAAGTCGACGCTGACCGCAGTGGCTGATCCGCCCTTGCTGGCCTGGCCGCGCCAGACACCCTTGTCGTCCTTCTTCAGTGCGGTGACGTTGGCGTAGCCGGCGTCCTCGATCTTGGACTTGGCCTGACCTTCAGTGAAACTGTTGCGACCCGCGACAGGCGCGTCGGAGTTGTTCTGACCTGCACTGTTGACCGCGTTGTTGTTCGGCCCGGACTGCGCCGGCGGATTCTGCGCTGAAGCGGGGGCAGCTACGAAAGCCGTGGCCGCAGCGAATAAAGATATGCAAACGAAAAGTGTTGGGCGCTTCATGATTGTCTCCAGTGACTAAGGAATGAGCCAAGCCCCCAACGGAGCTTTCGTTCCTAAGTCGCGCGCCGAGACATCGCCTGCGCATTTAAGTCTTGAAGAAAATCATCCACGTAACGGCCAGGATGAGAACCGCGAGTCCAACGCTCACACCGAGCAGCATCAGGACGCTGGGCCCAAGCTCGCCTTGGCGTGCTTCGACTGCGGTCTCCACGACGTGTCCGCTCTTGTCTTTGTCCATGGCATTGCTCTCGTAGTCCGAGGATCAGCTTGACCGTACGCTTTCATTACGTACGCTTGCGCTAATAGCGCGGGCGCCGTTGCGCGAACGCCGCACGAGGGTTGATGCCGCATCCTGCATTGCGGCCGGAAGCCGACGCCATGCATTGCGCCCGGGTTTGATAATTGCAGTCGCCCGGATATCCCATCTGCCGCCCCTGAAGACACCAGCGATATTCCTGGGCATCGGCGGGTACGGCGCCCGCGACGGTGATCGTCCCGGCGGTCAACGCCAACATGATGAGAATCTTACGCATGTTCGGCTCCTGCTTGTCCAATTGGTGCTTAAAGTTTCAATCTGACCCGCGGAGGTTCGTTCCTATACGCTTGGCAAGCGATCTAGAGGCCGAACCTCGTCGCCAGGCGCAAACCTTTAAAGAGAAGAGCTGGGAACCCGGGGTGCTGGAGGTCAGGCACGCGTTGATATCGGCTGCCATCCTGTTGCGGTGCGCTTTCTTCAGGAGGCCTCACATTCTGCACCAGGCTCCAGGCGCGAGGCAGTTCAAGCAGTCGATGCACTTTGTTGCGAGAGGTTTGGCAAGTGAACCCACCTAGCGCACGCGGTTGCGCTTCTCAGTCGTGGCGAAACCTTCCGACATACCGCAGTATCGACGACGTCAATCCAACGCGTTCGGCGACTGATGTTGCAAGGCTGGCGTTGCGCCGTCGAGCCAATCCTGCGTCTCAGCAAGAGAGAGCCACGCATCACCCATGCGCCTCAACTGCTTGCGCGTTGCGTCGTCGGCGGTGGCGTGTTCAAGCGTGACGCAGTGGCCGGCGTTGTTCCGAAGGTGGTCCGACCGGCTCAATTGGCTGTCCGTGCTGTTCGCTGGCTCGGCGGATGTCTGCCAGGAGTTCTTGCAGACAGGGCACCGCCACTGATTGATCAATGTCCCGGTCGGTAAATAGGTCGCGTGCGCCGGAGCCGCCACGAGTTTCCCGCAAGCGGTGCAGCCTTCCGGCCGTTGTGACGGGGAATGCTGGCTCTCGGCCTGCACCGCTCTCGCAATCCAGCGGCGCTCGAACTTGCGGCAAAGATGGAGAGGATAGGAGATGACGTTCAAAGCGCGCCTCCAGTTTGTGGCGGGAGCGCGGCAGCGTCTCTCTGTCACCGGCGCCTGTCGGTCTCTGCCAGCGATACTCTTTGATATGGTACGCCAAATCGCCTTCGCCAGTGCGAAAGTCACAGCCGTATTGACCCGGCCTGACCTGATCGTCGCGCTCATTCGATTTAGGAACCTCTCTCCATTCCTCCTGTTGCCTCAGCACGACATGACCCGTGAATGCGCATGCCGTCCCCAAAAATGGAGATATGACCATGCGTGCACTCTGTTGGCACGGCAAAGGCGACGTTAGAGTCGACACGGTTCCGGATCCCAAAATCCAGCATCCGCGCGACGCGATCATCAAAATCACCGCCTGCGCCATCTGCGGCTCAGATCTGCATCTCTTTGACGGCTACCAGCCGACCATGGAGAGCGGCGATATCCTCGGACATGAAAACATGGGCGAGGTGATCGAGTTGGGATCTGAGGTCAACAATCTGAAGATCGGTGATCGTGTCGTTGTTCCTTTCACGATCAGCTGCGGCAATTGCTGGTTCTGCCAGCAGGGATT
>Ga0209677_100924_pt1 | contig 14367 bp, 12 predicted proteins | sample AraplaCvi_mCL_r2_2_FD_184285 | JGI IMG/M metagenome (GOLD analysis project Ga0209677, IMG submission 184285) | Arabidopsis root microbial communities from North Carolina, USA - plate scrape CL_Cvi_mCL_r2 (SPAdes) (version 2) | ecosystem: Host-associated > Plants > Roots > Endosphere | place: USA... | reverse complement strand
GGCCGCCGAGTGCACGGAGGCGCTGCGCGAATGGAACTGGTCCGGCGCGAGCGTGTCGCGCACGGTGGCCAGGCGCGCCAGCACGCTGGCGAGCGGCTCGCCCTCGCGCACGCGCAGCTGGGCGTCGTAGAACGGCATCTGCACCTGCACCGAGGCCGGATGGGGGCCGCGGCGCAAGCGCTCGAAGTCGCGGCGCGCGCCGGCCCAATCGCCGTAGGCCATCGCGCGCAGGAAACGGTCGAACCGGCGCGCATGGCGGTGGCGCCAGATCGGCACGCCGAAGATGAGCAGCTGCGCGGCGACGGCGCCGGCGACCAGCCACGGCTCGCGCAAGGCCAGCCCGGCGACGACCAGCGCCAGGTCCAGTGCGATCGCAACACGGCTGCGGCGCGCCACCTCGCCCAGGAAGGTGGCCATGCCCGGCTTCGCGCGCAGCCGGAGCAGGAAGGCGGCTTCGCGCGCGTCGCTGGCCGGGCGGTCGTCGTGGTGGGCGGCGATCCCCGGGGATTCGTGCAACTCGACACCGACCAGGCCTTGCGCCTTCAGCTTGGCGACGGCCGCGGCCGCGGTGGGCGCGTCGACGAAGCCGGTGACGTCATGGCCGGCAGGGTCGCGGGCCTTGTAGAGGATTTTTGGCACGCGGCCAGTCTATGCGAGCGCGCGACCCGGTGCTCATGCGGGCGTGGCGCATCGGGGGGGGGCTGGGCCCTCCTCGGGATCGCGCACAGGCGTTGCCGCAAGCCGTTCCGCCGGACACGATGCGCAGGCCGGGCCCGACCCTTCGGGACCAGGCTCGCCAGTTGCTCACCGCGGCGGTCGCGACGCCGTCGCCCTTTCCCGAAGCTGTCCGTGAATCCTGTCGTGCAGACCGCCGCCGCGTGGCCGCAAGGCGTGCTGGACCCGCAAGGGCCGGTCGCCGCCGCTGAACGCACGATCCTCGGCAACGCCACGGTGATCATGCTGGCCGTGGTGGTCCCGGTCATCGTGATGACGCTCGCGTTCGCGTGGTGGTTCCGCGCCGGCAACCGCTGGGCGCGCCGGGATCCCGAATGGGCGTACTCGGGCGCCGTCGAGGTCACCGTGTGGGCCATCCCCGCGCTGATCGTGCTGTTCCTGGGTGGCGTCGCCTGGATCGGCTCGCACGAGCTCGACCCGCGCAAGCCGATCGCATCGAGCGTGGCGCCGGTGCGGGTGCAGGTCGTGTCGCTCGACTGGAAGTGGCTGTTCATCTACCCCGACCTGGGCGTGGCCAGCGTCAACCGGCTGGTGGTGCCGGCGGGCGCGCCGCTGCAGCTGCAGCTGACGTCGGCCAGCGTGATGAACAGCTTCTTCGTGCCGCAGCTCGGATCGCAGATCTACACGATGGCGGGCATGACGACCACGCTGCACCTGCTGGCGGACCGGCCCGGCAACTTCCCCGGCCTGTCGGCGCAGTTCAGCGGCGACGGCTTCTCGGACATGCGCTTCGACGCCATCGCGCTCCCGCCGGCTCAGTTCGCGCAGTGGCTCGACGGCGCGCGCACCAGCGCGCAGCCGCTCGACGCCGCGCAGTACCAGGCGCTCGCGCGCCCTGCCGTGGCCGAGGTGCCCCTGACGTTCGCGCCGGTCGCGCCCGGGCTGTTCCAGCACATCGTCGCGGCGTCGACGCGCACGCCGGCGATGCCCGGCATGGGAGGCTGACGCGATGGGCAAGCTGGGCTGGGACGCGATCCCGCTGCACGATCCGATCCCGCTGGTGGCCGCCGCCGTCGTGATGCTGGCGCTTGCGGGCCTGGGGGTGCTGGTGACGGCCAAGGGCTGGTGGCCGGTGCTGTGGCGCGACTGGATCACCACCGTCGACCACAAGCGCATCGGCGTGATGTACGTGCTGCTCGCGCTGGTGATGCTGGTGCGCGGCTTCGCGGACGCGCTGATGATGCGCTCGCAGCTCGCGCTGGCGGCCGGACACGCCAGGGGGTATCTGCCGCCGGCGCACTACGACCAGATCTTCTCGGCCCACGGCACGATCATGATCTTCTTCGTAGGCATGGCCTTCATGGTGGGCCTGATGAACTTCGCGGTGCCGCTGCAGATCGGGGCGCGCGACGTCGCCTTCCCGGTGCTCAACTCGGTCAGCTTCTGGCTGACCGCGGCCGGCGTGCTGCTGACCAATGTGTCCCTGGTGGTGGGCGAGTTCGCGCGCACGGGCTGGCTCGCGTATCCGCCGCTTTCGGAACTCGCGTATTCGCCCGGCGTGGGCGTCGACTACTGGCTGTGGTCGCTGCAGATCTCGGGCGTGGGCACGCTGCTGTCGGGCATCAACCTGACCACGACGATCCTGAAGATGCGCGCGCCGGGAATGGGCTACAGCCGCATGCCGATCTTCACGTGGACGGCGCTCGCCGCCAACATGCTGATCATCGCGGCGTTTCCCATCCTCACCGCGACGCTGGGCATGCTGCTGCTCGATCGCTACCTCGATTTCCACTTCTTCACGAACGAGCTGGGCGGCAACGCCATGATGTACGTGAACCTCATCTGGGCCTGGGGCCATCCGGAGGTCTACATCCTGATCCTGCCGGCGTTCGGCATCTTCTCCGAAGTGATCGCGACGTTCTCCGGCAAGCCGCTGTTCGGCTACCGCTCGATGGCGGCGGCGACCCTGGCCATCTGCGTGGTGTCGTTCATGGTATGGCTGCATCACTTCTTTACCATGGGCGCCGGCGCCGACGTCAACGCGTTCTTCGGCATCGCCACGTCGATCATCGCCATCCCCACCGGCGTGAAGATCTTCAACTGGCTGTTCACGATGTACGGCGGCACCTTGCGCTTCGAGACGCCGATGCTCTGGGCCATCGGCTTCATCGTGACCTTCGTGATCGGCGGCGCCACGGGCGTGATGCTGGCGATCCCGCCGGCCGACTTCCAGTTGCACAACAGCCTGTTCCTCGTGGCGCACTTCCACAACGTGATCATCGGCGGCGTGGTGTTCGGCGCGTTCGCGGGCTACACGTACTGGTTTCCCAAGGCCTTCGGGTTCCGCCTGCATGACGGCCTGGGCAAGGCCGTGTTCTGGTGCTGGTTCATCGGCTTCTGGCTCGCGTTCCTGCCGTTGTACGTCCTGGGCCTGGCGGGCGCCACCCGGCGCATGCAGCACTACCCCGATGTGAGCTGGCAGCCTTGGATGGTGGTGGCCTTCGTCGGCGCGCTGGTGATCCTGGCGGGCATCGTGCTGACCGTCGTGCAGCTGGTCGTGAGCGTGCGCACGCGCGACCGCCTGCGTGACGCGAGCGGCGATCCGTGGGATGGCCGCACGCTGGAGTGGTCGACGACGTCGCCGCCGCCAGCGTGGAACTTCGCGGCGCTGCCGCAGGTGGCGAGCCTGGACGCGTTCTGGGAGGCCAAGCGCTGCCGCGGCGGCGCGCTGCCGGCGGCCCCGGGCGAGGGCGGCCGGACGCTGCACCTGCCGCGGCCCAGCGCGCTCGGGGTCGTCGTGGCCTTCTTCGCGTTCGTCGGCGGCTTCGCGCTGGTCTGGCACGTGTGGTGGCTCGCGCTGGCGGGCCTGAGCGGCTGCGTGGCCGCGGGGCTGGCGCGCGCGTGGCAGGTCGAGCACGAGTTCGAAGTCGACGTCGTCGCGGGAGGACGCGCATGACCGCGGCCGTCGCCACGAACCGCGAGATCCCGATCTCCGAACGCGGGCCGGCGCCGCGCAAGGTGGTCGTCGGCTACGGGTTCTGGCTGTTCCTGCTCAGCGACATCATCGTGTTCTCTGCGCTGTTCGCGGCCTATGCCGTGCTGTCGGGGCGCACGGCCGGCGGGCCCAGCGGCGTGCAGCTGTTCCATCGTCGCGAGGTGCTCGTCGAGACGGGCTGCCTGCTCGCGTCGAGCTTCACGTGCGCGCTGATGTCGCTGGCCATCGAGCAGCGGCGGCGCGGGCTGATGGTGGTGGGCGCGCTCGCCACCTTCGCGCTCGGCGCCGCGTTCCTCGGGCTGGAGCTCACCGAATTTTCCGGGATGATCGCGCGCGGCGCGGGGCCCGATCGCAGCGCGTTCCTGTCCGCGTTCTTCGCGCTGGTGGGCATGCACGGCCTGCACGTGGCGATCGGGCTCGCCTGGCTCGTGTCGATGGTGGCGCAAGTCTTCACGCTGGGCTGGCGCCCGATGGTGGTCGACCGGCTCGCGTGCTTCGCCTTGTTCTGGCATGCGCTGGACATCGTCTGGATCGGCGTGTTCACCATCGTCTACCTGGGAGCGCGCTGATGGACGAGAAGGATCAACGGCACGCGCAGTCGAAGGGCCAGGAGACGCCCGGCGAATCGGCGGGCTGGCGCAGCGGGCTGGCCAAGGCGGGCATGGGGCTGGCGGCGTCCATCGTGTTGACGCTGGCCTCGTTCTGGGCCGCTGGCACGCACGCCGTGTGGGGCCCCGGCGTGCCCGTGCTGCTGGCGGCGCTGGCGATCGGGCAGATGGGCGTGCACCTGGTGTTCTTCCTGCACGTGTCCAGCGGGCCGGAGGGCACCAACAACATCCTCGCGCTGCTGTTCGGCGTGTTCGTGGTGGCGCTGGTGGTGTTCGGCTCGATGGTGATCATGGCGAGCCTGGATGCGGGCATGGGCGCGATGGACGGCCTCATGCACATGCAGCCCTGAGGACGGACCGCCCCTGCGCCGGGGGGAAGGGAACGTGCCGTCGGGCCATGGCGCGCCGTCCTGCCGAATGCGGCGAGAATCCCTGCCTTCAACCAGGGAGAGTGATCATCAAGAACATCCGCATCATCGCCGCCACGCTGCTGGCCGCCACCACCTTCGCCGCTCACGCGCAATCACAAGATGCCGTGGCCAAGCCTTGGCGAGTTGGCGTCCAGCTGGGCGTCGTCAGTGACCATTCCGAGACCGACCCCGTCGTCCAGGTCACGTTCGGCTACGAGTTCAACCGCACGTTCGCCGTCGAGGCGCTCGCCAACGTGAGCCTGCTCTTCATGCGCGTCGGCAGCCCGGGCGTGGACAAGCACGAATTCGACTCGGCGATCGGGGCCCGCGCCCTGGCGACGCTGCCGCTCGACGAACGCTGGAGCGCCGTCGGCGGCCTGGGCGTGGTGCAGTTCAAGGACGACGTGGGGATCTCCGACGTCGGTACCCGGACGGCCGACAAGACGAGCCCGATGGTCAGCGCCGCGCTGGTCTATCGCAGGAGCAGCCACTGGTCGTTCGGCGTGGAGGTCGCGTCATTCACCTCGGCGCATGCGACGAGCGCTAGCTTGCGCAGCGAGTGGCACTTCTGAGCTGATGGCGCCCGGGGCGCCGTGCCCCGGCAAGCTCAAAGTGTCGCCAGCGCGTCCTTCGCATGTTGGGCGAGCGCGCCGGTCGGCGCCAGCTGCAGGTAGGTCTCGAAGGCCTTCTTCGCGTCGTCGCCCTTGCCCTGGCGCTGGAGGGCATCGCCCAGGTTGATGTAGGCCACGGCGCGTGACGGATCGATCTTCAGCGCCGCCTCGAAGTACTTGATGGCGTTGGCGTCGTCGTTCATCTTCCAGTAGACGAAGCCCAGGTTGTTGGCCGCCAGCGCGAAGTCCGGCTGCAGCCGGAGCGACTGTGCGAACTGGTCGCGCGCGGCGGCATAGTTCTTCTCCTTGAACATCTGCATGCCGCGGTCGTTGAACAGGCGCGCCTGCTGCCGGTCGCTGACCGGCGCGGCCGTGGGTGCGGCGATCTTCTGGTCCTTGCCCTGCAGGTCCTTGACGACCACGCCGTCGGTGGCCGCGCTGGCGGCCACGACGGCCGTGGTCTTCTCGAGCCGGGTGTTCAGCGCGATCGCGTCGACCGGCAGCTGCGCGCTGGCCACGCTGAGCGACTCGTCGTTGGCCGCCAGCGTGAACACGAACTCGCCGCCCTCGGAGCCGGGCAGGCTGCCGAACGCAGGCGTCTGCGCCGAGACGGACGCCACGGCCGGCGCGATGTAGGCCGCCAGCTCGGTGCCGGTGATGATGTTGTCGCCGTTCAGGTCCGCCTTGCCCGACAGGCCCTGCAGCAGGGTCCAGGTGAAGATCGAGTGGCCGCCGGGGCCGCCGTCGGCCACCATCTGGTCGGCACCGCCGGCGGTCAGCATCTGGCGGCCCACCCGGTGCGCGTTGTCGCGCAGGAAGTTGCCGCTGCGCGGGCTCGCGCCGCCGCCGCGCACCAGGCCCAGGCCGCTGTAGCACGCGTCCATCACGAAGATGACGTGGCGCGCGACGAGGCCTTCGGAGATGTTCTGCAGTTCGGTCATCGGGATCGCGTCGTCGGCCACGTGGTCGGCCGCCGCCTCCACCGGGATGATGTAGCCGAGGTCGCGGCCCGAGGTGAGGTGCTGCGTGGCGCCGTGGCCGGCGAAGAACACGAGCAGGTTGTCGGTCTTCTTCAGGCCGGCCTTGGGCAGCTGCTCGTTGAACGCGGCCAGCACGTTGGTGCGCGTGGCGGCCTGGTTCTGCAGCGTGATCACGTGGCCCGGCTTGAAGCCCAGCCTGCTCACCAGCAGGCCCTGCACCGACTCGGCGTCGCGCGCCGCGTGGGCCAGCTTGGGCCAGTGCGCGTAGTCGTCGATGCCGATGACGACGGCCCAGGAGTCGCCCTCGGTGGTCGTGTCGGAGACGGCGGCCATCGAGGCGGCGGCCGACGCGGCCGGCGCCGCGGCCGCCGCCTCCGCGGACGCGTCGACGAAGCCGCGCTTGTCGCCCGGCTTCTGCACCGTGAAGGTCTTGCCGTCCCAGCCCGCGAACTGGTAGCCCTCGGCCACCAGCCGGCTCATCACCAGCGGCAGCGCCTTGACGGTGCGCTCGTGGATGTCGTGGAACAGCACGATGCCGCGACCGTTCCTGTCGATCTCGCGCATCACGCGGTCGGCGATGGAGTTGGGGATCGGGTCGGCCCAGTCCATCGAGTCGACGTTCCACATCACCGAGGTGAGGTGCTCGCGCGCGAGGATTTCCTTGCCTTCGGCGTTGCGCGCGCCGTACGGAAAGCGGAACAGCGGCGGGCGGTCAGGGTCGATCGCCTTGAGCAGCTTGTCGTTGCCCAGGATCTCCTGCTTGAGCTCGTCGCCGGACTTCTTGGACAGCTGCGCGTGCGTCATGCTGTGGTTGCCCACGATGTAGCCCTCGGCCAGCAGCTGGCGGCTGATCTCGGCGTTCTTGCCGAGCCTGGCCGTGCCGTCCGCATCGATCTTGCCCAGGTTGTTGCCCACCTCGAAGAACGTGCCGGGCGCGCCGTACTGCTTGAGGATGGCCGTGATCTCGCTCGTGTAGACCGGGTGCGGGCCGTCGTCGAACGTGAGCGCGACCACCTTGGGCGGCAGGCCCGTGCCGAAGATCTCCGGGCCCGTCTCGGGCTTGCCGGCGGCCGGCGGCCGGGAGGCTGCGACGGGGGCCGACGGTACCGCGCTGGCCGCGGCCGCGACCACGACCCCATGCGCCTTCAGGATCTGGTCGCGCGTGTACAGCGTGCCCAGGTGCCTGACGTAGTCGTCCCAGCGCTCGCGCTTCTGCACGATGGCCCGCTGCTCGAAGCGCGAGAAGATCGCGCGGATTTCCTCGTCGTAGTTCTTCTGGATCTCGTCGAGCGCCTCGATGTCGTCGCCGATGCGCTTGTGCAGGCGGATCGCGCCCAGCGTCTGGTTGCGCGCGACGTCGGCCTGCAGGCTGCCCAGCAGGTCGCGGAACGCGAGGCGATCGGCGTCGAACAGCGACGGGTCGCTCTCGACGAAGTCCAGCACCGGCGCCAGCCGCGCAGTGGGGTCATCGCCCGCGCCGACGAGCGTCTCGAACAGGGCCTCGGCCTTGTTCACGTTCTCGCGGTTCGCATGGAAGATGGCCTGGCCCACCTCGTCGGCCGCGGCGCGTTGCGCCTCGCTCTGCTTTTTCTCGTCGGCGAACAGCACGATGATCTGGCGGTGGGCGGCCAGCACCTGCTTGAGCTCGCCGACGACCTCGCTGGCGGCCGGCATCGGGCCGCTGGCCGCGACGCTGGGCGCGGCGACCTCGGGCTTCTTGTGGCAGCCGGCGAGCGACAGGGCGGCGAGGGCCGCGAGGGCGGGCAGGGAGGCGAGGAGTCGGGTGCGCATCGGCTTGGGGCAATGGCGGCACGGCGGCAAACGCGCCGGCGCCCAGGGTGGATCCGGCGCCGATGATACGTGCTGGCCCTGGATGCAAACGCCCACGCCGTCGCCGCTGCAGTGGTAGGCTCGCGCCACTTCGCCGAAGGAGCGCCGCCATGACTTGTCCCCATCACGCCGCCCGCGCCAGGAGCGCGCCATGAGCGACGACCTCGTCCTCGTCACCGGCGGCTCCGGGTTCATCGCGATGCACTGCATCGCGAGGCTGCTCGAACAAGGCCATCGCGTGCGCGCGACCGTGCGCTCGCTCTCGCGCGAGGCGCAGGTGCGCGCCACGCTCCAGGCCGCGGGCGCCGACGCCGGCGAGCGCCTTTCCTTCGTGGCCGCCGACCTCACCGCCGACGCCGGCTGGGCCGAGGCCGCGGCGGGCTGCGCCCAGGTGCTGCACGTGGCCTCGCCGTTCCCGCTCAACGTGCCCAGCCACGAGGACGAGCTGATCGTCCCCGCGCGCGAGGGCGCGCTGCGCGTGCTGCGCGCGGCCCGCGCGGCGGGCGTCCGGCGCGTGGTGCAGACCTCGTCGTTCGCGGCGATCGGCTACGGGCATCCGCAGATGCCGCGTCCGTTCAACGAGCACGACTGGTCGATTCCCGACGGCCCGGGCACGACGGCCTACGCCAAGTCCAAGACGCTGGCCGAGCGTGCCGCGTGGGACTTCATGGCGCGCGAGGGCGGCGACATGGAGCTGGCCGTCGTCAACCCGGTCGGCGTGTTCGGGCCGGTGATGGGCGCCGATTTCTCCACGTCCATCGAGATCGTCAAGCGCATGCTCGACGGCCAGCTGCCCGCCGTGCCGCGCCTGACGTTCGGCGTGGTCGACGTGCGCGACGTGGCCGACCTGCACCTGCTGGCCATGACTCATCCGGATGCCGCGGGCGAGCGATTCCTGGCCGTGGCCGGCGAGTTCGTGAGCCTGCGCGAGATCGGCCTGATGCTCAGGCGCCGCCTGGGCGACGCCGCGCGGCGCGTGCCCACGCGAGAACTGCCCGACTGGCTGGTGCGCCTGGTCGCGCGGGTGGACAAGTCGGTGGGCCAGGTCGTGCCCGAGCTTGGCAAGTCCAAGAACGCCGTGGCCGACAAGGCCCGGCGCGTGCTGGGCTGGGCGCCGCGCTCGGCCGAGGACGCCGTGGCCGCGACGGCCGAGAGCCTCGTCCGGCTCGGACTGGTCAAGACGTGATGTCGTCCCGGGACGCGGTCGACCTCGCCTTCGCCGCCGCCGTCTCGGCGGCGGTGCTGTACGGCGGCTGGCACTGGTTCGGACCGTTCGGGCTGGTGTTCGGCATGCCGGTGCTGGCGCTGTTCTCGATCCCGCTGCTCAACCTGACCAGCGCGTTCCCGCGCTTTGCCGGGCGCCTCGCGCTGCGCCGATACGCCGGCCGCTACTACGCCTTCCGCGGCCGCCAGGTCGACATCGACATCGACGCGGACGCCCAGTGCTGGGTCAGCACCGCCGACGCGCGCAAGATCCTGCCCTCGCTGCCCGCCGATGCCGTGATGGCGCGCCTGCAGCCGGGCCTGGTGCGGGTGACGGGCGATCCGTCGAAGTGGCGCATCACGCCCGCGGCGCTGGCGGCGGTCCTCGCCCGGTCCACCGATCCCGAGGCCAACAGGTTCCTGCGATGGCTCGAGGGCGAGGTGGCGAGCCCGGCGCGCAAGCGGCGCGAGCGCCGGATGAAGCTGCAGTAGCTCGCTCGCCTTCAGGCGTGCGCCTGCCCGCGCGCCTGCATGCGCCGGCGCAGCGCCAGCGACGCCCCGAACACGGCCAGGCCGCCGAAGGCCAGCACCACGCCTACCCAGCCGGTGGACGTCCAGCCCAGGCCGGCCGAGATGGCCGCGCCGCCCAGCCAGGCGCCCAGCGCGTTGGCCGTGTTGAACGCCGAGTGGTTGAGCGCCGCGGCCAGCGTCTGCGCATGGCCGGCGGTGTCCATCAGGCGGATCTGCAGCGGCGGCCCGATCGCCGCCAGCGTGCCCAGCAGGAACACGTTGACGCAGATCGCCGGGGCGGACGGCGCCGTGAAAGGGATCGCCGCGAGCACCAGCGCGCTCCACGCGAGCACGACGCCGATGGTGCGCATGAGCCACTTGTCGGCCAGCCGCGCGCCTGCGAGGTTGCCCACCACCATGCCGGTGCCGAACAGCGCGAGCACCAGCGGCACGGCGCCCAGCGGCAGGCCGGTCACTTCCATGAGCAGCGGCTTGACGTAGCTGAACACCGCGAACATGCCGCCGAAGCCCACCGACGCGATGCCCAGCGTCAGCCAGACCTGCGGCTGCGCCAGCGCGCCCAGTTCGCGGAGCGGGCTCGCGCCGTGCGGGGCCGGCTCGTGCGGGACGTGGCGGTATACGAGCACGCAGGCCAGCGCCGCGATGGCGCCCACGAGCACGAACGCCGCGCGCCAGCCCCAGTGCTGCCCCAGCCAGGCCGCCAGCGGCACGCCGGCCAGCGTCGCCAGCGTCAGGCCCGACATCACCAGCCCCACCGCGCTCGCGCGGCGGTTGGCCGGCGCCAGCGATGCGGCCACCAGCGCGGCGACGCCGAAATACGTGCCGTGCGGCAGCCCGGTGAGCAGCCGCAGCAGGTTCATCGAGAGGTAGCCCGGCGCCATCGCGCTGGCGAAGTTGCCGGCGGCGAACAAGGCCATCAGCGCGATCAGCAGTGCGCGCCGCGGCCAGTGGGCGCCCAGCACCGCGAGCACGGGCGCGCCCACCACCACGCCCAGCGCGTAGGCGGTGATGACATGGCCGGCCTGCGGGATCGTGACCTGCAGGTCGCGCGCCACCTCGGGCAGGAGGCCCATGATGACGAACTCGCCGGTGCCGATGGCGAAGCTGCCCACGCCCAGCGCCCACACGGCCGGCCAGAAGTGGCGCTCGCGATCCGTCGCCTCGGCCGGGGTCGACGTCGGGGTTCTGGGCAAGGAGGGGGTGGCGGAGGTCATGGAGCGGGCTGTCGGCGGAAACGGTTCCATTCTGCGGGGGTACGTGCGGTCCTGCTCGCGGCGGGCCTCTCGCGAACGTGCTAGGAGCTTTCCGGCCGGCACCAGGGCATGCGCCTTGCCGCACCCTCCGACCTGCCTTACCGGAGCCTGCGATGAACGACCAATCCTGCACCCTGGGCACCGTGCCCGGCGCCGACGCGCTCAAGGCCGGCGACCGCGTCCCCGACGCCACGTTCCGCGTGCGCGACGGCGCGGGCTGGGCGGATGTCACGTCCGCCGAGCTGTTCGGCGGACGCAACGTGATCGTGTTCTCCCTGCCCGGCGCGTTCACGCCCACGTGTTCGACGATGCACCTGCCGCGCTACGAGGAGCTGGCGCCGCTGTTCGAGCGCCTGGGCATCGACGAGATCGTCTGCGTGGCCGTCAACGATCCGTTCGTGATGGCCGAGTGGGGCCGCAACGAGTCGGCCGACAAGGTGCGCCTGCTGCCCGACGGCAATGCGGCCTTCACGCGCGGCATGGGCATGCTGGTGGACAAGCGCGACCTCAATTTCGGGGCGCGCTCGTGGCGCTACTCGATGCTGGTGCGCGACGGCGTCATCGAGAAGCTGTTCGTGGAGCCCGACAAGCCGGGCGATCCGTTCGAGGTGTCGGACGCCGACACGATGCTGCGCTACCTCGACCCGCAGGCGCGCCAGCCCGACGAGGTGGCGCTGTTCAGCCGCGAGGGCTGCGAGTTCTGCGCGCGCACCAAGGCCGCGCTGAAGGAGGCCGGCATCGTCTTCACGGACATCCAGCTGCCCCCGCTGCAGCGCGCGCGGGCCGTGCGGGCGATCACGGGCGCCCAGACGGTGCCGCAGGTGTTCGTCAACGGCCGGCTGATCGGGGATTCGGAAGCCACGCTCGAATGGCTTTCTTCACGCGCTTGAGGCGGCCGGGCAGGGCAGGGCGGGCACCGGCCGTCAATGGCGCAGCCAGTCGTGCAGCCGCTCGAACACCTCGGGGCTGGACAGCAACTGCAGGTGCCCCGTGTTCTCCAGCACGCGCTGGCTATCGGGCGTGAACTTGAGCGTGCGGCGGACCAGCCGGTGCTTGCCCAGCGCGCTGGCCACCGGCACCAGGCCGTCGCCGAGGAGCTTGTCGGCCAGCCCGTCCTGCGCCGCGACCGTGCCCGCGATCGCGTGGCAGCGCGGGCCCGCTGGCAAAGGAACCGGCGTGCGGCGGTCGTTGGCGTCCTCGAAACGGTCCAGGCCGATCCAGTCCTCGTCGACCACGTTGCCGTGGCGCAGGTCCGTGATGCCGGCGCTGCGCAGCCTGGCCAGCCGCGCGAACGGCGACGCGTAGGGCGTGGCGGACAGCAGCATGTCCACGCCCTGGCCGGCGCGTTCCAGGGGCGCGCCGTGGTGCGGCGTGCCCAGGAACGCGACATCGTCGACCCGATGCGGCCAGTGGTGGCCCGCGGCGTGGCCATAGTGCAGCGCGCTGCGCGTGACCAGACCCCCCATGCTGTGCGCCACGATGGCCAGGCGCTCGATCGGGTGCGGCCATTGCGCGAGGAACTGCTCGAGCAGGTTGGCGAGCGCGCGGCCGTTCGTGGACACGTGCAGGCCCGTGGCGTAGTGCAGGTAGACCGGCGTGAAGCCCAGCGCGGCGGCCAGCGCCTGCCCGTGGTCGTGGCCGTCGCGGCGCCACTGCAGGTCGTTCATGCACAGGCCGTGGATCAGCAGCAGCGGACGGGCGCCGGCGTTCGGGAGCGCGGCCGCGAGGGCGTCGCGCTGCAGCGGCAACGCACGGCCGCCGCTGCGCAATGCCATGCGGATGCCCAGCGGGTTGGCGGTGCGCGCGAGATGGTCGCCCAGCACGCCGTTCAGCGCGGCCAGCACCGCTTCGCGCTCGACAGAGGGCAGGGCGTCGGGCCTGGCGGCCAGCATCGGTGCGAGCACGGACAGCAGCGTGTCGACGCTGCCGCCCACCGCCCGCGTGACGCCGCGCACGGTCTTGTAGACCAGGCCCGTGATGCCGCGCGTGCGTCCATCGGCGGGCGCTGACAGGCCCGGCAGCGTGGCGACCCGCGCATGCACGGCCTCGACGAGGTCGGTCAGGCCGGTGGTGGCGTCGGTGGCCAGCTTGGCGGCCCCGCGCAGCGCGCGCGCGTGCGAGGCCGCTTCGGCGGCGGTGGGGTCGTCGCCTTCTGGCGCGAGAGCGGGCGGACGCGGCGCGGGTCTTGGCATGAACGGGCTCTCTCGTCCTTGGGGGCCGCACAGTGTGCCAGCAGCGACCTGTGCGGCGAAGATCACGCGCCCGTGACGGGTCGCCGCGCGCGCCAGCGGCCGACGCCAGACACCGCCAGGCCCGCGAGCAGCAGTGCCATCGACCCGGGTTCGGGCACCGCGGCGGCCACGCCCGAGCCGCTGACCGAGGTCAACCAGAAGTCGCCGAAATGGACGGTGCCGCCCGCATCGCCCAGGTAGAAATAGCCGATGTCGGAGGACACGCCTGTGTTGAAGCGGACGCGCTGGTCGAACGAGAGGTCTGCGGCCACGGCGTCCGGGAACATCAGCGACGGGTCGCCGGTGTGATCGGTGCTGCGCAACTGGATGAATCCGACGGTGCTCGCGTCGAGGTCGGCGCCGCCATCGACGATGAACTGATCCATGCCGCTCGAATTCTTGTAGATGTAGGTCTCGGCGGTCGGGAACCTGACGGCAGGACCGCCCAACGTCATCGTGAAGCCACCCGACAAGGTGATGGTGCCGTGGAACAACCCCGGCCCGGCATCGTTGTCGCCGTACCCCTGGGCCCAGGTCGTTCCGTCGCCAGCCGAGTGTGCGTACAGGCCGGTGTCGACGGTGATCGAACCGGTCACCGTCTGCCCGTCGAATCCGTACCCATCCAGCATGACGCCGGTGAAATCGTAGGTGGACGCCGAGGCCTGGGCCGCGCAGGCGCCGACAAGCATCGCCGCTGCCATGGCGACCTTCTTGATTGTTTGCATGTTTCCCTGTTCGTGAAAGCGAATGCCCCGGTGGCATTCCGACGCAGTTTAGGGGGTCGGCAGGAGCGCTCCGAGACACGGTCGTCGGCAACCTAGGGGCTGGACGCGGACGTCGGTCGCCTTGGGCAGACTGAAGGCGTGCCTTAACGGAGGGAGAATCGCCGGATGACGAAACTCAACCTGTTCCGCAATCGACCCGTGGCCGTCATCGGCGCGGGCGTGATGGGGGTCGGCATCGTGCAGGTGGCGCTGCTGGCCGGCCACCCGGTGCACCTGTTCGACGTTCGCGAGGGCGCCGCGGCGGCGGCCGCAGAG
>Ga0209677_100923_pt1 | contig 14371 bp, 11 predicted proteins | sample AraplaCvi_mCL_r2_2_FD_184285 | JGI IMG/M metagenome (GOLD analysis project Ga0209677, IMG submission 184285) | Arabidopsis root microbial communities from North Carolina, USA - plate scrape CL_Cvi_mCL_r2 (SPAdes) (version 2) | ecosystem: Host-associated > Plants > Roots > Endosphere | place: USA... | reverse complement strand
GATCCACACCTCGCCGTTCCCGGCGTCGGCCAGGGCGTAGACGGTGTCGCCGGCCAGGCTGGCGTCACCCCCGGGCAGGCGTTCGGCCCGGCCCGCGCCGGCGGCCACGACGAAGGTGCCCTGCAGCCGTGTGCCCACCCAGACGCGCCCCGTGCGATCCTCGAGCAATCGCAGCACGCTGACCGCCTCCACGCCGGCAGGCAGCGCGAGCGGCACCGCGGCGAAGTCCGCGCCGGAGGCGGGCCGCGACCAGAGGCCGTGATCGCTGCCGACCCAGAGCGTCCCGTCGCGCGCCACGACCATCGATCGAAGGGTGCCGATGGCCGGTGGCAAGCGCTCCTGCGTGATCCGGCCGGTCGTCGGCTCGAGCCACGCGAGGCCGCGGTTGGACGCGATCCAGAGTCCCGACGGCTGGCGCTCGGCCAACGCGACGACGTCCTTTCCGACCAGCCCACGGGCATCGTCCAATGGGATGAATCCGTCGGACGCCGCGTCGTGGCGGGCGAGGCCGCCGGACTTGGTTCCGACCCACAGCCGGCCCGAGCGGTCGACCAGCAGGGCCTTCACATACGAATCGGGCAGGCTTGCGAGCGTCGCGGCGCTCGCGACGTACGTCCGCGCGCGGTGCCCGTCCCAACGCACGACCCCCGACTGGGTGCCCAGCCAGATGAAGCCGTCGTTGTCCTGCGCGAGCGCGTAGCCCGACTCGAGGTCGGGACCGACCGCGTGCTGGAACACGCGCGGATAGTCGCGCGTGGGCAGCAGGGCGCCGGCGCCGGCGCCGGTGGCCCAGCCGGTCGCGACGCAGGCGCCGAGCAGCAGCGTCAGCGCGATGCGTGCGAGCGTGGGCATCGGGTTCCTGGCAAGACGATGGATTCCATGGTGAGCGGGGTGAAGACGGCTCGCGGGCGACGGTGTGGCCATGCCGACTATATGCAGGGTTCGTGCCGCGGCCGCGTTGAAACGATTGAAGCAACTCGGTGGACGGGTTGACACGGGCGCCATACGCCGCGCGGCCAGACTGCGGTCTCCGCCACTTCCGATTGCACCTCGATGACCCCGACCCAGATCCAGCTCGTCCGCGACAGCCACGCCCAGGTGCTGCCGATCGCGCGTGAAGCGTCCGCGTTGTTCTACGCCAACCTGTTCGAGGCCGACCCCGCGCTGCGCCCGCTGTTTCGCGGCGACATGCAGGAGCAGGGCCGCCGGCTGTTCGACATGATCGGCGCCGGCGTCTCGCTGCTGGATCGCCCGGCGCAGCTGCTGCCCGTGCTGCGCAAGCTGGGCAGCATGCACGTGGGCTACGGCGTGCAGGACGCGCACTACGAGACGGTCGGCCGCGTGCTCGTCAAGACGCTGTCACAAGGCCTCGGCGAAGCGTTCACCCCTGCCGTGGAAGACGCCTGGTGCGCGTTCTACGCCATCGTCAGCGGCACCATGCGCGAAGGCGCTGCCGAGGCTGCCACGCTGCACGCCGCCGCCTGAGCCAACGCCGTCGACGCCTGCTCCTGGCGAGTGCCCCACCGGAGTCCCGAGGCCGCACGCCGGCGGTGTCCGGCGCCGCCCGATCCGGGCCGTCGCAAACCATGCCGCCGACAGCGGCGCCTGACGCCGGCGTTCAGGCCGGGGTCGGCGGCACGAACATGTAGCCCACGTTGCGCACCGTCTTGAGGATCTCCGGCTTGTCGGGGTTCACCTCGATCTTGCGGCGCAGCCGCATGATGCGCAGGTCGATGGATCGGTCGAAGACGTCCCAGCCGCGGTTGTGCGCCTGCTCCATGATCTGGTCGCGGTTGAGCGGGCGGTTGGGGGAGCGGGCGAACAGGGCGAGCAGGTCGTATTCGGCAGCGGTCATCGCGATCTCGCTGCCGTCGGCGGCGATGAGACGGCGCTGGTCCAGGTCGAGGCTGCAGCGGCCGAAGGACACGCGCGTGGTCGCGGGTGTCGTGGCCGGGCCGTCGGCCGGCATCGACGCGGCGGCGCCGGGCGTCGTCGACAGCCGCCGCTGCAGGCTTTTCACGCGCGCGAGCAGCTCCCGCAGTTCGAAGGGCTTGGGCACGTAGTCGTCGGCGCCGATCTCCAGGCCCACCACGCGGTCCACCGTCTCGGCGGCGGTGGTGAGCATGACGATGCCGATGCCGGCGTGGTGCTCGCGCAGCCAGCGCGCGAGCGACAGGCCGTCCTCGCCGGGCATGTGCACGTCGAGGATGACGATGTCGGGCACCGCGTCGGCCACGAGGCGGCGCGCGGCCGCGGCGTCCTCGGCCAGGGTGATGGACCAGCCGTGGCGACCGAAGTATTCGCCCAGCAGCTCGCGCAGCTCGGGCTCGTCGTCGACGACGAGGAGGGCAGGGGCGGTCGGTGCGGTCATCGGGGGCAGGCTCCTTGCGCCGAGTGCGGGCGGCGCCTCGCATGTTGGCACGGCCGCGGCATCGGCCGGCCTGGCCGGTAGCGCGCGGTCGGCCGATCCGCCGACGCGCGACGCGCTGGTCGCGACGGACAAGGCGTCGTCCTGGCCGCCGGGCAGCACCTGCTCAGGCAGCGTCGAGAGCGGACGCGCGCATGCGGGCGGTGGGCGCCTGGCGTCTCGCCTCGGCGGCATAGGACTCGAATTCGACCGGCACGATGCCCAGGTCGCGCAGCGTGGCGTCGTCGAGCACGCACAGGGCCGACGCCCGGCGGTGCGGACCCGGCCCGACGGCGCGGCGCAGGCGCCCGGCGATGTCGAGGGCGGCATGCAGCGCGCGGGTGACGGGGGAGCGGTAGGTGTTCAGTGTCATGGCGGTTCCTGGCAGCGGATTGCGGACGCCGGCCCCTGCCGCGTCCTGTGGCCACTGTCGCCGCCGCATGTCGCCCCCGTGCTTCAGGCGCCGACGCGTTCGTTGCGGGCGTGTTGCAGTCAGGGGGCATGCCGGCCCGCCGCAGCCTGCACCTGGGCCAGCAGCGCCTGCTTGCCGAACGGCTTGTCCAGGCGCGCGCAGCCGCTGCGATCGAGGAAGGCCTGGGCGCTCGCCGACAGCGTGTCGCCGGTGACGAACACCATGCGCGACGCGAGCTCGGGGTGGCGCTCGCGCACCTGGCGCCACAGCTCCGGCCCGTCCATGTCGGGCATGCGCAGGTCGGAGACGATCGCGTCGTAGTGCGCCACGTCCAGCAGTTCCAGCGCCACCAGCCCCGATTCGGCCGTCGACACCTCGTGGCCCGCCTCCTCCAGCAAGGCACGCAGCAGGTCGGCCACCTCGGCCTCGTCGTCCACCACCAGCACGCTGAGCTCGCGCGCGGTGCCCGCCGGCGCGCTCGCGGGCGCGCCCTGCGGGCCCGGACGCGCCTGGCCGAGGGGCAGCGTCAGCAGGAAGCTGGCCCCTTCGCCGCCATCCTCCGGCTCGAGCACCAGCTCGCCGCCGTGTTCCTGCGCCAGCGAGCGCGACACCGACAGCCCCAGGCCGGTGCCCAGGCCCTCGGGCTTCGTGGTGAAGAAGGGCTCGAACAAGCGCGAGCGGGCGGCCTCGGGCACGCCGGGGCCGTTGTCGCGCACGCGCAGCGCGACGCAGGGGGCGCCACGGGCGCCGTCGTCGCAGAGGAAGGTCGAGACGTGGATCACGCGGTCGCCGCTGCGCACGGCCAGCGCGTGCTGCGCGTTCACGAGCAGGTTGACCACGATCTGGCCGATGCGGTCGGCATCGACCTGCAGCGGCGGCAGGCCGGGCGCGAGATCGAGGTCGACGCGGATGCCGTTGGTGCGCAGCAGGTAGCCCAGCAGGTCGACGCTGGACGCCGCGATGTCGCCCAGCTGCGCGGGGCGGCGCTGCGGCGGCCGGCTGCGCGCCATGTTCAGGAACGTGCGCACGATGCGCGCGCAGCGCTCGGCGGCCTCGCGGATGCGGCGCGCGCCGTCCCTCAGCGCGGGCTGCTCGATCTGCTCCTCGAGCAGGGTCGCGCGGCCCACGACGATCGCCAGCGGGTTGTTCAGCTCGTGCGCCACGCCGGCCAGCAGCCCGCCCATGGCCGACAGCTTCTCGCCCTGGCGCAGCGCGTCGCGCTGGCGCTCGATCTGCTCGGCGGCCTGGCGGCGGTGGGTGAGGTCGGCCATCGACGCGCTGTAGTACGCCATGCCGTCGACCTCGGTGCGCCAGATCACCATCTCCACCCAGAGCTCGCTGCCGTCGGCGCGCAACGCGGGCATCTCCATGCGGTGTCCGATCACCTTGCCGACGCCTCCGTCGCGCAGCCGCCGCATGCCGGCGCGATGCGCCTCGCGCAGGCGCTCGGGGATGATCACGGTGTCCACGCGCTGGCCCAGCACGTTGGCGAGCCGATGCCCGAACATGGCCTCGGCCGCGGGGTTGAATTCGACGATGTGGCCGTCGCTGTCGGTCGCCACGATCGCCGACAGCGCGTGGTCGACGATGGCCGACTTGAAGGCCTCGCGCAGGCGGCCGCTGCGCTGCAGTTCATGCTGCAGGCGCAGCGTGTCGCCGATGGCCGTGATCCACGGGCGCCAGCGCCGGTTCAGCGACGGCGCCCTGGCGTGCGGATCGCGCGCCAGGCGCTGCAGGTAGCCCAGCACCTGCATCGCGGGGTTCACGTAGGTGCGCGCCAGCAGCCACTGTCCGGCCATGAACATGCACAGCAGCGCCAGGGCGATCGCCGCGTTGGGCAGCACGCCGGGCAGCTGCGCGCTGCGCAGGGTCGATTCGGGCACCGCGCGCAGGAAGATCCAGGGCGAGCCGGCGCGCGCCGCCGCCACCACCTGCCAGCCGCGGCGGTGGATCACGTGGCCGCTTGCGGCGAGCGCGGCGTCGACGTCGGCGAGCGCCAGGCCCTCGGGCAGGCGTCCGGCCAGCGGCATCTCCAGGTGCGCATCGCCGTGGCCGCTGCCACCTGGCTCGACCAGGGGCAGGGCGCTGTCTGCGAGCACGCGCCGTTGCGCGTCGACGATCCAGTCGCGCGTGCCCGGGCGCTTCCAGAGGTCGACCCGGCGCTGCAGCGCGTCGATGCGCAGGTCGAGGCTGACCTCGCCGACCACGCCGCCATGCACCACCACGGGCGCGATGTGCGACACCACGAGGTGGCCATCGAGCTGGCTCACGTAGGGCGAGCCCCAGCGGCTGGGCGCTGAGGCCATCGGCGCCGGCACCAGCGACGCGATGAGCCGCGTGCGGCTCGCCAGCGCAGCCTTAGCGCGGATGGGCGCGATGCCCGAGAGCGTGGGCACGCCCATCGTCTCGCGGATCTGCGTCGTGGACACCCACGGATAGCCGAAGGACGTGTTGACGTCCATCGCCGCGAACCACGAGTTCTCGAAGTCCGGGGCGCGGCCGTGCACGGCGCGGGCCATGGCGGCGAAGACGGCGGCGCGCCGCGTCCACGCCACGGGCGGCATTGGCACGCCGGGCTCGGCCCACCACACCTGGCCCCAGGCGTCGCGCTGGGCGGCAGTGGCGCCGTCCAGGCTCAGGCCGTCGCTGTCGGTGGAGGACGCCGCCGGCGCCGGCCTCATGGCGTCCGCCAGTGCCGGGCCGGGGTCGGGTGGGGCGTCCCAGGCGGCTTCCATCACGGAGCGCAGGTCGCGGATGTGCATCACGGCGGGCGTGGCCAGCAGCGCCAGCTCCTGCGCGTAGGCGTCCACCTGGCGCTCGCTCTCGCGCTCGGCGTCGTGCACCGACTGGCGCAGCTGCAGGATCGACAGGATCGCCAGCAGCGCCAGGACGGGCACCAGCAGCCAGGCCGCCAGGCGCCGGGTCGACGCCAGCGTCCGCGCCACCTGGTTGGCGTCGAAGCTGGCCGGCTCGGTCTCTGGGGGCTGCATGGCGGGCGATTGTCGCGCCGGCTGGCAGGCCGCGGGCGGGGCGATACCCGGCTGAAACGATTGAAACAAGACCGCTTGCGGCAGTGTCGAACGGCGAGGGCGGCGTCACCGCGCCGATGCCGCCTGCGGACGCAGGCCCGCGCGGTCAGGCGACGCGGCGTGCAGGCCAGGCGTCTTGCAGGCACGATGCCGGATCGTCGCCCGCGGCGGCGCCGCGCTCGATCTCGCGTGCCAGGCAGTCGTAGGCGGCACGCCAGGCCGCGCGGGTGGGCGCGTCGGGGGCGGCGTCGGGCTGGCGGACCAGCGCCGCCATCAGCGCGTGGCCCACGGTCTCGAAGTCGTAGCGGCGCACGCCATAGTGCACGTGGCGGCGGCCCAGGGCATGCAGCGTGGGGGCCAGCGCCTCGAGGTGGCCCAGCCCGTCGACGGCCCTCTGCAGCATGTGCACGAGGCGCACGCCCTGCTGCGCGAGGTCGCCGTGGAACACGGGCCGCAGCGCAGGGTCGAGCGCGAACAGCGCGGCGTAGAAGTTGCGTGCGAAGAAGGCCGCGTGGGGGGCGAGCCGGCGCATGCCGTGCTGGACGAGATCGATCTGGTGGGGTGTCACGTTGGGGCCGGAATGTGCGCCCGTCCGCACCCCGTTGTATTGGACGAATCGGACGGATCCAGGCTCCCGGGGGGGCTGTTCCGAGATGCCTGTCACGGTATCCGTTCCGGTGTCCGGAATCTTCAAGACACGACAGCGACCCTTGACGAGACTCGCGCGACTTCGAGGCGGGCATCCGGTGCGCTTCGAGACCACGACACGACGAGGATCGACGATGAAGACGATGACGGCCAGGACGCAGCTGGCGATGTTGGGAACCCTGTTCGCGCTGGCGGCGTGCGGCGGCGGGTCGGGCGGCGCCGCAACGTCGCCTCCTGCGCCGACACCCGCGCCGGCGCCCGCGCCCGGTCCGACGCCTGCGCCGACACCCGCCCCGACGCCCGCGCCCGCACCAGCCCCGCCACCTGCCCCGACGCCAACACCAGTGCCGGCGCCTTCCCCGACGCCGACGCCTTCCCCGGCGCCCGCACCGGCCCCTGCGCCCACGCCGTCCCCCGGCCTGCAGCTGACCGCCTGCGTGCCCAGCGGCGCCGGCACCGACTACCAGGTCGGCCCCGGCGCCGGGCAGCTGGCATCGATCCAGCTCGTGCCCTGGGAATCGCTGAAGGCCGGCGACACGGTGCGCATCTTCTGGAAGGCGGGCGCCTATCCCGGCAAGTTCCTGCTCGGTGGCGCGGGAACGGCCGACAAGCCGATCCGTGTCTGCGGCGTGCCGGGTCCCAACGGCGAGCGGCCGATCGTCGACGGCGCCAACGCCGTCACGCGGACCCAGCTCGCGTACAGCAACGATGCCAGCCCGAACGGCGGCCTGCTGCACCAGACGCGCTCGGTGATCGTCATCAAGGGCGTGGCGAGTTCGGACTACCGCTACTTCCCGCAATTCATCCAGATCGACGGCCTGGAGATCCGCGGCGCGAACCCGTCCAACACGTTCACCGACAACACCGGCGCGGTGCGCTCGTACGTGCCCTTCGGCGCGTGCATCTGGCTGGAGCGCGGCCACGACATCACCATCGCCAACAACGAGATCCACGACTGCACCAACGGCCTGTTCACCAAGTCCACGGACGACGCGTTCGACGAGGGCGACGCCACCGAGTTCTCGGTCAGCAAGAACGTGCGGATCGCGGGCAACTGGATCCACGGCAACGGCGTGGTGGGCGACGACCACGAGCACGACAGCTATGTGCAGTCGCTGAACGTGACCTACGAGTTCAACCGCTACGGCCCGCTGCGCGCGGGCGCGCTGGGGTCGGCGCTGAAGGATCGCTCCATCGGCGCCACCATCCGCTACAACCGGGTGGAGGAGGGCGCGCGCTCGCTCGACCTCGTCGAGGCGGAGGACTATCCCGCGACGGCCGTGGCCAACCCGCTGTACCGCCAGACCTGGGTCTACGGCAACCAGATCGTCAAGGACGGCAGCACGGGCACCGCCATCCACTATGGGGGCGACCACGGCGGCGCGCCGGCCGGCGCCAACTGGGGCGAAGGCATCTTCCGCAAGGGCACGCTGTACTTCTTCGACAACACGGTGGTGCTGACGGGGACGGGGTCGTCCGCCTACCTGTTCCAGCTCTCGACCACCGAGGAGAACGCGCAGATCTGGAACAACGTCTTCGTGTTCCGCGACGCGGTGGCCGAACCGTCGCTGCGCGCGGGCCAGGAGGTGGCGGCCGCCTACACGCCGGGCGGCACCATCACGCTCGGCCGGAACTGGATCACCGCCGGCTGGAAGAACAACGATCAGTACCACCCGGTGCCCGGGCCCGTGACGGGGGGCGCGAACATGCTCAGCGGCCCGACGCCACCGATCGACCTGGCCAGCTTCGTGCCGCTCGCCGGCGGCGCGGCGATCGATGCGGCGGTGGCCGGACCGGCGGCTGCCGCCGGCGTCGCCGTCGCCTGGCAACTCGATGGCGCGTTCGTGCCGCAGGCGCGCGCGGTGCACGGGGCGGCGAGCGATCTCGGGGCGGTCGAGCGCTGAGGGCCCTGGCTGGCCGACCGCGACGTGCGCCGCGTCACTTGCCTCGACGCAGTCTTCGTCGCGCTGGCGATGGATCGTGACGCTGCGCAACTCGACTAACGCCGCGAAGCAGGCGAGCAGGATAGTGCCGGCCGGCAGCATGCGCCCCGGCCGTGCGAGCAGGGCGCGCCGGCACGCCTTGCCCCCCATCGCGGCCCCTGCATCGACCCTCTTGGCACACAATCGCTTCAGTGACGTTCGTGTTTCCGGCCGGTTGCACCGTGCCGCCCCGGGGAAGGTGCCATGGTCCACCGCAGCCGCATCCTGGTCGTCGACGACGACCCGGGCATCCGCGCGATGCTCGACGACTACCTGTCCGCCAATCGGTTCGAGGTGAGGCTGGCCGCCGACGGCCCGGCCCTGCGTGCCGAGATCGAGCAGCACCTGCCCGACCTCGTGCTGCTGGATGTGCACCTGCCGGGCGAGGACGGCCTCTCGCTGGCGCGTTTCCTGCGCGAACGCTTCGACGTGCCCATCATCATGGTCACGGGTGCCACCGACCTGATCGACCGCGTGGTGGGGCTCGAGGTGGGCGCGGACGACTACGTGGCCAAGCCCTTCGACCTGCGCGAGCTCCTGGCGCGCGTGCGCAGCGTGCTGCGGCGCTCGAGCGCGGCGGTCGTCGTGGCCGACGCCGCGCCGGCGACGCCTGCACCGGGGGGGCCATGGCAAGGGCCGATGGCGACGACCTTCACGCGAATCGCCGTGGGGCGCTGCCTTCTGGAAGTCGATTCGCACCGCCTGCTGACCGCCGACGGCGAGGACGTGCCCATCACCGCGATGGAGTTCGAGCTGCTGCGTGCGTTCGTGCGCAACCCCAACCGCGTCCTGTCGCGCGACCAGCTGATGCTGCATTCGCGCAATCGCGAGCGCGATCCGTTCGACCGCGCGATCGACATCCGCATCGGCCGCCTGCGCCGCAAGATCGAACCGGACCCGGGCGAGCCCACCGTGATCCGCACCGTGCGCAACGCCGGCTACATGTTCGTGCCGGCCTGAGCCGGGCCGGACCGGGCCGCCGCCGGCCGATGGCACCAGCCAAGCGCGTGCGCCGGGACGCGCAGCGCCCAGTGCGCGGCGGGCCCGCCGCGCAACGCGCGCAGGAAGGCCAGCGGGGTCAGGCCGGCCAGCACTTTCAGCTCGCGGTGCAGGTGGGCCTGGTCGGCGAAGCCGCAGGCGCCTGCGAGGTCGGCCCAGTGCGGCCGGACATCGTGCGACAGCGCGTGCACCTGCCAGAAGAAGCCGTGCACGCGCGCCAGCCGGCAGAACAGCTTGGGCGCCACGCCCAGCTCGCGCACGAACAGGCGCTGCAGGGTGCGCGCGGTGCAACCGAAGTGGGCGCCGAGGTCGGCCATCGACATGGTCGGCATGCGCCAGAGCAGCGCGCGCAGCGTCGTCGCGAAGTGTTCGTCGGCGTTGTGGTCGTGAGGGGCGCCATCGGACGCGGCCACACCACCATCGCCGGCGCCGACGCGCGCGAGCAGGGCTTCCACGTGCTCGATGGCGCGGTCATGCGCGGCGACGTCCGCCGACGTGGCGAGCGGCGCAAGGGGCACCAGCGCGCGGGCGTCCAGCACCTGGTCCGCCGCCAGGCCACCGGGCCCGGCCAGCCGGTTGGCGACGCCGGGCTTGAGGACGACCGTCGTCGCGACGGTGCCTGGCGCAAACTGCAGTTCGCCCGGCCGCCCACGCAGGCCGCCCAACGCGACGCGTGGCAATGCGCGGCCGCTGCGGCCGTCGACGATTGCGCCGGCGTGCGTGAGCGTCAGGGTGCCATAGAAGCTGGCGGGCACGCGCAGGACGGTGGCCGCGGCGCATGGGCGCGTGTCGCGCAGGAAGTGGCACAACACCCGGTCGGCCGCGGCACCGGCGGGCAGTCGCATCTGCGTGCGCATCGAGGAGACCTTGCGGGTCGAGGCGAGGTCGGGCAGGGTGGCCGAAGCCATGGCGGGGCGTGAATCAGTGGAAACGATCCCGATGCTGCCGGTGCGACGTATTCGGCTCGTTTCATGCCGGCTGCTCGCCAGGAGGCCGGAGGAACCTCGATGAAACAGGGGGCGAAGCGCCGGGTCGCGTCCTCGACGCATCGGGCCGACGGAACGAAGCTCCGGATCCCTGCAGATTTACGCGCAGCGATCGTCGAGAGCGTCGACGTACGCTTTGCCGCCCGCCGGCTCAGCGTGCGGCGTTGAACGGCTCGAAGACCTCCACGATCCAGTCGACGAACACGCGCAGCTTCGCGCTCAGGTGGCGATTGGGGGGATAGGCCACGTGGAAGGGCATGGGCGGCGGTGCCCAGTCGGCAAGCACCTCCACGAGAGCGCCGCTGTCGATATGCGGCTGCACGATGGGGCCGAAAGTCTGCACGAGGCCCAGGCCGGCCAGTGCCGCGTTGACGTGCGCAGTGCTTTCGTTGACGGAGACCGGGCCCTGGCAGGCGATGTCGAACCGCTCCTCGCCGCGCACGTACGGCGCAGGAACGATGCGCCCGGTGCCGGCCGAAAAATAGCTGACCATCGCGTGGCGCCCGTCCAGCAGTTCCTGCGGAGTCCTGGGAACGCCGAGCCGCTCGAGGTAAGCCGGCGCGGCGACCGTCTTGAAGTCCATCCCCGCAATGCGGCGTGCGACCAGCGACTGGTCGGCGATGGCGCCGCCGCGAATGACGCAGTCGACTGCTTCCCCGACCAGGTCCACCGGCCGGTCGCTGACCCCCAGGGCGAGCTGTACCAGGGGGTAGCGACGGTGGAAATCGGACAGACGCGGCAGAACGATCAGGTTGGCGACGACCGAGCCGATGTCGACCCGGACTCGTCCCCGGGGCCCCGTGCGGTCCTGGTCGAGGTCGGATTCGATCTCGTCGATCTCGGCGAGCACCCGCGCCGTGCGTTCGTAATAGAGCGCGCCCTCGGGGGTGACCGTGACGCGCCGGGTCGTGCGCTGCAGCAGCTTCACCTTCAGGTGGTTTTCCAACTGCTGGATGATCTTGGTCACGCTGGGCCGGGGCATCTGAAGCTGGTCGGCGGCTCGTGTGAAGGTGCCGGCCTCCACGACCCGGGCGAAGACGCGCATGGCTGTGAACTGGTCCATCGAGCCATTATTAGCGGATCGGAAACAGTCATGTGCCGCACACCGTCTTGGTCGGACGCGGCATCGCGCACAGACTTCGATGCATCGTAACCAACGCAGTCGACACCATGACTTCCAAACTCTCCGACAAGATCGCCCTCGTGACCGGAGGCACCAGCGGCATCGGCCTGGCCACCGCGAAGCGCTTCGTCGCCGAAGGTGCCCACGTCTTCATCACCGGGCGCCGCCAGGCGCAGCTCGACGCGGCCGTGGCCGACATCGGTCGCAACGTTACCGGCGTGCGCAGCGACGTGTCGAACCTGCAGGACCTCGACCGTCTCTACGCCACCATCCGCAAAGAAAAGGGCCGGCTCGACGTGCTGTTCGCCAACGCGGGCGGCGGCCAGGTCGCGCCGCTGGGCGAGATCACCGAGGAACACTTCGACAGCATCTTCAGCACCAACGTGAAGGGCCTCGTCTTCACCGTGCAGAAGGCACTGCCCCTGATGCCCCCGGGCGCGGCCATCGTTCTGAACGCATCAACGACCTCCATCAAGGGCACGCCGGGGTTCAGCATCTACAGCGCCAGCAAGGCGGCGGTTCGCAACCTGGCGCGCAGCTGGATGTTGGACCTGAAGGACGCCGGCATCCGCGTCAACGTGCTGAGCCCGGGCGTCGTTCCCACGCCGGCCTACGACCTGCTGGGCCTGACGGGCGAGCACCTGGCCGGGTTCATCGAGATGCAGGCGCGCACCATCCCCCTGGGCCGCGTTGGCACGACCGACGAGATCGCCAAGGCGGCGGTGTTCCTGGCGTCGGACGACAGCAGCTTCGTCAACGGCGTCGAGCTGTTCGCCGACGGCGGCATGACCCAGGTCTGAGGGCGCGCTTGTAGACGCCGAGTGGGTTGACGTCTATTTCGGCTTTTTCACGTTTGAGAATTGAACCTTTGGCCCTGGTTTGCACAGCACAACGTTCTGATTCTTGTCGAACGCATAAGCGACCTCGAAGTTCTCGTGAGCATATGGGTTCACTTGGGCCTTCGTCCTCGTCGAACGGATACGTTGGTTTGGGGGGTCGAAGTTCACCGGCGCGCCTGCATTGTGTTCGGAGGTGCGACCAGCGTATCCAATGACTTTCAGACCGTCGTAGTCCTTCAAGGCCACGCAAAGCTCAGAAGCGAAAGTATCCAGAGGGGTCGGCATCTTTTCGACGGCTCCCGCCGAGAAGCAAGCGTGGATGATCAGGGTCAGGTTCATCAGCTGCGGAAAATGCATGCTGTCCTTCAAGAAGACAGCGAATTCGTCTGCTTTGAAGTTCTCATGGATTGTTTTCCAGACAATGATGATTTCCTTCGACGCCTCGTATACCCCATCCTTCACCTCTCGATATCTCCCGTGCGTGTACAGGATTCCTGTTCCACCGGCCTCGAGACCCGAAAAGTCTGATGCGACCTGATACCCCCGTGCGAATGCAAACCCGGTGCAGTTCGCATGAAGGTTCTTGCAACCCAGAACAACAATTGGCTTGGAAACCTTCTGCTTCTTCGGCTCACTCTTGGCTTCTGCCGGATCCCCGTCGGCCTTTCGCTTCTGTCTAGGCATCGATGCCTCCCAAAATGAGTTGAAGATATTCGTTGGAGTTCTTCCTTCACCCATCCACAGGGTGCAGCTTACGTCATCGACCCATTGAACGTTAGTCTCACTCGGCCAGCGTCGTCGGTCGTTCACCGTGCGCATTCCGTCGGCAAGTTCGAGGCTCCGAATGGACGTCGGGCCGCTAAAGTCGCGGCATGTCACGCTTGAAGTTGCCCGCCCGTTTGATTCCTTCGCGCACGACGACGGCCCTGCTGCTCGCCACGTGCGTCGTTGCCTGCCGTCCCACCGGCGACGATTACCCGCGCGATTGGCCGCCCCTCGCCGGCGGATGGGGCTGTCCGGATCTGTCCGGCCAATGGCGCGTCGACGACCTGGGCCTCATCAAGGACGTGCCGCTGGTGCTCGTGATGGGCGAGACCCATGTGCGCTGGGACGCGATGGCGATCTCGTTCGACGCCAACAAGCGAATGACGATGCGTTTCGTACGCGGCCAGGCGTTGGCGAGCGAGCCCGACGACGTCCTCCCGCTTGCGCTTCGCCCCTATGCCGCGCGCCGGCTCGGCAAGGTGCTCTCGCGTGAGGAGCAGGCGACGCACCACGAGAGCTCGCTTGATCGTGACCTCTACCAATGCAGCGGCGGCAAGCTGATGATCTCGCACGGCACGGCCGGCGGCGAAGCTCCCACGATCTACCTGGCGCGAGACAAGCAAGGCGGCCTGGTCGCCGAGCGCGTGGAACGCCGGAGCGAGTCGATCAAGATCAACCCGGAGGCCGAGGCCATTCCCTTGGGCCGCTCGACGAAATACCGGTGGGCGCACTGGGCTGCGCTGACGCCAGCGCAGTTCAATGCCGTGTCGACCACGGCCCACGCCGCCGAACAGATCTTCGATGCGGGCCCGAAGAACCTCGGCCCAGCCGGCAGCCGCGACGTCGACGAGGTCCGCTCGGAAGCGATGGCGGAGCTCGAAGGCGGCGCAAAGGTCGTGTCGCTGACGGCCGCAGGCAGTGGCGCCGTGCTGGCGACGATCCAGGGCGCCAACGAATGGGCGATCCGCAGCGCGCTCGATCGCGTGGCGTCGACGAAGTACTTCGGGCTGGACCTGCGCCGCTACGACCCGACGCATCCCGGCGCGTTCGAGGCAGACGTGCTGCTCACACCGCCAGACTCGAGCACACACGCGGCTCTTTCAAGCGCTCCGACGCCGGCGGACGCCGCGTCTGCAGCGCCCGGTCTGGAGATCGGCCAGGCGCAGGCCGCCGTGCTCGCC
>Ga0209677_100922_pt1 | contig 14375 bp, 10 predicted proteins | sample AraplaCvi_mCL_r2_2_FD_184285 | JGI IMG/M metagenome (GOLD analysis project Ga0209677, IMG submission 184285) | Arabidopsis root microbial communities from North Carolina, USA - plate scrape CL_Cvi_mCL_r2 (SPAdes) (version 2) | ecosystem: Host-associated > Plants > Roots > Endosphere | place: USA... | reverse complement strand
CTGCACGAGCTCAAGGAGGAGCCCCATGGCGAGCTGCTCGTGGTGGGCAGCACAGCGCTCGCGCGGTGGCTGCTCGAGAATGAGCTGGTCGACGAGTTGAACCTGCTGCAGTTCCCGGTGATCGTCGGCGAGGGCGAACGCGTGTTCCCCGCGCAGGGAACCGACTTCGCACTCGACCTGATCGACTCACGCATTTTCCGTACGGGCATCGTCGCCCTCACCTACCGGGTGGGCGGTCGCCCCGAGTACGCCTGAGCGAGAGAATCGGGAGTCGCTGATCGGCTATGCGCCGCCGGATCTCGCTTCAGGTCATGGACGAGCTCGTCCCGGCCTCGACTACTCCTCGCGCGGGTTCAGGTGGTCGCGCCTCTCCCGATGGCGACGGATTCCACGGCGCCTCTCGCCGGGCCTAGCGCCACTGGCGGCGCGATGACCGCGACCCCCTGCGGTTCGAGCGTCATTCCCAGCGCGTCCGCACCGCTCAACAGGTCGATGCCCTCCTGCACCAGGGTCACGGCCGAGGCACCATGGTTGATCACGAAGAGGGCCTCCCCGCGTTGCACCGTCTCCACGAAACCGTGCTCTCCGCCGACTACTCGGGTGGGGACCGCGAGGCCGCTCTCCGCGATGAGCTCGGCGACCAGCTTCGCCGTGTCGTCGCGCCCCAATCGGGTCGCCAGGTACCAGGCGGCTCCGGCTCCTCTCGCTTTCCGTGTGAGCGCTGGCCAGCCGCTCAGCGGACCTCCCTCGAACACGGCGCGCACCGAGGCATCGCGGACGTGGACGGATTCGCTCCACTCGTGACCCCTCACAGCCTGCGCACCGAAGACCTCCCCGCGCACCGCCACGGTCGGCGCGATGGTCGACTCCGGGGCCACCGGGATCGCGCCCGGCCGCGCCCACGCCCCGCCGAGCGGCCAGAACTCCTCGATCCACACACCGAGCGTCGTCTGCAGGTCGCCGAGGTAGCCTCCGAGCCTCACCCGGAGGTTCTGGTCGACGATGCCGGTCTGGCTGGTGACGAGCACGGTCGATCCGGCGGCCGCGGCGGCGTCGATGGCGGCGGCCTGGGCGTCGGTCAGCACGAACAGGCTCGGGGCGATCACGATCGGGTACCCAGTCAGGTCCTCGTCGCCGGGGGCGAGATCCACGGTCAGCCCGGCCTCGGTGAGGGCGGCGTGCCAGTGTGCGGCGAGCGCAAGATAGCTCGAGGTCGTCGGGAGGCCGGCCTGCTCGATCGCCCACCTGCTGTCCCAGTCGAAGACGACAGCGGCGTGCGCGCGTGTCCGTGTCCCCAGCACAGACCCGAGCGACGCGAGTTCCGAGCCGAGCCGTTCGACCTCCCGCCAGATCCGCGTGTCGGTTCCCGCGTGGGGCACCATCGCGGAGTGGAACTTCTCGGCTCCGGCCGCCGACTGTCGCCACTGGAAGAAGAGGATGCCGTCGGCGCCGCGCGCGAGCGCCTGGTACGACAGCGCGCGCATCTGCCCCCGGGCCTTCGGCACGTTGACCGGCCGCATGTTGACGGCGCTGGTCGACTGCTCCATGAGCAGCCACGGCTTGCCGCGGCCGAGCGAGCGCATGAGGTCGCGCGCCATCGCGGAACCGCGCGCGGCGTCCGGATCCGCCGGGTCCGGGTAGAGGTCGTCCGAGATGACGTCGACGTGCGGCGCCCAGGCCCAGTAGTCGAGGTTCCGGAACGTCCCCATGAAATTGGTCGTGACCGGGATCTCGGGAGTGAGTTCCCGGAGGACGGCCTTCTCGTCCAGGAAGCACGCCAGGAGTTCGTCCGAGCTGAATCGGTCGAAGTCGAGCGACTGCGTCGGATTCGGGAAGGCAGGCGTCGCACGTGGCGGAAGGATCTGCTCGAAGGAGCCGTACGACTGTGACCAGAACGCTGTGCCCCATGCCGTGTTGAGCGCGTCGATGGTGCCGTACTTGACCTGAAGCCAGCGTCGGAACGCGGCCGCCGACTCGTCGCAGTAGCAGCGGGAGACATGGCATCCGTACTCGTTGTTGATGTGCCACATCACCACCGCAGGATGCGAACCGTACCGTTCCGCGATCTTCCGGGTGAGCTGCCGGGCTGCCCTGCGGTAGGCCGGAGAACTCGGGCAGTAGCCCTGACGCGAGCCTGGCGAGAGCCGGACACCCTCCGCTGTGATCGGCAGCGACTCCGGATACCGGTGCGACAGCCACGGCGGCGGTGCTGCTGTGGCCGTTGCGAGGTCCACCTTCACGCCGTTCTCGTGCAGCAGGTCGAGGACGCTGTCGAGCCAGCCGAACTCGTAGCGGCCCTCCTCCGGTTCGAGCAGCGCCCAGGCGAAGACGCCGACGGTGACGAGGTTGACACCGGCGCGGCGCATGAGGTCGACGTCTTCGTCCCACACCGCCTCCGGCCACTGCTCGGGGTTGTAGTCGCCGCCGAACCACGGGCTGTCGGTGAAAACGGGACGCATCGGTACGAGCTTCCTTCTCTGAGGGCGTGTCTACTTGATCGCGCCTGCACTGATGCCGTCGACGATCTGACGTTGTGCGAACAGGTAGAAGACGAGGACCGGGACGATGGAGATCAGCGTCGCGGCCAGGAGGATCTGCGGTTGGGGGGTCTCGGCGGAGACGAAGCTGGTCAGGCCGCGCTGGACCGGCATCAGCGAGTTGTCGTTGAAGATCACGAGGGCCATCAGGTACTCGTTCCAGACCGCGAACGCCTGGATGACGGCGACGGCGGCGAGCCCGGGCCTTGCGAGAGGCAGCATGATCCGGAAGAAGGTGCCCAGGGCGGAGGCGCCGTCCAGTGCCGCCGCCTCCTCGAGGTCCTTCGGCTGGGAGGCGAAGAAGCTGCGCATGATCAGCGTGGAGATCGGGATGCCCGTCGTGATCAGGATGAAGATGTAGCCCTGCCGGGTGTTGGCCAGGTCGAGTGCCAGCAGGACCTTGTACTGAGCGAGGAACATCGCGGGTGCCGGGATGATCATCACGGCGAGGATCAGGCCCGTGAAGACGCCCTTTCCCGTGAAGTCGATCCGCGCCAGTGCGTATCCGGCCAGGCTCGACACCAGCAGGATGCCGGCGACCGCGCACAGCGTGTAGACGATGCTGTTCGTCATGTACACGCCGAGGTTGCCCTTGACCCACGCCGTGGCGAAGTTCTGCCACTGCGGCACCGCGGGGATCAGCGCGTCGCCCTTCAGGAGCTCGGGCAGGCTCTGCATCGAACCCGAGATCATCCACAGGATGGGGAACAGCGCGCTCAGCGCCGCCGAGACCAGCAGGGCGTAGAGCGCGACTCGGGCCGGGCGCACCGGTCTGCGTCCTGTGCGCACCTGAGCCGTCGCCGTCTTCTCGCGAAGCCCGACGTACTCGGGCGCGTCCGTTGTCGTCATGGTCGTCTTCCTTTCCGCTCAGGCGTTGGCGCGACGGCGCGAGAAGCCGAGCTGGAACAGCGACAGCAGGATGAGGGCGCCACCGAAGATCACCGACATGGCGGCGGCTGCGCCGTAGTTGTTGTACGTGAACGCCTGCGTGAAGATCTGGAGCGTGGGCACCATGGTCGTGTAGCCGGGGCCGCCGTTGGTGAGCACCTGTACCGTGCCGAAGATCTGCAGTGCTGCGAGCAGGGTGAGCAGGCTGACCACCGTCGTCACAGGCGCGAGTTGCGGCCAGGTGATGTACCGGAACTTCGCCCAGCCGCGAGCGCCGTCGAGCTCAGCCGCTTCGTAGAGGTACTTCGGGATGTCCTGGAGGCCGGCGAGGAACAGGATGAAGCCGAACCCCCAGTGCAGCCAGAGGAACACGGCGACGACGGCGAGCATGGCGACGTTGGGGTCGTTCAGCCAGTCGTGGCGGAAAAACCCGAGTCCGGTCCAGCCGAGGATCTTGTTCACGACACCCGAGCGCGGGTCCAACATAGCCGAGAACACCATCCCGACGACGACCACCGAGAGCACGCTGGGCAGATAGTACACGGTGCGGAAGAACGTGCGTCCCTTGCGGACGGCGTTCACGGCGAGCGCCATGATCATGGAGACGCCGTTGCCGACCACGAAGCCGACGACGCCGAAGATGAGCACGTTCTTCATCGAGGTCCAGAACGCGACGTTCTTGAAGGCAGCCTGGTAGTTGAGGACACCGACCCAGGGTGTGTCCGGGCTGACGCCGTCCCACCTCTGGAAGCTGAGCACGATCGACTCGACGAAGGGCACCAGGGTGAAGACCGCGATCAGAGCGAGCGCCGGCGCCAGGAACAGGTAGCCGGTGATCGCGTTGCGTCGGCCCACCCGGCGCCGCCTGCGCGGCGCTCCGAGGGAGCGCCGCGCAGGGGTGGTGCTGAGGGTGGTGGTCACTGGCTCGCGTCCTGCGCGCTCTGGACGTCGGAGAGCAGGTCCTTCACCGTCATCTGGCCGAGCACGAGGCTCTGCACGTCACGGTTGATCGCATCCGTGACCTGGGCGCCGAACGTGTTCGGGATGACCTGCTGGTTCTTGGTGCCCGCGGCGAAACCGGCGAGCGTGTCGGGCAGCTTAGCGCTCTTCAGGAGCGCCGGGCTGGTGGGGATGATGTACGCCTGTGTGGCGAACACCTCCTGCTGCGCCGGTTCGGTGAGCCACTTCACGAAGGCGAGAGACGCCTGCACGTGCTCGCCGCGCGGGTTGATGACGGCGCCCTTCCCGGGAACGCCCGGCGACCGCGGTGTGTACTTCGCGTCGGACGCCTTCGGTAGCGCCAGCGAGAAGAACGACGTGTAGTCCGGAGCCGTCTTGTGGGCGACGGAGACGCCAGGGGAAGCGTCGAAGATCGTGCCGACGCTGTGCTTGGTGAAGAAGTTCGTCTCGACGGTGGGGTTGTCGGTCGTGCCGCCCGGAATAGCGTCGCCCTGGATGGCTCCCGCCTTCTTGAGGTCGGCGATCACCTGGAAGGCCTTGCTCCAGCCCTCGGACGTCCACTTGTAGTCACCGGCGAAGGTGTCGTTGATCTGCTTGTCGGTCAGCCAGTTGGAGGCGAGGTACTGCACGAACTGCGGCGTGAGGGATGCTGCGACCGAGAAGCCGCCGTTCGGCTTCTTGTTGCTGGCCGCGAGCTGCTTGATGAGGTCCGAGACCGTTTTCGGGGCCTTCGTCGCATCGATGCCCGAGTTCGCCGAGTCGGAGATGAGCCCATACGCCTGGTTCTCCCAGTGGACGGTGTAGATGCCCGGCTTCACACCGAGGTTGTTGCCCTTGGCGAACGTGGCGAGCTTGATCACTTCTGGGGTGAAGTTCTTGTCCCAGCCGCCCTTGAGCTCCTTGCTCAGGTCGAGCGCCCATCCCGCCTTGTAGAACGGCGCCATCGAGACCAGGTTGAACGAGGAGTAGATGTCGGGCATCTGCTTGGACTGCGCGTCCGCCTGGAGCTTGGGCAGGTAGTCCACGGGTCCCGGGGTGTCGATCGTGACCGCGACGCCGGTCTTCTCGCCGTACTTCTTGGCGAGCTCGTTCAGCACGATCTCCTGACCGCGGGACTGGTTGAGGAACGTCAGGTGGACGTCCTGCTCCGCCGTCGCGGATGGAGTGGCTGCGCTGCCGCCGCCTGTGCAGCCGGTCAGCAGGAGAGCAGCCGCGGCGACGGTCGCACCGACGGTCAGTATGGTGCCCCGACTGATCTTGGATCGATTCAATTTGCGTGGAAGCATTCGTCCTCACCTTTGAAAGACGCCGGGCACGGTGCCACGGCCGGGAATGTGTTTGCGGATCAAACTCTGAGTCGCTTATAGAGTTCGCATGAGCGATCGTAGCCAGCCGCGGATGCCGATGTCAATTCCTAGTCGCTATTAGTTTTTAGAAATCTTGGGCTAGGGTTTGGGCATGACGAACACGGTCGGCGTCCGCGGCCCGCGCGGCAGTTACGCGAAGACGAAGGAGCGCCGCCGGGCCATTGCCGAAGCGGCCCTCGAAATCGTTCTGGAGAAGGGGCATCGCTCCCTGATCACCGCCGACGTCGCCCAACGCGCGGGCTTGAGCGAGCCGGGAGTGCTCTACCACTACCCCACCAAGGACGACCTGCTGCTCGCCGCGCTGCGCCTCTCCGACGAGTTCGAGTGGTCGACCATGCCCGTCGGCGAGTCCGTGCGCCGCGCTCCCGCCCGTGCCGCCGAGAGCCTTCGTCGCATCAACGTGGTCCGGCTGCACACAGCGATGTTCGGCGAGTCCAGCGACCCGACCCATCCCGCGCACGAGTACTTCAAGGAGCGCTGGCGCGCGGGCGACGAGCGCATGGTCGAGAGCATCCGGCGCCTGCAGGCGGCCGGCCTCATCGACACCGCGCTCGAGCCCTACCGCGCATCGCGCTGGATCCACACCGCCTGGGAGGGCCTCCAACTCCAATGGCTCGCGGAGCCGGACTTCGACATCGCAGCCGAGCTCCAGTCGCTGATCGAGCGCATCCTCGGCGTCACGATGGACGAGATAGACCGCGCCACCCGGAACGAGCGCTGACGAGTCGCTACTCGGCAAGGTCCTCGATCCGCAGGACGGTGTCGCCGTACCGGGAGAACCCGTGGCTGCGCGGGGCGCCATCCGGCGCCGGGTCGAACAGCAGCCGTGTGCCGTCGCCGAGGCCGGACCAGGTGGCGCGCAGACGCATCTCTCCGCCGACGTCGCCGACCAGCTCGAGGTCCGCCTCGTAGACGGCCCCGCTCGCCATCGAACCGCTCGAGCGCTCGATGCCGTTGTAGATGTTGCGGCCGTCGTCGCTGTAGCCGACATAGCGTGAGGTCGCCGACCAGGCGCCCTGGCCGTCCGTCGAGCGATCGAACTCGAGATACCCGGAGTGCGCGCCGGCGATCCGGCCCGACGGGACGAAGTCGGCCGTCCGGCCGAGCAGTTCCTCCGCCTCCCGGCCCGAGACCGCGGACGGCGTCGTCGCCGGGGTCGGAACCACCGGGACGGGCTCGCCCGGCGTGTGCTCCGCGAGCTCGGCGGTCCGGATGCGCAGGACAGGTCCGAGTCGGCCGTCGCTGCCGCTGCTGCGCTGCATCTCCATCCACATGACGTGGCGACCGCCCGGATGCCAGGACATAGGCGACACGTACACCCACGAGTCGTCCACGCTGTTCAACGGGACGCCCCGGTAGTCCCGCTCGGCCTGGGAACGCTCGACGTCGATCAGCACCGGGCCGATGTTCCCGCGCCGGAAGCTGCGCACGCCGCTGACGGTGTACTGGTAAACCACCCACGCCAGCCACATGGTGACCAGGGTCGCGTGCGGACGCGGTACCAGCCCGAGGAACGCCGGGTTCGTGGTCTCCGACGCCCGGGAGGTCATGACGATGCCGAACCGCTCGTCGGGCGAGAGGATGGTGGTCTCGTCGTAGCCGGGCGTGCGAGTGATCGGGTCGAGTGCATCGGTGAGAAGGTCCTGGATGACCGAGTCGGTGAGCGGGGCTCCCCCGTCCCCGACGGACGAGATGGCGGTGCCTCCGCGGACGAACTGCTTCACCTCGCCGCCGAGCATGGTCCGCGTCGAGAAGTAGCCGTCGCGGTGCGCGTCCGGCGCTAGCGCATCCGTGCTGCTGATGATGACCGGTTCGACGATCGTGTACCGGTCGTCGCGCCGCAGCCGGCCGAGCGCCACCACCGCCGTCATGTCGGTGCGCAGGATGGTCCACGCGATCCGTTCGCCGTCCGGCGAGACGATGATCTCGGACCAGTGATGCGACGTCAGCGGGTCCGCTGTGAGGTTCCACGGGTAGTCGACGGGGACGAGCTCGACGCGATCGGCTGCGTCGAAGCTCGGGGTCGCCTCCAGGACGTAGTCCCCGAGCAGCATCCGGCGGTTGTCGGCGAAAGGCATGTGCCGGATGCCGTTCGCGGTCGGCTTCTGCGGCACCGGCCCGGCGAAGATCTCCGTGAAGTCGGAGCCGTCATCATCGACGACGGCCGCTCGCATCCACTCGGCAGGGTCCTGCTCGACGCGGAAGAGCAGGAAGACCCGGCCTCCCGGCGTGTAGGTCGCGCTGGGTGCCCGGACGTACTCGGGCAGGGGCACCGTCGCGATCCGGATGCGCCCGAGCGAGTCGTCGACGACTTCGTGGATGTCCGCATCCTCGACTGCGCTCTCGGTGGTGTCGGTCATACGGATGCTTCCCTTCGGTCATCGATGGCGGCCCAGTCACGGATACGGGCGGCCACCTCGGTGGGGCCCAGCTCGATCGAGAATGCTCTGCCGTTCTCGTCGGTGCCGAGCGGCTCCAGAGTCTCCAGCTGGGAGTCGAGCAGGGCGGGCGGCATGAAGTGGCCGGCCCGCTCCTCCATCCGCTCCCGGATCAGCTCGCGCTGACCGGACAGGTGGGCGAACCGCACGGGTGCGCCCGCTTCCTCCGTGATCGCGTCACGATACCGGCGTCGCAGCGCGGAGCAGGCGACAACCACTCCGTGGCCCGCGGCCAGTTGCACGCCGATGGTGTGTCCGACGATGCGCAGCCAGGGACCACGGTCCTCGTCCGTCAGGGGCGCACCTCCCGCCATCTTGTCGCGGTTCGCCTGAGGGTGCAGGTCGTCTGCATCGACGAACGGCACGCCGAGGGAGCGTGCGAGCGCGCGGCCGACCGTCGTCTTGCCGGATCCGGACACCCCCATCACGACGATTGCGGGCAGTGGCAGCCTGTCGGACCCCATCTCAGCGGACGCTCTTGACCTTGGTGAAGATGATCAGTCCGCCGATCAGCGCGAACACGGCACCGACGAGGTAGAGGGTCGTGTAGTTCTTGTCGGCGCCCACCGCTCCGATCGTGATGATCAGCGGTGCGATGAGCGGGGCGATGGCGCTGGGGATCTTCTGAGCGAACGCGACCACGGCCAGGTACCGGCCGGCCTCGGCCCGGTCGGGCAGCACGGCGAAGACGATGGCCTGGTCGACAACGCTGAAGGCCGCGATCGCCAGCTGCATGATGACGGAACCGACGATCAGCGGAAGCAGGGAGTGCGCGAACGCCTCGACCAAGGCTCCCGCGACGAAGAGCAACGATCCGATCAAGGTGAAGAGCTTGCGCCGGCCCAGCTTGTCGGACAGGAACCCGCCCAGCAGCGCGCCGCCGGTCGCTGCGGCCACGCCGATGATGCCGATCGCCGCGACCACGCCGGCGACCTGGATGACGGGGATGTGCAGCCGCTGCGCGTAGAAGAACGTCCCGAACGTGGTGTTGAAGTACAGCCCGATGAAGAAGATGAATCGGCCCAGCCAGTTCCAGCCGAAGTCCGGGTGCTTGCGCGGGTTGAAGACGTACGAGGCGAACAGAGTCCTCACTCCGATGGTGTCGTTGCGCACGATGTCCCGCGAGCTGCCCTCGCGCTTGATGAAGACGAACGCCAGGATCAGCACCAAGCCGATGACAGCGGGGAGCACGAAGATCATCAGAGTGGACGACACCACCGCGTAGGCGATCCCGATGCCGAACACCGGCGCGATCTGGGTCGACACCCCGGTCAGTGCGGACGCGCGTCCCCGCTGCTCCTCCGGGACACGGTCGGCGAGCAGCGTCTGGACCCCCTGACCGGCCGTCGCCCAGCCCAGCAGACCGACGACCCAGCCGACGCCGACGAGGAAGACGTTCGGGGCGACAGCGATGAACGCGACCGCCACCAGGCCGACCAGCGATCCGGCGATGATGAACGGCGTCCGCCGGCCGAAAGGTGAGCGCAAGCGGTCGCTCCAGACGCCCAACAGCGGACTGAGGATGAGGTAGATCAGCTGGGCCGTCCCGGTGACGTATCCGAGCACCTCCTCGTGGCCGGGGGCCAACTGGGTGACGCGCACCGCCAGGGAGTAGGTGAGCGGCACCATCAGCGCCAGGCTGGCCCCGAAGTTGGCCACCGTGATCCAGAACAGGAAGCTTGCGCTCACGCGCTTCAGCGGCGGGGCGACGAGGTCCGGCCCGTTCACTTCCTGGTTCTGCGGTCCGGCGGCCGGGCCGGCCGTCGTCGGCAGGACCGTGGTCGCTTCCACTCGTACGGCACGAGAGGATTTCGTGTCGAGGTTGCTGTACTTGCGCATCGTGTTGACTCCTTCGTCAAGTGAACAGTTATCTGGGGGCCCTCACCAGTCGTGGACGGTTCCGTCTGCGAGCCGGTTGTAGGGGAGGTAGGCGCGGATGTAGGGGTACTTGCCGGCCTCATCCACGTCGAGGTCGACGCCGAGGCCCGGCTTCTCCCCCGGGTGCAGGAAGCCGTCTCGCCAGGAGTACGACTGCTGGAACACCGTGTCGGTCTTCTCGCCGTGCTGCATGTACTCCTGGATGCCGAAGTTGTGGATGGCGAGTCCCAGGTGCATCGCGGCGGCCATTCCGACCGGCGAGATGTCGGTCGGGCCGTGCATGCCCGACTTGATCTGATACTGCGAGGCGTAGTCGAGCACCTTTTTGAGGTGGGTGATCCCGCCGGTGTGGGTGACAGCGCTTCGGACGTAGTCGATGAGCTGTTCCCAGATGATCTGCTGGTAGTCCCAGACCGTGTTGAAGATCTCGCCGATCGCAAGCGGGGTCGTCGTGTGCTGGCGGACGAGCCTCAGCGCTTCCTGGTTCTCGGCCGGGGTGCAGTCCTCGAGCCAGAACAGGTCGTAGGGCTCCAGCGACTTCCCGAGCTGGGCGGCCTGGATGGGCGTCATCCGGTGGTGCCCGTCGTGCAGCAGCGGCAGCTCCGGTCCGAACTCGCTCCGCACGGCCTCGAACACGGTCGGGATGTGCCGCAGGTAGGAGCGGGTGTCCCAGTCCTCCTCGTTCGGGAGGCCGCCGCGCTGGGCGGGCTCGTGGTCGTACCGGACGCCCTGGTTGGCCTCATAGGTGGCGTTCGACGCGATCCCGTAGATCGACTTCAGTCCCGGCACCGCGGACTGGATCCGGATTGCCCGGTAGCCCTTCTCCTGGTGCTCGCGCACACTGTCGAACAATTCGGGCAGGTCGCGTCCCGACGCGTGGCCGTAGGCGAGCAGGCCGTTGCGGGATGCGCCGCCGAGCAGCTGGTACACCGGCATCCCCGCGGCCTTGCCCTTGATGTCCCAGAGCGCCATGTCCACAGCGGCGATGGCGGCCATCGTCACCGGGCCGCGCCGCCAGTAGGCGCTGCGGTAGAGGAACTGCCAGGTGTCCTCGATCCGCGAGGCGTCCCGTCCGATGAGCAACGGGACGACGTGCTCGGCGAGGTACGCGACGACGGCCTGTTCACGGCCGTTGAGCGTCGCATCGCCGAGTCCGGTGAGCCCGTCGTCCGTGGTGAGCTTCAGGGTCACGAAGTTCCGGTCGGGACTGGTGACGATGACCTCGGCTTTGTCGATGCGCATGGGATGTTCCTCGATGGTGGCGGGTGGGGTTGGTTCAGGAGTCGCTGCCAGGCTTGCGGCCCTCGAGGCCGCGCCACCTGCTCCGAAGCGAGAACGCGGCGCCCTTGGGCTTGCGGTCGCGGGTGAAGACGCCCTTCTTGTTCCCGTCCACGCGATGGATGCCGGGACCGGTCATGAAGTCGGCGAAGTTCCAGATGTGCTCGCCGACGAACTCCGGGATGCGGTCGAAGACGCGGTGATACGTGGCCAGCAGGTCGGTCTGGTACTCCTCGGTCCACGGCATGTCCCACACCGAGTGGAGCCCGGGCTGGGTGTCGGCGCCGTACTCCGACATCATGATCGGCTTCCCGAACCGCTGCACCCACCCGCGCAGTTCCTGCTCGAGCACAGTTTCGGCGGACGCAAGGTCGCCGGTGAAGACGTACCAGCCGTAGTACCGGTTGATCGAGAGCACGTCGAAGAGGTCGGCGATCTTGTCGTTCGCCGGTGTCGCGAACATGACGGCGGCGTAGGTGAGCGGACGCGCGGGGTCGAGCTCGCGGGCGAGGTTCACCAGCGGCTCGAAGTACTCGCGGGCGCCGTCCTCGTTGGATGCGGGCTCGTTGGCGATGCTCCACATGACGACACTCGGGTGGTTCTTGTCGCGGCCGATCAACTCGCGCAGGTGCTGCGCGTGGACATCCTTCGTCTCGCCGCCGAAGTTCTCCTCGGCGAAGGTGGGTGTCGGCGGGATGCCGCTGAGACCGCCTTGGACGCCGAGGTTGAGCCCGACGGCCGCGGTCTCGTCGACCACGACGATCCCGTGCCGGTCGGCGAAGTCGAGCACCTCCTCCGCGTACGGGTAGTGGCTGGTGCGGAAGCTGTTCGCGCCGGTCCACTCCAGCAGTTGGAAGTCGTGCACGAGGTAGGCATCGTCGTGACCTTTGCCGCGGACCGGTGTGTCCTCGTGCTTGCCGAAGCCGGTGAAGTAGAACGGCTCCCCGTTGATCAGGAACTCGGTCCCGCGGACCTCGACCGTCCGCACGCCGAACGGAAGCGTGTAGCTGTCGACGAGTCCGTCGCCGGCGACCAGCTCGACCACCGCGTCGTACAGGTAGGCGGAGCCTGGTTGCCACAGGCGCACGTCATCGATGCGCACGGTGCCCGATGCGCCGTCCGCTGACGCAACCTCGGCACCGGACTCGTCGATAACCCGGAGACGGATCGCGACGTCGTCGCCCGCGCTCTCGACGCTGTAGTCCACGATCCCCGCGGCGCCATCGATGCTCGTGACGACGGTGATGTCCTCGACGTACGAGGTGGGGGTGCTGTAGAGCTTCACCGAGCGGGCGATGCCTGCGTAGTTGTAGAAGTCATGGAAGTAGGTCTGCTTCTCGCGGCCGTCCGGACCCACGGTGACGGATCCGGGCGGGATCGTCACGTTGGTGAGGCGGTTGTCGACGGCGACGGTGAGGCGGAACTCCTGACCCGGCTCCAGGATGTCGGTGAGGTCGGCCTCGAACGGCGTGTACCCGCCGACGTGTTCGGCCACCAGCTGATCGTTCACGTAGACCGCGGCGGCGTGCGTCACCGACCCGAACCGCAGCACGATCCGCTCGCCGCGCCAGCCGCGCGGCAGCCAGGCGTCTCGCTGGTACCAGACCACGCCGACGTGGTCCCGGATGGCAGCGTCGACGAAGCGGTCGTTGTAGCTGGCAGGGACCGGCGCCTCCAGCACCGTGTCGAGGCGGGCCGTCCAGGGTGCGGAGCCGGCGGTGGTGTCGAGCTCGAAACGCCAGAGGCCGTCGAGCGAGACGACCTCTCGGGTGGGGGTGGTTCGGGGGCTGAGCATGATTCTCCTACGCGGCACTGCGGTTCAGTGGACTTAGTACAACAGGTTTTTGGCGATTCGGCAAGCGATTGCCATAATGAGATGGCGAACCCCGCAGATCACGCTATTTGGAGGCGATGACGCCGATGACCGAGACGGCCCCGACCGAACTACGGATCGACGCTGGCGGCGACCAGTTCCCCGTCTCCGGTGCCCGCCCTCGACTCTCCTGGCTGCCGGTCGACGGCGCAGGAGGCTACGAACTCGACGCCTCGATCGACGACGGCCCCGTCGAACCGGCGGGAACACGCAGTCACCGCCTCAACCCGTGGCCATGGCGTCCGCTGCAGAGCGGCGAGCGCGTCCGCTGGCGCGTCCGCGTGCCCGGAGGCGCCTGGAGCGCCGAGCACGCATTCGAGGCAGGCCTGCTCGATGCCGACTGGACCGCCGACTGGATCTCGCCGCCGACGCCCTCGGACGTTGTCTTCGGAAAGCGGCCCGGCCACTCCCTCCGCCGGACGGTCTCCATCGACCGTCCGATCCGGCGCGCGCGGCTCTACTCGACCGCGTTGGGCGTCTACGAGGCGTTCGTCAACGGGAGCCGGATCGGAACGGCCGAGCTCTCGCCCGGTTCCACGTCGTACGACACGACGGTGTACGCCCAAGCCGCCGACGTCGCGCCTTCTCTGAAGCCGGGTGAGAACACCCTGGAACTCGTGCTGACCGACGGCTGGTATCAGGGCCAGGTGGGCGCCTTCCATGCGCGCGCCGCCTGGACCCACGGTGACGACCTGGCCGCACGCGCGGAGCTGCACCTGCACTTCGAGGACGGCACGACCGAGATCATCGGCACGGACGGGTCCTGGACCAGTTGGACGTCGCCCATCGTCCGCGCCGGCCTCATGGACGGCCAGGCGACCGATCTCACCGTCGAGCCCGCGCTGCTCGGCCCCGTGCGGGTCGGCGCCGTCGCGGCGCCTCCGGTGAGCTGGTCCCCCGCTCCGCCTGTCCGTCGCGTCGAAGAACGCGCGCCCGTTTCGCTCACCCGGCTGGGCTCGGGTTCCTGGATCGCGGACTTCGGACAGAACGCCTCCGGATGGACACGCCTGACGGACCTCGGGCCACGTGGCGCCCGGACGGTGCTCGAGCACGGCGAGCATCTCGATCCGTCCGGCGACCTCGACATGTCCCATCTCGACTCCGAGCGCGAAGGCGACGGGCTGGTGGTTCTCGACCAGCGGGACGAGGTGGTCTC
>Ga0209677_100920_pt1 | contig 14386 bp, 16 predicted proteins | sample AraplaCvi_mCL_r2_2_FD_184285 | JGI IMG/M metagenome (GOLD analysis project Ga0209677, IMG submission 184285) | Arabidopsis root microbial communities from North Carolina, USA - plate scrape CL_Cvi_mCL_r2 (SPAdes) (version 2) | ecosystem: Host-associated > Plants > Roots > Endosphere | place: USA... | reverse complement strand
GGTGCTTCTTCTTCGCCATACGCTTGCGACGCTTCTTGATAACGGAACCCACGTGGACCTCACAAAGAATCAGGGGTATGCCGCGGGGCGCGCGGCGACACGAGGTGTCAGTCTACCCGACGTCACGCCGAGTCCGCGACGCCGCCCTCTTCGAGGGTGACCGCCTGCAGCATGTGCTCGACCGCGGACTCCGGGACGCGGAACGACCGGCCGAAGCGGATGGCGGGCAACTCGCCGGAATGAACGAGGCGATACACGGTCATGCGGGAGACGCGCATCATGTCGGCCACCTCGGCGACCGTCAGAAAGCGCACGTCCTTCAGATCGTGAGCCATCGTCACCTCCTCTTCCCGGTCATCGTACTCGGGACGGTCAGTCCTTGCGCCACTTCTTCGGGGTCACGCGCTCGGTCGCCGAGGAGACGCGGTGGCGGGTGTCGGCCAGGACCTTGCCGACGGTGCTCGCGAACTCGCGGGTCTCCTCCGCGATGCGGACGCTGATGGCCACATCCTCGTCGGATGCCGTGAAGGGAATGACCCAGTCCTCGACAGCCTCCAGCGGCTCGGGGTCGAGGCGGTAGTAGCGGTGCTGGCCCTCCTCGCGAACGGACACCAGACCCGCCTCGCGCAGCACTTTCAGGTGCTTGGAGACGGTCGGCTGGCTCAATTCCAGACTCGCCACGATCTCGGACACGGATATCTCGCCGACGGAATGCGTCACCTCCGTGTTGCGGTCCAGGAGCACGCGGAGGATCTCGCGCCGCGTTGGATCGGCGATCACGTCGAAGATGTCGGCCATGTCCCCAGGCTAGCCATTCCCCCGGCGCAGTACCACGTCAGGCGCCCGGCCCCTCCGCCCCTCCCGTCCCAGCGCCCTCGCGCGCCACCGTCGAGTCCGCACAGATTGCACGCTGCGGCGGCGTGTCCTGTGCAGTCTTTGCGGACTCGATGGTGGGGCTGTGGATAAGGGGGCGGAGGGTGCGCGGTCAGGGTTGGCTGAGGGGATGGACGAGAACGGGAGCCGGACGAGTGAGCTGCTCAGAGATGGCGTGCCGTGGCGGGCGGTCTTCGGGACGAGATTCCACCGTCCCTTCTACGGAATGCGCACCGAAAGGGCGCCCGACAGCCATCTCGCGCGCTGCCGTGCGGCCTCGGTCGTACTGCCCCGGTATGCGCTCTTCAGCCATCGATCAGCTGCCGTCATCCACGGGATGCCCCTGCCCCGCTGGGCGGAACCGACCGACGTGGAGGTCGCCGTATTCGAGCCCTGCCGCCCGCCCCGGCTGCGCGGCGTTCTCTCCCACCAGCTCACGCCGGACGACCACCGGTGGACGTTCGTCGAAGGCTTGCGCGTTATTGCGGCGCAGGATGCGTGGGCACAGCTCAGTTCGCGGCTGTCGCTCGCCGACCTGGTCGCGATCGGCGACTATCTCATCACCGGTGATGAGCCGTATTCCGGCACACCGCCGCCGCTTGCACGGGACGACCTCGAGGCGGCGGTGCGGCGTCATGGCCGACGCCGTGGAGTACGAAACCTGCGCCTCGCCCTCGACCGGATCCGGTACGGCTCCCTCTCACCGCAAGAGTCCCGCCTCCGGATCGCTTTGGAGGACGCCGGGCTCCCCACGCCGGAGCTGAATCACGTGATCCGGTCCGATGACTGTGGACGGATCGAAGCCATGATCGATCTCGCCTATCCCGACGCTCACGTCGCAGTCGAGTACCTCGGGGATCACCACCGCGTCGATAAGACCGTCTTCCGCAACGACATCCACCGGCGCGAGCGGCTCGTCGAGCTCGGCTGGGACGTGATCTTCGTCACCGCTGCGGACCCCTTCGACGTGGTGGCGTTGCGCGTCCGCAGGGCTCTCCACCGATCGACTACACGATGACTGCACGAAATTCGGCTGAAAGCGTCAAGTCTTCGTGTACTCGGCGGTGGGGCGCGAGGGGGTGGAGGGTGGAGGGCGCGAGGAGGAGGAGGAGGAGGAGGAGGAGGAGGAGGTCAGCCGGCGGCCAGGGCGCGGGCGCGCGCGAGGGCGGCGTCGGTCGCGCGGGCGAAGAGGGCCGGGAGGTCCGCCTCGGCGAGGACGGCGATGGCGCGCTCGGTGGTTCCGTTGGGGCTGGTGACGCGGCGGCGGAGCTCGGCCGGCTCCTCGCCCGAGGAGACCAGCAGCTCTGCCGCGCCGAGGAAGGTCCCGTTGACGAGGGTGGCCGCCTGGGCGGGCGTGAACCCCTTCTGAACGGCGGCCTCGGTGAGCGCTTCGATGAGGAGGAACACGTAGGCGGGGCCCGAGCCGGAGATGGTGCTCAGCGCATCCAACTGCGACTCGGGCACCTCGACCACCTCGCCGACGGTCTCGAACAGGGTGCGCACGAGGGACAGGTCCTCCGGGTCGGTGCGGGAGCCCGCGCTGACGCCGGTCACGGCCTTGCCGACCACGGCGGGCGTGTTGGGCATCGCCCGGACGACCGACACCGAGTCGGGCAGCAACGACTCCATGGTCGCGGCGGTCACCCCGGCCGCCACGCTGACGACGACGGTCCCTGGCGCCAGCGAGTCGCCGATCTCGGCGAGCAGGTCGCGGACCATCGCGGGCTTCACCGCCACGAGCACGACCTGCGCGCCCTCGACGGCGAGCCGGTTCGCGTCGGCCCGGGTCTCGGTCGCATACGCCGTGACGCCGGGTGCGCCCGCGAGCGTTGCAGCGCGCGCAGCCGACCGATTGGTCACCCGGATACCGGCGACCTGGACGCCCGGCGCAAGCAGCCCGCTCAGGATGGCGCGCCCCATCGATCCGGCGCCCAGCATGGCGATCGTGGGAAGGGTCACGTTCTGCGCGTCGTCCATTCCGCCATCCTAGGATGAGGTGCATGAGCGCATCGGGCGGAAGCAAGGCGATCGTCGCGGCCTTGGCAGCCAACCTCGGGATCGCCCTCACCAAGTTCATCGCGTGGGCGTTCTCGGGTTCGTCGTCCATGCTCGCCGAGGGCGTGCACTCCCTGGCCGATTCGGGGAATCAGCTGCTCCTGCTGCTCGGCGGCCGGAAGTCGCGCCGTGCGCCGGACCAGGAGCACCCGTTCGGCTACGGCCGCGAGCGCTACGTCTACGCGTTCGTCGTGTCCATCATCCTGTTCTCGGTCGGCGGGGTCTTCTCGATCTACGAGGGGATCGAGAAGCTCGCACACCCGCACCCGCTGGAGAACGCGTGGCTGCCCATCCTGGTGCTGCTGATCGCGATCGGCCTCGAGTCGTTCTCGCTCCGGACCGCGGTCCGTGAGTCCCGGCCGCACAAGCAGAGCCTCTCGTGGCCCCAGTTCATCCGCAGGGCGAAGGCGCCCGAGCTGCCCGTCGTTCTGCTCGAGGATGTGGCCGCGCTCACCGGCCTGGTGTTCGCCTTTCTCGGCGTCGGCCTCACGATCATCACAGGCAATGGCGTCTGGGACGGGATCGGGACGCTGCTGATCGGCGCCCTGCTGGTCGCCGTCGCCGTCGTGCTGGGCGTCGAGACGAAGAGCCTCCTGGTGGGCGAGGGCGCGAGCGAAGTGGATGTGACGGCCATCGAGCGGGCGGTGACGTCCGGCCCCGAGGTGGAGCGCATCATCCACATGAAGACCCTGTACCTCGGACCGGACGAGCTGATGGTCGCCGCCAAGCTGGCCTTCTCGGGCGAGCACCGGCTGGCGGACGTCGCGGCCGCGATCGACACCGTCGAGCGCCGGATCCGGGATGCGGTCCCCGCGGCCAGAGTCATCTACATCGAGCCCGACGTGGATCGACCCGAACGTGCAGTCGCCGGCGACCGACACCATCGTCATCAAGGGTCTCGAGTGACCCGCACGGCCCTCGTCCTGCAGCACGACCCGAGCATCCACCTGGGCAACATCGGCCCTGTGCTCGTCGAGCACGGCTACGAGCTGCGCATCGTGGATACGTCGGCCGAGGACCTCTCGGCGATCGACCCCGCAGAGGCCGACCTGGTCGTGGTCCTGGGCGGCGAGATGGGCGCGTACCAGACGGACGAGTTCCCCTTCCTCGCGGCCGAGAGGGAGCTGCTGCGCGCTCGGCTGGACGCGGAGCGACCCACGCTCGGCGTCTGCCTCGGCGCCCAGCTCATGGCCGGATCCCTCGGCGAGCGCGTGTACCGCGGCGACACCACCCAGATCGGTTACCGGCGCGTGGAGACCACGGGGGCGGGCGCGGCGTCGCCCATCCGGCACTTCGAGGGCGTCCCGGTCATGGAGTGGCACGGCGACACGTTCGAGCTCCCCGAGCGGGCGACGCTGCTGGCGTCGTCGAGCGAGTACTCGAACGAGGCGTTCGCGATCGGCGACTTCGCGCTGGCGGTGCAGTTCCATCCCGAGGTCACCGACGAGATGCACGAGGCCTGGGTCGCTGCGGGTACGGACCCGTCGGGCGGCGGGCAATTGGATGAGCTCGCCATCGACCCGGAGGCGCTGAGGCGCGACCGGGAGGTCTATTCGGCGCGGATGCAGGAGGCGTCGCGCGCGGCGTTCTCGGAGTGGCTCAGCGGGCTCGACGCGTAAGCGGCGAGCGCTTCGTGCTCAGCGCTTCGCGCGGAAGAAGTCCAGCAGCACCTCGCCGCACTCCTCCGCCAGCACACCGGGGAACACCTCGACCCGGTGGTTGAGCCGCCGGTCGCGCAGCACGTCGTAGACGGAGCCGCCGGCCCCCGCCTTCTCGTCCCACGCGCCGAACACCACCGTGGCGATGCGCGCAGCGAGCACCGCGCCGGCGCACATCACGCAGGGCTCCAGCGTCACGACGAGGGTGCATCCCTCGAGGTGCCAGTCGTCGCGGCTCGCGGCGGCCTCCCGCAGCGCGAGCACCTCGGCGTGCGCCGTCGGATCGTGCCGCAATTCGCGCTCGTTGCGGCCGGACCCGATCACGTCGCCGTGCTCGTCGACCACCAGCGCCGCGACGGGGACGTCACCGGTGCCGAACGCGAGGCGCGCATCGGCGAGCGCGCGGCGCATCCACTGCTCGTAGACGGCGGGTACGGCCAGGCTCACGGCGGTCCTCCGGGGCTGGGTGTCGGGGATGTTCGGCTAGCCTGAGCCTATGCGAGTGCACGTTGCGGACCACCCCCTCATCACCCACAAGCTGACGGTGCTTCGCGACGTGAGGACGCCGTCTCCGGTGTTCCGCCAGCTCACCGAGGAGCTCGTCACGCTGCTCGCCTACGAGGCGACGCGCGGTGTCCGGGTCAAGCCGGTCGAGATCCAGACGCCGGTCACGACGACGACCGGCGTCGCGCTCAGCGAACCGCGCCCACTGGTGGTCCCGATCCTCCGCGCCGGCCTCGGCATGCTCGAAGGCATGGTGCGGCTGATGCCCACCGCCGAGGTCGGTTTCCTCGGGATGGTGCGCAACGAGGAGACGCTCGAGCCGACCACGTACGCCGAGCGGCTCCCGATGGACCTCTCCGACCGGCAGTGCTTCGTCCTCGACCCGATGCTGGCCACCGGAGGCTCGCTGGGCGCGGCCATCGAGTTCCTCTTCCACCGCAACGCCGTGGATGTGACGGCCATCTGCCTGCTCGCGGCGCCCGAGGGTCTAGCGGCCCTCGAGAAGGCGACGGAGGGCCGGAACGTCACCATCGTCCTCGGTGCGCTGGACGAGCGGCTGAACGAGAACGGCTACATCGTCCCGGGCCTCGGCGACGCCGGAGACCGCCTCTACGGAACTGTGTAACCGCCCGCAATTTTGCGTAATGATTTGACACGCCGAGTCACTGTCCGTTTTACTGTGACGCATGACTGACAACTCGCGTACCCTGACCTCCTTCGAGGCCCTTGGGAATGCTGGCATGATGATGGCCAGCCGCGACTCCGTCATGTGTTGCCGAATGTGTCGCTAATCTGACGACCCTTCGCCGAGCAGCCGCCCTCCGACGCCATCGCGTCGTGACCGGGCACTCGCTCCCCGGGAGCGCCACACTCACGCTTCCGTGCACCTGGCCCGTTCTGTAGGGCCACAACACGACACTCCCCGCACAATCCCGGTCCCTCCGCCGTACCCGCGGAGGCCCACGTACCGGGATGCGGACCATCATCACTAAGGACTCGATTCCCATGTCTCTGGCCACCATCGACACCCCCTTCGCCCGCACCTCCGCCGTTTCACCCGTCAGCCCCATCCGTCCCGCCGCCGAGCCCGCTTCCGTCGCCGCTGCGGCCGACTCGGCGCCCCGCATCCGCGCCGTCCCGGAGGGCACGGAAGCCCGTGGCTTCGTCCTGTACGTCGGCATCGACGAGGCGAAGGCCGCCGCTGCCGGCACCGACCTCGGCCGCATCGTGGATGCGCTGAAGCGCCTCACCGCCGAGCTCGCCCCGACCGCGGAGACCTACGCCGCTGTGGCGCTCGCCCCGGCCGGCGCCGGTGGACGCGACGTGGATGTGGTCCGCCTGGCCCTGCAGGACCCGGCCGCGATCGCCAAGCACCGCCACGCCGCCACCGTCGACGAGGACGACGACCGTGCCGCCTCCGGCGTCGTCGTCGACATCTCGCGCAAGCGGCTCGTGCTCGACAACCAGACCGTGGCGCTCACCTACAAGGAGTTCGAGCTGCTGCAGTACCTGGTGCTGCGCGAGGGCCGCACCATCGAGCGCTCCGAGCTGATCAGCTCGCTGTGGAGCGGCGCCGACGAGGACGAGGTCCCCAACGAGCGCACGATCGACGTGCACGTCCGCCGGCTCCGCTCCAAGCTCGGACGCTACGAGGACATCGTGCGCACGGTCCGCGGTCTCGGCTACCGCTTCGACCGCCACGCCGACGTCTCCATCCGCTACGCCGGCGCCCCCTCCCCCGACCTCTTCTGACCCCGCCCCGCCGCCGACCGAATGCCATAAGCTCGGTGCAAGGGCTGCAGGGAAGCGTCGGGGGACTGCCCGCGCCTGCCGCCCGGGGGGCGGCCGGTGTGGATCACAGAAGGAACAACTTCGACGCGCTGCGCCTCCTCTTCGCGACGCTGGTGATCTTCTCCCACTCTTTTGCTCTCTCCGGCCATGCCGAGCCTGTGCTGTGGGGCCGCACGCTCGGCAACCTGGGCGTGCACGGATTCTTCGTGATCAGCGGCTACCTCATCGTGCAGAGCTTCGGGCGCAGCCGTTCGCTGCTCCAGTACGGCGCCAACCGCGTGCTGCGGATCGTCCCGGGGCTCGTCGTCGCGCTCGTGCTCTCCGGGCTGATCGCCGCCCGGCTGCACGGCTACGCCAACAACCCCGTCCCGTACATCTCCAACGGCCCGGTGTGGACGCTGACGTGGGAGGTCATCTGCTACGGAGCGGTCGCCGCTCTCGGAATCGCGGGCGCCCTCAACCGCACGGCGTTCCCCGCCGTCTTCGCGGTCGGATGGGTCGTCTTCCTGGCGAACCTCGGCGACCAGTCGGACTTCTTCCTCGCCATCGTGCCGATGTTCCTCATGTTCGCTGCGGGCGCCCTGTTCGCTCTCTATCTGACGAACATCCGGTTGGAGGTCCTGATCCTCGCGGTGGTCGGCCTCGCGCTGACGGCGGACTACGGAGTGTTCTCGTTCCTCGACGGCCTGGCCATGCAGAACGTCCCGTTCCTGTACGGGCCGAACGTCGCCGTGGAGGAGGTGCAACGAGTGATCTACCTGCTCTCGTTCCCGGTGGTGGTCATCTGGGTCGGCAGACTCTCGCGACCCTCGCTTCCCCTCAGGAATGACGTGTCCTATGGCGCCTACGTCTACGGCTGGCCGGTCACCCAAGTACTGGTGTTCGCGGCGCTCAAGTGGGCGCTCCCCCTGAACCCGTGGCTCCTGTTCTTCGCGACGATGCTCGTCACGATCCCGCTGGCGTACCTGTCGTGGAAGTTGATCGAGAAACCGGCCCTGGGGTTGAAGCACCGTTTCCGCAGACGCGTCACCGCGCCCGAGCCCGAGCCCGCACCCGAGCCCGAGGCTGAGCCCCACACCCCAAGCCGACAGGTCCTGAGTTTCTCGACCGATTCGAGCGAATAGGCGCGGAAAACTCCGGAACTGTCGGCTCGGGATGCGCGTGGCGACGGTCAGGCGGAGCGCTGGTAGACGCGGAAGGCACTCGTCGCCCAGGCGGCCATGACGACGGCCAGTGCGGCGAGGAGACCGGCGTGGCCCCAGAGGGAGGCCCAGTCGGGATGCGCGCTGAGCGCCTCCCGCCCGATCACCACCGCCCATTCGAACGGGTTGTAGGCCGCGATGTTCCGCACCCACTCCGGCGAGAGCTTCGTGTTCATGATCGCCGAGCTCAGGAACATGAGCGGGAGCGTGATCAGCTGCGAGATCCCGATCAGCGCCGTCTGATCCCGTGCGAGCAGTGCGACCGCGTTGGAGAGGGAGCAGAACACCGCGGTCAGCAGCACGACGCCGAGCAGCAGGAGCAGCATCCCGCTGAAGCCGCCCTCGAACCGGGCGCCGGTCCAGAACGCGATCCCGACGACGATGAGCGACTGCACCATGGCCAGGATCGACTGGTACACGAGCGTCGACACGATCATCGACGCACGGTTGGTCGGCGACGTGAGGAAGCGGTCCATGACGCCGCGATCCATGTCCTGGATGTACACCGTCCCCGACCACGCGCTTCCGAACAGCGCGAGCATCATCACGACACCCGGCGTCAGATACTCCAGATAGCTCCCGCCCGCGCTGAAGCCCGGGATCTCGACGACGGATGTGAAGAGCTGTCCGAACAGCAGCAGCCAGATGATCGGCTGGACCAGGTTCATGACGAGGAAGACCGGCATCCGCCAGGCGGCCCGGAGCAGCCGGCCCGTCAGGAGCGCCGTGTGCGTGACGAAGGTCGGGCCGCCGCGTCGCAGCGACCGTGGTGAGGCGAGGGTTGTGGATGTCATGATGCGTTCTCCAGGACGAGCTCGGCGGACTCCTGCGCCCGCGTGAAGGTGCGGCCGGTGTGCCGCAGGTAGACGTCGTCCAGGCTGGGCCGGGCGACCGTGGCGGAGGCGACGGCGACGCCGGCGGCCTCCAGTGCCGAGAGGGCGAGCGGGAGGGTCGCGGCGCCGCTGTCCGCGCGGGCGCGGAGCGTGCGGCCGTCCCCGCCGACCTCGCGGAGCCCATCCACCCGCTGGAGCGCGGTGAGCCCGGCGAAGGGGTCGGCGTCCCCGGCCAGCTCGACGACGACGGCGTCACCCCGGAGGTCGTTCTTCAGCTCCTCCGGGGTCCCGCCGGCGACGACGCGACCGTGGTCGACGATCGCGAGGCGGTCCGCCAGGCGGTCGGCCTCGTCCAGGTAGTGCGTCGTGAGCAGGACGGTGAGGTTCTCGGCGGTGGTCATCCGCTCGAGTTCCAGCCAGAGCTCGGCGCGCGCCTCGGGGTCGAGGCCCGTCGTGGGCTCGTCGAGGAAGAGCACCTGCGGACGGTGCATCAGGCCGATCGCCACATCCAGCTTGCGGGCCATCCCGCCGGAGTAGGTCTTCACCTGCCGGCTGGCGTGCTCGGTCAGTCCGAAGCGGTCGAGCAGCTCGCGTGCGCGCGCCGCCGCATCCCGTCCGGACATGCCCTGCAGCCGTCCGGCGAGCACCAGGTTCTCGATGCCCGTGTCGTTGGGATCGGAGACCGGCTTCTGGGCAACGAACCCGATGGCCCGGCGGACGCGAGCGGGATGCCGGGTGACATCGATCCCCGCGACATACGCCGAGCCGGCGTCGGCACGGGCGAGGGTCGAGAGGATCTTCATGGTGGTCGACTTGCCTGCTCCGTTGGGGCCGAGCAGGCCGAACACGGTTCCGGTCTCCGCCACGAATCCGAGGTCGTCGACGGCGCGGACGGAGGGCTTTCCCCTGCCGCCGCTGTAGGTCTTCACAAGGTGGTCGGCGACGAGCGCCGGACCGGTTGCGGATGCCATGGTGGCTGTCCTTTCTTTCTTGGTTGGCAGCCACCGACGCGGGATATCCTTGGAGACAGCCCTCGGTGACTGTTGACGCAGGTTCCTTGACGGAACGACTGAAGGTGTGGATGGCCGGAGAGTTGCCGCTCTCCGGCCATCGTTCTGTGGTGTCAGGATGTGAACAGGGCGGCCGCCTCCTCCCCGAAGTCGCCGGCGGCGATCCGGCCGCTCAGCACCTCCATGCTCACGCATTGGCCGAGCAGCCGGTGCAGCTGCTCCCACCAGCCGTAGCCGCCGATGGAGCGGTCGCGGATGCGGGCCGCGAGGTCGGCGACGAAATCGCGCTCCGCCTCCAGCACCGCGATCCGGTACTGGCTCTCGACCATGAACAGCTCAGGGAGCGCGCGCACCTCCTCGGCGACGGCCCGCCGTTCGGCCAGCTCGGCCTCGAGGCGCTCACGCCGGCTCTCGAGCAGGGCGGCCGCCGTCTCGGGAGGCAGCATCGGGAGCAGCGACAGCCCGGTCTCGATCGCGGGGTACTCCTTGACGGGGATCTCGACCAGCTCGCGCAGCCACTCCTCGGCCTCGGCGCGGCCCGCGTCCGTGATGGCGTAGACGACGCGCTCGGGACGGTTGCCCTCGCGTTCCGTCTGGGCCACCCGGATGAAGCCGTGCTTCTCCAGGGACTTGATGACCGAGTAGAGCGAGCCGAAGTTGAGGCGGATGCTGTCCTCCTTGCCCCGCTCCTTCATGGTCGTGGTCATCTCGTAGGGATACATCGGCCGCTCCCACAGGCACGAGAGCACCGCCAGCGCCAAGGGGTTGGCCACCACGCGCTTCGACATCTCCCACCTCCGGAATCGATTACTCGATTCAGAGTATTCGATATCGAGTGATCGTGTCCAGCCCTTTGACGCGGAATCTCAGACGGCGACGGCGCGATAGAACAGCGTCTGCACGGGGGTCGTCGTGGACCCGGGCCCGAACTCGTCCGTCAACCGGCGTTCCGCCTCCCGCACGAGCGCATCCAGATCCCCTCCGCGCTTTCGCACCTGGTCGGCGACGGGGTTGCCCACGATGAGTCCGTCGGCGAACCGCTCCCAGGAGGCGACAGGCGCGTCGTGCGGCACCACATCGATGGTCACCCGGCCGAAACCGCTCTCCTGCGCCAGATTCCGGAGCGGATCGACCTCGCTCATCCCGAACGGCACGCGGTAGAAGGGCGGCGGATCGTCGGGGAACGTGTCGACCAGCAGCCCGTGGATGATGGCAGCGAAGCGGTTCTTGGCGTGGCTGTCCCAGACGCTGAAGTGAAAGACGCCGCCCCGGGCCAGCACGCGGCGTTGCTCGCGGAGAGCCGCCGGCAGATCGGGCATGAACATGATGCCGAACTGGCAGGCGACCGCATCGAAGCTGCCGTCGTCGAACGGAAGCGCCTGGGCGTCCGCGGTCTGGATGCGCGTCGCCGGCGGCACCTTCGTGCGGGCGAGCTGCAGCATCCCCTCGCTGAGGTCGGTGATGGTCAGCTGAGCGCCCGGGCAGTGCTCCGCGATCGCCGCAGAGGAGATTCCCGTGCCCGCGGCCGTCTCCAGGATGCGCTGCGGATCCGTCGCCGCGACCGCAGCACCGAGCACCTCGGCGTAGTGACGGAACAGCACCGGCCCCAGGCCGGAGTCGTAGTGCTCCGGGATGGAGTCCCGGAAGGCCGCGGCGTCGTCGTCCACGGGGCTGACGATATACCGGGACGGGCCCGCTCGGGCAGGTCCTCGCGGAAGGCGGTGCTCCCCGTCGGCGCTCGGCCCGCGGCTACCGGATGACGTCGGGAGCGGCCTCGGCTCGCAGGACGGCCTCCACCTCTCGGCGGTCGGGCGGGGATGCGCCGGCGCGCGAGACGGTGATGGCTGCAACGGTCGCGGCGAGCGTCCCGATGCCCAGGAGCACCTCTTCGGATGCCGGCCCGGCGAGGAGCGGCAGCGTCCCGTGCTCGAGAGCGCCGGCGATCAGCCCGGTCATGAAGCCGTCGCCCGCGCCGATCGTGTCGACGACCGTCGTGGCGGCGGCCGGGATGCTCACGGACGCCTCACGGCTGCGTAGAAGGCTTCCCTCCGCCCCGCGGGTGAGGACCGCGATACGGGCGCCGTTGGCGAGGAGCCGATCCAGCACCTCGTCGTCGGATGCGCCGGGATACAGCCAGGCGGCATCCTCGTCGCTCAGCTTCACCAGGTGCGCGCGGCTGCTGTACCAGTCGACGAGCTCGCGCGAGCGTTCGACGTCCGGGATGAGCGCCGGCCGGATGTTCGGGTCGAAGGAGACGAACGTCTCGGCCGGGCGCACATCCACGAGCTGTCGCACCACGGTCGCTCCCGGCTCGCGGAAGGCTCCGATCGAGCCGACGTGCAGAGCCGCCGTCCGGGGGAACTGCAGCGGCTCGAGCTCCCAGTCGACGGCGAACTCGTAGGTCGCAGAGCCCGTCTCATCGATTCGCGCGGTGGCGGTCGAGGTGCGGCAGGCGGACCGTCCGCGGATGACCTGCACAGCGGCTCCGTGGAGGTGCGCCTCGATGGCCCGCCCGCGGTCGTCATCGCCGAACCGGGTGGCGAAGATCGTCGGGAAGCCCAGCCGGCCGAGGCCGTACGCCACGTTCATAGGGCTTCCGCCGGGATGCTCGGACCGCACCCCGTCCCGGTCCACTACGTCGATGAGTGCTTCGCCGACGACGAGCACGCCGGTGAGGACGCCGGCGGCCGCACCGCCCGCTGGGGCTGGCTCGATGCTCATCCGACCGGCTCCAGCCAGGTCAGCGTGGATCCGCCTCCCGCCACCAGGGGCTGGAGAGCCTCGTTGAAGCGGTGGCAGTAGTCGGCCTCGACGTGAGCCTGGAAGGCCACGTCGGAGGCGTACTCCTCGTAGACGAAGAAGCGCTCCGGGCGGTCGGCCAGACGGTGGGCGTCGAAGCGCCGGTTGCCCGGCTCTGCGCGCACCGTCCGGCCGTACTCCTCCACCAGGGCTGTCACGGTGTCCGCATGGCCGGGGAGGGCCTCGAACTCCGCATACAGGAACTTGGAGGTGCTCATTCGCGCTTCGCCCCGGTCATGATGGCCACGGCGTCCGTCATCGAGTGCGACTGCGGCGTGATCGTCGCCGCCTTCTTGCCCAGCCGCTGGATGTGGATCCGGTCGGCGACCTCGAAGACGTGCGGCATGTTGTGGCTGATCAGGATGACGGGGATGCCCCGCTCGCGCAGGCGCTTGATCAGATCGAGCACCTGGTTCGACTCCCGGACGCCGAGCGCGGCGGTGGGCTCGTCGAGCACGACGACCTTCGAGCCGAAGGCGGCCGCGCGGGCGACGGCGACAGCCTGCCGCTGACCACCGGAGAGGTTCTCGATGGGCACGGCGACATCCTGCAGCGTGGAGATGCCCAGCTCTGTGAGCTCGTCCCGTGCACGGGCGCGCATCGTCTTGGTGTCGACCATCCGCAGCACGGAGCCCAGGAATCCCGGACGACGCAGCTCGCGGCCGAGGTACATGTTGGCGGCGACGTCGAGCGCCGGCGACACGGCCAGCGACTGGTACACCGTCTCGATGCCCGCCTCGCGCGCATCCTGCGGACGACGGAAGTGGACCCGCTTGCCGTCCAGCTCGATCTCCCCTTCGTCGGGGATCTCTGCTCCGGTGAGGCACTTGATGAGCGTGGTCTTCCCTGCGCCGTTGTCGCCGATGATGGCGAGCACCTCGCCCGGGAACAGCTCGAGGCTGACGCCGTCGAGGCCCACGACGTGACCGTAGGTCTTGACGAGGCGGCGGGCCGAGAGGACCGGGGTCCGGGTCTCGCTGGGGGTCACGGAGTCCTGCGTGTCGATGGCGTTCATTTCCGCACCTTTCGGATCCACTGGTCGATGGAGACGGCGACGATCACCAGGACGCCGACGGCGAGGGTCTGGTAGAGGACGTCGAGGCCGGCGAGGGCCAGACCGTTGCGGAACACGCCGACGATCAGAGCACCGAGGAGGGTGCCCCAGACGTTGCCGCGACCGCCGAACAGGCTGGTCCCGCCGATCACCACAGCGGTGATGGCGTTCAGGTTGGCGTCGACCGCGGCGTTCGGGCTGGACCCGAAGTCGCGGCCGATCTGGATCCACGCGGTGAGAGCGACGACCACACCGGCGGTGATGTACACGCTCAGCAGCACGCGGCTGACGCGGATACCGGTCAGTCGGGCCGCTTCCTTGTCGTCTCCGACGGCGTAGACGTGGCGTCCCCAGGAGGTCCGTCCGAGCGCGAAGGCCGCGATGAGGTAGACCACGATCATGAGGATGACGCCGTAGGTGATGTCCACACCGAAGACGCGGACCGTGAGGCCGGTCCAGGTGAGGATGTCGGGCAACTGGTTGCCCTGCACGGTGGCGCCGTTCGAGATCAACAGCGTCAGGGCCGTGAAGATGCTCAGCGTTCCCAACGTCACGATGAAGGGGGGCAGGTTGAGCCGGGTGACCAGGAGACCGTTGAGGACACCGG
>Ga0209677_100919_pt1 | contig 14398 bp, 12 predicted proteins | sample AraplaCvi_mCL_r2_2_FD_184285 | JGI IMG/M metagenome (GOLD analysis project Ga0209677, IMG submission 184285) | Arabidopsis root microbial communities from North Carolina, USA - plate scrape CL_Cvi_mCL_r2 (SPAdes) (version 2) | ecosystem: Host-associated > Plants > Roots > Endosphere | place: USA... | reverse complement strand
CGCGAACCTCACGACCGACTTCGTGTACCTGCGGCTGATGAACGCGAAGTCGGACATCGTCACGGGCTATCCGCCCGAGGTGCTCGCGTCGTTCGCGGCCTGCGCGCGCAGCTGGGCGGCCGGCGGCGAGCCCACCGGCCTGCCGCTGGTGGCCGGCGACGCCGCCGCGCCCGTCGCGCCGGCGCGCGACGTGTTCATGTTCATGATCAACGGCGCCAAGGAGCGCGCCCCGGCGGCGGCCATGGGCGTGCTCGCGCAGCTGGCGGCCTGAACCGGGCCTGCGCGTTCAAAGGCCCAGGTCGCCGAGGCCCGGGTGGTCGTCGGGCCGGCGCCCCAGCGGCCAGTGGAACTGGCGGTCGGCCTCGGCGATGGGCAGGTCGTTGATGCTGGCAAAGCGCCGCATCATGAACCCGTGCTCGTCGAACTCCCAGTTCTCGTTGCCGTACGAGCGGAACCAGTGGCCCGAGTCGTCGTGCCATTCGTAGGCGAAGCGCACCGCGATGCGGTTGCCGTCGTGCGCCCACAGCTCCTTGATCAGCCGGTAGTCGAGCTCGCGCGCCCACTTGCGCGCGAGGAACTGCCGCACCTGCTCGCGGCCCACCGGGAACTCCGCGCGATTGCGCCAGCGCGTGTCCTCGGTGTAGACCTGCGCCACGCGCGCCGGGTCGCGCGAGTTCCAGGCGTCCTCGGCCAGGCGCACTTTCAGGGCGGCGGTGTCGCGGGTGAAGGGTGGCAGCGGCGGCTTGGTGTCCATGGCGTTCCTTTGGATGTAGACAGGTCTGTCTACCATGGCCCGGAGTCTATGCCCAGGTAGACAGGGCTGTCTACAATGACCGCATGACCCCATCGACCGACGCCGCCACGCCGCGGGCCCGCATCCTGCGGGCCGCGCACGACCTGTTCTACCGCGACGGCGTGCGCGCCACGGGCGTGGACCGCCTGATCGCCGAGTCGGGCGTCGCCAAGCTCACGTTCTATCGCCAGTTCGAGAGCAAGGACGCGCTGGTGCTGGCCTTCCTCGAGCATCGGCACGCGCGCTGGATGGCCTGGTTCACCGACGCGCTCGAGCGCCACGGCGGCACGCCCGCGGCGCTGGTGCCGGCGCTGCGCGAGTGGTTCGCGGACGCCGGGTTCCGCGGCTGCGCGTTCCTCAACAGCGTCGGCGAACTGGGCCCGGCGCTGCCCGGCGTGCTGGAGGCCACGCGACGCCACAAGGCCGACATGACCGCCGCCATCGCGCGGCTGCTGCCGCCCGCGGCCGGACGCGCCCGTCAGGCGCGGGCGCTCGCGCTGGCGGTGGACGGCGCCATCGTGCAGGCGCAGTTCCAGGAGTCGCCCGACGCGGCGCTCGAGTCGCTGGCGGTCGTGACCAAGGCCCTGCGATCGGCCGCGGCCCCGCGTTGACGACAGGTTCCCGCCTCGCGCGGCAGTAACATGCCTCGCCCCAACCGATGCCTCGCTCGATGACCGCTCCGTTCCGCTTCCACAAGACATCCCTGGCCCTCGTGCTGTCCGCGCTGCTGGCCGCAACGGCCCAGGCGGCGCCGTCCACCCACGACCGGCTCACCGCGCTCGCGCAGGAGCTGATGGCGACCCAGGCACGGCTGAACCCGATGCTGGCGACCGAGCTGGGTCTGCCCGGCCACGACGGCGAGCTGGCGATCCCCACCGAGGCCACGCGCGCGGCCGACGTCGCCCGCCTGAAGGCCTGGCTGGCGCGCATCGACGCGGTGCGCGCGGCCGCGGGCCCCGGCATCTCGCTGGTGGACGCCAACGACGCGAAGCTGCTGCACGCACAGGTCGAGGCGAGCCTGGACGACCTGCTGGTGCGCCAGAGCGACCGCAAGGACTACGGCGGCTCCGCGCTGCACGTGGTGGGCGTGCTGTGGACGCAGTTCCTGCACCTGCCGGTGCCGGGCCGCGACGACGCCACGCCGGCCGACCTCGCGCACGCCTGGGCGGACATCACGGCGCGAATGGAGAAGGCGCCGGCGTTCATCGAGGCCGGCCAGAAGCTGGCGACGCGTCCGGGTCGGTTGCAGGCCGTTGCCGGCGAGCAGCAGATCGCCGGCGCGCCCGACTTCCTCGCCGGCGCACTCACCGAGGCGGCCAGGGAACAGCTCGCGGGCGATCCCGCCGCGTTCGCGCGTTTCGCGACCGCGCGCGACGCGCTGCTGGCCACGCTGGCCAGCACGCGCCAGCACCTGCAGTCGCACGCCGCCGCGTGGCCCGAGAACTTCGCGATGGGCCGCGACCGCTACGACCGCATGCTGCAGCGCGAGCAGCTGCTGCCCTACACCTCGCGCGACGTCGAGGGCATGGCGCGCGACGAGCTGGCGCACGGCTGGGCCGAGGAGGCGTGGGTGAAGTCGCTGGCGGCCCAGCGCAAGCAGTCGTTCGGCGCGGCCACCGGGGGCGGCATGGCTCCCGAGGGCACGGCGCTGATCGGCTACTACCGCGACCGCATCGCCGAGCTGCGCACCTTCGTGGCCGACCACGACCTGCTCACCATCCCGGCCTGGCTCGGCTCCATCGAGGTGGTGGAGACGCCCAAGTTCCAGCAGCCGGTGTCGCCCGGCGCGTCGATGTCGTCGCCGCGGCTGTTCTCCCGGACGAACAACGGCTACTACTTCATCACGCCGCCGGCGTCGCTGAAGGAGGCCGCCGACCGCCTCGACATGAACGAGGACTTCGACCGCGACCGTATCCTGTCCACCGCCGCGCACGAGGCGATGCCAGGCCATTTCCTGCAGCTGTCGATCGCGCGGCGGCATTCCGACTACATCCGCAAGATCCAGAGCTCGGGCGTGTTCGCCGAGGGCTGGGCGTTCTACGGCGAGGAGATGTTCCTGCGCCTGGGCCTGTTCGGCGACGACCTGGACGCGCGCCTGTTCATCGCGCGCTGGGAGCGCGTGCGCGGCGCCCGCGTGATCGTCGACGTCAAGCTGGCGAGCGGCGAGTGGACGCTGGCGCAGGCGGCCGAGTTCTTCCAGGCGCAGTCGGGCTTCACGAAGTCGGCGTCGGAGGCCGCGGTGGCGGGCTACGCGCTGCAGCCGGGCTACGTGCTCGCCTACACGGTGGGCCGCCTGCAGCTGGAATCGCTGCTGGCCGAGTACCAGCACCGCATGGGCGACAAGGGCTCGCTGCACGATTTCCACGACCGGCTGCTGTCGTACGGTTCGGTGCCGTTCGCGGTGGTGGGGCCCGAGCTGCTGGGCGACCTGGACAAGCCCGCGAGCGCGGTGCGCGCCGTCGCCAATTATTGAGCGGCCCGCCCCACCGTTCGGGGCCCGGTTTCCTTCGCTCGTCGCATCGCGCGCCCGTTCGCGCGGCCGCTGCACGATATTGGCGCCATCGCATCAACGCGGAGGCTCCCGTGGCAGCCAAGTTCTTCCTGAGCGCGCTCCTGTTCGCGTCCACGAACGCGGGCGCCGCCGCCGACGCCGCGGGCCGCTGGGAGGGCGTCGCCGAGGTGCCGGGGCATCCGCTGCGCGTCATCGTCGATCTCGACCGCGACGCCGATGGACGCTGGGCCGGGTCGGCCATCCTGCCCGGACGCGGCGTGAAGGGCGCGCCGCTCGAGTCGCTGGTGGTCGCTGACGGCGAGGTGTCGTTCGGCCTGGCCGGCGCGTTCCTCGGCGGCGAGACGCTCAAGCCGCGCCTCACGCTCGCGCGCGAGCCCGATGGATCGATGGCGGGGCGGTTCGCCCTGGGCGGGCAGGAGGCCGGCGTGCGCCTGCGGCGCAGCGGCCCCGCGCAGGTGGACCGGCCACCGGCCAGCAGCGTTCTGGGCGCGGCGCTCGCGGGCCGCTGGACGGGTCGCTACGAGCTGGGCGGCGTCGCGCGACAGGTGACGCTGACGCTGGCCAACGGGCCGGACGGCCGCGGCGGCGGGCAACTGGTGATCGTCGGCAAGCGCACGACCACGCTGCAGGTGGACGAGGTGACGCAGGGCCGGGAGTTCGTGACGCTGCGCGCGGGTGCGGCCGATTTCCGCATCGAGGGCCGCTTCTCGCCCGACGCGGGCGTGATCGACGGCGCGATGGCCCAGGGGCCGTTCGAGGCGCCGCTGGTGCTGAGGAAATCGTCATGATCGCGCTGCGTCCCATCGTCCTCGGCGCGCTCTTGGCGCTTGCGTCGAGCAGCCTTCTTGCGCAGGCGATGTACCGCGGCGACGCGGCCCACCGGGGTGTGTCGGCCGACGCGGCGCCGCGCGAGTTCCATCGCGTCCGGTGGACGTTTCCGACGGGCGGGCGCGTCGTCTCGTCGCCGGTGTGGTCCGGTGGACTCGTCCTGTTCGGCAGCGACGACGGCCATGTCTACGCCGTCGACGCCGCCACGGGCCAGCAGCGCTGGATGGCGCGCACCGGCGGCCCGGTGCCGTCGACGCCCGCGGTGGCCGATGGCCGCGTCTTCGCCGTGAGCTACGACGGCCGCCTGTGGGCGCTCGACGCCCGCACCGGCGAAGTGCTCTGGAAGTTCGCCACCGAGGGCGAGCGTCGGTTCGAGGCGCGCGGGCTGCACGGCATGCAGCCGCGGACGCAGACCTTCGCCGACATGTACGACGTCTACCTGTCCAGCCCGCTGGTGGTGGGCGGCAAGGTGTTTTTCGGCAGCGGCGACGGACATGTCTATGCGGTCGACGCGGCGACCGGCCGGCTCGCCTGGAAGTTCGCGACGGGCGACGTGGTGCACGCGTCGCCGGCCTTCGCCGAGGGGCTCGTGGTGGTCGGCAGCTGGGACGGCCGGCTCTACGCGCTCGACGCCGCGACCGGCGCGCAACGCTGGGCGTTCCAGGCCGGCGTCGATCCGCTGATCCACAACCAGCAGGGTTTCCAGTCGTCGCCGGCGATCGCGGGCGACACCGTCTACGTGGGCTGCCGCGACGGCCACCTGTACGCGATCGGCCTGCACGATGGCGCGCAGAAATGGGCCATCGACACCGAGGGCAGCTGGGTCAACAGCTCGCCCGCGGTCGCGCAGGGCCGGGTCTACTTCGCCACCGCGGACACCGCGCGCTACCACGTGGTCGACGCGGCCACGGGCCAGCCGGCGCAGGCGCCGGGCTCCACGCAGGCCTACGTCTTCGGGTCGCCGACGGTGGCGGGCGACACGGTGCTGGTGCCGGTGCTCAACGGCTCGCTGCAGGCGCGCGATCGCGACGACGGGCGGCTGCTGTGGACGTTCCGCACCGAGGCCGCGCGGGCCAACCGCGACTGGGTGCTGGCGCCGGATGGCAGGTTCAACGCCGGATGGTTGTTCACGTCGTCGTGGGGCGACGCCACGGCCGACGGCGCGCGCCGCCAGCAGTCGGTGGGCTCGTTCTTCGGCACCCCGCTGGTGGTGGCGGGGACGGTGTACATCGGCAGCGCCGATTCGAACGTGTACGCTCTCGAATGAAGACTCAGCGCGGCGCGCCGGCCGGCGGCAGCCCTTCGAGCTGGCGGACGTACTTCGTGGCGATGGAGCCGTGCGACAGCATGCGGTCGCGCACGCTGAGCCAGTCGGCACCGCTGGCGGCCTTCAGGTCGCTCGCCAGCGCGATCTGTTCCTGCACGCCCACGAAGTAGGTCGACAGCTGGCCGGCCGACATCTGCGCGCGCCGCCACTTGCCCGCGGCCTCGCCTTCTTCCTGGTAGCCGGTGTCCATCATCAGGTGCTTGGCCTCGTCCTCGGTCATGCCGGCCGTGTGGATGCGGTTGTCGAGGATGGCGTTGATGTCCACGCGCAGGCGGATCTTGAGCTGCTGCAGGTGCGTCTCCTCGCCGCCCCAGCCGGCCTCGGCCATCACCTGCTCGGCGTACACGGCCCAGCCTTCGATGAAGGTGCCGCTGTTGACGACGGCGCGCACCAGCGTGGGCAACTTGACGGCGCTGGCGTGCGCGCCCTGCAGGTAGTGGCCGGGCATGGCCTCGTGCGCGGTGATGTCGCGCAGGTTGGCGCTGTTGTCCTCGCGATACTGCGACTCGACGCGCTGGGCCGACCAGTCGGCCGGCGTCGGCGAGATCGCGTAGTAGGTGACACCCTTCTTGTCGAGCGGGCCGGCCCAGTCGCAGAACGCGGTGGCCGAGCCGCGCTGGAACTCGGGCATCACGATGACCTGGATCGGCTTGTCGGGCACCGTCACGAGCTGGTGCTCGCGCACGAAGGCGGTGGCCTGCGCGAGGTCGTCGCGTGCCTCGGCCACGACGGTTTCGTTGGTGGGGTGCGTCTCGGCGATCCTGTCGAGCACGGCGCGCACGATGACGCGGCCGTCGACGCCGTCGACCGGCTTGTCGGGCCACCAGCGCTTGTACAGGGGCAGGGCCACGGCCTCCATCTGCTGCTGCGTCACGGCGAGGTCGGCCTGGGCGCGCGCGAGCACCTGGTCGGCGGACAGGTCGGTGTCGAGCGTGAACTTCAGGCGTTGCTCGAAGCGCTCCTTGCCCAGCCGGAAGTCGCCATCCGAGCGCGGCAGCAGCACGGTCTCGAGCCAGTGGCCGTAGTCCTTCAGCGCGGCGACGGCGCGCTCGCGGGCGGGGGCGAGCACGGACTTCATCCGCGGCGCCTGGGCGATGAAGTCGTCCAGGTCGCTGCGCACGAATGCGATGGCGCCCTTGTTCTGCGCGATGGCCGTCTCGGTGAACACGCGCGGCGGTCGCTTGAGGTTGTGCCTGGCGGCGGCGAGCTGTCGCGGCAGGGCCTTCAGGCGCTCGTTGGCGGCGGCCAGCCGTTCGGCCATCGGCGCGAAGTCTCGCTCCAGCAGCGCGTACACGCCGGTGGTCGGCGCATAGTCGGTCACCTGCCATTCGTAGGGCTTGATGACGTCCAGGTCGTACAGGCGCGAGCGCAGGTCGTTCTCGAGGATCTCGCGGTCGACGGCGAGGTCGGGGGACAACGCCTGCGTCGTCGGCAGCTGCTTGAGCGCGTCGAGCGTGTGCTGGTAGAGCCGGCGATCGGCGGCGATGCCGGCGCTGGACAGGTCGCCACTGCGGCGATCGAAGCGGTGTTCGCCCAGTTGCGTGGCCTCCTCGGGGTGGGTGGCCAGGTAGTGCTCGTAGAAGTCGTGCACGACCTGCTTGAAGGCGGCCTCGGGCTGGGGGGCGGCGGCGCGCATGTCGGCGGCACGGATGGGCGATGCGGCGAGCAGGGCGAGGGCAGCGGCTGCGAGGAGGGTGTGCTTCGAGGTCATGTCGTCAGTATGCGTCGGCTCGCGGCGTCGATTGTTTTGTTCTCCTGCGGTTTTTCGGGCTTTGCAGTGATGGTTGAACGCTTCGCCGCTGGCCCCGTGGCTGGTGCTTGGTTGCGGTGTCGAAGTGACGGTTGAACGCTTCGCTGCTGGCGTGGCTGCCCGCGCTGCGCCCCGGCGGGCACGCACTTGGCTCGACTCCGAACGGGTGTCTGAATTCGGCCTGGACGGCCTCATTCCGAGGGCCTCCGCTGAGATTCGTCCGCGCTGACCGGGGCGGGCCGCGCTCGACACCTTTGTGGCCGGGATCGATGCCCTCGACGCTGCGTTCTACGCCTCACCAAGTACATGCCCGCCGTGCCGCCGAGGCGTCTTGGCGGTTGGGACAAATACAAGCGCCCTGATTTTTTGAGAGGCTTTGGCCACGGCGGGCCATCGAGGCCGCGCCGAGGCCCGCGGCCGACGCTCTGGCCGGGAGCAGGGCTTGACGCGAAGTCTTGCTGCAGCGTGCCGGCGTTCCTTGTCGTGACCGACGAGAGGATCGCCGCGGCGATCCTCGCTTGCATTGGTGCGTGCGGTGATTGGTCTCGTGCGTGCGCGTGGCGCGCTTCGCGCATGCGGAACGCACACGCACACGCACACGCACACGCACACGAACACGAACACGAACACGAACACGAACACGAACACGAACACGAACACGAACTCGAACTCGAACTCGAACTCGAACATGCGGGCCCTCGCGCACGCGAGGCAAAGCGCCGGGCGCCGCAGGCGCCGGCTCGTCGATCACGACAAGGAGCGCCGGCGTCTTGTCCCGCCACTTCGCGTCAAGCCCGGCTCCCCGCAGGGGTGCTGGCCGCGGGCATCGACGCGGCCTCGATGGCCCGTCGATGCCAAAGCCTCTCAAAAAGAACGACGCCCTGTATTTGTCCCAACCGCCAAGACGCCTCGGCGGCACGGCGGGCATGTACTTGGTGAGACGCAGAACGCAGCGTCGAGGGCATCGAGCCCGGCCACAAAAGGCGCCGAGCGCGGCCCGCCACGGTCAGCGCGGACGAATCTCAGCGGAGGCCCTCGGAATGAGGCCGTCCAGGCCGAATTCAGACACCCGTTCGGAGTCGAGCCAAGTGCGTGCCCGCCGGGGCGCAGCGCGGGCAGCCACGCCAGCAGCGAAGCGTAAAGCGCCACGCCAAAGCACCAAAGCACCAAAGCACCAAAGCACCAAGTCACCAAAGCACTAAGTCACCAAAGCACCAAGTCACCAAAGCACTAAGTCACCAAAGCACTAGGTCACCAAAGCACTAGGTCACCAAAGCACTAGGTCACCAAAGCTCTAAGTCACCAAAGCACCAAGGCACCAAGGCATCAAAGCGCCGAAGCACTGACCGGAAGTCAAACAGCCGCGAACCCCGCCTCCAGATCCGCCTTCAAGTCCTCCAGCGATTCGATCCCCACGGACAGCCGGATCAACGTATCGCCGATGCCCAGGGCGGCCCGCTGCTCCGCCGGAATCGACGCGTGCGTCATGATCGCCGGATGCTCGATCAGGCTTTCGACGCCGCCCAGGCTCTCGGCCAAGGCAAACAGGTGCACGCGTTCGAGGAAGCGCCGCGACCCCGCCAGGTCCGAGCGAAGGTCGAGCGAGATCATCCCGCCGCCGCCGCGCATCTGCCGCCGGGCCAACGCGTGCTGCGGATGGCTCTGCAGCCCCGGATAGTGCACGCGCGCCACCTTCGGATGCGCCTCGAGCCACTGTGCCAGCGCCAGCGCGCTCTGGTTGTGGCGCTCCATGCGGATCGCCAGGGTCTTGATGCCGCGCAGCGCCAGGAACGAATCGAACGGGCCCGCGATCGCGCCCACCGCGTTGTGCAGGAACGCGAGCCGCTCGGCCCATTCGGCCTGCCGCGGCTCCTTGCCCACCACCGCGATGCCGCCCACGACGTCGGAATGGCCGTTGAGGTACTTGGTCGTCGAGTGCACCACGACGTCGAAGCCCAGCGCCAGCGGGTTCTGGCCCCAGGGGCTCGCGAACGTGTTGTCGGCCACCGCGATCAGCCCGGCCTCGCGCGCGATCGTCGCCACCGCCTCCAGGTCGATCAGCTTGAGCAGCGGGTTGGACGGCGTCTCCACCCAGACCATCTTCGTGTTCGGCTGGATCGCCGCGCGCACCGCCTGCGGGTCGGACATGTCGATGAAGCTCACCTGCAGCCCCATCGAGCGCTTGCGCACGCGCTCGAACAGGCGGAACGAGCCGCCGTACAGGTCGTCGCTGGCGATGATGTGCGCGCCGGCGTCGAGCAGCTCCAGCACCGTGGACATGCCCGCCAGCCCCGACGCGAACGCATAGCCGCGGACGCCGCCCTCGAGATCGGCGACGCAGCGCTCGAGCGCCTCGCGCGTGGGGTTCTGGCTGCGCGAGTATTCGTAGCCCTTGTGCACGCCGGGGCTGGACTGCACGTAGGTCGAGGTCTGGAAGATCGGCGGCATGATCGCGCCGGTCGACGGGTCGGGGTGCTGGCCCGCGTGGATCACGCGGGTCTCGAAGCCGTGCTGGGAATCGGTGCTCATGCCAGGGTCTTTCGCAGGTAGTTCAAGAGGTCGAATCGCGTGATCAGGCCGTGGAAGCCGTTGGCGTCGGCGACGACGGCCACCCAGCCTTCCTGCAGCGTCTGGATCAGCGCCGGCAGGCCGGCGTCGGGACGCAGCGTGCGCAATTGGCGGTTCATTGCCTGGCGCACGGGCTGGCGGAAGCGTTCGGAATCGCCGCTCACATGCAGCAGCAGGTCCGACTCGTCGAGCAGCCCGGCCAGCTTGCCGTCGTGCAGCACGGGCACCTGCGACACGTCGGCGGCGCGCATGCGCTGGAACGCGGTCAGCAGCGTGTCGTCGGGCGTCACGCTGATGACGGCCTCGTCGACCACGCGGCGCGATATCAGGTCGCGCAGGTCACCCACATGGGGCCGCTTGAGCAGCCCCTGGTCGAACATCCAGCTGTCGTTGTAGACCTTGGACAGATACCGGGTGCCCGTATCGCAGACGAACGTGACGACGCGCTTGGGCTCGGTCTGCGCGCGGCAGTGGCGCAGGGCCGCGGCCAGCAGCGTGCCGGTGGACGAGCCGGCCAGCAGGCCCTCGCGGCGCAGCAGTTCGCGCGCCGTGCTGAAGCTCTCCTCGTCGCCGATGGAGTAGGCCGTGCGCACGTTGGACAGGTCGGCGATCGACGGGATGAAGTCCTCGCCGATGCCCTCGACGGCCCACGAGCCGGCGGCGCCGAACTTGCCGGTCGCGATGAAGTCGCACAGCACCGAGCCGGCGGGGTCGGCCAGGACGAACTCGGTCTGCGGCGAGACGCGGTTGAAGAAGCGCTTGAGCCCGGTGATCGTGCCGCCCGATCCGACGCCGCACACGATGGCGTCGACGCGGTGCCCCATCTGCTGCCAGATCTCGGGCGCGGTGCTCATCTCGTGCGCCAGCGGGTTGGCCGGGTTGTTGAACTGGTCGATGTAGAACGCGCCGTCGCCGGCCTCCCTGGCCAGGCGCGCGGCCATGTCCTGGTAGTAGTCCGGGTGGCCCTTGGCCACGTCCGAGCGCGTCGTGTGCACCTCGGCGCCCAGCGCCTTCAGGTGCAGCACCTTCTCGGAGGACATCTTGTCGGGCACCACCAGCACCACGCGGTAGCCCTTGGCGCGCGCCACGAGCGCGAGGCCCAGGCCGGTGTTGCCGGCCGTCGCCTCGATGACCGTGCCGCCCGGCTTGAGGCGGCCGTCGCGCTCGGCGGTCTCGATCATCGCGAGGCCGATGCGATCCTTGATCGATCCGCCCGGGTTCTGCGACTCGAGCTTCATGAACAGCTGGCAGCAGCCGGTGTCGAACTGGGTGAGCTCGACGAGCGGCGTGTTGCCGATCAGGTCGAGCACGGCGGGACGGGCCGGGCGTGCCGGCGCATGGACGGGTTGGGTCATGTCTCGATGTCGCTGCAGCAAGCTTGTGGCCGATGCCGCTTGTGGTTGACGGTGACGGCAGGATACGCCCGCGCCACATGCTTTCCCGTCATGGCTTTATCCACCATGAACGTGGTACGCGACGGGCGGGGCTGCGCTTGACGCAGAATGCGGTTCCGGCAAGAGGACCGGCTACAAGGGAACCGAGATGGCAATGGACGTGGTCGACTACGAGATCAAGGGCGCCGAGCTGCAGTTCGTCGAGGTCGAGCTCGACCCGGGCGAGGCCGCGGTGGGCGAGGCCGGCTCGATGATGTTCATGGAAAACGGCATCGTGCTCGATACCGTCTTCGGCGATGGCTCGCAGCAGAACTCGGGCCTGTGGGGGGCGCTGGTGGGCGCGGGCAAGCGGCTGATCAGCGGCGCCAACGTGTTCACCACGGTCTTCATGAACCAGTCCAACCAGAAGCGCCGCGTGGCCTTCGCCACCCCGGTGCCCGGCAAGATCCTGCCGATCGACCTGCGCTCGGTGGGGGGCACGCTGATCTGCCAGAAGCAGTCGTTCCTGTGCGCGGCCAAGGGCGTGTCGCTGGGCATCGCGTTCCAGCAGCGGCTGGGCGTGGGCTTCTTCGGGGGCGACGGCTTCATCATGCAACGGCTCGACGGCGACGGCATGGCCTTCGTGCACGCCGGCGGCACCGTCGAGAAGCGCGACCTGCAGCCGGGCGAGACGCTGCTGATCGACCACGGCTGCCTGGTGGCGTTCACGCAAGGCGTCAACTTCGAGATCCAGTACGTCGGCGGCATCAAGACCGCGCTGTTCGGCGGCGAGGGCCTGTTCTTCGCCAAGGTCACCGGCCCGGGCACGGTGTGGATCCAGAGCCTGCCGTTCTCGCGCCTGGCCAGCCGCGTGTTCGCCTGCGCGCCGCAGAACGGCGGCAGCAGCGACCGCGCCGGCTCGTCCAGCGGCGTGGGCGTGCTGGGCGGCCTGGCCACCGGCGGCATCCTCGGCGGGCTCGGCAGCCTGCTGGGCGACGACGACTGAGCAAAGCTGGCTTGCGATGAAACTGCTGTTCGGCTCGTTCTGGCGCGCTGTCGCCTATAGCCTGCACCCCCGGGTGATCGCGCTGTCGCTGCTGCCGCTGGTGGTGGCCGGCGTCGTCACCCTGGCGGCGGGCTACGTGTTCTGGGAATCGGCCATCGCGTCGGTGCGCTCGGCGCTCGACCACGCGGAGCTGGTGCGCGCGGCGCTCGAGTGGATCTCCTCGATGCTGGGCGCCGGGTTCCGTACCGGGGTCGCCGCGCTGATCGTGATCGCGCTGGCCATCCCCGTGGTGGTCGCGTTCACGCTGGTGCTGGTCGGGCTGTGGGTGACGCCCGCGGTCGTCACGATGGTGTCGCGCCGGCGCTTTCCCGCGCTCGAGCGCCGGCACGGCGGCTCGTGGTGGCTGGGCGCGCTCGCCTCGTTCGCGTGGACGATCGCCGCGATGGTGATGGTGGTGCTGACGCTGCCGTTCTGGCTGGTGCCCGGACTCGCGCTGGTGCTGCCGCCGCTGATCTGGGGCTGGCTCACCGCCAAGGTGATGGGCTTTGACGCGCTCGCCGAGCACGCGAGCCAGCCCGAGCGCGATGCACTCTTGCGCGCGCACCGCTTCCCGCTGCTGCTGATGGGCATCATCTGCGGCTTCCTGTGCGGCGTGCCGTCGATGATCTGGACCCTCAGCATGCAGCTGATCATCCTGGCCCCGTTCGTGATGGTGGGCGTGATCTGGGTCTACACGCTGATCTTCACGTTCTCGGCGCTGTGGTTCACGCACTACTGCCTGTCGGTGCTGGCCAGCCTGCGCGAGGCCGAATCGGCGATGCGCGCGGTGCAGCCGATGCCGGCGCCGTCGTCCGACCTGCAGCTGGTGGAGGAAGTGCCCCCGCACGAGCGCTTCGGCTACGACGCGCCCGACGTGGAGGGCCGGCCATGAACTTCGGCGCACTGATCATCGGCGACGAGATCCTGGCGGGCCGGCGCGAGGACAAGCACCTCGCCCGCACCATCGCCGCCCTCGAATCGCGCGGCCTCGCGCTCTCGTGGGCGCGCTACATCGGCGACGAGCCGGCGCGAATCGTCGCCGAGATCCGCGCCGCCGCCGCCTCCGGCGACACCGTGTTTTCCTTCGGCGGCATCGGGGCCACGCCCGACGACCACACGCGCCAGTGCGCCGCGCAGGCGCTGGGGGTCGAGCTCGAGCTGCACCCGCAGGCCGCGGTGCTCATCACGCAGCGCGGCACCGAGATGGCGGCCGAGAAGGGCCTGGCCTACGACACGTCCAGCCCCGACCACGAGCGGCGCCTGAACATGGGGCGCTTCCCGGCCGGCGCCACGCTGATCCCGAACCCGTACAACAGGATCCCGGGCTTCAGCGTGGGGCGGTTGCACTTCATGCCCGGCTTTCCGGTCATGGCGCACCCGATGCTCGACTGGCTGCTCGACACGCTGTACGCCGACCAGGCCGCGGCGCGCGCGCTGCGCGCCGTGCGCGTGCGCGGCACCAACGAGTCGGCGCTGATCCCGGTGTTCGAGCGCATCGAGCGCGCGTTCCCCGGCGTCCGCTCGTTCAGCCTGCCCAGCGTAGACCACGCGACAATGGGCCCCCACATCGAGATCGGCGTCAAGGGCGCCGATCCCGTCCAGGTCGACCTGGCGATGGCCGCCCTGCGCGAAGGCGCGGCCGCTACCGGAGCGATCGAGATCGATCCGTCCTGAATTGGTGCACACAAGGCCCCAATATGGTGCGCAAAATGGCATGCACAATGGCGGTGCGCGATCCGTCCCGCCGAGCTGTCCATTTTCCCGGGCTTCCGTCGCCGTCCCGCGCGGCATGGAACCTGCTTTCTCCCCTCACGCATACCGTTCTGATTGGTCGTCCCCGAGCGTCGACCCGGTAAGTTGCCAAACAAATTAGGAGCCGTTTGATGTCCAAGACCGTCGCCGACGTGATGAAGTTGGTGCAGGAAAACGAAGTCAAGTTCGTTGACTTCCGTTTCACCGATACCCGTGGCAAGGAACAACACGTGTCCGTGCCCGTGTCGCACTTCGACGAAGACAAGTTCGTGTCCGGCCACGCCTTCGACGGCTCGTCGATCGCCGGCTGGAAGGGCATCGAAGCGTCGGACATGCAGCTGATGCCCGATCCGAACACGGCCAACATCGACCCGTTCTTCGAAGAGCCCACGCTGATCCTGACCTGCGACGTGGTCGAGCCCAGCGACGGCAAGCCCTACGAGCGCGACC
>Ga0209677_100918_pt1 | contig 14404 bp, 11 predicted proteins | sample AraplaCvi_mCL_r2_2_FD_184285 | JGI IMG/M metagenome (GOLD analysis project Ga0209677, IMG submission 184285) | Arabidopsis root microbial communities from North Carolina, USA - plate scrape CL_Cvi_mCL_r2 (SPAdes) (version 2) | ecosystem: Host-associated > Plants > Roots > Endosphere | place: USA... | reverse complement strand
CCGAGAGGTCGGGTGCGACACGCTTTATTAACAACGAAAAGCGTATCGCACTCTGGTCACTGCCAAAGGTCGACGCAATGAACCGCGGACGCATTGCCCTGCCCGTCCTGTCACGCGCGCTTGCGCATGGCCTATCGACTGCGCGCTCGACCGGACGCTCTGCTGCGGAGGCTGGCCTGACGATGGTTGCAGCATCGGACCAGCCGCTGCGCATCCTGCACACCGTCCGCGCGCCGGTCGGCGGCATCTTCCGCCACATCATGGATCTTGCTTATGGTCAGATCGAGCGCGGCCATCACGTCGGCATCGTCGCGGACAGCCTGACCGGCGGCGAGCGTGCCGACCAGGCGCTGGCCGAGATCGCGCCGCTGTTGAAGCTCGGCCTTCATCGCATCGCAATCCGCCGCGAACCATGGCCGACGGATGTCATCGCGATCAACAAGTTCGCGCGCCTCAATCGGCAGCTGCAGCCGGACGTGCTGCACGGTCATGGCGCGAAGGCTGGCGCTTTCATCCGGATGATCGGACACCGGCCCGGCACGATCCGGGTCTACACGCCGCATGGCGGCTCGCTGCATTACCCGCTCAATACGGTAAAGGGCGCGCTGTATGGCCAGCTCGAGCGCGCGTTGATGGACCGAACAGATCTGTTCCTGTTCGAGAGCGCGTTCGCGCGCGATACCTATCAGCGCATGATCGGCACCCCGAAAGGACTGGTGCACTGCGTTTTCAATGGCGTCACTGCCAGCGAGTTCGATGCCGTGGAGACCGCCCCAGACGCGACCGACGTCGCCTATGTCGGCGAGTTCAGGCACATCAAAGGTGCCGACATCCTGGTCGATGCGCTGGCGCGGCTGCACGCGGCCGGCAAGCCGTTGACGCTCACGCTGGGCGGCGATGGCGAGGAAACGCAGAGGCTGAAGGCGCAGGTCGAGCAGCTGAAACTGACGCAGGCGATCCGCTTCATCGGACACGTCAAGGCACGCCATGGCTTTTCGAAAGGGCGTCTGCTCGTCGTCCCCTCGCGGGGCGACTCGATGCCCTATGTCGTGATCGAAGCGGCGGCCGCCGGTATCCCAATGATCGCGGCCAATATCGGCGGCATTCCTGAAATCTTCGGCCCCTACCGCGATGCGTTGTTCGCACCGAGCAACGCCGCAGCGCTCGCCGATGCGATCGAAGCTGCACTCGCTAACCCGGACGCAATACAGCAGCGTGCAAGAGCACTGCGTGAACGCGTCTCCGAGCAGTTCTCGCAGACGGCGATGGTCGAAGGCGTACTAGCGGGTTACCGCGATGTGTTTACCAAGACCTGACATCATTTACCATCGCTAACAGTTTGTACCGAAATTGCCGGCTAATTCGGCTCACGGGGATTTTCTCCCGGCGCGTTGCGCGCTTAGATGACGAGAACATATTACGGTGTATAACTGTGGAACCGATCAACGCACGCTCCATGCTCAATGCTGCGGCAGCGGTCGCAGCAACCGCCTCAATAGATCGTCCGGCCGCTGAACGACGGAGGCGGCTGACGCCAGCCGCACTGGCCGTTGCCAATCAGAAGGTCCGCCGCGCCTATTCGCCAATCGTGATCGCGGGCGCGGTCCGCATCGCCGATCTTGTCCTGCTCAGCCTCGTCGGCATCGTGCTTTATCTCGGATACGTCGTCCCGCTGTCTGGCTTCCGCTGGGAATACGTCGCAGCGATCATGACCGTAGCAGTGACCGCCGTCATCTGCTTCCAGGCGGCCGACATCTACCAGGTCCAGATCTTCCGCGGCCAGCTGCGGCAGATGACGCGCATGGTCTCGTCGTGGGCTTTCGTCTTCCTGCTCTTCATCGGTGCCTCGTTCTTCGCCAAGCTCGGCGGCGAGGTGTCGCGGCTCTGGCTCAGCGCCTTCTTTGCCGTCGGCCTTGCAGCGCTCATCGCTAGCCGCATGTTCCTGCGCAGCCTCGTGCGTAGTTGGGCCCGCGAGGGACGGCTCGATCGGCGCACCATCATCGTCGGCGCCGACGAGAGCGGTGAGGAACTGGTCCGCGCGTTGAAGGCGCAGGAGGATTCCGACATCGACGTGCTCGGCGTGTTCGACGATCGCAACGACTCCCGCGCGCTCGAGACCTGCGCCGGCAGCCCGAAGCTCGGAAAGGTCGACGACATCGTCGAATTCGCCCGCCGCACCCGTGTCGACCTCGTGCTGTTCGCACTGCCGATCTCTGCGGAGACGCGCATTCTCGCCATGCTGAAGAAGCTGTGGGTGCTGCCGGTCGATATCCGCCTGTCTGCGCACACCAACAAACTGCGCTTCCGGCCCCGCTCCTATTCCTATCTGGGCGAGGTGCCGACGCTCGACATGTTCGAGGCGCCGATCACCGATTGGGACCTCGTGATGAAATGGCTGTTCGACCATCTCGTCGGCGGCCTCGTCCTCTTGTTCGCGCTGCCGGTGATGGCGCTGGTCGCGCTCGCGATCAAGCTCGACAGCCCGGGCCCGGTGCTGTTCCGCCAGAAGCGTTTCGGCTTCAACAACGAGCGCATCGACGTCTTCAAGTTCCGCTCGCTCTTCCACGACCAGGCCGATCCGCTCGCCTCGAAGGTGGTGACGAAAAACGACCCGCGCGTGACCCGCGTCGGCCGCTTCATTCGCAAGACCAGCCTCGACGAGCTGCCGCAGCTCTTCAACGTCGTGTTCAAGGGCAATCTCTCGCTAGTCGGACCGCGCCCGCATGCCGTGCAGGGCAAGCTGCAAAACCGGATGTTCGACGAAGCGGTCGACGGCTACTTCGCGCGCCATCGCGTCAAGCCGGGCATTACCGGCTGGGCGCAGATCAACGGCTGGCGCGGCGAGATCGACAATCAGGAAAAGATCCAGAAGCGCGTCGAGTTCGACCTCTATTACATCGAGAATTGGTCGGTGCTGTTCGATCTCTTCATCCTGCTCAAGACGCCGCTGGCGCTGATGACCAAAAGCGAGAACGCCTATTGATGCGTGGCGCCGGGTCGGGCGGCCGGCGCAAAGCGTCGTGCAAGAGTTGCGTCGTGATGTGAGCTGGATGTGATGGCGTATGCGGCGGCAGCCGGAGACTTCGCGGCCCGCCCGGTGGCTCCCCCGGGAGTTGTCGCCTTGCAGCGCGCGCTGGTCTGGCTGGCCGGTGCGTCGATCGCCATCGTCTTCATCGAGCCAAGCCCCTATGAGCTCGTGACGCTCGCCTCCGCAGCGGTCTTCATCGCCACCGGCGTGCGGCTGCGGATCGTGTTCGTGCCGCTGCTGCTGCTCCTGTTCCTGCTCAATCTCGGCTACACGATCTGCGCGGTCCCCCTGCTCGGCGATTCCACCATCGCCAGCTGGATCGCGACCTCCTGGTACATGGCCGCAACGGTGATGTTCTTCGCGCTGGTCATGGCGGAGGACACTGCAGCGCGGCTCGACATGCTGCGCCGGGGCCTCGTGGTGGGCGCGGTCATCGCCTCGCTCGCAGGCGTGGCCGGCTATTTCCACGCGGTGCCGGGCGGTTATGATCTGCTGACGCTCTACGGCCGCGCACGCGGCACCTTCAAGGATCCGAACGTGTTCGGCGCATTCCTGCTGCTGCCGTCCCTGCTCGTGCTGCAGAATGTGGTGACGGCGCATTTCGCAAAGGCCCTGCGGAGCGGCATTGCGCTCCTCACCATGGCGCTTGCAATCCTGCTGGCGTTCTCCCGCGCCGCCTGGGGCGGCCTGGTTCTGACCGCGGCCTTCATGCTGGTCGTGATGGTGCTGACCAGCGCCTCGCGCAGCGAGCGTTCGCGCATCATCACCATGACGCTCGCAGCAGTGGTGGCGGGCGTGCTGCTGATCGGCGTGCTGCTCTCGTTCCACTCGATTGCCGATATGTTCCAGCAGCGCGCGAGCTTCGACCAGAGCTACGACGAAGGCCGCTTCGGACGGTTCGGACGCCATATCCTCGGCGCGCAGATGGCGCTGGATCTGCCGTTCGGAATCGGGCCGCTGCAATTCCACCGCTACTTTCCCGAGGACACCCACAACTCCTACCTGAACGCTTTCATGTCCGGCGGCTGGCTGTCGGGGATCTGCTATCCGACCCTGGTGTTCACCACCGTGATCCTCGGCTTCCGCCACCTTTTCGTGCGCGTGCCCTGGCAGCGCAGCTACATCGCGATCTTCGCCGCCTTCCTCGGCACGGTCGGCGAAAGCTTCATCATTGACACCGACCACTGGCGCCACTTCTTCATGATGCTCGGCACGATGTGGGGCATGTTCGCGGCCGCCCGATCCCATGCCCGGCATGAGCACCGGTTGCGCGCGGCGACGAGTGCCCGGCCGTCATAGCCGTCAGCTCTCCACCTCGAATGCCATCCCGGCATGGCCGGCGAGCCGCGCGATCAGGCGGTCACCCAGCGCCGCGCCCGGGGTCCAAAAACCGCCCTTGACGGTGGCACCGTCGCGCAGCAGGCCGATGGCGCATTCGCTGATCATCTTTGCCGTCGACGCATAGCCGGGATCGCCCTTGCCCTTGACCGCCGCGCGCACCTGCCGGCCGTCGGCGCCGACCGCCACGAACAGCAGATCGTAGTAGCCCTTCTCGCGCTCCTCCTTCGAGGGTCCCTCGCCTGGCTTGGGCGCATTCGGCCCGGTCTTCTCGGCATTGGCCGCCATCACCAGCTTGGCGTTGGCCTGGCCCTGCTCGCCGTCGCCGGTCAGCACCATCTCGTCGTAGACAAAGTCCTGGCCGTAAGCGAAGCCCATCAACACGTTGGAGCGATGGACGTTGCGGGTGTTGATCAGCGCCATCGCAAACGGCGCCGACCACGATTTCAAATCCTCTTCATAGAGTGTCCTGTTGCCGGGCGGCTGCTTCGGCCCCTTGAAACCGGGGGTTAGCGCGAAGGGATCCCGCAGGATCGACACCAGGCTCAGATCATTGGCGACTGCGTCGAAAGTCGCTTTCGCGCTGGCGGCCGTGCCGCCCGACAGCGAGCCGCTCATACCGCGCACGCGGCCCTTCACCCGCGCCGCCGGCGCGCCGAGCACCTTCTTCGCCTGCTCCTGCACGAAGAACACGCCGAGCTCGAACGGCACGGAATCGAAGCCGCAGGAGAACAGGATGCGAGCGCCGCTCTTCTCGGCGTCGGCCTGGTGCTTCTCGATCATCTGCCGCATCCACACCGGCTCACCGCAGAGATCGACATAGTCGGTGCCGGACGCCACGCAGGCCGCCAGCAGATCGGCGCCATAGAGCTGATAGGGGCCGACCGTGGTGAGCACGAGTTTGGTCTGATCGACCATCGCGCGAATGGACGCGGGGTCGCTCGAGTCGGCCGCGATCAGCGGCGTATCGGCCGGCGCGCCGACCGCATCGCGCACGGCGGCGAGCTTGCCCAGGCTGCGACCGGCCAATGCCCATTTCGGCGCGTTGTCGCCGCGATATTCTGAGGCGAGATATTCGGCGACGAGCTGGCCGGTGAAGCCGGTCGCGCCATAGACGATGATGTCGAATTTCGACGAAGAGGTCATCTCAAATCCTTACTACTGCTTTCGTCATTGCGAGCGAAGCGAAGCAATCCAGCGTCGAGCGACGATTCCGGATTGCTGCGTCGCCTTCGGTTCCTCGCAATGACGGCGATCTCGAATTTCATTTCTTTCCATACGATACGCCCATGCCGGCGCGGACGTCGCTCTGGATACCATAGGGCGCGATCGGATAGCGCAGGCCGTTCTTGGCAAGTTGCTTCATGCCGGCGATGGCCTTTGCCAGATCCGACGGCTTCAACGCCATCAGCATCTCTTCATCCGGCACGCCGCCATAGCGGCGTTCGGCAAAGCACGGCAGGGACAGGCTGGGTTCGCCGGTCTTGAGCGCCCGTCCCCAGGAATCCGCACACGCGGTCTCGCCGACCACGCCCCATTCGAACTTCTTGTAACCAACATATTGCAGGCCGTTGATCAGGATGATCATCTGCCCCGGCGTCGCATAGACGAGGCAGATGTCCGGCGGATTGAGACGGCCGCTCGTGAGCGGACTCACGGCCATCGCCTGATAGCGGCCGAACGGAACCACGTCGAGGGCTTCCTGACGCTTGCGCGCGTCCTCCGCGGTACCGTGCCAGACCCCGACATAGTTCGCACCGGCAAGCCAGGTTTCGTCCTGCGGTCCGAGGCCGATCACTGCGCGGCACTGCGCGCCGACCAGATCATCCGCGGTGATGCCGACGGTCCAGCCAAGGCGCGAAGCCATGCTGACGATCTGATCGGTGGTATGCACCGCGTTCGGGCGGCGGATCTTCTCGATCGCCGCCATGTCCTCGACGCGAGCGAACATCTTGATGCCGACGACCGTGGTCTTCAACCGCAACAGGCCATTGAGGTCGGCAACCATGCCGGCCAAGTCCAGCGTTTCAGGCGCGATCTGCTGTTGCATGGCCTCACTCCTCACATGGACGGCAAGCCGCCCCGCGCCCCGATCCCGCAGCGCTTGTTAGACCCTGGCACGAAATCCTGCCAGCCTTTCGATCCCGACTCGCGTTCAGGACTCCGGTCCCGGAAACAGCCGGTCGATCCGCCCGCGTAGCCAATAAGCAACCAGCCCGACCCATTCACGCACCGCGATGTCGGTGCGCCGCAGGCCTTGGACGGAGAACATCTCGAAATCGAAAATGCTGGTGACGCGCCAGTCGACCGGATAGGGCTCGATCGGAAAACCCGCCTTGCGGAACAGGCCGACCGAACGCGGCATGTGATAGGCCGAGGTCACCAGCAGCCAGCGTTCGCCGGGCTTCGGCATGACCAGCGCGCGGGAGAACACCGCATTCTCGTAGGTGTTGCGCGACTGCCGTTCCAGGATCAGCCGCTCCTTCGGCAGACCCAGGCTGACAAGAAGCTCCGCGGCCTGATCCGCCTCCTTGGCATTTGTCGAGATCAGATTCGCGCTGCCGCCGGTGAACAGCACCCGCGCATTGGGATAGCGGCGCGCCAGTGCCGCCGCCTGGATCAGCCGATCGGCGCCGCCAAGCGTCACCGGCATGCCATGGACAAGCGACAGATCGGGATCGATCGGACCGCCCAGCACCACGATGCCGTCCGGTGCGCCCTTTGCCGAATCCCACGCAGGAAAGCGGTCCTCCAACGGCGCCAGCACGAGGTTGCCGAGCGGCGAGAAGCCCGCGACCGCAAGCAGCACGATTGCGATCACCATAAGCCTGCGGCCAAGCCGCGCCAACCGCGTCATCGTGAGGATCGCGCCGAGAAGGCCGAGAACGATCATGAAATTGGTCGGCAGCGCCAGCAGCCCGAATGTTTTCGACAACACAAAGAACATTCAGGGCTCCGGCCTGGCGGGAATCGCGATCGCCGATCTCATAACGCAAATCGGGCCTGCGCATCCATCTCTCTGCCGCATGGATCCGATCTGTTATGAAGGACAGTGCCGGCGCATCGAGACAGCCAAAGAGACATTCATGACCCATCACCACCTGCATGCGAGCCCCGAGACCTGCCATTGGGGCTTCTTCGAGGCCAGGCTGAAGCCCGTGCTCACCATCGACAGCGGCGATGAGATCACGATCGACAGCATCAGCGGCGGGCCGGACGTGGTGCCGGACCAGAGCAAATTCCATGTGCCTCCGGAGCTGCTCGAGGTTCACGCGCGGTCCGAGCGCATGGTGCCCGGGCACATCCTTACCGGCCCGGTTGCGGTCAAAGGCGCCGAGGTCGGAGACGTGCTGGAAGTCGACATCCTCGACGTGCAACTGCGGCAGGACTGGGGCTACAACATGATTCGTCCGCTCGCCGGCACCCTGCCTGACGATTTCCACGAGACGCGGCTCCTCAACATCCCACTCGACAAGGAGCGTATGGTCGGCAAGCTGCCCTGGGGACTCGACCTGCCGCTGGTGCCGTTCTTCGGCGTGATGGGCGTGGCGCCGCCGCCGGCCTGGGGCCGCATCACCTCGCTGATCCCGCGCGCCATGGGCGGCAACCTCGACAACAAGGAGCTCGGCAGTGGGGCCAAGCTCTATCTGCCGGTGTTCGTGCCGGGCGCAATGTTCTCCTGCGGTGACGGCCACGGCGTGCAGGGCGACGGCGAGGTCTGCGTCACCGCGATCGAGACCGCGCTGCAGGGCCGCTTCCGCCTCACCGTGCGCAAGGATCTGCGCCTCGATTATCCCCGCGCCGAAACCGCGACGCACTACATGACGATGGCGATGGATCCCGACCTCGACCAATGCGTGGTGCGGGCGCTGCGCGACATGATCATGCTGCTCGGCGAGAAGCGCAATCTGTCGCGCGAGGACGCCTACACGCTGTGCAGCCTCGCGGCCGACCTGCGCGTGACCCAGACCGTCAACGGCTCCAAGGGCATTCACTGCATGATCGCGAAGTCGGTCGTCCACGGCTGACGCGGCGGCGGACATCGGGTCGCGGCTCGCTGTCACACCGTTGTCAAAAGCGGCAGCGCATCTTGTCGCGCTTGGACTGACGATGGAATTGACGAGATGGGCCAAGACCACAGCAGCGACCACGCCTTGCGGCAGGCGATCAACACCGAGTTTCAGGACAGCCTGGACGAGGAGCTGGAGCTCGAGCTCGATGACGATCAGCTCGAGCAGTTTCGCAAGGTCGAGCTGGCCGATGAGGGGCGCGATACGCTCGACCGTTCGGTCTATTTCCGGGAGCTGTTCCGCCTCCAGGGCGAGCTGGTCAAGCTGCAGGACTGGGTCCAGCACAACAAGCTCAAAGTCGTCGTGGTGTTCGAGGGCCGCGACTCCGCCGGCAAGGGTGGCGTGATCAAGCGCATCACCCAGCGGCTCAATCCGCGGGTCTGCCGCGTCGCCGCCCTGCCCGCCCCGAACGAGCGCGAGCGCACCCAATGGTATTTCCAGCGTTACGTTTCGCATCTGCCGGCCGGCGGCGAAATCGTGCTGTTCGACCGCTCCTGGTACAATCGCGCCGGCGTCGAGCGGGTGATGGGCTTCTGCACCGAGGATCAGGTCGAAGAGTTCTTCCGCTCGGTGCCCGAGTTCGAGCGCATGCTGGTGCGCTCCGGCATCATCCTGATCAAATACTGGTTCTCGATCACCGACGAGGAGCAGCAATTCCGCTTCCTGATGCGGATCCATGATCCGCTGAAGCAGTGGAAGCTGAGCCCGATGGACGTGCAGTCGCGCAGCCGCTGGGAGCAGTACACCAAGGCGAAAGAAGACATGCTGCAGCGGACCCATATCCCGGAGGCGCCATGGTGGGTGGTCGAGGCCGTCGACAAGAAGCGTGCCCGACTCAACTGCATCTCCCATCTGCTCGACCAGATCCCCTACGGCCAGGTCACACATGAGCCGGTGGTGCTGCCTGAGCGCATCCGCAGCCCGGACTATCAGCGCGAGCAGATCGCGCCCGAGCTGTACGTGCCGGAGCGGTATTGAGGCGCGCAGCCGCACGCGATGCCCTTCCGCGCGTGGAGACAACGACGCTCGATTTGATGGCGACTCTTTCCACGTCGTCATTCCGGGGCGCCCGGAGGGCGAGCTTTGACGCGCAATTGCGCATCTGAGAATCCATACTTCCGATCGTGGTTATGGTTTCCGGGCTCGCGCCTGACGGCGCGCCCCGGAATGACACCGGGTGTGTAGCGCTGCCATTCGTCCATGACTCGTCCATCTGTCGCTTCGCGCCTTCGGAGCTTGCCCGGGACGACAACTGAGAACAAAGTGGCTGCTTTCCAATCTTCACGCGCAGGGCCACATACGTGCTCTCGTTCCCGCGGCACCAATGCGCCCGGGCTGATCACAACAACGACCCTCCCAAAATCGGAGGGCGCAGGGAATGCCGGGTGAAGGCCTCACCCATGGCCCGCCTGCAAAAGAAAAAGCAGGCGGCAGTTACCACAGGATCAGCCAGATCATCCGGCATTCCCTGCGCGATGGTTTTAACGCTTATACGCGCTCTCCTTGGGGACCGGCGTTATTGCCCCCATCATCGGCATGACGCACGAGCATCACCACCGACTTGGCCTCAGCACCGGGAGGCCAGGACCACACGATTTCGCCGTCCGTCACGAGCCTGTTCGTCCGCATGCGCGTGCATGCTGCAAGGCCGTGACGTCCACCGCATCCCCGCCTCACGTATCGTGACGATCGCGCGCAACGCCCCTCCTGCCGAGCGGGATGACGGCAGACAACCATAATTTCCGAAAAAACGAAAGAAAAATATTTTCGCGCAACGGCCACGACGCGCCGATCGGATTGATACGGCTGACGAAAATAGTTTTTGCGCGCCGACGATTTGCGCTACCCGGCAGGCAGGTCCGCGCGGCGAGATCCACGCACACGCAACCGATTTGCCGACGTGGTCGCGGCTTGCACGCGCGCGCTGAACCGCCCCCGAATGAACCCCAGGACCGAATCCTGGGTGTGCTGTTCCTGCATCGGTCGAGGAGCCCAGGAGTCACCGATCCCGCAAAGAGTCACCGCCGCGCGAATCTAAATTGTCACATTTCATTCAAAATCAATATCTTAACCACTTATCCCCAGGTGGCTGTACAACCAATCCGATTCCTAATAGAGTCTAAAAAGTTACTTTTCTGTACACCGGTTACGGACTAGCTTTTAGGCATGGCCACGGAAAAAGCCGAGACTGACCGCATTCCCGTAACCCTCGCCCTGGCAACGATCGGCTATCTCGAAAAGCTCGTGAAGCAGGGAACCCACGGCACCAGCGTTCCAGGTGTCTGCAGGACATTGATCGAAGAAGGCATCCGGCTCGCCATCAAGGACGGGCTGCTGTCGATCCGCGACAATGGAAGGGCGTAAGAGGGGGCGTAAAGCGGACCAGTTCGCGCGCGCGTCGGCCGAGGACGATCCAGGACGGATCAAACTTGGAAGCAATAGAATATGCCCGCCGATCAGACGACTGCCCAACCCACCTGGACCACGGAACGGATCCAGCAACTGAAATTACACTTTGAGGCCGGTCTGACCTGCCGCGAGATCGCTGCCGAGCTCGGCGTCAGCCGCAACGCTGTGATCGGCAAGATCTCCCGCCTCGCGCTGGTGCGCGACAATGGCGGCGATGCCCGCCGGGTGGTGCGCTCGGATACGGCGCGCGATCCCTCGCGTCCCCGGCCGCTGCCGAAGCTGCGGCGGCGCATTCTGCGCGCCGCCCCCAGCGAGCCTTCGTCCACGGTGGTGCCACTGGTAGAAGAAGCGCCGGTCACCATCGAGAACGGCTGCTCGCTGTTCGAGCTGACCAAGGAGCGCTGCCGCTGGCCGATCTCGACGCCGGGCGCGGAGGACTTCTGCTTCTGCGGCTCGACGCCGGTCGAAGGCCTGCCCTATTGCCCCGGCCACAGCCGGATGGCCTACCGCGTAGCGTCGTCGAGGTAGTCCGTGCCTATCCGGAATGCCGATCGCGGTGAGCATGCTTCGCTTTGCTCATCCTTGCTACGAGACGATCTCGACGAGGCTCGGTGCGAGTTGCTGCGCCCTCTCCCCTTGCGGGAGAGGGCAGCTCCGGTGGCAGCCGCAAACGCTGTCGGGTGAGGGGTCCCTCTCCTCTCGCTCCTTTGCGGAGACAACCCCTCATCCGGCTTCGCTTCGCGAAGCCACCCTCTCCCACAAGGGGAGAGGGTGCAGAGAGCTCGCGGATACACTGCTCATCACATTAGCACCTTATTAGTTGGCACCATTTTGATTGGCGGGTCCCGTATCGCCAATTCGCACTCACGATCGCGGTCGAAACACCCTACCCCAGCCGCCAGCCGGCCTCCTCGACGAAGCGCTGGAAGAACTCCGGCTCGTAGGCCTGCTCGGGCGATTGCCGGACGCGCAGGTCGAGCAGCTTCGCATCCTCGCCGACCAGAATGCGCCACTGACCGGCCTTCACGCCATCGAGGATGATGGTGGCGGCCTCGGCGGCCGTGGTCGGCGCCTCCTCGAGGAAACGGCGGGCGCGTTCCTGCGCGGCGGCCTGCACGTCCTCATCCGTCATCGCGGCGACGTCGATGCCCATGCCCTGCATGCGGAGGCGCGCCTGCGCGATCTCGGCCTCGCTCAGGCAATCCGACTCGCTCGCGTTCTGGACCTTGCGCGAGTTCGACACGATCGAGGTGCCGATATGCCCGGGCATCACCACGGAGCATTTGATATGCGGCGCGTTGAGCCGAAGGTCCGTCATCAGCGCCTCGGTAAACCCCTTCACCGCGAATTTCGCCGCGCTGTAGGCCGTGTGCGAGATACCAGGGCCGATCGAGGCCCAGAAGCCGTTGACGCTGGAGGTGTTGACGATGTGCCCCTCCTCGGCCTGCATCAGCATCGGCAGGAAGGTGCGGACGCCGAGATAGACCCCGCCCCAGTCGATGTTGAAGGTGCGCTCCCACTGTTCCCGGGTGGTGGTGAACAGGCTGCCGCCGCCACCGATGCCGGCATTGTTGAACAGCAGGTGGATCTTGTCGGTCGCCTGCTGCTCGGCCACCTCGTCGCGGAAGCGCTTGAGATCATCCTCGCTGGCGACGTCGGCGATATGGGTGGTCACACGCAGGCCCTGCGGCAGGTTTTCCGCTACGCACAATCGCTTGGTCTCGGCCATGGCCTCCGCCGAGACGTCGCAGAGCGCGACATTGCAGCCTTCAGCGACGAGCTGGCGGGCCAATTCGCGGCCCATGCCCGTGCCGCCTCCGGTGATGACGGCAATCCTGCCAACGAAATCCTTCATGTCGCGCTGCTCCCTTTGTCGTTGGCCCCTCACCGGGACACCACAACCTTAAGGGGTTTTGCGATCATGACCAGCGTGCCGCCAACACTTTATGATGGCATGGAGCTTGTTGTGAGAAGCCGCGTTGAACCTTAGATTTCTGCAGACGACTTAACGACAGGGAAGACAGGGTCATAAATTCCTCACCCGGGGGGCGAGGAGGCGCCCATGGCGCAGTCGCAGCAGCACTGGCACGACCGGATGGTCGACCAGCCGGACGTGGAGGATGGCGCTTACGTGACGGGATGGACGATCAGCGGGATCGCCGTGCTCGGCACCATCGTCGCGGTCTGGCTGCTCGGGATCTGACAGCGAGCGCCCGTCATCTCTCATAATGAAACGGCCCCCGATGCGTCTGCACCAGGAGCCGCAGCTTCCCTCTTTTGACGCGACGCTTCCGCGCGCGACTTTTCGAACGCTGGCCTGGTCGACCAGCGACCGACCGTGCCTCCCGCCGTCGGCGACAGCGTCGAACCGCTGGGCGATGGGTTGATCAGGCTTTTGCCGGACGGGTTCGCGGCACGGCGCGGTCTCGCACGCAAGTGAGGCGGCGTGTTCTCGTGCCCCGGAGGTCCAAGCACAACCACACGGCCTCGTATCAACGCGCCCGACGACTGCCCGCAAATCGGTCGCTCGCGTTGCATACAATCGGCATCGATTGCTGAAATTATAGACCGTGACGCATGCGTGCCGGTAGCCACGGCTTTTACCGTCTCCAAAAACCTCCTTAGAAATCAGGACCCTAATTTAGCCTGCCCAGCAAAGCGGCTGTGGCACGAAGATTGCGAAAGCTCTCCTTGAAGGCTTGGCCCAGCCGGTGAAGCCGAAACGGGGCGGCCACTGCGCGCCGCCAGAGGGGAGCACACCAATGGACTTCAGCAGGATTTCACGACGGCATCTGTTGCAGGGCGGCGCGGCGCTCACCCTGGGTGCGGCCACCGGACTGCGGCCGGCGTTCGCGGCGGAGACCACGATCGGCTTCGTCTATGTCGGCTCGCGCGACGACTACGGCTACAATCAGGCGCATGCGCAAGGCGCGGCCGCGCTGAAGAAGCTCGCCGGCATCAAGGTGATCGAAGAAGAGAAGGTGCCGGAGACCGACGCGGTGGAGAAGACCATCGAGTCCATGATCAATCTCGACGGCGCCACCCTGCTGTTCCCGACCTCGTTCGGCTACTACAACCCGCACGTCCTCAAGATGGCGGCGAAATATCCCAAGAACCGCTTCGAGCATTGCGGCGGCCTGTGGAGCGAGAAGGACCCAAAGAACGCCGGCTCCTATTTCGGCTATATCGACGAGGCGCAGTACATCTCCGGCATCGTCGCGGGCCACACCACCAAGAGCGGCAAGCTCGGCTTCGTCGCCGCCAAGCCGATCCCGCAGGTGCTGCGCAACATCAACGCCTTCACCCTCGGCGCGCGCCTCGCCAATCCCTCCGCCACCACGCAGGTGATCTTCACTGGCGACTGGTCGATGCCGGTCAAGGAAGCCGAGGCCACCAACAGCCTGATCGACCAGGGCGTCGACGTGCTGACCTGCCATGTCGACGGCCCGAAGACGATGGTGGAGAACGCGGCGCGCCGCGGCGCCTTCGTCTGCGGCTATCACGTCAACCAGTCGCCGCTCGCGCCGAAGGCCTATCTCACCGGCGCCGAGTGGAACTG
>Ga0209677_100915_pt1 | contig 14409 bp, 10 predicted proteins | sample AraplaCvi_mCL_r2_2_FD_184285 | JGI IMG/M metagenome (GOLD analysis project Ga0209677, IMG submission 184285) | Arabidopsis root microbial communities from North Carolina, USA - plate scrape CL_Cvi_mCL_r2 (SPAdes) (version 2) | ecosystem: Host-associated > Plants > Roots > Endosphere | place: USA... | reverse complement strand
CGGGGTCGCCGCGACGCTGCTGGAAAGCCTGCGCCAGCCCTTCATCCTGTCGACCACCGAGCACCGCAGCAGCGCCAGCATCGGCATCGCCCTGTACCCGCAGCACGGCCTGGACCGCGAGGAGCTGCTGCGCCGCGCCGACATCGCGCTGTACGAATCGAAGGCAGCCGGCCGCGATCGCGCCATCGTGTTCGAGCCGGAGTTCGACGCCCGCCTGCGCGAACGCAACGGCCTGCTCGCCGACCTCGACCGTGCCCTGCGTCGCGAGGAGTTCGTCGTGCACTACCAGCCGCGCTTCGACGTCGCGACCGGGGCGTTCGCGTCGGCCGAGGCACTGGTGCGCTGGCAGCATCCGGAGCGTGGCCTGCTGCTGCCGGGCCTGTTCATCGACCTGGCCGAGACCTCGGGCCTCATCGATGCGCTGGGGCGGTCGGTGCTGGAGTCGGCCATCGCGCAACTGGCCCAATGGCGACGCGAAGGACTGGTGGTGGGACGGCTGTCGGTCAACGTGTCGCAGCGCCAGTTCGAGAGCGGCACGCTGGTGTCGGTGGTGCGCGAGCTGCTGGCGCTGCACGAGGTGCCCGCGCAGCAGCTGGAGCTGGAGGTCACCGAGAGCGTGCTGGGCGGCGACGTGCAGAGCGTGCGGCGGCAGCTGCACGAGCTGCGCGCGCTGGGCGCCACGGTGGCGATGGACGACTTCGGCACCGGCTACTCGTCGCTCGCGCAGCTGCGCACGCTGCCCATCGACGTGATGAAGATCGACCGCGCCTTCGTGCAGGACCTTGAATCGGCGCCCGACGCCGTGGCCATCGCGCGCACCATCGTGACGCTCGCGCGCGCGCTGGGCCTGCGCATCGTCGCCGAGGGCATCGAGACGCAGGCCCAGGCCGACCTGCTCGCCGCGATGGGCTGCGACGAGTTCCAGGGCTTCCTGTTCAGCCGTGCCCTGCCGCCGGCGCAGCTGGCCGCGATGGCCCGCGCACCCGCGACGTCCTGACGCCCGCAAGGCCGGACGCCGGGACCGGCCGCCTGATTCGGACCATACTTGCGCCTGGGCGCCCGCCGGCGGCGCCAGGAGGCGCAGGTCGATGGTGCAGGGCAAGTGGATGCGGCGGGCCGCCTGGAGCGTCGCCACGCTGCTGGCGTTGTGGATCGCGACGTGGCTGGCGCTGCCGCCGCTGGTGATGTGGCAGGCGCCGCAGCGCTTGTCGGCGCTGCTGGAGCGGCCGGTCACGCTCGGCGGCGTCGACTTCCATCCGTGGGCGCTCGAGGTGGTGGTGCACGACCTGTCCGTCGGCGCCGGCACCCCCGGCGCCCCGCCGCTGCTGCGCGTGGCGCGCGTGCGCGCGAACGTCGCGCTGTCGTCGATCTTCCGCCGCGCACCGGTGATCGAGGCCATCGACATCGACCAGGCCCGCATCGCCCTCGCCCGCACCGCGCCGGGCCACTACGACATCGATGACCTGCTGCAGCGCTTCGCGCCGAAGACCGACGCGGGCGCGCCGTCCGAGCCCGCGCGCTTCGCGCTGTACAACCTGCAGGTGCGCGACCTGGCGCTGCGCCTGGACGACCGGCCCGAGCACCAGGTGCACGTGGTCGACGCGCTGAACCTGTCGCTGCCATTCCTGTCGAACCTGCCGGCCAACATCGACGTGGTGGTGCAGCCGCACCTGGCGTTCCGCCTGAACGGTGCGAGCTTCGACAGCGCCGCCAAGGCGACGCCGTTCGCCGTCGACGACCAGGGATCGCTGGACCTCGCGCTGGACGCGCTCGACGTGCGCCCGTACCTGGGCTACCTGCCCGACACGCTGCCCGTGCGCGTGGCGGGCGGGACGCTGTCGGCCAGGCTCGCGCTGAGCTTTTCGCAGGCCACCGGACGCACGCCCAGCGTGTCGCTCGCCGGCTGGGTGGCGGCGCGCGATGTCGCGGTCAGCAATGCGACCGACGCGCCCATCGTCACGTGGAAACAGGTGCGCGTGGGCCTGGCCGACGTGCAGCCGCTCGCACGCAAGCTGAGCCTGGACAGCGTGCGGCTGGAGGGCGTGCAGTGGCACCTCGATCGTGATGCGGGCGGCGCCATCGACGTGCTGCGCGCCGGACCTCCGCGGCCGACGCTGCCCACGCCGCGGGCCAACGCATCGGCGCCGGCCTCGGCCGCAAGCGCCACCGACGCCACGCCTGCGGCGCCCTGGCAGGTGCGCGTCGCAAGCCTGGCCATCGCCGACAGCCGCATCGTGTGGAACGACGCCTCGACCACGCCCGCCGCGTCGCTGGATCTCGACAACCTCACGCTGGACGCGCGCCAGCTGCAGTGGCCCGGCACCGCGCCCGCCGCGTTCACGCTGGCCGCGAACGTGGCCGCGCCCGCGGCGTCGGCCGCGTCGTCCGCCCGCCTTGCGATCGAGGGCAAGGCGAGCGCGCGGGATGCGCAGCTCGCCTTCACGCTCAGCGACCTCTCGCTGCAGGCAATCGCGCCCTACATCGCGCAAGCCGTCGTGCCGCGCGTGCAAGGCCGCCTCGGCGCCAAAGGCTCGGTCACCTGGTCCGGCAAGGCCGGTGCGCCGGCCCTGAAGATCGCGCTGGCCAGCGCCACCCTGGAGGCCTTGCGCGTGCAACCGTCCGGCGCCACGGCCGCCGCGAGCTGGGAGCGGTTCGCCATCGCCGACCTGCAGCTGGACGTGCCGGCGCGCAGCGTGGCGATCGCCGACCTCAAGCTCACCCGGCCCGACGTGCAGGTGGCCCGCGGCGCCGACGGCCAGGTCGATGCCGCGGGCTGGCTGCGCGCGAGCACGAGCGACCCCGCGCCCGCGGCCCCGGCCGCGTCCGCCGCGCCATGGCACGTGCAGGTGCGCCGCGCCGCCATCGACGACGGCCTGCTGCAGTTCGCCGACGCCTCGCTGCACCCCGAGCAGCACCTGCCGCCGCTGCGCGCCGAGCTGCGCCAGCTGCGCCTGGACGTGCAGGACTTCGCGTGGTTCGGCGACCGGCCCGCGCCGCCCGCCAAGGTGTCGCTCGAGGCGCGCGTGGGCCGTCCTTCGTTGGCCGGCAACAAGTCGACGCGCGGGGGCGAGCTCGGCTGGAAAGGCACGTTGGGCATGACGCCGCTGGCGGCCGACGGCAGCCTGCGCGTGGTGCGTTTCCCGGTGGCGCTCGTCACGCCCTGGGTGGCCGATCGCCTGCCCGTGAGCCTGCTGCGCGCCGAGGCCGGCTACACGGGACACGTCGCCCTGCAGTCCGCGCCGGCGGGTTTGTCGGTGACGACCAGCGGCGACGCCTTGCTGGGCGACGTGCACCTGACCACGCTGGCCGCCGCGCCCGCGGCCTCGGCGGCGTCCGCGCCGGCGTCCGCTCCGACACGCGACGAGCTCCTGGGCTGGCAGTCGCTGTCGCTCAAGGGCCTGAAGTTCGCGCTTCGACCCGACGCGCAGCCGCGGCTGGACATCGGCCAGGTGGAGCTGGACGACCTGTTCGCCAAGGTGCTGGTCACCGAGCAGGGCCGGCTCAACCTGCAGGACATCGGCGCCGCGCCGCCCGCGTCCGCCGCGAGCGACGCCGCACCTGCCACGGTGGCCACGGCCGCGGCGTCCGCCCCGGCGAGCGCGTCGTCGGCACCGCTGCCGCTCACGATCAACGTGGGCGGCATCCAGCTGGTGAACGCGCGCGTGGACTACACCGATCATTTCGTCCGTCCCAACTACAGCGCCGCGCTGACCGAGCTGAACGGATCGCTGGGGGCATTCGGTTCGGCCTCGCGCGACATGGCCCCGCTGCAACTGCACGGCCGCGCGGCGGGCACCGCGATCCTGGACATCACCGGCCAGGTGAACCCGGTGGCGCGGCCGCTCGCGCTGGACATCCAGGCCAAGGCCACCGACCTCGAGCTGGCGCCGCTGACGCCCTACGCGGGCAAGTACGCGGGCTACGCGATCGAGCGCGGCAAGCTGAGCATGGACGTGGCCTACCGGATCGCCGCAGACGGGCAGCTGGAAGCGCGCAACCAGGTCATCCTCAACCAGCTCACGTTCGGCGCGCCCATCGCCTCGCCCGACGCCACCAAGCTGCCGGTGCGCCTGGCCGTCGCACTGCTGAAGGACCGCAACGGCGTCATCGACATCAACCTGCCCATCAGCGGCAGCGTCAACGACCCGCAGTTCAGCGTCGGCGGCATCGTCGCCAAGCTGCTCGTGAACCTGCTGGTCAAGGCGGTGAGTTCGCCGTTCTCCCTGCTGGCCGGCGGCAGCGGGGGCGGTGGGCCCGACCTGAACGCCCTGGAGTTCCGGCCCGGCACCGCCACGCTCACCGACGCGAGCACCGCCGCGCTCGACAAGGTGGCCACCGCGCTGGCCGACCGCCCGTCGCTGCAGCTGACCATCACGGGCAGCGCGGACACGCAGGCCGAGCGCGCCGACCTGCAGCGCGAGACGATCGAATCGCAGCTGCGCACGATGGCGCGCGACGAAGCCCTGCGCGCGGGCACGCCCGGCGCGGCGAGCGCGCCGCAGCCGGCCGCGCCGGCGGCCCGCTCGACGCTGCTCAAGGCGCTGTACAAGCAGACGCGGCTGCCCGACAAGCCGCGCGTGCTGGGCATCGCCAAGGACCTCCCGGACGCCGACATGCAGGCGCTATTGCAGCGCAACGTGGCCGTCACGGACGAGACCGCGCGGCAGCAGGCGCTCGCCCGCGCCATCGCGGTGCGCGACGCCCTGGTGGCGCGCGGCATCTCGAGCGAGCGCGTGTTCCTGGCGGCCCCCGCCCTGCACGTCGCGGGCGCCGACACCGTGCCATGGAAGCCCCAGGCCACGCTCTCGCTGACAATGCCCTGATGACTCCCGCGACCCGCTACGACCTCGTGGTGCTGCTGCACATCAGCGCCGACATCCTGTTCATCGTCGGCGTGCTCGCCGCCGCGTTCGTGCTGGCGGCGCTGAGCTTCCAGCCGGCGGACTCGCTGGGCAAGGAGCAGCGGCTGATCGGCGGAATGCGCCGCTGGCACCGCGTCGTGACGGGGCCGGCGCTCGTCGTGGCGTGGGCGTGCGGCACGTGGCTGGCGCTGCAGGCCGGCTGGTTCCACAGCGGCTGGCTGCACGCCAAGCTGGTGCTGGTGCTGGGACTGAGCGCGTTGCACGGCATCGAGTCGGCGGCGCTGCGCCGCGCGGGCGCGAGCACGCCTGCCGCGCCCTCGCGCGCGTGGCGCGCCGCGCCCCCGCTCGCCCTGGGCGCGATCGTTGCCGCCCTCTGGCTGGCCCTCCTCAAGCCGTTCTGAGCACGCCGGGCCGTCTCCTCGCGAAAGGACGCCCATGCCCGACCTGAAACCCGCCGCCGAGCTCGCCGCCGCGGCCAGCCAGCCCTACCCCGGCGACAGCGACGACTACCGCCGCGCCCGCACCGCCCTGCTGGCCGAGGAGATCGAACTGCGCCGCCACATCGAGCGCGTGGCAGCGCAACGCCGCGCGCTGCCGCTGGGCGGCGCCGCCGCGGATTACCGATTCGGCGACCAGGAGGACCAGCAGCGCACGTTCGCCGAGCTCTTCGGCGACAAGGACACGCTGGTCACCTACACGTGGATGTTCGGCCCGCAGCGCCCGCGTCCCTGCCCCATGTGCACGGCGTTCCTGGACGCGTTCGACATGCCTTCGCTCAGCATCACGCAGCGCGTCGGCTTCCTGGTGGTCGGCCGCTCGCCGGTCGCGCGTCAACTGGCGTTCGCCCGCGAGCGCGGCTGGCGCCACCTGCAATTCGTGCAGTGCATCGGCGACGATTTCGCGCGCGATTACCGGGCGCTGGGCCCCGGCGGCGAAGAGCTGCCGGCGCTGGACGTGTGGGTCAGGCGCGGCGACACCGTGCATCACTTCTGGGCCGGCGAACTGGGCGGCACGCAGGATCCCGGACAGGACCCGCGCGGCGCGCCCGATCCCACGCCCCTGTGGAACATCTTGGACCTCACGCCAGGCGGGCGCGGGACGGATTGGTACCCCGCGTCGACGCTCTGAGTCGCCTGGGCCCGTGCCCCTGCTCGGCTCCGCGGGGGCATCCTGCGACTGTGCGCACGACGTCAAAGACAAGGGCGGCCTCGCGCCTGCGAGGCCGCCCCTCATCGAAAGCGCCGGAACGCGGATCAGTTGCGGTCGGCCTTGGGGGCCAGCACCGGCTGCGTGTCGGTGTTCATCGCCGTCGTGTTGGCGGCCGATTCGGTGTTGCTCGTGTCGGCGGCCGCGGGCATGGCGGTCGTCACCGTGTCAGCGGGCGTGTCGGCCTGGGCCACGGTCGTCGTGGTGGTGGTCGTCGTGGTCGACGTGTCCATGGCCACCGGCACCGGTTGCTCGTGCTTGATGAGCATCAGGTGGGCCGCCGGATCGGTCTCGGGCGAGTTGCCCTGGTCGCGGAAGAAGTAGATCTGGTTGCCCGACGCGTTCGCGTTGACGTTGACTTGCTGCTCCACCGGCGTGACGGTGGGATCGACCGCGTCGTTGGACTGGGCGACGGCCAGGCCCAGCGACGCGAGCATGGCGGCGGCGGCGGCGGTGACGGCGAGCTTCTTGTTGAGGTGAGACATGGTTGACTCCTGGAGTGTGAGGGGCTTGCGCTTCGCGGACGAAGCAGGTTCAGGCCCTTCATCAAGCAACGCCGGTGCCCTGTCGAGCTGGACCCGTGTCAGCCAAGACCGCATCAGCACGTCGGCGCGCGCGAGCGTCCGTTGCGCAACGGGCCGGGCGTTGGCCTATCCTTGCCCCCATGAAGCCCTCCGCCCTCGCCCGCCTCGCCGCCTTGTGCGCGCTCTTGTCCACCGCCGCGGCCCATGCCGCCGGCGCCGCGTTCGCCTGGCCGCACGGCGCGCGTGCCGCGGTCAGCTTGGCCTATGACGACGCCATCGACAGCCAGTTGGACAACGCAATCCCTGCGCTGGATCGCTTCGGCCTGAAGGGCAGCTTCTACCTGACGCTCGCCAGTCCGACCGTGGCGAACCGGCTGGACGAATGGCGCGCCGCCGCGGCGCACGGCCACGAACTGGGCAACCACACGCTGTTCCACCAGTGCTCCGCGGCCGTGAAGGGCCACGAGTGGGTCAAGCCGGAAACCGACCTGGACACGCTGAGCGCCGCGCGCATGGTGTCGCAGGTCAAGCTGGGCAACTCGATGCTGCACGCCATCGACGGCCGCACCGAGCGCACGTTCACCGTGCCATGCGGCGACGTCAAGGCGCAGGGCGTCGACTACGTCAGCCTCGTCAAGAGCGAGTTCGTGGCGATCAAGCTGGGCGGCGGCGGCGCGGTTGCGGACATGTCCACGCTGGATCCCTACGCGGTCGGCGTGACCGTGCCCAATGGCACCACCGGCGCGCAGCTGATCGCGCTGGTGCAAGACGCGGGCCGCCGCGGCACGATGATCAACTTCACGTTCCACGGCATCGGCGGCGACTACATCACCACCTCGACGCAGGCGCACGAGGAACTGCTCGCGTACCTGGCGGCGCATCGCGACGTCTACTGGACGGACACCTTCCTGGCCATCATGAAGCACGTCAAGGGGCAGCAGGCGGCGCGATGAGCTCGATCAGGGCCTGCGGCGAGCGCTCGCCGAGGCATCGATCCAGCGTGTCGCGCGCCTCGATCGACATCGCGGCGCTGCGCGGGAACAGCGCGGCCTCGTAGGTCGCGAGCGCGGCCGCGAGGTCGCCCGGATGCGCCGCGATCGCCTGGCCCAGCTCGGCCCCGTCGAGCATCGCCAGGTTGGCGCCGTCGCCCGACGGCGGCATCAGGTGCGCGGCGTCGCCCAGCAGCGTCACGCCCGGCACGCGCGGCCAGCGATGGTCGGCCGGCAGCGTGTGGATCAGGCGCGGCACGGGCGCGCCGTCGCCTTCGGTGATCATCGCCACGAGGGCCGGCGCCCAGCCCGCGAACTCGGCGGCCACGCGGGCGCGCGCGGTGGCGGCATCGGCGAAGTCGATGCCGGCCACCCAGTCCTGCGAGCGCTTGAGCTGCACGTACGCATGCAGCACGCCGCCGGGCTCGCGGTGTGCAGAAATCCCCTGCCCCGGTACCAGCGCGAACAACGCGCCGCCGCCCGCGATCGCCGCGGTGGCCGGCAGCCGGCGATCCACGTCGCGCAGCCAGCTCTCGACGAACACGACGCCGTGGTACTCCGGCACGGCGGCAGACACGAGCGGCCGCACCTTCGACCACGCGCCGTCCGCGCCCACCAGCAGATCGCAGGCGGCACGCGTGCCATCGGACAGGCGCAGCGCGTGCGTGCCGTCGCCGCGCGACTCGACGGCCTGCAGCCGGCGGCCCCAGCGCACCGTGCCGGCGGGAAGAGATTCGAGCAGCATGCGCCGCAGCTCGCCGCGCAGCACCTCGGGGCGTCCGCCGGTGCCGTCGTCGGCCTCCTCGAACAGGACGCGGCCCTGCGGATCGAGCACGCGCGTGGCCTCGCCGCCGGCATGGATGATGCCGCGGAACGGCTCGGAAAGGCCCGCGGCGGCCAGCGCCACCTGGCCGTCGTGCACGTGGATGTCGAGCAGCCCGCCCTGTGCGCGCGCCGTGGGCGAGGCGTCGGATTCGTAGACCGTGGACGGGATGCCGTGGACGTGCAGGACGCGCGCGAGCACGAGGCCGCCGAGTCCGGCGCCCACGATGGCGATGCGGGGTGAAGTCATGGTTCGGTTGCTTCCTGCAAACTTGGAACGGTGTTCCATGAAAGCATGTTGGAACATCGTTCCATTCATGTCAAGATGTCCGCATGCCCACCCGAACCGAACGCGCGGAACGCCGCAGCGACGCCCTGTCCAAGCAACGCATCGTCGAGGCCGCCATCGAGATCCTCGACGCCGGAGGGGAAGCCGCCCTCACCTTTCGCGCGCTGGCCGCGCACCTGGCCACCGGCAGCGGCGCGATCTATTGGCATGTGGCCAGCAAGCAGGAGCTGCTCGCGGCGGCCGCGGCCGACGTCATCGAGCGCGTGATGGCCGAGGTCGTGCGGCGCAAGGAGCCGCGCAAGGCAATCCGCGCGCTGGCCGGCGGCGTGTTCGATGCGATCGACGCGCATCCGTGGGTGGGCACGCAGCTCGCGCAGGCGCCGTGGGAGACCGCGTTGCTGCAGATCTTCGAGGCCCTTGGCGGCCAGCTGCGCGCGCTGGGCGTGCCCGCAAGGTCGCAGTTCGACGCCGCCTGCGCGCTGCTGAACTACATCCTCGGCATCGCGGCGCAGAACGCCGCCAACGCGCGCGCGCAGGCGCCGGGCGCCGACCGCGCGGCCGTGCTGGCCGACGTGGCGCGACGCTGGCAATCCCTCGACGCCGCCGCCTGGCCCTTCGTGCACCAGGTCGCCGCGCAACTGCCGGCGCACGACGACCGCGCCCAGTTCCTCGCCGGCATCGACTGGCTGCTGGACGGGATGGTGGCGCGCCGCTGAGCAACCGCCGCGTCGACGATCAGAGCAGCAGCACGAGCGCGTAGAGCACCAGCAGCCCGCCCAGCACGTAGCCGATCCACGTCGTCTTCGGATGGCCCTCGAGGCGCGACGACCCCCAGGCATCCTCGGGCAGGTACTGGATATGCAGCGTGCCGCCGTTCTTGAGCGTCTGGAACTCCGACTCCTCGAGATCGTGCGTCCGCGTGATGTGCTGGCCCTCGGCGGTGACGAACGTGAGCTCGGCGCTCTTGTAGGTGTCGTGCGATTCGTTGGAGCCGCTCTTGCGTTTCGAATGCTGCGTGTAGTGGTCGATCGGCAGCACGTCGGCGATGCGGCCGTGGTCGGCGAAGGCCTTCTCCGTCTCGGCCGAATGGCGTGAGTCGCGGATCAAAAGCCCGGCGAACACGATCGCGAACCCCATGCAGAAGAGGCGTCCGGCGCGGGAATCGGGGAACAGGTTGAGGCCGAACATGAGATGAATGAGCCGGAGTTGCGGGGACGAAGCCGGCATTGGATCAGCTCCGGCGCCGCGCGGGCGCCAGGCCGCGCACGGGCGCGCGCAGGGCGTGCGAAAGCTCACGCACCCCGTGCGTGCCGGCCGCCCTCGCACGGTCGAGCGGCTCCAGGCAAGGGATGGCGCCCTCGCGCGCGCGCCGCGAGACTGCGCGGTTCGTCGCCCACCGGCGACTCGAAGCCAGGAGCCTGAACTTGAGACGTCACCGCGCGGCGCTCGCCGCCTTCGCCACGCTCGCCCTCGCCACGTCCAGCCACGCGCAGGACTTCGTCAACGTCTACGAGATCCCGTCCAGCGTCTCGATGAACGTGATCGGCAACCAGCTGACGCACGAGATCCTGAACCGCACGATCCACCACTGGGACAAGGACGCGGCCGACAAGAAGGCGGCCGCCGCCGGCGCCGTCAAGGAGGCCGGCGCGGCCACGCTGCTGGCCAGGGACCTGCCCGTGGGCGAAGCACGCGCCGGCGAGGCCGCGTACGCCAAGGCGCTCGATGCGCACGAGCAGGTGATCCGCAAGTTCGGCCTGCCGTCCGGTGACCTGGGCGTCGGCCTGGCCAGCTGCGTTGCGGGCGCCTGGATGGCCTACAACAACAAGCCGTTCCCCGACCAGTACTATCTCCCGCTGGTGCGCCAGATGCGTCAGCGGCTGGCAGGCAACCCGGAACTCGCGAAGATGCCCGCCGCCGAGACGCGCACCGCGTATGAGGCCCTGGCCATCACCGGCCTGATCCTGGCAAGCAGCCAGATCAGTTGGCAGCGCAGCCCGACCGGCCCGGCCGCCGACGCGCTCAAGGCCCGCATGCGCGAGCAAGGCGGCCAGACGCTGACGCGCATGCTGCAGGTGGCGCCCGAGCGCGTGATGATCGGCGACGTGGGCGTGTTCAACCTCGCGGGGCGGTAGCCGCGAATTTCGCTCGACACGTCCGACCGCGTGCAGGAGGCCTGAAGCAGGAAGGCCCGGCCTCCTGCGAGACCGGGCCTTGCTTCGTTGGCGAGCCGCCGGGTCAGAAGTCGAGCGTCACCTTGCCGTAGAACGCGCGGCCGATCGGGTCGCCGAACACCGGGTTGTAGCCCTCCTGCCATTCGTCGGTCTGGTTCGAGAACGACGGGGACTTGTTCAGCAGGTTGCGCACGCCCACCAGCAGGCTGACGTTCTTGGTGGCCTTCCAGGAGGCGTACCCGTTCCACAAGGTGTAGCTGCCGACGCGATGACCGGCGTTCTGGTCCTTGTAGCCCGACTCGTAGTGGTTCGACACGCCTGCGCCCCAGTCGCCCCGAGTCCAGTCCAGTGTCAGCAGGTCCTGCCAGGCAAGCACGGGCTCGTAGCCGCCGCTGTAGTCGCCGCGGATGTTCTGCCACGCGGCGCCCTTGTAAGCCTGCAACTTGTACTGGGCGGCCCACGTGCCCTCCAGGCCCGCGCGGAACTTGCCCATGCCCGTGTTGAGCGTGTAGTTCACGCTGACGTCGACGCCGTTGGTGCGCACGCCGCCGGAGTTCTGCACGGTGCGCAGGATGTAGCCGCACGTGGGTGCCGACAGGCCGGCGTCGCAGCTGCGGTCGCCCGCCACCGACAACGAGCCGGACTCGTTCAGGTGGTACAGGTCCTGGAAGGTGTTGTAGTTCTTGTAGATGGTCGAGCTTGTCAGCGTCGTGATCTGGTTGTCGATCGTCACGTGGTAGAAGTCCAGCGTGACCCCAAAGTTGGCGGTCGGCGCCAACACGACGCCGAGGTCGAAGTTGTCCGATTTCTCGGGCTTGAGGTCGGGATTACCGCCCGTCACCTGCATGCCCTGGGCACCGCAATCGACCGGCAGGTTGGCGCACACCGAGCCGGCGAAGCTGGTCGTCGCGCCCAGGATCTGCGGCGAGTACAGGTTCACGAGAGAGGGTGCGCGAAAGCCGGTGGACGCCGCGCCGCGGAACGCGATGAGCTTGGAGGGTTGCCAGCGGAACGAGAACTTGGCGTTGTTCGTGTTGCCGAAGTCGCTGTAGTGGTCCTCGCGATCGGACAGCGTGAACTCGAGCTGCTTGGTGACCGGCACGTTCAGCTCCGCATACACCGCCTCGGACGTGCGCTTGCCCGTGACGCTGGACGGATAGAAGCCCGTCTCTGCCGACATCTCGGCGGCCAGCGGGGTGGTGGCGCTGTTGATCTGCTCGCGCCGGAAGCCGGCGCCCAGCGCCAGCGTTGTCGCGCCTGCATGGAACCAGTCGCCCAGCGAGTGACTCGCCGACGCGTTCACGTCCAGCATCTTCAGGCGCGCGGTGTCGAGGTTGCCGGAGCGGTACGACTGGTCGAGGACGGCCTGGCCGGCGGCCGTCTGTGGACCGAACGGGTTGATCAGGTGGTTGAGCACCTTGTCGCCGTCGGCGTCCGTCTCCTCGATCAGGCTGGTGTCGGGGTACCCGCCCGACAGGAACACGGTGCTCACGTTCTGGCTGTAGTTGAACGCCGCCTGGTAGTCCCAATCGGAATGCGAGCCCGAGAGCGATGCCAGGAAGCGCTGCTCGGTCGCCCGGTCGCCCTGGTAGCGGTTGTTGTCCGGGTCGGTCCACAACAGGTCGATGTTGCTCGCCAGGTCGGGGGTCGCACCGGCGTCCGTGCCGAAGGCGGTGTTGGGCGACGACCGGCCGGCGGTCGGAAAGTACTGCGCGTTGAACACCGGATTCATTGTCTCCGCGTACGAGTACGCGCCGCCCCAGGTCTTGACCTTGGACTGGGTGGCGAAGTACTGCAGCTTGAGCGTGTCGTCGGCGCCCAGCGACTTGGTCAGCTGCAGCATTCCGGAGGTCACGCTCGACTGCGGGATCAGGTCGGTGGCGTTGGTGTACTGGTAGCCGCAATACCCGTTGGCCTTGTTCAGGTAGGTCTGGTTGACGCCGGCGGCCTTGCCGCAGTCGGGATAGTCGACGGAGAAGATGTTGCCCGCGCTGTCCGAGAAGCTGCCCGGCGCGGTGTAGAAGGCGTTGTCGCCGCCGCCGCGCTGCGCGAAGCCGCGCTGCAGCGCACGCAGTTCGTTCTGCTTGGAAAAGCTGAGCGTGCCCAGCAGGTTGTAGCCGTCGGTCGACAGGTTGCCCAGTCCGTAGGCGACGTCGGCGCTGTAGCTGTTGCCGCCGGCCTTCTGCGCCTTCGAGCCGTTCAGGTTGATCTGGCCGCCGGTCATCTCGCGCTTGGTGATGAAGTTGATCACGCCGGCGATCGCGTCGGCGCCGTACACCGACGACGCGCCTTCGCGCAGGACCTCGATCCGGTCGATGGCGGCGAACGGGATGCTGTTGAGGTCGGCGGAGCTGTCCACCTGGGCGTTGGAGGTCAGGCGCTGGCCGTCCAGCAACACGAGCGTGCGCGCGGCGCCCAGGCCGCGCAAGCTGGCGAACGAGCCACCGCCGGTGCCCCAGCTCGTGACGGTGCTGGAGGTGAGCGTGGTCGACTGGTTGGAGGCGATCTGCTGCAGCGCCTGTTCGACGGTCTGGATGCCCATGTCCTTCAGGCTCTGGGCCGAGATGACCGTGATGGCCTCGGCGGTCTCGGCCGTGGTGCGGGGGATCATGCTGCCGGTCACGGTGACGCGCTGCACCGAATCGGCCGCGGCCGGGGCGGCCGGGTCCGCGACGGGCGCTGCGTTCTGCGCGAACGCCGGCACGCCGAACAGCGCAGCCGCCATCACGGGAAGGGCGCGCTGCGTCGCGAGGCGACGCAGGGCGCCCGGGTGGCGGGCGGCGCCGCCGAAGGCCAGGTGAAGACCGCTGCTGATCTTCGTGGGTTGGAACATGGAATCTCCTCGGGTATGGAGTGGGGTCTGCCGAAACATCGCACGAACGGCCTGGATGGGGCCGGTCAATCTCGCTGATTGACTTTTCGTGCGCGCCGGAAATTGATTCTCGATGTCGTGGCGCATGGCGCCGGGACAGCAAGCTCTTTACTCGGAGAAGGCGTTGCGGGAAAACGTCCTGCGTCCGTCAAACCCGCGTAAAGGCTTTTTACAATATGTCGATGTTGATATCTTTCGCGTCCGCCAGAAAATGCCCCATGTCGGTGAATCCGCGCACGGCGTCGTGCTGGCGTGCAAACGAACGGCACGCTCGGCGAGTTACAACGGTGCGCGAGAAAACTGACAATCCTGTCAGTTCAGGCAGGACTCGAGTTATTGTTGTCGCGGTCGATACATTTGGCCAAATCAACCCGTTCTCACGAACCGGCCCGGGTATTCCAGAATGGATTCCCGATTAATTTGACAGCCTTTTGACAGCTGCGCGCGGGACGAAGGTCGCGCGGGTCGCGGAAGTCTCGACGCGAAGAAGGCGAGCAGCCAGGGCCCAGAAAGACGAAAGGGTCAGTCGCTTTCACGACTGACCCTCGAATCTCTTTGGTCGGGGCGGCGGGATTCGAACTCGCGACCCCTTGCACCCCATGCAAGTGCGCTACCAGGCTGCGCTACGCCCCGACTGAGCCTCGCAGTATAGCCTGGAAATCTGCGTCTTG
>Ga0209677_100913_pt1 | contig 14442 bp, 16 predicted proteins | sample AraplaCvi_mCL_r2_2_FD_184285 | JGI IMG/M metagenome (GOLD analysis project Ga0209677, IMG submission 184285) | Arabidopsis root microbial communities from North Carolina, USA - plate scrape CL_Cvi_mCL_r2 (SPAdes) (version 2) | ecosystem: Host-associated > Plants > Roots > Endosphere | place: USA... | reverse complement strand
GGCCCGCGGCCGGCCACGGCGCTTCGGTTCGACGGGCGGGGTTTTCGTCGGCAGGCTTGGGGGCGGAGCGCCGCCCTTCATTTTTTGTACCATCTCGCACAAATTCCTTGACGCCAAATATATTATACGAGACAGTATAAAAATCAACAATACTCCTGCCGGAGCCCAAAGGAGGCGTCCATGGATCTGTATTTCTCACCGATGGCGTGCTCGCTCGCGACGCGGATCGCGCTCTATGAAGCCGGCGCAGAGGCTAACTTTCTCGAGGTCGATCCGAAGACCAAGACGGTGCTGCGCGACGGCTCCGACTTCCGGGCCATCAATCCGCTCGGCCTGGTGCCGACGCTGCGCACCGATGACGGCCAGGTCCTGACCGAGAACGCCGCCATCCTGCAATATGTGGCCGATCGCTTTCCCGACGCCAATCTCGGCACCTCGCCCGGCATGGACCGCAGCCGGCTGCATCAATGGCTCTGCTTCATCGGCACGGAGCTGCACAAGGGCCTGTTCATTCCGATCCTCGACAAGACGGCGCCGGAAGAAATGAAGGCACATGTCCTGAAGAAGAACCTGTCGCGGCTCGACTATCTGGAGAACTACCTGAAGGGCCGCGACTATCTGCTCGACCATTTCAGCGTCGCCGATGCCTATCTGGTCACAGTGATCAACTGGACCATGGCGACGCCGCCGGTGGAGCTGGCGAAATGGCCTGTCGTAAAGGCCTATCATGAGCGCTTGAGGACGCGGCCTGCAATCGCAAAGGCCATCGCCGAGGAGTTCGAGCTTTACAAGGCCGAGCTCGCGCGCCACCGGGCGGCGGCTTAAGCGGCCTAACCTGCACCCATTGCGAGGCGCAGCGCCTTCGGAATGCGCTGCGCCTTACCACCGGAGATGAAAGCAACGCGGACGCTGGCTTCGACCAGAAGATCGTCACCCCGTTTACATTGCTGCAGCAGAGCGATCGACGCCCCCTTCACCTCCTGCGTCGTCGTGATGATGTCGAGCGCGTCATCCAGGAAAGCGGGCTTGAAAAAATCGATCTGCATCGAACGGACGACGAAGGCAAATCCGGGAGCCTCGTCTTGTGTCTCCTCGATCAGCCCGCGTTGGTGGGTGCCGAGCAGACGAAGGAAGTTCGTCCGTCCGCGTTCCATGAAGCGCAGATAGTTGGCGTGATACACGATCCGGCCCGCATCGGTATCCTCAAAGTAGACCCGTACCTGCATGTGATGGCGGCCATCACGGATCTCGCCGTCGAGATGGGAATGTGTCTCCCGATGTGTCACTTGGCGTCCTCGCTGCCGAGCAAAGCGGTCGTTTTGCGCAAATCCGCTTCGGACGCAAGCGTGGAACTACGACACCGTCGCTGACGCGGCGCCGACCGTCACCTGCACGATCTCGGGCGGCACGCCGATCCGCACCGGCATGATGCTGCAGCCAAGGCCACCGGAGACGATGACGTCGCAGGCTGTGCGCGCATGGCCATAGGCCAGTCTGTTGCCGTAGCGGGACGGCACGATCGGCGACCAGCCGAACAGCCGGACCTGGCCACCATGGGTATGCCCGGAGAGCTGCAACGCGACCCGTGACGGCACGCGCACCGCCACGTCGGGCTCATGCGCGAGCAGGATGACCGGCGCGTCATCGGTGACCTTCGCGAGCGTCGCAGTGAGATCGTCGACGCCGATACGCGGCATCGTGCGGAACCGCCGCATCGGCCAATAGGCCAATTGATCGCCGAGGCCGGCCACCCAGAACGGCCGCCCGTCCTTGCTCAGGCGCACCGCGTCATTTTCGTAGACGGGAATGCCGACCGCTTCCAGCGCACGGCGTGCCGCAGGCGATCCGCGGCCGTCGCGCTGCACTTTCCGGTCATCCCAATAGTCATGATTGCCGAGCACGGCATGCACGCCGAGCGGCGCCTTCAGGCCGGCCAGCACCGGCGCCCATTCCGAAGCTTCAATGCGCCCCGTGAGATGGCGATGGCCAGCGACGTAGTCGCCGAGCATGACGATGATGTCGGGCTGAAGCGCGTTGGTGCGTGCGACGATCGCCTCGATATGGGCCAGCGACATCCAGGGATCGCAGGCATGCAGATCGGCGATCGCTGCAATCTTCAAGGTGAGACCGGCGGGCCAGCGCTGCGGGCGCACTTGATAGTTGGCGACGCGCAGCCGCAGCAGCGGCTCGACGCCGACGCCATAGCTGGCGGTGGAAAAACCAAAAGCGGCAAAGCCGGTGGAGAGCTGGACAAAGCGACGGCGTGACAACATGAACGGAAAAACCTCTGCTGCGTGCCCGTCGTAAAGCTGGATTACAGCCGCTTCGGGGTCGGTTCGTGCAGATTGTCAGCAGTTTTCGCTACTGGTCGGCATTGCCACTCAGCAGACCAGCGGCTAGCGGCAGCACATGATCACGCGTCAGCGGCGCCAACACTATATCGGAAGGCGCCGTCGGATCGATCCAGATCGCCTCGTCAATTTCTCGATTCGGCGTGATCGCGCCGGTGATTTCGGTGGCATAGAGACTTGCCTCCACGCGGAAACCCGGCTCGTTCGCCGCGATCGCATCGAACTCGCCGAGCGCACGGATCGAGGCTGGGACCACGCGGCATCCGAGCTCCTCAGCGATTTCGCGCGAAAGGGCCGCGATGTCATCCTCGCCGGGATCGCGCTTGCCGCCCGGCTGCATGAATGCCTCCGTGCCGCGCTTGCGCACCAGCAACATCCGGCCGGCATCATCGCAAATCACAGCTGCAACGATCTTGATCGTAGTGGCGCCCATCACTCGTCCTCTCCGCCGAACAATCCGAACTGCGCCGGATCGCGGCTCGGCTCGGCAAGGCCGAGATGTCGGAAGGCATGCGCGGTGAGGAGCCGTCCGCGCGGCGTGCGTTGCAGATAGCCGCACTGGATCAGATAGGGCTCGATGATATCCTCGATGGCATCGCGCGGCTCCGACAGCGCCGCGGCGATCGTCTCGACGCCGACCGGCCCGCCGCCGTAGTTCATCGCGATCGTCGTCAGATAGCGCCGGTCCATGGCATCGAGACCCGCAGCATCGACCTCGAGCGCGCTCAGCGCATGGTCGGCGATGGCGCGATCGATGGCATCGGCATTGGCGGCGGAAGCGAAATCGCGCACGCGCCGAAGCAGTCGCCCCGCGATGCGCGGCGTGCCGCGCGCACGGCGCGCGATCTCGTTGGCGCCGTCGGCGGTCATGCCGACCTGCAGCACGCGGGCGCCGCGGGTGACGATCTTCTCGAGCTCCTCGATGGTGTAGAAATTCAGTCGGATCGGAATGCCGAAACGATCGCGTAGCGGATTGGTCAGCAGGCCTGCGCGGGTGGTGGCGCCGACCAGCGTGAACTTCGACAGATCGATCTTGACCGAGCGCGCGGCAGGGCCCTCGCCGATGATCAGATCGAGCTGGAAGTCCTCCATCGCCGGATAGAGCACCTCCTCCACCGCCGGGCTCAACCGATGAATCTCGTCGATGAACAGCACGTCGCGCTCTTCCAGATTGGTGAGCAGCGCGGCAAGGTCGCCCGCTTTCGCGATAACCGGCCCCGAAGTGGCGCGGAAGCCGACGCCGAGCTCGCGCGCCACAATCTGCGCCAGCGTGGTCTTGCCGAGGCCCGGGGGACCGACGAACAGCACGTGATCCAGCGCCTCGCCGCGCTTGCGCGCCGCCTCGATGAAGATCGAGAGGTTGGCACGCGCCTGCTGCTGGCCGACGAACTCGGCAAGCTGCTGCGGGCGCAGCGCGGTGTCGCCGACATCGTCCGAGCGGCGCTCCGGGCTGACCATGCGGGCGGGCTGCTTCATTCGCTGCCGCGCTTGTACTTGTTCGGCAGGAGCTCACCGATGCTCACCACCTTCGGCGGCTGGCCCTGGTCGGGCACGATCACCTTCGCCTTGGCATCGTAATCATGGATCAGTTCGCGGCAGATGCCGCAGGGCGAGACCACGGCGATCTTGCCGGGCTCGTCGGGCTTCGGATGTCGGACGGCGACGATGGTCTCGATGCCGTGATCGCCATGCTCGGTGATGGCGCGGCCGATCGCGATCGCCTCGGCACAGACGGCGATGCGGCCGATATAGGCATCGATATTGACGCCGGTGATGATGCGCCCGTCGCGGGTGCGCATGGCGGCGCCAACCTCCTGCCAATCGTTGCGATAACGATCTGATATGACGGAGGTTGCCGCATCGATCAGTTCCTGGTCGGCCTTGCTCACCATGTCAACTACGGTCCCTTCCAATTGGCGCTGCGCCAACGATAACCTACTTCGCCAGCTCCTTCAGCCCGAGCCGGATCAGTTGCGCGGTCTCGGCCTTCTCGCCCGCGCTGCGCGCAGCAGTGGCGATCGCTGCCGCGGCCTGCGGCTGGCCATAGCCGAGGTTGACCAGAGCCGAGATCGCGTCCGCGACCGGCTTCGGTGCACGGGCGTCGTCGATTGCGCCGGACAGGCTGACCACGGCCGGATCCGCATCGGCAAAATGCGGTGCCTTGTCCTTCAACTCGGTGACGATGCGCTCAGCCACCTTCGGTCCGACACCCGGCGTCCGCGCCACCGAGGCCTTGTCGCGCAGCGCAATCGCGTTGGCGAGATCTGATGGCGGCAAGGTGCCGAGCACGGCGAGTGCGACCTTGGCGCCGACGCCCTGCACGGTCTGCAGCAGGCGAAACCATTCGCGCTCGACGTCGCTTCGGAAACCGAACAGCTTGATCTGGTCCTCGCGCACATAGGTCTCGATCGACAGCACCGCCGCCTCACCGGGCTTCGGCAGCGCCTGCAGCGTCCGCGCGGAGCAATGCACTTGGTAGCCGACCCCGCCGACGTCAAGGATGACGAAGTCCTCGCTATAGGAGTCGATCAGGCCCTTCAGCTTGCCGATCATAGCCCGGCCACCTTCATCCGCAGCGCCTGTCCCTGCCGATGATGAGCGTGCGTAATCGCAATCGCGAGCGCGTCGGCGGCATCCGGGGACGGCGGCTCGGCCTTGGGCAGCAGGATCTTGAGCATCACAGCGATCTGGTTCTTGTCGGCGTGGCCTGCCCCGACGACGGTCTTCTTGACCTGGTTCGGCGCATATTCGGCAACCTCGATACCGAAGATCGCGGGCGCCAGTAGGGCGACGCCGCGCGCCTGACCGAGCTTCAGGGTCGCGACGCCGTCCTTGTTGACGAAGGTCTGCTCGATGGCGGCTTCCATCGGCTTGAACTCGCCGAGCACGGCGGCGAGCCCCTCATGGATCGCGCGCAGGCGGCTTGCCAGCGGAAGGTCATCAGGCGGCTCGACCGAGCCGCAACCGACATAGATCAGCCGGTTGCCTTCGCTCTCGATCACGCCCCAGCCGGTGCGGCGGAGGCCGGGATCGATCCCGATGATGCGGACTGGGATGCGAATCGGCTGCGAGGTCATACGGCAGTGATAACCTCCGGCCGGCCTGCGGGAAACATAAACAGAACGTCTAGCGTTCTGCCCCCCAGCTTAGTCAACAAGCGGTTAACCGCCCATTTTGGCGACCAGCGCGTCCGAGATCTCGAAATTGGCGAACACGTTCTGCACGTCGTCGTGGTCGTTCAGAAGGTCCATCAGCTTGAGCAGCTTTTCGCCGGTCTCGTCGTCCACCGCCACGGTGTTCTGCGGCTTCCAGGTCAGGCCCGCCTTGCGCGGCTCGCCGAACTTGGCTTCCAGATTCTTGGCGACCTCGCGGAAGTTCTCGGGCGAGGCATAGACCTCATGGCCATTCTCGCTGGAGATCACGTCGTCCGCGCCGGCCTCGATCGCGGCATCCAGCATGGCGTCGTCGGAGGCAACGCTGGAATCATATTCGATGATCGCAACACGATCGAACATGAAGGACACTGAGCCGGTTTCGCCGAGATTGCCGCCGGACTTGGTGAAGAAGGACCGGATGTCGGAAGCAGCGCGGTTGCGGTTGTCGGTCAGCGCCTCGATGATGACGGCGACGCCGCCCGGACCATAACCCTCGTAGCGGATCTCGTCGTAATTGTCGCCTTCGCCGCCGAGCGCCTTCTTGATCGCGCGCTCGATATTGTCCTTCGGCATGTTCTCCTCGCGCGCGGCGAGGACGGCCGCGCGCAGCCGCGGGTTCATCGCAGGATCCGGCGTGCCCAGCTTGGCAGCGACGGTGATTTCACGCGCCAGCTTGCCGAACAGCTTGGATTTCATCGCATCCTGCCGGCCCTTGCGATGCATGATGTTCTTGAATTGGGAATGGCCGGCCATGCGAAGATCTCTTGATGGTCTTGTGGGGTCGAAGGGTAAGCAGGGGAGCGCGGCGTTATAGGCCGGGCTTAGCTAAAATCAAAGATAGTCCAATCGCCCGGTATTTAAGCACTCTCCCTGAGCCTACCAGACGCCCAATTGTTAACCATGACTTCATGAGAAGGTGAAAGGATATGCACCTCAACCGCCAATTGTAAGAATTTGACTTTTTCGAGAGATCCCCGATGGCGTTCGCCTGGTTCGGAAAACGTGCTGCCCCGGCGCCGATGGCCGAGGCCATGGCGCCGACCGCTGCTCCGCCCGCGGAACCCGCACCCTCGGCGGAGGCCGAATCAGCCAAGGCAATCCTCGACCTGCTGGAGCTCGAGCTCGGCGGCATGATCCGCCAGCTCGAACGTGCGGCCAATTCGGTCGTCAGCGGCGCCGACGGCACCGCCGGCACCCTCTCCGACATCCGCCAGCGCGCCGATGCCCTGTCCGCGCGCTCGAGCGCGGCCCAGGGAACAGCTGCGACCTTCGCCCAGGCGGCCGACAAGGTCACCCAGTCGGCGCAGGGCATCGGCGCCCAGGTCCGCGACGCCGGCCAGCTTGCGGACGCCGCCAGCGCAGCTGCCGATGAGGCGCGGGCCAATGTCGACCGTCTGCGCGAATCCTCCGCCGCGATCGGCAATGTCGTCGCCTTGATCTCGCAGATTGCCCGCCAGACCACGCTGCTGGCCTTGAACTCCACCATCGAAGCCGCCCGGGCCGGCGAGGCCGGTCGCGGCTTCGCGGTGGTCGCGACCGAGGTGAAGGCGCTGGCGGTGCAGACCCAACAGGCCACCGAGGAGATCAGCCGCAAGATCGAGGCGCTGCAGAGGGACGCCATCGGCTCGGCGGATGCCGTGCACCGGATTGCGCAGGCGATCGACGCGATCCGCCCGGTGTTCACCAACGTCACCGGCGCGGTGGCCGAGCAGAACCAGACCACCGGCGAGATGTCCGACAACGCCGCGCAAGCCTCGCACTTCATCGCCTCGGTGGTCGAGAGCGCGTCAGAGATCGACCAGGCCACCCAGCAGGCCGAGGCCTACGGCGAGCGCGTCACCAGCGCCGGCCGCGCCGTGACCATGCATGCCGAGAGGCTGAAGGCGCGCTGCGCGGTGCTGCTGCGCCAGGGCGACCGCAACGACAAGCGCCTCGGCGAACGCCTGCCTTGCCATCTCAAGCTCGAACTCAAAGCCGGCAGCCGCACCATTGCCGCGCCGGTCTACGAGATCTCTGCCGAGGACCTGCTGATCACCGGCCCTGAAGCCGCGCGGCTCGCGGTCAACGAGCGTTTCGACACGACGCTGGAAGGCGTCGGCGCCTGCCGCATCCGCATCGTCGAGCAGCTCCCTGCCGGCGCCCGCGCCCGCTTCGATGCGCCCACGGCCGAGCTGCGCGAGAGGATCGAGGACCGGCTATGGGCGCTGCATGAGGAGAACAACGAGTTCGTCGCCCGCGCCATGGAGGCCGGCACCGAGCTCACTCGCATCTTCGAGAGTGCGGTCACGCGCGGCGAGATCACGCTGGAGGACATGTTCGACACTGATTACGTCGAAATTGCCGGCACCAATCCGCAGCAGCACCGCACGAAAATCCTCGACTGGGCCGATCGCGCCCTGCCGCCGTTCCAGGAGGCATTCCTGACCAAGGACGGCCGGATGGCGTTCTTCGTCGCCATCGACCGTAACGGTTATTTGCCGGTTCACAACCGCATCTATTCGCATCCGCAGCGGCCGGGCGATATCGCCTTCAACACCGCCAACAGCCGCAACCGCCGCATCTTCAATGATCCCGCCGGGCTCGCCGCCGGCCGCAACCAGCGGCCTTATCTGATCCAGAGCTACGCCCGCGACATGGGAGGCGGCAACACCGTGATGATGCGCGAGGTCGACGTGCCGATCCGCGTCCGCAGCCAGCACTGGGGCGGGTTCCGCACGGCCTACAAGCTTTGAGTGCGTTTGGAAGTCAAGGAAATGATCGTGTTCGTGGTTTGACCGAGGAGCTTGAGATGTCGCTCGCGCAGCGCGCAATACTGGAACATGCAAATGCGCGATCGGGCGCCGAAAATCTGATCGAGGAGCTCGCAACCCGCATCGGCGGCCTCGGCGTCGAGCTCGCCGATGTGGCGGGCAATGTCCAGGAGGTCGCGAGCCGCGTCAGCCATCAATCCGAGCGGCTGGGACATCTGCAGCGGACGGCGCAGACCATGGTGGCGGCCAATCACGACATCGCGGTCGCCTCCGAGGCCGTGCAGTCCGCCACATCGGCTGCAGTCGGCGAGATCACCCAATCCCGCGGCGTGGTCGAAAATGCGGTCAGGCACATCGGCGAACTGATCGACTCCGTGGAACGGATTGAAAGCCGGCTCGGCGCGGTCGGCTCGGCTCTGTCGCAGGTAGCGAAGGTATCGGTTGCGATTGAGACGATCGCCAAGCAGACCAACCTGCTCGCACTCAACGCGACCATCGAGGCTGCCCGCGCCGGCAACGCCGGACGCGGTTTCGCCGTGGTGGCAAGCGAGGTGAAGAGCCTGGCCGAAGCGACGCGCCAGGCGACGCAGCAGATCGGCGACACGCTTCGCGGCCTCGACGGCCAGATCAAGAGCCTCCTCGGCGAGAGCGGAGAAGCCTCGTCCCGGGCCAAGAACGCCGGCAACGGCGCGCAGCAGATCGAAGGCATCATCGCGCGCGTGCAGGATGGCTTCACCAATGTCGGCCGGGAGATCGACGCCGTTGCCCGCGCTGCGACGTCGAACCTCGCCCATTGCGACATGGTGATCGAGGAGCTGGCAGAGCTCGCGCAAGGGGTCGACCGCTCCTCGGTCGAGCTGAAGCAGGCCGACAGCCGGATTACCAAGCTCTTGGACCTGTCAGAAGGATTGATCGCGCTGATCGCCGAAAGCGGTGTCGAGACCTCGGACGCGCCGTTGATTCGCACCGCAGTCGAGACCGCAAAGGCGATCTCGGCCGCATTCGAAAGCGCCATCGAGCGCGGCGAGATTCAGCTTGGTCAATTGATGGACGAGACCTACCGCGAGGTCCCCGGCACCAACCCCGCCCAATACCTGACCGACTACGTCACCTTCACCGATCGCATCCTGCCGCCGATCCAGGACCCAGTTCAGAAATCCGATCCGCGCATCGTGTTCTCCGTGGCCTGGGCGAAAGGCGGCTATCTGCCGACCCACAATCCGAATTACCGGCTTCCGCAGGGGCCAGATCCGGTCTGGAACAATGCGAACTGCCGCAACCGGCGGCTGTTCAACGATCGCGCCGTAAAGAAGGTCGCGGCCAACACCAAGCCGTTTTTGCTGCAGACCTATCGGCGCGACATGGGCGGCGGCAACTTCGTGCTGATGAAGGACGTTTCCTCGCCGATCGTCGTGAAGGGCCGGCACTGGGGCGCATTCCGGATCGGCTTCCGGCAGAGCTGATCCGTAGATCTTCTCCCAGCCAGCTCGAGATTACCAGAATTCCGGCGCCGCCGCCGATAGCCGTCCGCCGATCCGCACCGGCGCGACCTTGATCGCAAGCCCAGTGGCGTCATCGGTTTCGACCGCCACGCCGCTGAGCGTTGCCGTGCCGCCCGCCGGCTCGAAGCGTGCCGACGGAATCCCGGATTGAAAACGGCGCAGCGGCTCGTCCTTCTGCATGCCGATGATCGAGTCGTAGTCGCCGGTCATGCCGGCGTCTGTCATGTAGGCCGTGCCGCCGGGGAGAATCTGATGATCGGCGGTCGGCACATGCGTGTGCGTGCCGACGACGAGACTGGCGCGGCCGTCGCAGAAATAGCCGAGCGCCTGCTTCTCGCTGCTCGCCTCGCAATGCACGTCGACCACGATCGCATCCGCCGCCTCGCGCAGCGGGCAGAAGTCGAGCTCGCGCCCGATCGCCGCAAAGGGATCGTCGAACGGCGTCATGAAGACGCGGCCGAGCGCGTTGACCACCAGGGCGCGGCCGCCCTTCTTGGTATCAATCAGCGCCGCGCCGCGGCCCGGCGTTCCCTTCGGATAGTTCACAGGCCGCACCAGCTTCGGCGCACGCTCGATGAACACCAGCGCCTCGCGCTGATCCCAGGAATGATTACCGAGCGTCACCGCGTCGGCGCCGGCATCGACCAGCTCCTGATAGATCGCTTCCGTGATGCCGAAGCCGCCGGCAGCGTTCTCGCCGTTGACGACGACGAGATCGAGCGCCCAGTCGCGGATCATGCCGGGAAGATGGTCCGAGACGGCGGTGCGGCCGGCACGCCCGACCACATCGCCGACGAAGAGAATACGCAAGTCATGTGCTCCGGAAGTCGAACATACCCCGCTCGGTTAGCACATAATCCAGCGCCGCGTCGTGCGCCAAAGCCGGAACCGCAGGGATTTCCTGCACGGCGAAGGCCAGGCCCACGCCGATTACATGCTTGGTTTTTCGCAAATGCGAGAAAGTGTAGTCGTAGTAACCGCCGCCATAGCCGATGCGATGGCCGATGCGATCGAAGGCGGCGAGCGGCACCAGCATGACGTCGGGCACCAGCTCGGCCGCTACCGGCGACGGCTCGGGGATGCCGAGCGGGCCCAGCACCAGCCTGTCGTCGGGCGACCAGGCGCGGAACGACAGCGAGTGGCCGCGAGCCAGCACCACCGGCAGCGCCAGCCGCGCGCCGAGCCCGGCCAGATGCAGCATCAAGGGTGTGGGGTCGAGTTCGCTGCGGATCGGCGCGTAGCCCGACACCACGGCGCCGGCATCCAGCGCGACCGGCAGGCCGCGCGCGGCAATCGCCTCGGCCGCATCCATCCGCGCGTCCTCACCGAGCGCATCGCGGGCCGCAAGCGCCGCGGTGCGCAGCTGCTGCTTGGACTGCTGGGCGGCATTCACGGGCATGCAACATCACACTCCGCTGTCATTGCCCGCGAAAGCGGGCAATCCAGTAATCCACAAGCATCGCGGCTGAAATCAACCACCACGGAGTACTGGATACCCCGCCGGAGCCTGTCATCCGGTCGGCCAAGGCCGGACCGGGCGGCCGGGATGACGACCAGAGAAAATCAAGCGCGAAGCCGCGGTCGCCGTTGAAGCGCTCGATCCCGGAGTTCCCTACGAAAGTAGGTGGGCACCATATGTCCGGATCCACGGACCCGGCCAGGGACAGTTCCCTAAAGGATCGATAAGGCCCCGGGGATATATGGCTCCTGACGCGCGCCACAGCCTCGCTGAGGTCCAATGTAGCAACGACCGCATCGTTCCGCCAGCGGCCCGCGCAGCGTTTGGCGGTTGGCGGGACGAAAATTTCCAGTTCACATGTCAAACAGCCAGTCTGCGGGCAACGAAGGCCGCCGCCCTTCCGCCGTCATCGCCCGCCACCCGGTCCGGCCTTGGCCGGCCGGATGACAGGCTCCGCCGGGCGATCCAGTATTCCGACGCAGTCGTAGTTGATCGAGACGCCGGGGCGTACTGGATGCCCCGCCTGCGCGGGGCATGACAACTGAATGTGTTGCGACCACTTCCGCAGATCGCACGCTGGCGTTCTCGCGACATGAACTGCCCGAGCTATTCGAATCGAACCACCCTCTCGAGAGCGGAGGGCGCAGGGAAGACCGGGTATCAGCTGATACCCGCGGTCCGCGTGCAGCAAAAAAGCACGCGGCAGAACCACAGGCTCAGCCCAATATCCGGCCTTCCCTGCGCGAATGGGTTACGGCTTATACGTGATCTCCCCAGGGACCGGCTTTCTTGCCCCTGTCTGTACACGACGCCTGCGCGTCGGCACGGCATCAGCACCGGGATGCCAGAACCACACGACTTCACCGTCCTGTCCGTATTGTTCGTCCGCGCGCGACACAGCGTGCTGCAATACCGACAAGCCATCGCATCCCACCTCGCGTGTCGTGACGGTCGCGATACGCCCCTCTTGCCGAGGCGGGACGTGCGGAAAGATCGTCCTGATTTGCCCGACGAGACAAGCGTGCATGCGTGCGACAAAGTAACCCGACGGGCAATTTGCGCTTGGTGGGCATGCGGAACTCCCTCTGTCGTCGTTCCGGGCGCGCGTAGCGCGAGCCCGGAATCCATAACCACCACCGTCAACGGTGACAAAAGCTGGGGCTCCATCTCGCATCACAAGCAAGATTCGTGGGTATGGATTCCACGCTGGCGACTTTGTCGCGCCCCGGAATGACGATGGAGTTATGCGGGCTCGCTCCGTACGAAACAGCTCCGCTGCTTTGTCAACTTATAAGGCCAGCGATCACAAAAGGGCTCCGCCCTTCACTCCGGCCGGACCGGATGGCGGCGTCTCTGGAAGCCGGTCTTGCTTGGCTCGAAGCCGGCGCGCTCGTAAAACGTCAAGGTCGACGGCTTCTTCGAGCCCGTCATCAGCATCACCTTGTAGCATCCCTCAGTCCAGGCGCGCTCGGTAGCCACCTGCAGCATAAGCCGGCCGAAGCCCTGCCCTCTCCACTCGGCATGCGTGACCACGTTCTCGATCAGACCGTAGGGCCTGCCGCCACGCGTCAGGTTCGGGATCACGACCAGCGTGCAACTGGTCACGAGGACACCATCGGCCTCGCCGATCAGGATCGCGCTGCCGGGATAGCGCAGGAAACGCTGGAGGATCGCCAGCGCCTCGTCGGCCGGACAGATCGGATCGTCGGGCGTAAGATGCCGATAGAGCTGCTGCAATTGCGGCAGGTCGCCGGACTGCGCTTCACGGATGTTCAGTTCGTCATCGCTGCGCGCTGGGTTCATCAGCGCATTGCCGCCTTCGGCACCGACCATCCGGTCCGGGACAATTCTCCCGACGCACGCCGGATCACCACCAGCGCACCCTGCAGGCCGAGCAACGCCATGATGGTCGACACCAACAGGTCGGGCCATCCGGTGCTGGTGCCGAACACACCGGCCGCGGCCAGGAGCACCGCGCAATTGCCGAGCACGTCGTTGCGCGTGCAGATCCAGGCCGAGTGCATGTTGGAATCGCCACTCCGATAGCGCCAGAGCACGGCGAAGGAGATGGCGTTTGCCAGCAGCGCCGCGATGCCCACCGATCCCATCGTCACCGCTTCAGGCAGCGTCTGATGCCAGGCGTGCCAGCCGGTGACGGCAAGAACCCACAGGCCAAGCACGCCCATCGACGCGCCTTTCAGCAAGGCGGCAGCAGCGCGGGCGCGCAGCAACATCCCGACCACCGCCAGGCTCAGGGCATAGTTCGCGGCATCGCTGAGGAAATCCAGCGCGTCGGCCTGCAAGGAGGCTGAGCCAGCCTGCAGCCCAGCCCCGATCTCGATCGCAAACATCAGCGCGTTGACACCGAACACGATCCACAGCGCGCGCCGATAGGTCGAGACCGAGCTGTCGAGCGCGACGGCGCAACAAGCATCGCCATCGCCGCAAGCGGTCGCCTTCGGTGGCAGCTTCAGAGGTAGCGGCGCGCAGCACGCATCGCCGTGGCTGCAGCAATCGTCTGTCGTCTGAACCGTTCGCATGCGGGACATTTCAGTCCGTCACGCCCGATGTTTCAAGTCAAAATGCGGCGGGGTCGGTGCAAGGACCGATCGCCAGCAGCCCGGTCACCCCCACGGATCCCACGACCCGCAGGCCGGTCGGAGTGTCCTCCAACGGAACGCGCTTGCCAGCGGCTGCGATCGGCCATGGGCAGAATTACAGCCGCAACATGTTCTGACGCGACTGACATGGATCCGAAACGACGACCTTCAATCGTGATCCGTTCGGGGGTGCGGCACGCGAAAGAGCGGAGCCGTTTTGCGGACGCGGAGAGCAAACATGGCCATCGACTTCACGCTCACGGATCAGCAACGCAAGCTACGACACGACGCCAGGGCATTCGCCGCCGATGTGCTGACGACGGCTGCCGCCGCCGAGTTGTTACCCGAGCCGGAGCAGCGCTTTCTTGCAACGCGCCCGGTCTACGAAGCGATGGTGGCGGCGGGATTCCTGCGCAAATGCGTCGGCTTTGCCGCAAACGAGAGCGGCGGGCTTATGGAGCTTGCGATCGTCGCCGAGGAGTTCTACAGCGTCAACGCGAGCGTCGCGCTGACGCTGTTCGGAACGGTGCTTGGCCTGATGCCGATCCAGCGCGGCGGCACGCCGGATCAACGCGACCGGCTGTTGTCTCCATTCCTGGCGACTCACGGCGCGCCGCTCGCCGCC
>Ga0209677_100909_pt1 | contig 14474 bp, 13 predicted proteins | sample AraplaCvi_mCL_r2_2_FD_184285 | JGI IMG/M metagenome (GOLD analysis project Ga0209677, IMG submission 184285) | Arabidopsis root microbial communities from North Carolina, USA - plate scrape CL_Cvi_mCL_r2 (SPAdes) (version 2) | ecosystem: Host-associated > Plants > Roots > Endosphere | place: USA... | reverse complement strand
CTCGTACAGCGCCGATCCGATCGCCTGCGCCGTCCCTCCTTCGATCTGGCCGCGCAGCTGCTCGGGGTTGATGACGACACCGGCGTCGGCGGATTGAACCGAGCGGAGGATGCGCACCTCGCCGGTCGCGTGGTTGACCGCGACCCGGAACCCGTGGACGTTGAAGGCCACCGACCGCGGCGTCCCGTCATGCGAACCCGAAGCGGCGAGCTCCGCTTCACCCGGCGCTCCGGCCGCGACGACCTGCGCCCACGTCAGCACTCCCTGTGAGGTCCGTACCCCGTCCGGACCGAGCTCGCCGTCGCCGGCCACTTCACGGATGCGCGCCAGCAGGCGTTCGGCGGCCAGCACCAGCGCCTTCCCGGCCACCACGGTCCCCGCCGAACCGAACGCTCCGGTGTCGTACGAGGTCACGTCGGTGTCGGACTGCTCGATATGGATGCGCGACAGCGGCACCCCGAGCGCGCTCGCCACGAACTGGGCGTGGGTCGTCGTCGTGCCGTTGCCGAACTCGGCCGTGCCGACCCGCACCCGGATCCGGCCGTCGGGCAGCAGCGCGACGCTCGTGTCGGCGAAGTGCCCGCGCGGCGGCATCGTCGCGATCATGGCGAGCGCCATCCCCTCGCCGATGGACCACTCCTCGCCCGCAAGCTCGGCAGGGTCCGCATCCCGCTGGGCCAGCGCCTCCTGCACCAGATTCAGGCACTGGTCGAGGCCGTAGCTCCCGAAGCCCAGATCGGTCTCCTCGTCCGGATCGGTCACGAAGAGACCGTCGCCCGGGCGGACCGCGTTCCTGCGCCGGAACTCGAACGGGTCGAGCCCGACGCGCCGTGCCAGGTCGTCGAGCGCCGACTCGACCGCGAAGACGACCTGCCCGAGCCCGTAGCCGCGGAAGGCGCCCGACAACGGGTTGTTCGTGTAGACGACCTCCGCATCCACTCGCTTGTTCGCGCAGCGGTAGACCGCCAGCGACTCCCCGACGCTGTGGAACATCACCCCGCGCGAATGGTTGCCGTAGGCGCCGGTGTCCGAGAGCAGGTCGACCGCCAGTGCGGTCAGCCGTCCGTCCGCATCCGCTCCCGCACGCACGGCGACGCGCATCGGGTGCCGGACGGGAGCGATGGTGAACTCGTCCTCGCGGGTGAACTCGTACTGCACCGGCTGCCCGAGACGGAGCACCGCGGCGAGGACGAGGTCCTCGGTCAGCAGTTCCTGCTTGCCGCCGAACCCGCCGCCGACGCGGGCGGTCAGGACCCTGAGCCGATCGCGATCGAGCCCGAAGACGTGACACAGCTCGTCGCGGACGAGCCACGGGACCTGCGAGCTCGTCCGGAGGACGATGCGTCCGTCCTCGTCGACCCAGCCGCGGGTGGCGTGCGTCTCGAGGGCGACGTGCGAGACGCGCTGCGTCGTCCACTCGCCCTCGACGACCGCCGCAGCCTCCCTCAGCCCCGCCTCCACATCCCCCGTCCCGGCATGCAGTGCGGCGATGACGTTCCGTTCGGCCTCGTCGACCCGGTCGGCCGGTGTCCGCTCGGGATGCAGGAGCGGCGCGCCCGGAAGCCGGGCCTCGCGCGGGTCGTGGACCGAGGGGAGGATGTCGTACGCGACGCGGATCAGGCGGCACGCCTCCTCCGCCACCGCCCGGGAGTCGGCGACGACCGCGGCGACCCGTTGGCCGCGGAAGCGCATCACCGTATCGATGAGCCGGGTGTCGTCGGGGTCGTCGCGCCGGTCCTGGTGCCGTCCCGTCGAGTAGCGCACGTCCGGCGCGTCGGCCGCGGTGAGCACGAGCCGGACGCCGGGCAGAGCCGCCGCCTCCCGGGTGTCGATCGTCACGACGCGCGCGTGGGCGTGCGGGCTGCCGAGCACCGCGAGGTGGAGGAGGCCGTCGGTGACGAAGTCGAGCGTGTACGGCTCGCGTCCGGTGACGATCCGCTCGGCCGCCGGCGGCCGGACGGACCGCCCGACGGGATCCCCGGCCGGGCTCGACTCCACATTCGCCCGGCCGCACAGCGCGTCGCCGATCGAGCGGTAGCCCGTGCACCGGCAGAGGTTGCCCTTCAGCCGCTCCGGCAGCTCGTCCTCGGGGATGCCGCCGAGCGTCGATGCCGTGACGACCATGCCCGCCGTGCAGAAGCCGCACTGGAAGCCGCCCGCATCCACGAACGCCTGCTGGACCGGATGCAGGTGGCCCGGCGAGCCGAGGCCGGCGACCGTCGTGACCTCGCGTCCCTCCATGCGCTGCGCCGGGACGATGCAGGAGTGGACGGGATCGCCGTCGAGGAGCACCGTGCACGCACCGCAGTCCCCGGCATCGCATCCCTTCTTCACCTCGACGTGCCCGTGATCGCGCAGGAGGGTCCGCAGGCACTGACCCGCGGCGGGCTCGGCGTCGACGGTCTCGCCGTTGACGGTGAAGCTCAGCCGGCGGGCGCTCATAGCGCCACCGGGCGAGGGTCGGCGGCGGTGTCGGGGTCGGCGTCGCCGTCGCCGTCGTGGTTGGGGGCGGCGGCGAGCTCACGGCGCAGCTCTTCCGCCAGGCGCAGGGTCATCGCCCGCCGCCAGTCCGGGGATCCGTGGGGGTCGTCGTACCAGACCGGGATGCGGCCGACGGCGTCGCTCAGCTCGACGGCCGTCGGAATCCCCGGGAACCGGAACCGGTGCGGCCGGGGCGTGGCGGCGGTCACCGCGAGGACGAACGTACCGTCCGGTGCTCGCCGCGCGATCAGGAAGGCCGCCGAGCGGCCCACCGGACGCAACGAGGCCTTGCGGGACGCCGCCGCCGATCGCAGCGCCTCGGCCGGAATGTCGATCGCCCGGAGCACCTCGCCCGGCCGCAGCGTCGTCGCGCCGGGGCCCTCGATGAGGTCGAGGGCATCCAGCGTTCGGGTGCCGCCGTCGGGCATCCAGAGCTCGAGGCGGGCGTCGAGGGCGACCGCGAGCGCCGCCATCGGGCCCGCGGGAAGCGCCAGGCACAGGTTCCCTCCGACCGTCGCGACGGTCCACACCTTGAACGAGCCGAGCAGGGCGCCGCAGCTCGCCCGGAACAGTGGATGCGCCTCCCAGCCCGGATCCTCGAGCGCCGCCAGCTCGGCGAGGGTGCAGGTCGCGCCGATCCGCAGGCCGTCTCCGCGCCGCTCCAGCGCCGGCCAGCCGAGCGAAAGGAGGTCCACCATCCCGGTGACCTCGGGTTGGGGCTCGGAGTACAGCCAGGACCCGCCGGCGAGGAACGTCTCCCCGGGCTCCAGCCGCAGCTCGGAGCGATCGGCAGGGCGGCGGTAGCTGCGCACGGTCGCGATGTCCATCGGCACCTCCAGAACTGTCGCGCCAGTCAACCCGACGATTGTGTCGGCGGTGTTAAGAGATGAAGTCGCGTGTAAACACTGGCGTCGCGGAGCCTTTCCGCCGCATCCGATCCCGTAGAAAGTGATGCATGGTCGATGAGTCGCTCGCTGCCTGGGTCTTCGTGGGGATCGTCGCCGTCGGCCTGCTCATCGCCGCCTTCCTCGACCGCCACGAGGAGGACACCCACGACGAGGACGCGTGACGACGCCTCCAGCCACTCCAGCAATACCTCTCGAGGTGGATGCCGCGGCCGGCCGGCAGGTGCATCCTGAACGGCATGTGGGTTCATCGGACCGTGTTCGCCGTCGCCGCCTACGTCCTGTTCGCGCTGGCGCTGGGAACCGTGTACTTCGTCGTGCAGCATGACGGCCGGAACGCGGTCGAGGACGGCCCGCGAGCGCTGCTCTCCGCGGCGGACACCAGCGGGCAGCCGGACCACCTCGATCTGTCCGGCTACCAGGGAGTCTTCTGGATGCGGTACGACGCGGGCGACCGGCCCACCGACGGGAACGGCTACCTTCACGGGGCGCTCGCCGCGGTCCCGCGTGGCGTGCTGGAGAACGCCCGCCGGAGTGGTGAGGATGCGGTCACCTGGCAGCCGGCGGAGGGGCTGCGCTTCGCGATCGTCGCCCAGCCGCAGCCCGGTGGGGATGTCGTGGTGGCCGGCCAGTCGCTCCAGCGGACCGAGCTGCGCGCCTCCCAGACGCTGATCGTCATCGTGCTCGCCCTCATCGGCGGGCTGGTCGTCGCCGGCGCCGCGATCGCCGTGGATGCGGTGATCGCCGCCGCTGCTCGAGCCTCCCGCTGACCCGCTCCCGCCTCCGGCCTCGGCACCCACCCCGGGTCGCGACTGCGCCGTTTCGGAACGTCGGCGGGTGCGCGAGCAGCAGCAGACGTAACGAGCACCCGCACTCACTGCCGGACCGGCCGGCGGTGAGACCGGACCAGCCCTACTTCCGCCTCACGGCGTAGCGGTGCTCCGGCCGACCGGTCGCGCCGTAGCGGAGCTCCAGCCGCAGGACATCGCTCTGCTCCAGCTGCGTGAGCGCCCGCTGCGCGGTGGCACGGCTGACCCCGATGGCGGCGGCGACGTCGCTCGCGGAGATGCTGCCCCCGCTGCCGGCCACCGTGTCGTACACGGCCTGAAGGGTGGGCGCCAGGCGGCGCAGGGACTCGGTCTGCGCGGCGGGCGCCGAGCGCAGCAGCTCGAAGAAGCGGTCGATGTCCTGCTGGGTCGCCTCCGCCGGGAACTCGGCGAGGTCGGTCTGGGCCTTCCGGAAGGCGGCCAGCCGGTCGGCCAGCTCGGCGAAGCCGAACGGCTTCACGAGGTAGTACAGCGCGCCGAGCTGCACGGCGCGGCGCACGGTGGCGAGATCGTTGGCGGCCGAGATGACGATGACGGCCGGCGGGAGCGGCTCGGCGAGCAGCTTGCGGATCACCTCCAGGCCGTCCTCGTCCGGGAGGTAGATGTCCATCAGGACGAGGTCCGGGTGGAGCGCCGCCGACTGGCTGAGCGCCTCCGCTGCCGTGTGCGCCTCGCCGACGACCCGGAAGCCGGACGTGGCATTGACGAAGTCGACGTGGACGCTCGCGACCCGGAAGTCGTCGTCGACGACGAGAACGGTGAGCTCGTCGCTCATCGGACCACCTCCTTGTGCGCCGATGCAACGCGCGGAAGCACCACGGTGAAGGTGGCGCCGTGGTCGCAGGAGACCTCGACGGTGCCGCCGAGCTTCGTGACCGTCCGGTGCACCAGCGAGAGACCGAGCCCGTGGTGCCGCTGGAGCGTGCCGCGCTTGGTCGTGTAGCCGTTCTCGAAGATCCGCGGGATGTCGCTGCTCGCGACCCCGGGGCCGTTGTCCGTGACGCGCGCGATCAGCTGCTCCGCCGATTCGATGACGCTGACGACGACCCGTCGTGGACCAGGGGATCCGGTGAGTGCGTCGAAGGCGTTGTCGATCAGGTTGCCCAGGATGGTCGTCAGTGCCTGCACGCGGTCCGGCGCCTCCCCGAGGTCAGTGTCGGGATCGATGACCAGCTCGATCCCGCGTTCGTTCGCCTCGGCGGCCTTGCCGAGCAGCAGCCCGATGATCATCGGCGCGCCGATGTGGGTGCGGAGGGTCGTGTCCAGGTCGGCCGTCGTGCCGCGGATCTCGTCGAGGTACTGACGGGCGTCCTCCGTCCGGCCGAGCTCCAGCAGGCCGGAGACGGCGTGCATCCTGTTGGCGAATTCGTGCTGCTGGGCCCGGATCGACTCGGTGAAGCTGCGCTCCCCGTCCAGCTCCCGCGTCAGCCCGGTCAACTCGGTGCGGTCCTGCAGCGTGACCACGGCGCCGTGCTGCCGGCCGCCGATCGAGACCGGCATCCGGTTGACGACGAGCACGTAGTCGTCCGTCACGGCGATGGCGTCCTTGACGGCACTGGTTCCGGTGAGCGTCTCGCGGATGGGCGTGGCGGCGAGCACATCCTCCAGATACTGACCGCGCGCACCCTCCGGAAGATGGAGCAGCCGCTGGGCCTCGTCGTTCACCACGGTGATCCGGCCGGCCGGGTCGATCGCGATGACCCCCTCCCGGATGCCGTGCAGCGTCGCCTCCCGCTCCTGCAGGAGGCGGGCGATCTCATCCAGTTCGAGCCCGAACGTGCGGCGCTTGAGCAGGCTGGCGAGGACGAAGGAGGCGAGCGCGCCGATCACGAGGACGACCACCACCCACGCTGCATATGCGGGCAGCTCGGACAGCAGTTCGCTGCTGACGGTGCTCTCCAGGATGCCGACCGAGACCTCGCCGACGATCTTCCCGTTCGTCCCGTAGAGGGGCACGCGCGCGTTCGCGTTCACGCCGGTGGAGCCGGGGTCGGTGCCGAGGTGCACCTTGCCGTCGGCCGCGACGACCTGCTCGGAGACCTTCTGGCCGATCAGTGCGACGTTCGGATGCGAGTGCCGCACCCGGTTCATGTCGATGACCACGACGTAGGCCGCGCCCGTACTGCCCGAGGTCTGCGACGCCAGCGACTGCACGGTGCTCGCGCACTCCGGTCCACCCGAGGTCATGCACGCCCGGATCTCGGGGATGCCCGCGAACGTCTGGGCGATCCCCGCCGCCCTCGCCTGGAAGTCGGTGTCGAGGTTGCTGCGCGCCGTCTGCGCGAACAGGACGAAACCGATCGCCATGGAGGCGGTGAGGATCGCCACTTGAGCCAGCAGGATCTGGCTCGACAGTCGCCTGATCCGTCGTCGCATCAGCCAGATTGTGTCACCCCTGGCCGTGGATAGCACGTGAGCAGAACGCACAAAACCTTCCGCAACGCGCAGAACGGAGCGAATGGAGCACAAGCGAGACAGGCGCTTGCGGCGGGCGCACCATCGAGGGACAGACACGAAAGACAGAGAGGTCTTCGAAATGGGTGAACACCGACCCCAAGAATCAGCCGGATCCCCGGGTACCGTCGCTCCCGCCCGCATCGACATCGTCGGGCTGACCAAGCGCTTCCTCACGCCGAAGGGCGAGACCTTCACGGCCATCCGCGATGTGTCGCTGACAGTCGAGCCCGGCGAGTTCTGCGCGATCGTCGGCCCGACCGGCTGCGGCAAGTCGACCACGCTCGCTCAGGTCTCCGGCCTCGAGCACCCGAGTGCCGGATCCGTCAGCGTCGGCGGGCGCCTGGTGGACGGCGTCACCAATGGCGTCAGCTACATGTTCCAGACCGACTCCCTCTTCCCCTGGAAGACGGTGCTGGCGAACGTGATGATGGGCCCGATCCTGCTCGGCACCCCGAGGAAGGAGGCGACCGAGCTCGCGATGGACTGGCTCCGCCGCGTCGGCCTCACCGGCTTCGAGGACCGCTACCCGCACCAGCTGTCCGGCGGGATGCGGAAGCGCGTCTCCATGGCGGCTGCGCTGATCAACAACCCGCGCATCCTGCTCATGGATGAGCCGTTCGGCGCCCTGGACGTCCAGACCAAGGCGATCATGCAGACCGAGCTGCTCCAGCTGTGGGAGGACCTGCGTCCGTCCGTGCTGTTCATCACGCACGACCTGGATGAGGCCGTCGCCCTCGCCGACAAGGTCGTCATCATGACGAGCAGCCCCGGGACCGTCAAGGACGTCTTCGACGTCGATCTGCCCCGTCCGCGCGGCGATGTGCAGCAAATCCGCCACGAGGAGCGATTCCTCGAGATCCAGGGGCGCATCTGGGAGTCGCTTCGCGACGAAGTGACCCGCGCCTACCAGCAGACAGCAGGAGCGGCAGCGTGACCACCATGACCACTACACAGCAGGCGGCGCGAAGCGGCGTCGCCGACAAGCGCGAGATCGACATGCAGGCCGCCGGCCGGCGAGCCCACACCCGGCGTACGACCTGGATCTGGGTCGGCCGGATCGGGGCGGCCGTCCTGATCCTCGGCGGATGGCAGTGGTTCACTGCGGCCGGCTGGGTCGACAAGTTCTTCTACGGACAGCCGTCGGGCATCTGGGACAGCCTGGTGCACCTCTTCACCGTGGGCACGGCGTTCGGCACCATCTGGGAGAACCTCTGGATCACGGTGCAGGAGGCGTTCCTCGGATTCCTCCTCGGAACCGTCACCGGAGTGGTCTTCGGAATCCTGCTCGGCTCGAGCCGGTACCTCGCCTCGGTCTTCGGCCCGTACATCAAGATCCTCAACTCCATCCCCCGTATCGTGCTCGGGTCGATCTTCATCGTCGCCTTCGGGCTCGGAGTCTTCCCCAAGGTGCTCCTGGCGGCCGTCCTCGTGTTCTTCGTCGTCTTCTTCAACGCCTTCCAGGGCGTCCGGGAGGTCGACCCTGGCCTGGTCGCGAACGTCCGCGTCCTCGGCGCCTCGCCGTTGCAGGTGGCCCGGCACGTGACCATCCCGTCTGCCATGACGTGGATCATCGCCAGCCTGCACACCGCGTTCGGGTTCGCGATCATCGGTGCGCTCGTCGCCGAGGTGCTCGGCGCACAGCACGGCGTCGGACTGATCATCAGCCAGGCGCAGGGCAACTTCGACCCCGACACCGTCTTCGCCTGCATGGTGATCGTCGCCGTGGTCACGCTCGTGGCCGAGTACCTCATCACCCTCCTCGAGAAGTCCCTGCTCAAGTGGCGGCCGCCGAGCCGCTCCGAGGCGCAGGCGATCTGACCCGCACGACGCGACGTCGGAACGCCACGAAAACACAGACCTGCAATGACGCAGACCGCCGGCCCCCCGCCGGCGACACGAAAGGAACAGCACTCATGAAGAAACGCACCATCGGTGTCCTCGCCGCAGCGGGCATGGTCGCCCTCAGCCTCGCAGCCTGCAGCTCGGGCGGAGGCTCGGCCGGAGGCAGCTCGAGCGCCGCACCCATGCCGACCGTCAAGATGATGGTCGGCGGGATCGACAAGCAGATCTACCTGCCCTACCAGCTCGCGCAGAACCTCGGCTTCTACAAGAAGTACGGCGTGAACATGGAGCTCTCGACGGAGCAGAACGGCGGCGTCGGCGCGGAGGACGCCATGGCGTCCGGCCAGGTCGACCTGGCCGGTGCCTGGTACATCCACACCTTCGACTTCCAGTCCAAGGGCAAGGATGTCATCGACCTGGTCCAGCTCTCGGGCGCACCGGGTGAGCGCGAGATGTGCTCGCCGAAGAGCGGAGTCCACTCTGCCGCCGACTTCAAGGGCAAGAACATGGGCGTGACGGACCTCGGTTCCGGCACCGACGAGCTCACGCAGTTCCTCGCGGCTCAGCACGGCATCAGCAAGACGCAGTACAACACGATCGCGGTGCACGCCGGCTCGACGGCGATCGCGGCCATCCAGCGCGGAAGTGCCGACTGCGTCATGACGACCCAGCCGACGGTCGGTGCCCTCACGTCCCAGCACCTCGCCACCACTGCGGTCGACCTGGCCACCACGAAGGGTGCCACGGCGGCGCTCGGCGGTGCCTGGCCCGCGGCCGGCGTGCTGGCCCGTGCCGACTGGGTGAAGGCCCATGAGGACGCCGCGCAGAAGGTCGTGGACGCCCTGGTCGCGACGATGCACTGGATCTCCACGCACAGCGCCGCGCAGATCGCCGACAAGCTGCCGCAGGACTTCGTGCAGAACGCCACGATCAGCAAGCAGCAGTACATCGACGGGCTCACTACGGACAAGGGGCAGTTCCTGCCGGACGGCATCATGCCCGCCGGTGGACCGAAGGTGATCGCCACCATGGAGAAGACGATCGGGACCGACATCTCGAAGGTCTCCATCAGCAGCACCTTCACCCAGAAGTACGCCGAAGCCGCCAACAAGCTGGAGGGCTTCACCGTCACCACGAAGCCGGCCGGCGCGAACGGCTGACCCACTCCGGAGGGCATCCCCCAGGGGCGCCAGCCCGCCTCGCTCTCCGGCCCCGAATCGGCCCACCAGACCTCAACCTGGTGGGCCGATTTCTTTGTGTGCGGCACCCGAGCGAACCGCTGGCCTGCGATACATGAGAGTGTGGATGCCGTGCGTACAGTCGTGATCGGAGCCACCGGCCATGTCGGCAGCTACCTCGTGCCGCGCCTGGTCGAGGCGGGCCACCAGGTCGTCGCCGTGAGCCGCGGGCAGAGCGAGCCCTACCATCCCGACCCCGCCTGGGATGCGGTGGAGCGCGTCCGGCTCGACCGCGAGCAGGGGGATGCCGACGGCACGTTCGCCGGGCGCATCGCGGACCTCGGCGCGGACGCCGTCATCGACCTGGTCTGCTTCACGCCCGAGTCCGCGCAGAAGCTCGTCGACGGGCTCCGCGGACGCGTGAGCCTGCTGGTCAGCTGCGGGACGATCTGGATCCACGGCCCCGCCACCGCCGTGCCGCTGGCCGAGGACGAGGCACGCGAGCCGTTCGGCGAGTACGGCGTGAACAAGGATGCGATCGAGCGGCTCCTGCTGGAGGAGTCCCGGCGGCCCGGCGGCCTGCGGTGCGTGGTGCTGCATCCCGGCCACATCAGTGGCCCAGGCTGGAAGCTGATCAACCCGGCGGGGAATCTCGACCTCGATGTCTGGCGCCGGCTCGCCGCCGGCGAGGAGGTCGTCCTGCCCAACTTCGGCCTCGAGACCGTGCACCACGTCCACGCCGATGACGTCGCCCAGGCGTTCCAGCTGGCGCTGACCGCCCCGGACGCCGTGGGCGAAGGATTCCACGTGGTCTCCGACCGCGCGCTCACCCTGCGCGGCTTCGCCACCGCCGTCGCCGGCTGGTTCGGCGCCGAACCTGACCTGCGGTTCGAGCCGTACGAGCGTTTCGCCCAGCTCACCGAGCCGGAGCACGCGGCGGCAACGTGGGAGCACATCGCCCGGAGCCCGTCCGCCTCCATCGAGAAGGCCCGGCGCCTGCTCGGCTACGAGCCGGCGTACACCAGCCTGCGGGCGGCGGCCGAGGCGCTGCAGTGGCTGATCGAGGACGGCCAGGTGGAGACGGGAGGACGTGGCGTGCCGGAGCGCTACCGGTAGGCTGACTTCGTGCTTCTCTCCGATCGCGACATCAAGGCCGAGCTGGGTGCCGGGCGGATCGCCCTGGAGCCGTACGAGCCGGAGATGGTCCAGCCGTCGAGCATCGACGTGCGCCTGGACCGCTTCTTCCGCCTGTTCGACAACCACAAGTACCCCTTCATCGACCCGGCCGAGGACCAGCCCGAGCTGACCCGGTTCGTCGAGGTGGATGCCGACCAGCCGTTCATCCTGCACCCCGGCGAGTTCGTGCTCGGGTCGACGTTCGAGATGGTCAGCCTGCCGGACGACGTGGCAGCGCGTCTCGAGGGCAAGAGCTCGCTCGGCCGGCTGGGACTGCTCACCCACTCCACCGCCGGGTTCATCGACCCGGGGTTCTCGGGCCACGTCACGCTGGAGCTCAGCAATGTGGCTACGCTCCCGATCAAGCTGTGGCCGGGCATGAAGATCGGCCAGATGTGCTTCTTCCGCCTGTCGTCGGCCGCCGAGCGTCCGTACGGCTCGGCCGAGTACGCCTCCCGGTACCAGGGGCAGCGCGGGCCGACGGCCTCCCGGTCGCACCTCAACTTCCACCGCACCGACGTCACGAGCACCGAGGCGGGTCGTCCCGCCTGACCCGCGTCCAGCTCCGCACCGCTCTCGAAGCGAACCATCTCGAACCGGACACAGAGAAGAGGGGCACCATGAGCGAGACCACCGACGCGGCCTTCGCGCGGGCCCTGATCAGCAGCGGCCCGATGGTGCACAACCCGCAGCGGATGCAGCTGTTCGGCCGGCTCGTCGGCAGCTGGAGCGCCGACGTCCGCCTCCTCGACGAGGACACCGGCGGGTGGCGCGAATCCGTCAACGAGTGGATCTTCGCCTACACCCTGGGCGGCCGCGCGGTGCAGGACGTCCTCGTCATCCGCGACGACACCGATCCCGAGGGCCGTCAGGGCCGCGGCTCGACCGTCCGCGTCTACGACACCGCCCTCGGCGCCTGGCGCGTCAGCTGGTTCGGAGCGGAGGCGGGCGACTTCTGCACCCTCGTCGCGACCCCGCACCGGCGCGACGGGATCCGGCAGGACGGCACGCAGACCGACGGCCGCCCCATCCGCTGGAACTTCTCCAACATCACCGAGGACTCGTTCGAGTGGGACGGCTGGGTCTCCGACGACGAGGGACGCACGTGGTGGCTCGAACAGCACATCGACGCCACTCGCACCGGATGACGGAGGGCCGGTGTTCGACGACTTCGACGCGCCCGGGCTCGACCGCACGGTCTGGCTCCCGCATTACCTGCCTGCCTGGAGTTCGCTGGCGGGGAGCCGGGCGAGCTACCTCATCCACGACTCCCACCTCGAGCTGAGCATCCCGCCCGAGCAGGGGCTCTGGTGCCCGGGGGAGCACCAGCCGCCGCTGCGGGTCTCCGGGCTGCAGACGGGCAACTTCTCGGGCCCGGTCGGCTCGACCGCCGGGCAGCAGCCGTTCCGCGAGGGATTGCGTGTGCGGGAGGCGCAGGAGGAATTCCGCGGCTGCCTCCTCGAGCACGGAACGGTGGGGATGCGCGCCTCGCTCTACCTGGGCACCCGGTCGATGGCGTCGCTCTGGCTGGTCGGCTTCGAGGACCAGCCGCAGCACAGCGGTGAGATCTGCGTGATGGAGGTGTTCGGGCGCGACGTCGGCGAAGAGGAAGCGCTCGTCGGGATGGGCTTCCACGCGTTCCGCGATCCGCGGCTGACGGAGGACTTCGAGAAGGTTCCGCTTCCCATCGACGTGACCGAACCGCACGCGTACGAGGTGAGCTGGGACGGCGCGGAGGCGACCTTCCGGGTGGATGGCCGGGTGGTGCGGATGCTCGACGACCCGCCGCAGTATCCCCTCCAGGTCATGCTGGCGGTGTTCGACTTCCCGGACGGGAGCGACCCGGCAGGCGGCGGATTCGTGCCGACGCTCTCTGTCGACCGGGTCTGGGCGCACTGACGAGGGACCCCGCCGATACACGAATGGATGCAGGCGGCGGCATATGCGCGGGGTAGTTATCCACAGTTCATTACACAGGTGGAAAATAGTGAGTCCGGCTCACAGCTGACCCGAAGCTTCGGCGCTCCGGTCGGCGTAGAGCGCGGGAAGCTGCAGTGTCAGCCAGGGGCTGAACGCCCAGGGCGTCGCCTCCACGGCGGCCAGCAGCGGGCGGGGGTCCACCCACGTCCACTCGGCGACCTCATCCGCCGACGGCGCCAGCTCGCCGACGATGGTCGCCGTGTAGACCGGGCAGAGCTCGTGCTCGACGATGCCCGCAGCATCCACCGCCCGGTAGCGGAAGTCGGGGAGCACCAGCGCGAGGTTGTCGATCTCGGCGCCGAGTTCGTCCGCCGCGCGGCGCCGTACGGCATCCTCGCTCCGCTCGCCGGGCGCCGGATGACCGCAGAACGAGTTCGTCCAGACGCCCGGCCAGGTGGCCTTGCCGAGCGCGCGACGTGTGACCAGGAGGCGCCCCTCCCCGTCGAAGAGGTGACAGGAGAAGGCGAGGTGCAACGGCGTGGACGCCGTGTGCACGCTCGCCTTGTCCGCCGTGCCGATGGGCGTGCCGTCCTCGGCGAGCAGCACGACCTCTTCGCGGGGTGGGGTCATGCCTCCATCTTAGGTTCGCCGTCCGCGGGGGAGTCCGGGGAGGCCGGGCCTGCGTCGGGGGTCGGGTCGGGGGTGGAGTCCTGGCCCGCGCCGGGCTCGTTCCCGTCCTCTTCCTCGGACTGTTCGTCGCTCTGCGCCGGCCGCCCGCCGAGGTTGCGGGCCATCGCCTCGAGGGTCGCCATCGTGGTGGCGTAGTCGTCTTCGGCGATGCCGTTCAGGAGCTCCGCCCGCACCGCGCTGACGCGCTCGACCGCGGCCTCGTGGGCGGCGCGTCCCTCGTCCGTCAGGGTCGCCCGGTCGCCGTCGAACCACACCCAGCCGCGCTCGACGAAGTCGGCGAGGATGCGCTCGATCCGGTGGATGCGGTGGATGCGGTGATCGCCGCGGTGGCGGCGGCCGTCCTGGTGGCCCTTGCCGAAGCGGCGGGGGTCGCCGTCGAACGGATGCCAGCCGCCGTGGCCTTGGCCGTGGCCATGACCGCCGAAGGGTGCTCCGCCCGGGAAGGGACCGCCGAATCCACCGGGGAAGTACCCGGGGAACGGGCTGTCGAATCCGCCAGGGACGTGGCCGGGGTAGGGGGCGCCGAATCCGCCGGGGAAGTGTCCGGGGAAGGGCGCGCCGCTGCCCGCGAAGGGTCCGGCGAACGGGTGGCCACCGTGGGAGGGACCGTACGGCGCCGGCGGGAACGGGCGGGGGAAGGCCTGGCCCGCCCGCGCCGCTCCGAAGGTGTAGCCGCGGTCGAAGCCGTGTTCGTAGCCGCGCTCGAACGCATGCTCGATGCCGAGGTGTGCGACGTGACCGTCGTGATGGTGCTCGTGGTCGTGGAGGTCGTGTTCATGGTGGTCGTGGTCGTGGAGCTCGTGGTTGTGGTGCGCGTGGTCAGGGTCCGGGCCGGGACGCTGACCGTCAGTCGGGTGATCCGCACCGGCTGGGCGCTCGTCCCGCGGCTCCTGGCCGCGCAATCCGGGGTGGCTGTGACCGCCGGGTGTGAACCCGGGCCGGGGGTCGCCGTAGCGGGCGTCGCCGAAGCGGGCATCGCCGTGGCGGGGGTCGCCGTA
>Ga0209677_100908_pt1 | contig 14482 bp, 13 predicted proteins | sample AraplaCvi_mCL_r2_2_FD_184285 | JGI IMG/M metagenome (GOLD analysis project Ga0209677, IMG submission 184285) | Arabidopsis root microbial communities from North Carolina, USA - plate scrape CL_Cvi_mCL_r2 (SPAdes) (version 2) | ecosystem: Host-associated > Plants > Roots > Endosphere | place: USA... | reverse complement strand
CAAGCTCGAAGGCGTGATCTCGCGCGGCTCGTTCTCGCTCGATCTCGCCCAGAAGCGGCCGATGGTCGAAAAGATCAATGCCATGTTCAAGGCGAAGTCGGGCAAGGACTTCAACGACTACTCGTCGCGCCAGTTCATGGGCCTGATCGTGATGGCGGATGCCATCAACCGCGCCAAGTCGACCGATGGCGAGAAGATCCGCGATGCGCTGGTCGCCACCGACATGCCGGGCGAGCAGACCATCATGCCCTGGAAGCGGGTGAAGTTCGACGAGACCGGGCAGAACAACGACGCCGACCCGGTGTTGCTGCAATATGTCGGCAAGAAGTTCGTCACGATCTTCCCGGAGCAAGCCGCGGTCGCCCAAGCCATCTGGCCGATGAAGTAAGACGTAAAGATCGGATGTTGGGTAGGGATTGACGTCATCCCGGCGAGCGCCGGGACCCATAACCCGAGATGGGTATGTTGTGATGATTGGCTGTCGTCCTGCCCAACCCCGACATTCGTGGATATGGGTCCTGGCGTTCGCCAGGACGACATCGAGAATGGAGCGCGAGTTGTGACAGCCGAGACCATCATCCAAAGTCTCGCCAGTGGCCTGTTGATGGGCCTGCTCTACGGCCTGATCGCTGTGGGGCTCGCGCTCATCTTCGGGCTGATGGACGTCGTGAATTTCGCCCATGGCGAATTCCTGATGATCGCGATGTACGCGACCTTCTTCCTGTTCGCCTATTTCGCGCTGGACCCGCTGCTCGCCGCTCCCATCGTGGCCGCCGCGTTGTTCATATTCGGCGCGGTGGTCTACTTGTTCATTGTGCGTTTCGCGGTGCGGGCCAAGGCCAACACCGGCATGGTGCAGATCTTCTCCACCTTCGGGCTTGCGGTGCTGATGCGCGGCCTCGCGCAATATTTCTTCACGCCCGACTATCGCAGCATCACCACCTCCTGGCTCGGCGGCAAGACCATCTCGATTGGCGGCATCTATCTGCCGGAGCCGCAGCTCGTCGGCGCGCTGATCGCGATCGCGGCCTTCGCCGGCCTCTATTTCTTCATCAATCGCACCGACTTCGGCCGGGCACTTGAGGCGACGCGTGAGGATGCGGGCGCGGTGGCGCTGGTCGGCATCGACAAGAACAGGGTGTTTGCGCTCGGCTGGGGTCTTGGCGCGGCGCTGGTCGGGCTCGCCGGCGCTGTCATGGCGATCTTCTTCTACGTCTTTCCTGACGTCGGCGCGTCATTTGCAACCATCGCCTATGTGACGGTGGCGCTGGGCGGCTTCGGCAGCGTGTTCGGCGCCTTTGCCGGCGGCATCATCGTCGGCCTCGTGGAAGCGGTCACCACACTGGTGCTGCCGGCCTCGTTGAAGACTGTCGGCATCTACGGGGTCTATCTGCTCATCGTCTTCATCCGGCCGCGCGGCCTGTTCGGGTCGATCTGATGGACAAGGCTTTCGCATCTCGTCGTCGCCGCGATCTCATCGTCGCCGCCTGCATCACGGCGGTCGCAGCGCTGGTGCCGTTGTTCGTGAAGGACGTCTACGTCCAGAACATCATGGTGCTGACCCTGATGTATGCGGCGCTGTCGCAGAGCTGGAACATCCTGTCCGGCTATTGCGGCCAGATCTCGCTCGGCCACGCGCTCTATTTCGGTCTCGGCGCCTACACCACCGCACTGCTGTACACCAAGTTCGGCGTGCTGCCCTGGTTCGGCATGCTCGCCGGCGGCCTGGTGTCGGCTGTCATCGCGATGGCGCTCGGCTATCCCTGCTTCCGGCTCGGCGGGCACTATTTCGTCATCGCCACCATCGTGATCGCCGAGATCGCGCTGGTGCTGTTCCAGAACTGGGACTGGGCGGGCGCCGCGCTCGGCATCGACATTCCGGTGCGCCACGACAGCTGGCTGACCTTCCAGTTCACGCGCTCCAAGCTGCCGTATTTCTATTTCGCGCTGGTGCTTGCCGGCATCGCCTGGTTCGTGACCTGGTGGCTCGAAGATTCGAAATGGGGCTATTGGTGGCGTGCGGTGAAGGACAATCCGGTCGCCGCCGAGAGCCTCGGCGTGGTCGTGTTCAATTCCAAGATGGGCGCGGCGGCGGTGTCGGCGTTCCTGGTCGCGATCGGCGGCGCCTTCTACGCCCAGTTCGTCTCCTACATCGACCCCGAGAGCGTGATGGGCTTCCAGTTCTCGCTGCTGATGGCACTGCCCGCGGTGCTCGGGGGCATCGGCACGCTCTGGGGGCCGATGCTCGGCGCCGTGATCCTGATCCCGCTGACCGAGCTGACGCGCTCCTATATCGGCGGCTCGGGCCGGGGTGTCGACCTGATCGTCTATGGCGGCCTGATCATCGCGATCTCGCTGGCGCGGCCGCAAGGGCTGGTCAGCCTGTTTGCGCGCAAGCCGAAGCCGGTCGCCGCTGTGGTCAAGGAGGCGGTGGCGTCATGACAAGCCTGCTCGAGACCCGCAACATCACCCAGCGCTTTTCGGGGCTCACTGCCAATTCGAACGTCTCGATCTCGGTCGGTCGCGGCGAGATCGTCGGCCTGATTGGCCCGAACGGCGCCGGCAAGTCGACGCTGTTCAACCTGATCGCCGGCGCGTTCCGGCCGACCGAAGGCACGATCATCTTCGACGGCGAGGACGTCACGGATCTGCCGGCCGCCGAGCGCTGCCAGCGCGGCATCGGCCGCACCTTTCAGGTCGTCAAGAGCTTCGAGAGCATGACGGTGATCGAGAACGTCATCGTCGGCGCTCTGGTACGCAACACCGTGATGCGCGAGGCCCGCCGCAAGGCGCATGAGGTGCTGCAGTTCTGCGGCCTGGACGCACGCGCCGATGTCCGGGCGAGCGATCTCGTGCCGTCGGAGAAGCGCCGTCTCGAAGTCGCCCGCGCGCTCGCGACCGAGCCGAAGCTGCTGCTGCTCGACGAGGTGCTGACGGGCCTCACGCCGGTCGAATCGCAGAAGGGCGTCGAGCTGGTGCGGCGCGTGCGCGACACCGGCATCACGGTGCTGATGGTCGAGCACGTCATGGAGATCGTGATGCCGCTGGTCGATCGCGCCGTCGTGCTCGATCTCGGCAAGGTGCTGCTCGAAGGCAAGCCCACCGAGGTCGTGCGCGATCCGAAAGTCATCACTGCCTATCTTGGGGATCGCCATGCTGTCGGTGCGTGACGTCACCACCGCCTATCAGGGGCTGGTCGCGATCTCGAACGTCTCGATCGAGGTCGAGAAGGGCGAGATCGTCTGCGTCGCCGGTGCCAATGGCGCGGGCAAGTCGACATTGTTGAAATCGATCGCGGGCGCCGAGCGGCCGCGGGCCGGCAGCGTCTCGTTCGACGGCAGCCGCATCGATGGGCTCGCGCAGCATCTGATCACCGCGCGCGGCATCGCCTATGTGCCGGAGAACCGGCGGCTGTTTCCGCGGCTCTCGGTGCGCGATAATTTGCGGCTTGGCAGCTATCTATATCGCAGCGATGCCAACCGCGAGGGGCCGATGGATTTCGTGTTCGGTCTGTTCCCGCGGCTCTCCGAGCGGCTGGAGCAGCGCGCCGAGACGCTGTCCGGCGGCGAGCAGCAGATGCTGGCGATCGGGCGCGCGCTGATGACGCGGCCGCGGCTTCTGATGCTGGACGAGCCGTCGCAGGGCATCATGCCCAAGCTGGTCGACGAGATCTTCCAGGCGGTGAAGCGCATCCGCGATGCCGGCATGACGGTGCTGATCGTCGAGCAGCGCATGGCCGAGTGCCTGGAGATCGCCGACCGCGCCTACATCCTGCAGACCGGGCGCGTGCTGATGAACGGCAAAGCCAGCGAGATCGCGGTCAATCAGGACGTGCGCAAGGCCTATCTGGGGCTGTAACGGTCGGCGCTCTCGTAGGATGGGTTGAGCGCAGCGATACCCATCATTACTCGTCGTGTCAGTAAGGCGATGGGTTTCGCTGCGCTCAACCCATCCTACGAATTCGTCAGCTACACCGTGCCCTTGCCGGCGTCGGAGCCATGGCGGCGCTGGCGCGCCTGCAGCACCAGGATGACGGCGAGCGCGGCGAAGATCACGACAAACGACACCGCCGACGTCAGCGTGCCCAGCGCATAGATGTCGGGCTTCGTGACGGTCGTGGTGAGGCCCTGCAGCTCCAGAGGCAGGGTGTTGACCGAGCCGATCGCCTGGCTGGAGCGGGCGAGCTCATCCCATGACAGCGTGAAGCCGAACAGGCCGATGCCGACCACCGACGGCGCGATGATCGGCAGCACGACGTGGCGGAAGGTCTGCCATGGCGTCGCGCCGAGATCGCGCGCGGCTTCCTCCAGGCGACCGTCGAAGCGGTTGAAGATCGCAAACATGATCAGGAGCCCGAACGGCAACGTCCATGTCAGATGAGCGCCGAGGCCTGAGGTGAACAGGCCCATGCCGGTGGTCCAGCCGTCGGCGAGGAAGCCGAGCCCAAAATCGGCGGCATGCTTGTTCATGAAATCGTCGAGCAGGCGGAATTCCAGCGCAATCCCGAGCGAGGTGATGATCGATGGCATGATCAGGCTGGCGATCGCCGTGTAGAACAGGAACGAGGCGCCGCGGAACGGCTTGCGGAACGCCATGCCGGCCGCAACCGAGAGCAAGACGGTGATCACCATGACGACGAGGCCAAGCATCAGCGAGCGCTTGAACGCGGCGCCGATGTCGACAATCCCGGCGCCGGAGAACACCTTGCCGAACCAGGTCAGCGACACGCCGTTCATCGGGAAGGTCAATCCGCCATCCGGTCCCTGGAACGACAGGATGTAGATCGCGAACATCGGCCCGTACAGGAACAGCACATAGGCGGTGAAGAACGCCGCCAGGATGTAGAACGAGCGAGGCCGCTTGTCGCCCATCGTTCACAGCTCCTTGCGCACGTCGACGATCCGCGTCAGTGCGGAGATGATCAGGATGGTGACGCCGAGCAGGATCACCGCGTTCGCTGCGGCGGCGGGGAATTGCAGCGCCGAGAGACGCGATTCGATGATCTTGCCGGCGGAGGCGATCTGCTGGCCGCCCATCACGCCGATGGTGACGAAATCGCCCATCACGATGGTGATGACGAAGATCGAGCCGATCACGATGCCGGGCTTGGACAGGGGGATGACGACATTGGTCAGCGTCTGCCAGCCGCTGGCGCCGGCGTCATAGGCGGCCTCGATCAGCCGCTTGTCGATACGGATCATCGAGTTGAAGATCGGCACCACCATGAAGAAGGTGAAGAGGTGCACCAGCGCGAGCACCACGGAGAATTCGGAGAACAGCAGCCACTCGACCGGCTGGTCGATGAAGCCCGCGCCGATCAAGCCCTGGTTGACGAGGCCGTTGCGGCCGAGCAGCGGAATCCAGGCGATCATGCGGATCACGTTCGAGGTCCAGAACGGGATCGTGCAGAGCAGGGAAAGCACGATCTGCCAGGTCTTGGAGCGGACGTGGAAGGCGAGGAAATAGGCGACCCAGAAGCCGATCAGGAGCGTGAGGCTCCAGGTCAGCAGGCATAGCTTGAGCGTTTTGAGATAGGTCTTCAGGATGGTGCAGAGATCCGGCAGCGCTGCGATGCAGCCCTCGAACGTGTCGGTGTAGCCGCGCCAGCTGAACGCCGGGATCATCTCATATTCATTGTAGTCCCAGGCGCTGACGACGATCACGAGCACTAGCGGAGCCAAGAAGAACAGCGCGAATACGAGCATCATCGGCCCGGCCTGCAGCCAGGCGATAGAGCGCGCGGCCGTCTTACGCAGCTTGCGTTCCGTCGGTGCCACACCGTCCTGCGGACTGTCGATCGTCACGGCCACGGAGAAACCTGTCGTCTTTGGGGGGAGAAACCCTGCCGCGCGGGCCTTGGCCGAACGCGGCAGGGATAGAATCTCAAATCAGGCCGCGATGAACTCGTTCCACTTGCGGACCATGTAGTCGTTCTCGTCCATCACAGCGTTCCAGCATGCGACCGCGCCCATGCGGTCGTCATAGGAGCCGCCGTCGCGCACAGCGCCGGCTTTTTCCAACAGCGTGCCGTCCGGCGCCTTGATGTCGCTTGCGGCCGGCTTGCCTTCCATCCAGTAGCCCCACTCGTCGGCGGTCATGTTGGCCTTGGCGGTGGAGAGCACAGCCGAGTAGTAGCCCTGGCGGTTGAGATAGGCGCCGGCCCAGCCGGAGAGATACCAGTTGACGAACTCATAGGCCCAATCGAGCTTCGGCCCGCCGGCGACCGCCTTCGAGACGCAGAAGCCCGAGGCCCAGGAGCGATAGCCTTCCTTGAGCGGCTGGAAGGTGCAGGCGATGCCCATCGAGCGCACCTTGGTCACCGCCGGCGACCACATCGACTGGATCACGGTCTCGCCCGAGGCCATCAGGTTGACCGACTCGTTGAAGTCCTTCCAGAACGCGCGGAACTGGCCGGCCTTCTTGGCCTCGGTCAGGGTCTTCATGGTCAGGTCGATCTCGGCCTTGGTCATGTTGCCCTTGTCGGCATATTTGTACTGGCCGGTGGCTTCGACCACCATCGCGGCATCCATGATGCCGATCGAGGGGATGTTGAGGATCGAGGCCTTGCCCTTGAATTCGGGATTGAGCAGCTCGGCCCACGAACTGATCGGGCGCTTGATCAGGTCGGGACGGATGCCGAGCGTATCCGCGTTGTACACGGTCGGGATCAGCGTGATGTATTCGGTCGGCGTCGCCGAGAAGGTCTTGGAATTCGCGCCGTCGAGATAGAGCACCTTCCAGGGCGCGGTGCCCTGGCCGCCGATCTTCTTGCCGTTCGGCAACTCACCTTTGGTGAACACGGGCGTGATGTTGTCGAATTCCTTGATCTTCTTGGCGTCGAGCGGAAAGATGTTGCCCGACGGCACCAGCTTCTTCAGCGAGAAATATTCGGTGTCGAGCACGTCGAAGGAGTTCGGCTGGGTGATGACGCGCTTCGTGACGTCGTCGGTGGTCGCCGTGATGTATTCGATCTTGATGCCGGTGTCGGCAAGGCACTTCTTGGAGATCTCGTCGCCCTCGTTCACCGCGGTGCCGAGATAGCGCAGCACTTTCGCGTCGGCCGCGTGAACGTAGGGCGCACTGAGCAGCGTACCGGATCCGGCGGCAAGGCTGGCAGCACCCGCCGCGCCCTTCAGCAGGCTGCGGCGGCTGATGGTCGTTGTCTTCGATCGATCGGTCATCGTCATCTCCATGGAGTTCACGCCACCAGTTCTGGCGACGCGACGGTTGCAGCAGTTCGGGGCGATAGGGGGCTTGCGAACGCGGGATTCCAGGTCACGAGGACGCGCTCGCCGATCTCGTAGTTCGCGCTGTCCAGATCGGCCTCACCGATCTGCACCGAGATCTCGCCGCCGCCGTCCGGGGTGACGGCGATCAGCACATAGGTGCCCTGATATTCGATCTTGCTGACCTGGCCTGCGACCGACGGGCCATCGACCGCGTTAGTCGGCTTCTTCACGGCCATGCGGTCGATGCGCACCGCGACGCTCTCGCCACCGACGTTGATCACGTTATGACCGCCGATGAACTTGGCCGCGAACTCGGTGCGCGGATGGTTGAAGATCTCGCGTGGCGTTCCCTGCTGCTCGATGCGGCCGCCATTCATCAGCACCACGAGATCGGACAGCGCCATCGCCTCGTCCTGGCCGTGGGTGACGTGGATGAAGGTCAGCCCGAGCTCGCGCTGCAGGCGCTTGAGCTCGGCGCGCATGCGCAGGCGCAGGAACGGGTCGAGCGCCGACAGCGGCTCGTCGAGCAGCAGGATCTGCGGCGAGGTGATCAGCGCGCGCGCCAGTGCCACGCGCTGCTGCTGGCCGCCGGAGAGCTGCGCGGGAAGGCGCGCCTCATAGGCCTGCATGTCCACCAGTTCCAGCAGCTTGCGCGCCTCGGCGTGGCGCGTCGCCTTGGGCGTGCCCTTCATCTTCAGCGCGAAGGCAACGTTGTCGATGACTGAGAGATGCGGAAACAGCGCGTAGGACTGAAACATCATAGCCGTGCCGCGCTGCGCCGGCGCGAGATCGGTGACGTTCCTGGCGCCGACGATGATGTCGCCCGAGGTCACCGATTCATGGCCGGCGATCATGCGCAAGGTCGAGGTCTTGCCGCAGCCGGAGGGGCCGAGCAGGCAGCAATAGGAGCCGGCGGGAATCCGCAAGTTGATCGCATCGACCGCAGTGACGTGGCCGTATTGCTTGGTCACCTGGACCAGTTCCAACCCTGCGCCTGCCGCCATCCGCCGTCCCGCCCCACTGCATTGCCCGGATCGCAACAGCTTAGCGCGACATTTGGCCCGGCGCTAAGATGGTCCGCGCCCGGCACGACTCATCCGGCGGAACATCTGCAACGGATATGCCAAGGTCCGGCATTGGCCAGCGGCCTGCCGCGTGGTCGCGTGCATCCAGCTCGTTTCGCTTGGACTCGGCAATCTCTGCTGCACCGCAAGCGCCTTGGCGCGGTCAATTGACGCGAAGATCAGCTCGGAATGGATGTGGATTGCCCTGATTTTGTGCATCTTGCCAAAGCTGAGGCAACGAGCGGCTAGGGATGATCATGCGGATCGGGAAAGGTGAGCCCAAACGTCTTCGCGAGATCGGTGACCTGTTGCGGTGAGAGATAGCGCGGGTTCATGCCGCGCAGCAGCAGATAGAGCTTCGCGGTCTCCTCCAGCTCCTCCATCGCGAATACTGCGGCTTCCAGCGTGTCGCCGGCGACGACCGGGCCATGATTGGCGAGCAGGACGGAGGCATATTTGCCGGCGAGCCCCTTGATCGCGTCCGCGACATCAGGATCGCCCGGGCGATAATAGGGCAGCAGCGCGGTCTGGCCGCAGCGCATCAGATAATAGGGCGTCATCGGCGGCAGCGCCGCGCGAGGGTCGATCTCCGGCAGCATCGACAGCGCGACCGAATGCGTGGAGTGCAGATGCACCACCGCGCGCGCCTGACCGCGGGTCTGGTACAGCGCGCTATGCAGCGGCACCTCCTTGGTTGGCGCATCGCCCGAGACCAGCTTAACGTCGACGTCGAGGCGCGAGAGCTTGTCCGGATCGAGGAAGCCGAGCGAGGCGTTGGTCGGCGTCACCAGCCAGCCGCCATCATCGAGCCGCACGCTGATATTGCCGGAGGAACCCGGCGTCAGCCCGCGCTCGAACAGTGAGCGGCCGAACCGGCAGATCGCCTCGCGTATCCTTGTTTCCGCCATGTTATCAGTTCCTTGGCATCAATCCTTTTCGCCTTGTCTCATGCTTTGGCAGTCGGGCCAAGCCGTGATACCGAGGGGGCGAGCCGGGGCAACCGGCAGCCATGAAGAAATGCGCCGAGGGATCGCCTGATGTCGTCATCCGCACCGTTGAAAGTCGCTGTCATCGGGCTGGGCTCGATGGGTTTCGGCATGGCCACGTCGTTGCGGCGCGCCGGCTTCGAGGTCACCGGCTGCGACGTCGCGGAGGAGTCGGTCGCGCGGTTCGTCAAGGACGGCGGCCAGGGCGCAAATACGCCGGCCGAGGCCGCCAAGGGAGCTGACATCGTGGTCAGCGTGGTCGTGAACGGCGCGCAGACCGAAGCGATTCTTTTCGGCTCAGGCGGCGTCGCGGAGATGATGCCCAGGGATGCCGTGTTCATCTCGTCCGCCACCATGGATCCGGATGTTGCCCGAAAGCTGGCGAAGCAACTCGAGGCCACAGGGCGGCATTATCTCGATGCGCCGATCTCGGGCGGTGCGCAGCGCGCCGCGCAAGGCGAATTGACCATTCTCGCCTCCGGCAGCGCGGCGGCATTTGCGAAGGCGCGGCCGGCGCTGGATGCGATGGCGGCCAAGCTCTACGAGCTCGGCGATGCTGCAGGCCAGGGCGCCGCGTTCAAGATGATCAACCAGCTCCTGGCTGGTGTGCATATTGCGGCTGCCTGCGAGGCCATCGCCTTCGCCGCCAAACAAGGGCTCGACATCAGGAAGGTCTACGAGGTGATCACGGCCTCGGCCGGCAATTCCTGGATGTTCGAAAACCGCATGCCGCATGTGCTGGACGGCGACTACGCGCCGCGCAGCGCGGTCGAGATCTTTGTGAAGGACCTCGGCATCATCCAGGACATGGCGCGCACTGCGCGCTTCCCGGTGCCGGTATCGGCCGCCGCCCTGCAGATGTTCCTGATGACGGCGGCCGCCGGCATGGGCCGCGACGACGATGCCTCGGTGGCGCGGATGTACGCACAGGTGACCGGCACCAAGCTGCCGGGCGAGACCAAGTAACAGGATCACGCAAGAGTTCACGCCATGCCCCGCTTCGCCGCCAATCTCACCATGATGTTCACCGAGGTGCCGTTCCTCGACCGCTTCGCGGCCGCTGCCAAGGCCGGCTTCACCGCGGTGGAATTCCTGTTTCCTTACGACCATCCGGCCGAGGAGGTCGGCAAGCGCCTGCGCGAGGCCGGCCTGACGCAGGCGCTGTTCAACCTGCCGCCGGGCGATTGGAATGCTGGCGAGAAGGGCTTTGCCGCGCTGCCTGCGCGCTTCGATGACCTCAAGAGGAGCTTTGACACCGCGCTGCCCTACGCACAGGCGACCGGCGTCAAGCGCGTGCACCTGATGGCGGGGATCGCCGAGCGCAGTGATGCGAAGGCCGTCGAGGCGTTTTATAAATCAGTCGCCTGCGCAACGGAGTTCTTCAGCCCCCACGGACTCGACGTCGTGATCGAGCCGATCAATCCACGCAACGTGCCCGGCTATTTCCTCAACGATTTCGGTTTCGCCCGCGACCTGATCCGCGAGCTTAGGATCCCGAATTTGAAGCTGCAGTTCGACATCTATCACTGCCAGATCATCCATGGTGACATTACCATGCACTTGCGCGAGATGATCGACATCACAGGCCATATCCAGATCGCCAGCATCCCGTCGCGCAACGAGCCCGACGGCGAGGAGCTGAACTATCCGTTCCTGTTCGCCGAGCTCGATCGGCTCGGCTATGCGGGCTTCGTCGGCTGCGAGTACAATCCGCGCGGCCGCACCGAGGACGGCCTCGGCTGGTTTGATCAGTACAAAGGAATGAAGCCGTGACCCTCAAGCTCGGCTGCATCGCCGACGACTATACCGGCGCCTCTGACCTCGCCAATACGCTGACACGCGCGGGGCTGCGCACCGTGCAGACCATCGGCGTGCCCTCGGATGATTTGAAGTTGCCCGAGGTCGATGCCGTGGTGGTCTCCCTCAAGAGCCGCTCGATCGAAGCTGCGGTTGCGGTCGCGCGCTCGCGCGAGGCGGACACATGGCTGCGCGGCCGTGGCGCAAAACATGTGCTGTTCAAGATCTGCTCGACCTTCGACTCCACCGATGCCGGCAATATCGGTCCCGTGATGGACGCGCTGCGCGCCGTTTCCGGCGATGCGATCGTGCTGGTGACGCCGGCCTTTCCGGAGACCGGCCGCACCGTCTATCAGGGCAACCTGTTTGTCGGCGCCGTGCCGCTCAACGAAAGCCCGTTGAAGGACCATCCGCTCAATCCGATGCTTGATGCCAATCTGGTGCGGGTGCTGACGCGCCAGAGCAAGACGAAGATCGGCCTCGTCGACCTCGCGACCGTCACGCAGGGGGCGGACGCGGTGCGGGCGCGGCTGGCGCAGCTGGTCTCGCAAGACGTCGGTGCGGCCGTCATCGATGCGGTGTTTGATGCCGATCTCACCACCATCGGCGCTGTGGCGCTTGATCATCGCGTCTCGGTCGGTGCCTCCGGCATCGGGCTTGGGCTGGCGCGCGCGCTGGTCGCCTCCGGGCGGGTGACGTCGGAAGCCGCGGACGCCGCCGCGATGGCGCGGGTCGGCGGGCCTGCGGCCTGCCTTGCGGGAAGCTGCTCGCAGGCCACGCTTGGCCAGATCGCCAATGCCGAGAAGATCATGCCGGTGCTGCATCTCGATCCCGAGCGCGTGGTGCAGGGACCGGACGAGGCGCGCCGCGCGCTCGGCTGGGCGACCGATCGCCTGGCCGATGGCCCGGTGTTGATCGCCTCCAGCGCCACGCCGGACGAGGTGCAAGCGCTGCAGGCCCGTCACGGCCGCGACGTCGTCGGTCACGCCATCGAGCAGGCGATGGCCGACATTGCCGAAGGGCTGGTGCAGGGCGGCGTCAAGCGCTTGGTGGTCGCCGGCGGCGAGACCTCCGGCGCTGTGGTCGACCGCCTGAAGATTCCCGGCTTCCTGGTCGGCGCCGAGATCGCGGCCGGCGTGCCGGTGTTGCGCACGGTCGGCACGCAGGCCGGCGACATGCTGCTTGCCCTGAAATCAGGCAATTTCGGCGGCCCGCAGTTCTTTGCGGACGCGCTTCGGCTGATGCGCTGAACGTTGTCGGAAAAGCGAAGTCTGGTTAATTCGATTTAAATTGTTTTGGCCTTCCGTAGTCCTACGGAGCGCTTCTTGATTCAGCCTTCAATTCTTGGGCTCTGGCGGCGTCTCGGTTTGCTAGCCGGCGAGCGGGGGCATCCGCTTGCCGGCATCAAATGACGTTGCCGCGCGCCTCGCGCCCAGAATGGAAGAGATCAAGTCCATGCTCGCCAAATATTCGATCCGCGCCAAGATCGTGACGGTCGCCGCGTTCCTGCTCGTCGCCATGACCGGCCTCGGATTGCTCGCGCTGAACAACATGCGCGCGATCCACGCCAACACGGTCGATATCGCGACCAGCTGGTTGCCGAGCGTTCGCGTGCTCGGCGAGCTGCAGCGGAACGTGGTTATGAACCGGAACATTCTCCGCGCGCATCTGCTGGCAGAACAGCTGGAGGACAAGCAGAAGGTCGAGAAGGCGCTCAATGGCAGCTTCGACGAGGTCGCCCGCGTGATCCAGGCCTATCAGCCGCTGATCACCTCTCCGGAGGAACGCGCGCTTTATAACGAGTGGAGCGGGATCTGGGACCAGTACAAGACCGGTGTCGACGAGGTGCTGGCGTTGTCGCGCAAGGAGGCCGGCCACCTGCCGCGTGAAGCGAACGAGCTCAACAGCAAGAAGGTCAACCGGTTGTTGACCGACGCTGATGCGATCCTGAAGAAGGACATCGAGCTGAACAACAGGGGCGCCGACAAGGCTTCTGAGGATGCTGCGGCGAGCTATTCATCCGCGCTTTGGCTGGTGATTGCGATCCTTGCCGTGACCGTGGTCGCCGGCGTTGCGCTCAGTGCCGCGATGGTCCGCGACGTCACTGCCGGCATCGCCTCGATCGTCCAGCCGATGCAAGCGCTCGGCGAAGGTGATCTCTCCGCCGGGGTGCCGCACCGGGGTGAGAAAACCGAGATCGGCGCGATGGCCGATGTGCTGCAGGTCTTCAAGCAGGCGCTGATCGCCAAGAAAGCCGCCGATGTCGCGGCCGCAGCGGACGCCGAAGCCAAGATCGAGCGCGGCCGTCGCGTCGACAGCATCACCCGGGAGTTCGAGGCCGTGATCGGCGAGATCGTCAACACCGTCTCCTCAGCCTCGAGCCAGCTCGAAAGCTCGGCGGGATCGCTGACCTCGACCGCAGACCGTTCCAAGCAGCTCGCGACCGCAGTCGCTTCCGCCTCGGAGGAGGCCACCACCAATGTGCGGTCGGTCGCGTCCTCGACCGAGGAGATGGCCTCCTCGATCACCGAGATCAGCCGGCAGGTGCAGGAATCCGCGCGCATGGCGGGCGATGCGGTCGGCCAGGCACGCACCACGACCGAGCGCGTCAGCGAGCTGTCGAAGGCCGCCACACGGATCGGCGACGTCGTCGAGCTGATCAACACCATCGCCGGCCAGACCAACCTCTTGGCGCTCAATGCCACCATCGAGGCGGCGCGCGCGGGCGACGCCGGCCGCGGCTTCGCGGTTGTGGCCTCCGAGGTGAAGGCCTTGGCAGAGCAGACCGCAAAGGCGACCGGCGAGATCGGCCAGCAGATTTCCGGCATCCAGGCCGCGACCCAGGAGTCGGTGAACGCGATCAAGGAAATCTCCTCCACCATCGAGCGGCTGTCGGAGATTTCCTCGACGATTGCAGCGGCGGTGGAGGAGCAGGGCGCCGCGACCCAGGAAATCTCCCGCAACGTGCAGCAGGCCGCGCACGGCACCCAGCAGGTCTCCTCCAATATCGCCGATGTCGAGCGCGGTTCGGCCGAGACCGGCTCGGCGTCGTCGCAGGTGCTGGCGGCGGCGCAGGCGCTGTCCGGCGACTCCGGCCGCCTGAAGCAGGAGGTCAGCCGCTTCCTGACCTCGGTTCGGGCTGCCTGATAAAACGGCACGTTAGTGCGTTTTCAAGCGAAGTGGACATCGGTTCGCGTTAAGAAAACGCGTCAAAACAAAAAAGCTAGAGCCTCCGTTCTGATTCAATCGGAACGGACAAAGGCTCTAGGACATCCAGGCCGCGCATAGGCCGGATGTTCGCGCAATCGGATCGTAGCTCAACTACGCGCGGCAAAAGAGCGCGCCGCGCGTAGGACAAACTAACAACCCGGCTGCACGGTATTAACGAGATTTAGGGAACCTCGCC
>Ga0209677_100906_pt1 | contig 14495 bp, 15 predicted proteins | sample AraplaCvi_mCL_r2_2_FD_184285 | JGI IMG/M metagenome (GOLD analysis project Ga0209677, IMG submission 184285) | Arabidopsis root microbial communities from North Carolina, USA - plate scrape CL_Cvi_mCL_r2 (SPAdes) (version 2) | ecosystem: Host-associated > Plants > Roots > Endosphere | place: USA... | reverse complement strand
CCGCCTCCACGGGCACGTCGACCTTGCGGTCCAGGCGTTCCTGCCGCCGGCCTGAATCCTCGCGGCCGCGTCCGGCGAGACGCTTCATCAGCACCTCACGCGATGCGGTGACCTCGGCGACACGAAGCCCCGGCGCCTGCCTCCGTAGCGCAGGCAGATGCGCGCGCGAGCCGTTCATCACCACCCACCGACCCTGGCTCAAGGATGCGAGCTCGCTCCAGCGCACTCCATAGTCGAGGCCGTGCGCCTGCCATTCTGTCGCGAGAAGCCCGCGCTCGCGCAGCCCACGGAAATCGTCCCGGGTGACGGCCTCGTGGGCCTCGTTCGGGTCCGGGGCGCGCGTGATCACGCGTTGCGCGAAATGCGGCGGCGAAGGCTCCTGTCGCCACGCGCGCAGGAGGCTGTCCTTGCCGGCTCCGGAAGGCCCCACCACGACGATGAGCCGGACAGCACCCGGGATGGCGGGCAGTACGTCGGGGCTCATGCCGAGAAGGAAAAACGTCGGGCCAGACGGAAGTCGGCGCCGGGGGCGGACTCGACGAACAGCGACAGCCCTTCGCAGGCAAGCGGGCCGTGGAGCGCCTCCTCGAAATGCCGCGTCGCGTCCGTCGACAGACGCGCTCGCAGCTCGGCACCCTTCTCCGACCGAGGCAAAGCGTCGGTGAGCGTCATGTGGAACCGCCAGTGTTCGAAGACATGGGGATAGCCCCAGGCCTCCAGGTAAGCCACCTCCGTGGCGTCGAGATGCGCCGTCGCGCGGCGTGCGCGCGCTTGCGCGGACAGCGGGGCCCGGAAACGGTCGAACTGTCGGACGCAGTCGTCGGCCAGATGCTGCAGTCTCTGTGCAGATTCCTCGCCGCTGGTACCGGGTGCGGGTCGTAGCGCCAGGAAGTCGCCCAATGCGGCCACGCCCAAGGCGGGCATGACGAACGCATCGCGCTCAAGGCAGAAGGCTTCGAGCGCCGTCTCGAGGTCGGCCGCCGTGGAGTCCGCCGCCAACGAGAACGGCGGCTTCAACGTCGCGTGGAAGCCATAGCGACGGGGGTCGATGCGATGCTCCCCGCCCGGGCCCGTAACGCCCGTCTCCGGGTCGCGCCCCAGCCAGTCGCAACCCGCCGCCCACAGCGGGTGGTGCGACGGGGGCGTGAAATAAAGTGCGTAACGCATCATGCGAGCGTGTCCGGCTCGACCACCAGCTGCACCGCATCGGCGGCGAACAAGGTCGTGCCCGCCTCGACCGGCCGGGCCTCGCCGTCGACGTTGACGTATTGCACGACCAGCACCGGCTGGGACAGGGGACGCGCGAGGGCATCCGCTTCGTTCTGCGTGGGCATTCGCGAGGAGACGACGCTGCGCGATCGCGTGTAGTCCGCCACGCCCAGATCGGCCAGCGCCTGGGTGATGCTGCCGTGGCGCGCCACGAGGGCGGCGACCCCGGCGAATCGGGGGATCGGGAAGGCGGCGCGGGACAGGCTGACCGGGCGGCCACGGACGACGGCCCGGGTCTCCATCACCAGGACCTGGCCACTCGCCGGCAGGTGCAATGGCGAGCCCCACTCGCCGGCCGGCGCGATTGCGTGGGACAGCAGTTCCCGGTCCGCGGACTCGCCCATGCGCGCGAGGTTTTCGGTCAGGCGTGTCCGGCGCTGCAGGGCGTAGTCGAGCACCAGCGCGCGTACGAACGTGCCACAGCCCTGGCGCACGGTCAGGTGGCCCTCGCGGACGAGGGACTGCACGGCCTGGCGCAGCGTGTGTCGATTGACATCGAAGCGTCTGGCGAGCGTCTTTTCGTTGGGCAGTCGCTCGCCGGGTGCGACGCGTCCGGCCAGCACGTCATCGCGCAGCATGGCCGCGATCAGCTGCCAGCGGGGAAGAAATGCATCCGGCGACTCCGGGCCCGATACGGCCTGAGGTATGTCATCTTCTTTGAACATGGATCGTCACGCGAAGGTCAAGAAACTGTCATGGGGCCTGTCCATACTGAGCCACATCTTCAGTGATCTAGATGACGTGTCCATGACCGATCCCTTGCAAGACGCCAGCCCGTCGGGCGCCCGCCAGCGCTGGCTCGCCGTGCTCGCCCACGCGCCACGTGAGCTGCTGCAGCGGCATGCCGCGGCCCTGGAGGACGGTGAGTTCTCCTTCCTGCGCGCGCCGGAAGTCGGCCTCACCATGGTGCGTGCCCGGATCGCCAATACGGGCGACCGCTTCAATGTCGGGGATGCCACCGTCACGCGCTGCGTGGTGCGCCATCGTTCGGCCAACGGGTGCCTCGCCGCCGGCGTCGGCTATCTGCTGGGCCGGGACCCGGAACGCGCGGAGTGGGTCGCTCGCCTCGACGCCTTGCTGCAGCAGCCGGAGCACCACGCCCAGGTCATGCTGGACGTGATCGGGCCGATCGCGACCGAGACCGCGCGGCGCCGTGCGGCCGTCGCGGCCTTGACGGCGAGCTCGCGCGTCTCGTTCGACACGCTGGCCACGGAGACCTCCCCATGAGTGCCACGCTTGCCTCCATGGAATCGGGGTTCGCGGATCCGGTCCACGACGCCCAGCAGACCTTTCGCGTGCTGCTCGGCGCGATGGCGGAGCCCGGCCGCCTGTTCACCCTGGGTCCCGCCGCCACCAACGGCCTGCAACCCTCCGATCCGGCGCTGCGTCCGCCGCTGAGCCCGGCACTCGCCGCGGCGCTGCTGACGCTGGCGGATGCGGACACGCCCGTGCACCTGTCGGGCAGCCTCGCGACGGACGAGGCGCGTGCGTGGTTGCGCTTCCACATCGGCGCGCGCGATCCCGGCAAGGCCGCCGGCCTGACCGCGACGCGGGCGCGGGACCTGGACAGGGCACTGTGCCGTCAGCTGGATCTGGGCACCGACGATGCGCCGCAGTCCAGCGCGACCCTGCTCCTGGAGGTGGACGCCTTGTCGGACGCCCCGTTGCCCGGGGCGGTTGCACTGAATCTTCGCGGGCCGGGCATCGCCAGCGCGCGCAACGTGGCCGTCGCAGGCCTGACCGCCGAGTTCTGGCGCTGGCGCACCACGCTCCAGGCCCACCTGCCGCGCGGCATCGACCTGGTGCTCGTGTGCGACACGCAGGTCGTCGCCATCCCGCGCAGCACGCGCATCGAAAGCGAGTCCTGACATGTACATCGCAGTCAAAGGCGGCGAACGCGCCATCGACGCGTCGCGCCGCCTGCTCGCCGCGGCGCGCCGGGGCGACCCGGAGGTGCCGGAGCTCGAAGTCGCGCAGATCGAGCAGCAGTTGGGATTGCTGGTCGGCCGCGTGATGGCCGAAGCCTCGCTGTACGACCCGGGGCTCGCGGCGCTCGCGATCCGCCAGGCCTGCGGCGATCCCATCGAGGCCGCCTTCCTGCTGCGGGCCTACCGAACGACGCTGCCGCGCTTCGCGTACAGCGAGCCGGTCGACACGAACCGCATGAGGGTGGGACGCCGCGTCTCGGCCATCTTCAAAGAACTGCCCGGCGGACAGCTGCTGGGCCCCACGTTCGACTACACCCAGCGGCTGCTCGAGTTCGGAACGCGCACGGACATCCTGCCGAAGGACTCGCCGATGTCGGCCCCGACGTTGGACGAGGCGGTCCCGATCGCCCTGGACAAGCTCGCCCGCGAAGGCCTCGTGGAGCCCTGCCTGCCGTCGATCGGCGACCCCGAACCGCCCGACATCACCCGCGATCCGCCCGCCTACCCGCTGCCGCGCAGCGGCTGGCTGCAGATGATGGCCCGCGCCGACGAAGGCTGGGTGCTGGGCATGGGCTATTCCACCCAACGGGGCTACGCCCACACCCACCCGTTCGCAGGCGACCTGCGCACCGGCAAGGTCTCCGTCGAGCTGGTTCCGGACGAGCTCGACTTCCCCATCGAGATCGGCGAGATCGAGCTGACCGAGTGCCAGATGATCAACCAGTTCGTCGGCAGCGCGGACGTGGCGCCGGTCTTCACGCGAGGCCAGGGCCTGGTGTTCGGGCGCGGCGAGCGCAAGGCGATCGCGATGTCCCTGGTCGACCGCGCGCTGCGAGCCGGCGAGTTCGGGGAGGACGCCTCCAGCCCCGCCCAGCAACAGGAATTCGCGCTGCCGCAAGGCGACAGCGTCGAAGCGTCGGGGTTCGTGCAGCATCTGAAGCTGCCGCACTACGTCACCTTCGAGTCCGAATTGCAACTGATCCGCAAGTTGCGCGAGGACGTGCATGCGCGCGCCGCCCGTGCCTTCGAGGGAGATCCGGCATGACCGCCATCGCCGAAGGCTACAACTTCGCCTATCTGGACGAACGCACCAAGAAGATGATCCGCCGGGCCCTGCTTAAGGCGGTCGCGATACCCGGGCACCAGGTGCCGTTCGGCTCGCGCGAGATGCCGCTCGCCTACGGGTGGGGAACGGGCGGCATCCAGGTGACTGCGGCCGTGATCGGTGCCGACGACGTCCTCAAGGTCATCGACCAGGGCAGTGACGACACGACCAACGCCGTCAACATCCGACAGTTCTTCGCCAGCACCACGGGCGTTCGCACCACCACCCGCACCGCCGACGCGACCATCATCCAGACCCGCCATCGCATCCCCGAGACGCCGCTGGCAGCCGGGCAGATCCTGGTCTACCAGGTGCCGCAGCCCGAGCCACTGTACCGGCTCGAGGCACGCCGCACGGAGACCACCAAGCTGCACGCCGCCGAGGAGTACGGCCTGATGAACGTCAAGCTGTACGAAGACCTCGCGCAATGGGGACGGGTCGAGACGAGCTACGACTACCCGGTCAAGGTGGACGGGCGCTACGTCATGTCGCCCTCGCCCATCCCCGCGTTCGACAACCCGAAGATGCATCGCATGCCGGCGCTCCAGCTGTTCGGCGCGGGTCGCGAAAAGCGGCTCTACGCGATACCGCCCCATACCGACGTGCGCAGCCTCGACTTCGAGGATCACCCCTTCCAGGTCGAGCCGCATGGCCACGCCTGCGAGCGTTGCGGCGACACCGCCAGCTTCCTCGACGAGATCACCGATGCGCAGGGCCGGGTGCAGTGGACCTGCTCCGATACCGACTGGTGCGCCGACCGCGTCGACCGGGGACACACCGGACATGCCCATGAATGACTGCACCGAACCGCTGCTGCGGGTACGCGGCCTCTCGCACCGCTTCGCCTCCGCGCGAGACGAACGCCACGCCGTCCGCGATGCCGATCTCGACCTGCATGCGGGCGAAGTCGTGGCGATCGTCGGGGAGTCGGGCTCCGGCAAGTCGACCCTGCTGAACTGCATCGCCGGTCGCATCGCGCCAACCCAGGGCCAGGTGCACTACCGCAGCGCCGAGGATCGGTGGTTGGACGTGCACGCGCTCACCGAGCGCCAGCAACGCGTGCTGGCCCGCACCGAGTGGGGCTTCGTCGAACAGAACGCAAGCGAGGGCCTGCGGCTCCAGGTGAGCGCCGGCGCCAACATCGGCGAGCGCCTGATGGGACAGGGAGAGCGTCACTACGGCCGGCTGCGCTCGAGCGCCGAACGCTGGATGCAGCGGGTGGAACTCGACATCGACCGCATCGACGATTCCCCGCGCGCATTTTCGGGTGGCATGCGCCAGCGCCTGCAGATCGCGCGAAACCTCGTCACGCGCCCGCGCCTGGTGCTGCTGGACGAGCCCACCTCGGGCCTCGACGTCTCCGTGCAGGCCAGGCTGCTCGATCTCATCCGCATGCTGGCGACGCGCATGCATCTGTGTGCGCTGATCGTCACGCACGACCTGGGCGTGGCAAGGCTGCTTGCCCAGCGCACGCTGGTCATGCGCCACGGCCGGATCGTCGAACAGGGCCTGACCGACCGCGTGCTCGACGACCCGCAACACCCTTACACCCAACTGCTGGTCTCCTCGGTGGTGGCTCCATGAACGACGACCTTGCGCCCCGCCTGTCCGTCCGCGGCCTGGCAAAGCACTTCACCTTGCACCTGCGCGGCGGCGTGCGCCTCCAGGTGTTGAACGACACGACGTTCGACGTCCATCGGGGCGAGTGCATCGCCCTCGTCGGCGCCTCCGGGCGCGGCAAGTCCACCCTGATGAAGTGCCTGTTCGGAAGCTACGGCGCCGACGCGGGCAGCCTCCGCTTCGAATCGTCCGCGGGGTTGGTGGACATCGCGACCGCCAGCCCGCAACGCATGCTGGAACTTCGAAAGCGCGACATTTCCTACGTCAGCCAGTTCCTGCGCGCCGTGCCGCGGGTGCCTGCCCTGGACATCGTCGCGCAGCGTCTCGTCGACGCGGAACCGGCACCGCCCTCGGACGACCTGGATGATGAGGCTCACGAGCGTCGCATGGACGAGGCGCGCGAGCATGCCCGCGCGCTCCTCGGCCGCCTGAACCTGCCACCCACGCTGTGGGACCTGCCCCCGGCCACCTTCTCCGGCGGCGAGCAGCAGCGGGTCAACGTGGCCAAGGGCTTCGTGCAACCGGCGCGCCTGCTGCTGCTCGACGAGCCCACCGCGTCCCTGGACGCGGCCAACCGCCGCGTCGTCGTCGAGCTGATCGGCGAAGCGCGGTCACGCGGCACGGCCATCGTCGGCATCTTCCATGACGAGGGCGTGCGCGACGCCGTCGCCACCCGCTGCGTCGAACTCGGCCAAGCCACCTCATGAACGACATCGTCCTTCGCAACGCCCGCGTCGTCCTCCCCAGGGAGACCGTTCTCGGCCACGTCCTGGTCCGCGACGGCCGCATTGCCGCGATCGGGAGCGGGCCGACATCCGTCCCCGGAGCTTTCGACCTGGAGGGCGACTTCCTGTTGCCGGGACTCGTCGAGATGCACACGGACAACCTGGAGCGTCACGTGACGCCGCGGCCCAAGGTGACGTTTCCGATGCAGGCGGCGGTGCAGGCCCATGATGGCGAGGTGGCGTCGGCGGGCATCACGACCGTGCTCGACGCGATCGGCGTCGGCGATCCCTACAACGATGGTTTCCGGTCGCGCGATCAGAGCGACCTGCTGCACGTCCTGGACCGCCTGGATGCGGCGGGGGCGCTGCGCGTCGACCATCACATCCACGTGCGCTCCGAACTGCCGGCTCCCAACGCGCTCGAGCTGTTCGAGCCGTTCCAGTCGCATCGCCGCCTCCGGCTCATCTCGCTCATGGATCACACGCCGGGCCAGCGCCAGTGGACGGAGATCGAGCACGCGCGCGTCTACTACACGGGCAAGAAGGGCTGGACGAACGAGAAGTTCGCCGAGGAGATGCGCATCGCGCCGGAGCGCCAGTCGAGATACGCGGAACCGCACCGCCGATGGTTCGCCGATTTCGCCCGCACCAGCGGGGTCGCGCTGGCCACCCACGACGACACGACCGTGGCGCACGTGGACGAGGCCGTGGCGCTCGGCGCCGTCATGAGCGAATTCCCGACCAGCCTGGCGGCCGCCCGCCATGCCCGCACCCGTGGGCTGATCACGATCGCGGGCGCGCCGAATGTCGTGCGCGGCGGTTCGCATTCGGGCAACGTCTCGGCGCTCGAGCTGGCGCGCGAAGGCGTGCTGGACGCGCTGTCGTCCGACTACGTTCCCGCGAGCCTGCTGCTGGCCGCCTGGCTGCTCAAGCGTGACGCCGGCTTCTCGCTCAGCGAGGCCGTCGCCGTCGTCAGCCGTGCGCCGGCCCAGGCCTGCGGATTCCTCGATCGCGGCGAGATCGCGAACGGGCTCCGCGCGGATCTCATCCGCGTGCGCGAGGTCGATGGAAGCCCGGTCGTCCGGGAAGTCCGCGTTCTGGGCCGGCGCGTCGCCTGAAGGCAAAGCGCCCGGTGCGCGGGGCGCGCCGGGCGCTCAGCGGGCTCGCGCGCGGACCGCGGGCTCCGGGGAGACGACCTCGGCTGCCAGGGCCAGGTAGTACTCGAGCGACGGCGTGTTCCTGCCCGGAATCTTGGCGAGGTCGTCCCACCGGCGCAGCCGAACCGCGTCCTCCGCGAACGGCAGGGCTTCGAAGTGCGCGCATTCGGCGGCGCTCATCGGGCCGCCCTGTTGGGACAGCGAATGAACCGAGGCCATCGACAGGCCCTGGAGGTACCGCGGTTCGACCGCCGTGAGGTAACGCTTGGCGGCCACGTGCAGCCGCACGGGCTCGATGACGGCCAGGTCGAAGTCGTTCTCCAGCAGGGCGACGCCGCGCAGCTCGTGTCGATCGTCGCCATCGTCGCCGACCTCGCCGAGGGCCGCGAAGTGGCCGACGTCGTGCAGCAGCGCGGCGACGACGAGGTGCGGGCGGGCGTGGGCGTATTCCGCAAGCTGCGCACACTGCAGCGCGTGTTCCAGCGCGCTGACCGACTCGCGCCGGGCCCCATCGTAGGCGCGCTCTCCATGGGCCGCGAACCAGTGGGCGATGCTGTCGATGATGTCCGAGGTCATGGTCCTAGATGAGACGTTTGCGAATCTGGGCCGAAACCGTGTCGATCAGCACGACCGAGGCCACGAGCAACAGCAGGACGAAGGCGGTCTTGCCGTATTCGAAGCCGCGGATCACGTCCCACAGCACCGCTCCGATGCCACCGGCCCCCACCATCCCGACCACGGCGGCGGAGCGCACGTTGGATTCGAAGCGATAGAGGGTGTACGAGACCCACAGCGGCACCACCTGCGGAATCACGCCGTAGAGCACCACGTTGAGCGGGTGTGCGCCGGTGGCGCGGATGCCTTCAACAGGCCGGGGGTCGATGGCCTCCACGGCCTCCGAGAACAGCTTGGCGAGCACGCCGGTGGTGTGCACCCACAGCGCCAGCACGCCGGCGAACGGACCGAGCCCGACCGCCGACACGAACAGCAGCGCGAACACCATCTCGTTGATGGCGCGGAACGAGTCGAGCACGCGCCGCACCGGCTGGCAGACCCACCAGGGCACCAGGTTGGCCGAGGCCAGCAACGCGAGGGGCATCGAGCACAGCACTGCGAGCACCGTGCCCCACAGCGCGATCTCGAAGGTGACGGCGAGTTCCTGCAGGTCGGTGCGCCAGTCGGTGATCTGCGGCGGGAAGAAACCGCGGACGAACTGGAGGATGTTGCCGCTCGACGTGACGAGCTCGAGCGGCCGCATGTCGGCGCCGCGCCAGCTGGCCGCGAGCAGCGCGACCAGGACGCCCCAGAAGAGCGTCCGCTGGAGCGAGGCGCGTGGCCCCGCGGGAGCGACGCCGGCGGACACCGCGACAGGCGACTGGGTCATGGACGGCGTTCCGACGGGCTACCTGGCGCTGGCGACCTGTCGACCAAGGTCGGCCAGGCGAGCGTCGATGTCCGCGATCTTCTTCGCCTTGTCGGCGTCGCTGAGCGTCGTGTCCGCCTCGACGGCGGCGCGGCTGCGCGCCAGTTCGATCTGGCGGATGGGAATCAGCTGAGCGTTCGACGACGCGCGGAACCCGCTGTATTCGATGTTGGCGAGGATGGCCTTTTCGCGAGCGTCCTTGCCGTATCCCAGCATGAAGTCGCGAACCTGCTTCTTGGTGCCGTCATCGAGGTCCTTGCGCCAGACCAGCGGGTCGCTGGCGATCAGCGGCGAACGCCAGATCTCGCGCACCTGCCTGGCCTGCTCGGGGTGCGTCTGCTCGAAGCGCTGCATGTTCTCGGTGTTGTTGGTGGCCACGTCCACCTGCTTGTTGACGACGGCCAGCAGGTTCGTCTCGTGGCTGGCGCGCACCGTGCGCTTGAAGTCCTTGACCGGGTCGACGTGGGCCGGGCCGAAGGCGTAGAACGAGGGGACGGCGGTGCCGCTGGTCGAATTCGGGTCACCGAATCCCAACGTCAGGTTGGCGTGGTTCTTCATGACCTCGTCCAGGGTCTTGATGGGGCTGTCCTTGTTGACGATGATCACGCCGTAGTAGCCCTCGGTGCCGTCCTTGGCGACGATCTTGCCGAAGATCTCGCCATTGGCGCGATCCACCGCCTCCATCGCCGACTTGTTGCCCATCCAGGCGACCTGGATCTTGTTGAAGCGCATCGCCTCGATGACGCCGGCGTAGTCCGTGGCGAAGAACGCATTGACCTTCAGGCCGGTGGCCTTCTGGAGGTCGTCGAGAAGGGGCTGCCAGGCGCCTTTCAGGTTCGAGGACGACTCGGTCGAGATGAAGCCGAAGTTCAGCTCCCGGGTCTCGGCGGCTTGCGCGCCACCGAACCAGAGGGCCGACGTGGCGGCAAGGACTGCAAGGACGGCGCGACGATTCATGGAATCTCCAGCTGAGGTTGGTGACGGAAGTTCAAGCGACGCGCAGCGCGACGTCGGCGTATTCGGGCGCGGCCGTCGGCCATGCCGTGGGGTGGGTGGTGGCCTGGGCGGGCAGCAGTTCGCCCACCTGCGCGCCGTACAGCTCGCGCAGGCGGTCGGGGGTGAGCGCACGGGTCGGGCCGTCGAAGACGACGCGTCCGTCGTGCAACGCGATGGTCCGCGGGCAGAACGCAAAGGCGAAATCCACCTGATGCAGGGACACCAGCACCGTGACCCCGAGGTCCCGGTTGACGTCGGCCAGCGACTGCATGACCTTGCGGCTCGCCTCGGGGTCGAGCGATGCGATCGGTTCGTCGGCCAGGATGATCTCGGCCCCCTGCACCAGCGCCCGCGAAATAGCAGCCCGCTGTTGCTGGCCGCCCGACAAGGTCGAGGCGCGCTGCGCCGCCAGGCGGGCGATGCCCACGCGAGCCATCGCCTCCTGGGCCCGGGCGAGCTCGGCAGCCGGGAATCGCCGAAGCAGGCCGCGCCAGAGCGGCAGCCGGTGCAGCGCGCCAGCCATGATGTTGGTCATGACAGGCAGTCGCGCCACGAGGTTGAACTGCTGGAAGACGACGGCCACCTTCGAGCGCGTGGCGCGGATGTCGCGCGCCAGCCGGCCCCCCGCCTGCACCCGTCGCCCCAGGACCGCGACGCTCGACGGCGAGCCCGCGTCGGCGCAGTGCAGGCCGTTCAGGTGGCGCAGCAGCGTCGACTTGCCCGACCCCGAGGCGCCGAGCAAGGCAACCATCTCCCCCCGGCGCACCTGGAGCGAGACACCACGCAAGGCAGGCACCTGCCCGAACGTCTTGTCCAGCTGCTTCACATCGATCGCAAACTCGTCCATCGGATCTCCCGCCACGCCGGGTGGGTGGTGTCGGGATCATCTAGACGAGGTGTGACTGTTGCGTGAACGAGGTGTGACAGTCGAAGGGCAGCGCCGGCGCCGTCCGATGGGGCGCCTCTCTGCACGGCACCGGCGAGCCCGACAGGAGACCGGGCTGGCGTCGCAAGTCACCGACAGGTCGTACCAGCCGACACTGTCCTTGACCGACCAGCGATCGGTCCAGACCTTCCCTAGTAGCAAACGTGGGCCCTCGATCGAAGAGGCGGGCCGCCCCGTTGGGGGATGGCGCCGGGTCGGGACGCTCCCGATAGTGAGTTGTCAGGCGTTCGGATTGGCCGGCGCCGCGTCAATCGACATACCCCCGGGAGGTGTCCCATGAAGACCCGTTCGATGAAGAAGTTGATCCTGGCCTCGAGCTGCCTGGCCGCGTTCGCACCGTTGCGCGGGTTCGCGCAGGAGGCCGCGGTCGGCAATCGCGCTTTCAGTGCGGCGACGCTGGCCGAGCGGCTGGAGTGGCACAAATCGCTCGCGGCGACGCCGCGTCCGTCGACCGGCTGCTTCCGCGCGACCTACCCGTCCACCCAGTGGCAGGCTGCCGCCTGCGAGTACGACCCGCAGCTGCCGCGCCTGCCCAGCCTGGGCAACGGCATCCGGCTCGAGATCGTGGGCGATACCAACGGCGACATGACCGCGCAGGTGCCGGGCGGCATCTCGCAGGCGGAAGGCTCGTTCGAGAGCGTCTCGACCACCGGCGCGACGGACAGCCTGTTCGGCGCCGACCGCTACACGCTGCAGATCAACACCGAGTTCTTCGACACCAGCGTGTGCGCCGGTTCTGGCCCGGGCTCGGTCTGCCAGGGCTGGGAACAGTTCATCTACGGCAGTGATGGCCGCACCAGCATGCAGTACTGGATCATCGACTACGGGCCGTCCTCGTACACCTGTCCGGCACCGCACAGCACGCATTGCGACGGCGCGCACGTCTTCGTGGACGGCTGGTGCGAGTTCGTGCTCAGCGGCCGCACGTATTGCGCCACGAACTCCGCGAGCATGAACGCCGGGGCGGCAGCGCCGACCGCGCTGGGCGGGGTCCAGATGCAGGGCAACGCGGCCGTCGGCCTGTCGGCCGATTCCGTCACCACCACGGTGGGCGGGTCGGCCGTCACTGTCCCGGGCGGCAACTTCTTTCCCGACCTGGCGACAAAGTGGCACGAGGCCGAGTTCAACGTCGTCGGCTTCGGCAACGCCAGCCGGGTCAACTTCGATCCGAACACGACGCTGGTCGTGCGCACCGGCGTGGACAGCGGTTCGGGCGCCGCCCCGGGCTGCGACTTCCGCAGCTTCACCGGCGAGACCAACAACCTGTCGATCGTCGACACGACCCTCGTGCCGCTGCACAACGGCCACCCGTCGCTGATCTTCACCGAAAGCAACACCGGCCCGACCGACCCGTCCTGCGCGTCTGGCGTGAGCATCGGGGACACGCACCTGACCACCTTCGACGGGGTGCATTTCGACTTCCAGGCCTCGGGCGACTTCCTGCTCGCGCAAGTGCCCAACGAGTTCACCGTGCAGGTGCGCCAGGCGACGGGCGCGCCGAACTGGCCCGACGCCGCCGTCAACAAGGCGGTCGCGATCGCGATGGGCAAGGCGCGCGTCGTGTTCTTTGTCGAGCCCGCGCGCGTGACGGCCAACGGCGTGCTGCTGGCCAACGGCATCGAGCGTCCGCTGCAGCTCGGCGACGGCGTGCAGCTGCGCCGCTCCGGCAACGTCTACACGGTGTCCGACAAGCACGGCAACCGCGTGCGCGTCACGATGAACCCCACCTGGATCGACACGGGCGTCCTCATCGGCCACCTGCCCAGCGTCGTGCGCGGCCTGCTGGGCAATCCCGGTGGCGACGGCGCCAGCCTCGTCGACTCGACCGGCACGCGCTTCGCCGCGCCCGTGGCGTTCCAGGACCTGTACGCCAAGTTCACCCCCGGCTGGCGCGTGTCGGCGCAGCAGGCGCTGTTCGGTGAAGCCAGCCGCATCAAGCCGGGCGTCCCTGCCCGCGAGTTCACGGTGCGCGAGCTGACGGCCGACGCCGCGAAGCTGGGTCGAGCCCTGTGCGAACGGGCGGGTGTCAGCGAAAAGGGTCTGTTCGATGACTGCGTGTTGGACGCCGGCGTGCTCGGCGACGCGGCCGCTGTGAAGGTGTACGTCGGCAACCCCGTCCTGCAAGGCACGGTGCCCAAGCCGGTGGTCGGAGCGTCGAAGTAACGCCCGGGGGATGGCCGCCCCTGGCGGCGGCGCGGCATCAGCACCCGCGCCAGCCGAGTCGCGCGAGCGACCCGCAACACGCGGCAGCGCGGCCGGACCGAGCGCTGGCCATCGTTCACGGTACGCCGCGTTCCCACGCGGCCGGCCTCACGCCGCCACCCCCGCCACGAGGCCGATGAGCACGCCGACGACCAGCATCGCTGCGGCGACCACCAGCAGCAGCCAGTGCAACGCGTGCGGCCCGGGCTCCAGCACGGCATAGGCCGGGTCGTCCGGGTCGACGGCCACCTGCACGGTCGCGCCCACGGGATAGCGCGCGACGACGCCGTCGGCCCAGTCGCCCGTGACCGCCACCGAGCTCGGCCCCACCCACAGCCGATGGCCGACCCGGCCTTCGGCGCCCAGCCGGTAGCTGTAGGTCAGGCGTGGGCTGCTCGCATTGCCTTGACGGACGATGCGCGCCTCCAGGATGGTGCCGGGCGTCCTGGGCCAGGCGGCGCTGCGACGGGCGCGCCGCAGCAGGGGTGCCCCGAAGGCCAGCAGCGCCAGCGCCGGCAAGGTGGTGGTCAGGAGGATCGGCGAGGGCAGGTTCATGACGGGAACTCCGGGTCTTCATGAGGCTGTACGCGTCCACGCCTCGAGGGCGGACATGGCGCGCCGACGCGATACCCCCTAGCCCATCTCCCCCAACCGATGTCCGCATCGATGACGCGAGGTCGTTCATCGAAGCAGGAAGGCGCATGTACGCCGGCCAGTGTCGACATCAACCGGGGAGCCCGTCTTGATCCAATCGTTGTTCCGCACCTTGCCGTCCCGTTGCTCGACCGCGGCCGCCCCGCCCTGGCCACGTTCGACGGCGTGCGGCGGCGACGCCCGTCCGCACGCAAGCTTCACGTCGCACTGACCCGCGCAGACTCGCGGAGACGACATGGACTGGTTGCTCAAGGCCGTGCTGACCGCCGGCTCGGTGCTCCTCGTGCTAGGCGTCGCACGGCGCGCGGGCCGCCGCGCGGCCGGCATCGTCGCGGCGCTGCCCACCCTGACCGGGCCGACCCTCGCCTGGCTGGCCCACGACCTCGGCGACGCGTTCGCGGCCCGCGCCGCGGTCGCGAGCGTCGCCGCCGGCGCGCTGCTGGCGATCTTCGCGCTCGTGCATGCGCACG
>Ga0209677_100905_pt1 | contig 14517 bp, 14 predicted proteins | sample AraplaCvi_mCL_r2_2_FD_184285 | JGI IMG/M metagenome (GOLD analysis project Ga0209677, IMG submission 184285) | Arabidopsis root microbial communities from North Carolina, USA - plate scrape CL_Cvi_mCL_r2 (SPAdes) (version 2) | ecosystem: Host-associated > Plants > Roots > Endosphere | place: USA... | reverse complement strand
ACCACGGCCGCGAGGGCTTCGACACCTTCTCCAAGCTGCGGCCGGTGTTCTACCAGGCGCGCTTCTCGTCGCTGAAGCTGATCGGCCCGCCGTACGGCAAGTTCGCGACGACGGTGCTCTCGTTCCTGACCAAGTGAGGTCGTGGGCCGTTGCCAGTCGGACTGCCAGGACGAATCCAGGTCGAGGCGCCAGGACGGGCCCGTGATCGGGGCCCGCGTCATCTGATCAGGCCAGCGCCAGCATCCTGGTCAGGCGCACCATTATCGTGCCGTCGTTCGGGGCCGACTCGGTGATAGCGAAGCCATGCTTCTCGTACAGCCTGATCAGCTTGCCGTTGGTGGCCGAGGTCCAGGTGGCCAGCTCCGTCATGCCCTGGTCGGCCAGCCAGGCCTGCCCCCGCGCCAGCAGTTCGTCGGCGATGCCCGCGCGGCGGTGCGCCGGGTCCACGTAGGTCGTCGACACCAGGCCGTACACGCGGCCGTCGGGCATCGTGTTCAGGCGCAGGATGGTGTGGCCCGCGATCGCCGCGGGGTCGTCGGCTCCCACGGCCAGGAACACCTTGGCGCCGAACGGGGCCGGACGATCGAGCATCTCGCGCAGGCGCTCGCGTGCCCAGGGCAGCGAGTACGTCTGGCGGCCCTTCTCGCCCTCGACCTCCACCAGGGTCAGGTGCATGCCCTGCGCCACCCAGTCGAAATCGGCGGGGCGTGACGGGTCGAACTCGCGAAGGACGAACGTGGCGGTGCTCATGCGCCCATTGTCGACCCGCCCTACTTCGTCGCGACCACCTTGGGCACCAGCACCGGCTTGTCCATGTACTCGCCAGGGAACACCTTCTTGAGGTCGGCCACCTTGGGCAGGTCGTTGTACACGATGTACGGGTAGTCGGGGTTCAGCGTCAGGAAGTTCTGGTGGTAGCCCTCGGCCGGAAAGAAGCCCTTGAACGGCTCGACCTTGGTGACCACCGGCGCGCGGTAGGCCTTGGCGGCCTGCAGTTGCGCGATGTAGGCCGTGGCCACCTTGCGCTGCTCGTCGCTGGTGGGAAACAGCGCCGAGCGGTACTGCGTGCCGTGGTCGGGGCCCTGGTAGTTCAGCTGCGTCGGGTTGTGCGCCACCGAGAAGAACACCTGCAGCAGCTTGCCGTAGCTCACGACCTGCGGGTCGAAGGTGACCTGCACGGACTCGGCGTGGCCCGTGCTGCCGGTGCCGACCTCCTCGTAGTGCGCCGTGCCGGACACACCCCCCGAGTAGCCCGAGACGGCGTTGCTGACGCCGCGCACGTGCTGGAACACGCCCTGCACGCCCCAGAAGCAGCCGCCGGCGAACACGGCGGTCTCGGTGTGGCGGTCGCCCGCGGGCTCGTCGACGGACGGCGCGGGGATGACGACGGCGGGTTCGGCCGCGTGCGCGCTGGCCAGGTGCAGGCCGATGGCCACGAGGACGGCGGCGCCGACGGCGGTGAGGAAGCGCTGGGCGGCGGTGGTGCGCAGCGAGGCGGTCTGGGTGCGGGTCATGGTGATCCTGTCAGTAAGTTTCAGGCGGGCGTGAAGGCCATCGCGACGCCGTTCATGCAGTAGCGCAGGCCCGTCGGCTTGGGGCCGTCGTCGAACACGTGGCCCAGGTGGCCACCGCAACGCCGGCAGTGCACCTCGTCGCGCACCATGCCGATGCTGCGGTCGGTCTGCTGGGCGACCGCGTTGGGCAGCGGCTGCCAGAAGCTGGGCCAACCGGTGCCGCTGTCGAACTTGGTGGCCGACGAGAACAGGGCCAGCGCGCAGCCGGCGCACGTGAAGGTGCCCTTGCGGTGCTCTTCCAGCAGCGGGCTGGTGAACGGCGTCTCGGTGGCCTCGTGGCGCAGCACCGCATAGGCGCGCGGGGACAGCTTGGCCTTCCAGGCGTCGTCGGTCATCTCGACCTCGAAGTGCTCCTTGGCGGCGGCCGGCGCGGCGGCGCCGACCTGGCGAAAGGCGAGCGCGGCGACGCCGCCGCCAAGCAGCAGGCGGGCACCGGACAAGAGGACGGATCGACGGTCTGGGGTCATGGCGATGACGTTCGGTTCGTGAGGAGATGAGGGTAAGTCGTGGGACCGCGCGATTCCTTACAAGGTCGCGCTGCGGTGCGGATCTTGCATCGTTGGCGGCGCGGGCGCGCGAACGCCCCGTGTATGACCATTCCGCCGGCCGGAGGTTCAGCCAAGGCGATGGAGAATGTCCCGATGAGCACCCCGTTCCGACCCGATGCCGCCACGGCCGCCCTGCTCGCCCCCACGGGTCGGCTGCGCGCCTCCATCAACCTGGGCAATCCGATCCTCGCGGGCCTGGACGCCGCCAGCGGCGAGCCGCGCGGCGTGTCGGTCGACCTGGCGCGCGCGCTGGCCGAACGGCTGGGCGTGCCGCTCGACCTCGTCACCTTCCCGGCGGCGCGGTCACCGGCGGCGTCGCCGATGTCGGCTTTTTCGCCATCGACCCGCTGCGTGGCGCCAAGGTGGCGTTCACCGACGCCTACCTGCTGATCGAAGGGGCCTACCTCGTGCGGACCGACTCGCCCTGCGTCGCCAACGGGGACGTCGACCGCGCGGGCACGCGCGTGGCGGTCGGCAAGGGCAGCGCCTACGACCTGTTCCTGTCGCGCGAGCTCGAGCAAGTCGAGTTCGTGCGCGTCCCCGGGGCCGCCGACGTGGTGCGGGCGCTGAAGTCCGGCGAGGCCGACGTCGCGGGCGGCATCCGCCAGGTGCTGGTGGAGGTCGCGGCGCGCGAGGCCGCGTTGCGGGTGCTGCCGGGTCGCTTCATGGTCATCCGCCAGGCGATGGGCCTCGCCCGCGCCCGCGGGCCCGGGGCCGAGGCGGCGCTGCGGGCCTTCGTCGAGGACATGAAGGCCTCGGGCGCCGTCGCCGAGGCGATGGCCCGACACGCGGTCGCCGGTGCCACGGTGGCCCCGGCCGCCGCCTGACCCTCACGCACACCCAGGAGCAGCGCATGGACTCGCCCAAACACGAACTCTCGATGACGGTGCTGATGACGCCGGACATGGCCAATTTCACGGGCAACGTGCATGGCGGCACCATCCTGAAACTGCTTGACCAGGTCGCCTACGCGTGCGCGGCGCGCTATGCCGGACGCTACGTGGTCACCTTGTCCGTCGACCAGGTGATGTTCCGCGAGCCGATCCACGTCGGCGAGCTCGTCACGTTCCTCGCCGCGGTCAACCACACCGGCAGCAGCTCGATGGAGGTCGGCATCAAGGTGCTGGCCGAGGAGATCCGCACCCAGCGCACGCGCCACGCCAACAGCTGCTTCTTCACCATGGTGGCGCTGGACGACGAGCGCAGGCCGGTGGCCGTTCCCAAGCTGGTGCCGCAGACGGCCGACCAGCGGCGACGCTTCGCCACGGCCGAATTGCGCCGCGGACTGCGCTCCGAATACCGGGCGCGATTCGAGGCGCTGCGCCAGGAGACGGGCGGCGATCCGGCGTAGAGCGCGGCCTCGCCGGGCCCCGGTGCGGGGCCTGCCTTGCGGCGCCGGGCGGGCGGCCCGGGCTTCTCCAGCCTGACAAGACGGGTGGCCAGCCTTGCTGGCGCGGTGGAGCGCTGAAGCGGATGCTGTTGCCTTCGCGACCCCGGTCGTTGTGAATTCCCGGCAAAGTCGATCCAATCGGTAATGCGAACTATTGGCATTTGCGTTATCGAGAGATAATGCCGAGCTGCCGCCGCCGCTCCAGACAAGATCAACGCCAGGAAAGACCGATGAACGCACCGACACTCCGCCCTCTCACGACCGCCCTCGCAGGCGCTGGCCTCGCCTGCATGCTGCTGGCCAGCGGCCCCGCCATCGCCGCCTCCAAGACCGCCAAGCCGGCCGATGAGGCCGCCACGCTCGCCGAGCTGGCCCGGAAGATCGACGCCCTGATGGCGCAGAACAAGGCGCTGGCCGACAAGGTCGCCAGGCTCGAGGCCACGCAATCGGCGCAGGCCGGCCAACAGGCCGCCGTGGTGCAGCAACAGCAGCAGCAATCGGCGCAGATCCAGGCGCAGTCCAGCGCCATCGCGCAGGAGCAGGCCGCCGTCAAGGCCGACGCCGCGAGCGTCGCGGCCACCCAGCAGGCGGTCGCCGCCAACACCAGCGCCACGCAGCGCGCGGGCTGGGCCGCCAACACCACGGTCTCGAGCTACGGCGAGGTCGGCTACAGCCGTCCCGAAAAGCAGGTCGCCGCGACCAACGCCGACGTGCAGCGCGCCGTCATCGGCATCCAGCACCGGTTCGACGACAAGACGCGGATGGTCGCCGAATGGGAGTGGGAACATGCCATCACGTCGGCCGACGACAGCGGCGAGTCCGAGGTCGAACAGCTGTGGGTCGAGCGCGAGTTCGACAACGGCGTCAAGGGTCGCGCCGGCCTGTTCCTGATGCCCGTGGGCTTGCTCAACCAGTACCACGAGCCGACGGCCTACTACGGCGTCTACCGCCCCGACACCGACACCAAGATCATCCCCAGCACGTGGCGCGAAGTGGGGCTGGGCGCCAGCGGCGACCTGGCGGGCGGCCTGAACTGGGACGTCGCGCTCACGACCGCCCCCAACCTGTCGGGCTGGGACGCTGGATCCACCGAGGCCCGCAACCGCGGCCCGCTGCAATCGATCCATGGCGAAGGCCAGTTCGCCGCCGCCCGCACGTTCGGCGGCGTCGCGGCCCTGAACTGGCGTGGCGTCCCCGGCCTGTGGGTCGGTGGCTCCGTGGTGTACGACAACATCGGCCAGAGCCAGCCCGGCTTCTCGGGCAACGGCTCGACGCTGCTGATGGTCGAGGGCCACGCGCGCTACCAGCTGGGCGGCCTGGACCTCGCCGCCGAAGCCGTGCGCGGCCAGATCAACGGCGCCACCCGCTTCAACACGGAATTGGCCAGCGGCGACTTCGAATCGCCGACGCTGGTGCCGCACCTGTTCTACGGCGGCTACGTGCAGGCCGCCTACAAGATGCCGTTCGGCGCCGACTACAGCCTCGCGCCGTTCGTGCGCTACGAGTTGCTGAACACCGCGGCCGGCTTCGGTTCGCTGCCCGCCTCGGCCGGCGGCATCAAGTCGCCCGACGAGAAGATCCTGACCGTCGGCACTAGCCTGAACATCGGCGAGGGCATCGTGCTCAAGGCCGATTACCGCTCCTACCACCTGAGCAAGCTGCCCGACACCGAGGAGCACTTCACGCTGGGCAACTCGCTGAACCTGGGCGTCGGGTTCTCGTTCTGACGGATCTCGTCCCGCGCACGCGCATCGCGCGCGTGACGCGGTCGCGAGGCGCGGCGGGCCGCCATCAGTTCGGGCTGATGGCGGCCCTTTTCTTCGCTTACTCGTCGCGGTCGCCGCCGAACAGGCCCAGCAGCACCAGCAGGTTCTGGAACACGTTGAACACGCTCAGGTACACGCCCAGCGTCGCCAGCACGTAGTTGGTTTCATGGCCGTCGCGCACGCGCTTGAGGTCGTGCAGGATGAAGGCCGAGAAGATGCCCACGGCCAGCGTGGCGATGGTGACCATCAGCGCGCCCGAGTGCAGGAACGCGTTGGCGATGCCGGCCACCAGCAGCATGACGGCGCCGACGAACAGCCACTTGCCCATCGCCGAGAGGTCGCGCTTGATGACGCTGGACAGCGCGGCCATGCCCAGGAAGATGGTGGCGGTGCCGGCAAAGGCCAGCATGACCAGGCCCGAGCCGTTGTGCATGCCCAGCACCACGCCCAGCAGGCCGGACACCATCAGGCCCATGAAGAACGTGAAGCCCAGCAGCAGTGGCACGGCGGCGCGCGTGTTCGCGTAGCGTCCGATGGCCGCCATCATGCCCATGGCCACGACCATGAACAGGATCATGCCGGCGATGCCGCCCATCGATCTGGACAGGCCGGTCGCCAGGCCGATCCACGCGCCGGCGACGGTGGGGACCATCGACAGCGCCAGCAGCGCGTACGTGTTGCGCAGCACGCGGTCGCCCTGGCCGGAGACGACGCGGGCGTCTTCGGCACGGAGACCGGGATGCGGATTGCGGGGACTGGGTTGCAGGTTCATGGCAGAACTCCTTGCTTGGGGAATGCGTTGACTGTGACGGTTTTGAAGCTTCGAGTAAATGCGAATGAATCGAAGCCATTCATCGAGTTTCTCGCATCATGTCGGCGGCTCAGGCCCGGGACGGCAGCGCGGCGCGCACGGCCAGCCGCTTCTTGCGGGCGCGGATGTTCAGCAGCTCGACCCCCAGCGAGAAGCCGATGGCCGCGTAGATCACCGCCTTGGGCACGTGCACTCCGAACGCCTCGGCCGCCAGCGTCATCCCCACCATCACGAGGAAGGCCAGCGCCAGCACCTTGATGGACGGATGGCGCTCGACGAACTCGCCGATGGGGCGGGCCGCGAACATCATCAGCGCGACCGACGCCACGACGGCGGCGATCATCACGCCGACGCGGTCGACCATGCCCACGGCGGTGATGACCGAGTCGAGCGAGAACACGATGTCGATCACGGCGATCTGCGCGATGACGCTCCAGAAGCGGCTCGCGCCGGCGCGAGTGGCCGGCGCCGCCTCGCCCTCGTCGCCGTGTTCGACGGCCTCGAAGATCTCGCGCGCCGACTTCCACAGCAGGAACGCGCCACCGCCCAGCAGCACGAGGTCGCGTCCGCTGAAGGCGTGCCCCGACATCGTGAACAGCTCGGTCGTCAGGCCCATGACCCAGCTGAGCGACAGCAGCAGCGCGATGCGGGTGAGCATGGCGAACGCCAGGCCCGCGCGGCGTGCCTTGTCGCGCTGTGCCGGGGGCAGGCGGCCCACCAGGATGGACAGGAAGATGATGTTGTCGATGCCCAGCACCACTTCGAGCGTGGTGAGCATCGCGAAGGCGACCCAGACCGATGGGTCGAGCAGCAGTTCCATGGCGGGCTCCAATGAGAGGTCGATCCGCCACTGTAGGAAGTGCCACATTCAGCGTAAAGTCGTATTCTTCGCCTCAATCCTTCGATAAAACCGCATGAACTACAAGCACCTGCATTATTTCTGGGCCGCGGCCAAGGCCGGCGGCGTGGTGCGCGCGGGACAGCAGCTGAACATCTCGCCCCAGACGCTGTCGGGCCAGATCAAGCTGCTGGAGGAACGCCTGGGCTGCGCGCTGTTCCGCAAGGCCGGGCGGGGATTGGAACTCACCGACGAGGGCCACCTGGCCATGGGCTATGCCGACCAGATCTTCGCGCTGGGCGCCGAGCTGCAGGCGCGCATCGGAAAGACGCCGGGCGAGCCGGGCGCCCTGCCCTTTCGCGTCGGGCTGTCCGACTCGGTGCCCAAGTCGATCGCCTATCGGCTGCTCGAGCCCGCGCTGGCGGCCGCGGCCAACGTGCGCCTGATCTGCCATGAGGGCAAGCTCACCGACCTGCTGGGCCAGCTCGCCGTGCAACGCCTGGACATGGTGCTGGCCGATGAGCCGCTGGGCCGCCAATCGGGCATGAAGGCGTTCAACCACACCCTGGGCACGACCGCAATGAGCTTCTTTGCCACGCCCGAACTCAAGCGCTCGCTCAAGGGCGGCTTTCCGCAATGCCTGGACGATGCGCCGATGCTGCTGCCGGGCCACGAATCGGCCATGCGCCAGCGCCTCGACCTGTGGCTCGCGTCCCGCAAGATCCGCCCGCGCGTCATTGGCGAATTCGACGACGCCGCATTGATGAAGGCCTTCGGCGGCGAGGGCCGCGGCGTGTTCATGACGCCGGCGGTGCTCGAATCGGAGACGGCCGCGCAATACGGCGTCAGGCGCGTGGGCCGCAGCGACGACCTGGTCGAGGAGTACCACGCCATCAGCACCGAGCGCCGCATCACGCATCCGTGCGTGGCGGCGGTCACGTCGGCGGCGCGGGCGCAGTTCTTCGCGGAGTGACGTCCGCTCACTCGGGCCGGGGATGCGTGGGGTCGACCCACGCCACGTCCTCGGGCGGCTCGGCCGGCTCGATATCGAGGTTCACCGCGATCGCCTGGCCGTCGCTGCGCACCAGCACGCATTCCAGCGTCTCGGTCGGGCTCGCGTTGATCTCCTGGTGCGGCACGAACGGGGGCACGTAGATGAAGTCGCCGGGGCCGGCCTCCGCGGTGAATTCCAGCCGCTCGCCCCAGCGCATGCGTGCACGGCCCTTGACCACGTAGATGACGCTCTCGAGCGGCCCGTGGTGGTGCGCGCCGGTCTTGGCGTTGGGGTGGATGTGCACGGTGCCTGCCCACAGCTTCTGGGCGCCGGTGCGCGCGAACGTGATGGCGGCCTGGCGATCCATGCCGGGTGTCTGCGCGGTGTTGGCGTCGAACTTGTCGGCGGGCACCACGCGCACGCCGTCGTGCTTCCAGGCCGGGGTGTCGTGCGAGTGGCTCATGGCGTCAGTCGAGGAACTCGACGTCCGACATGAACGCCGACACGCCCTCCACCTCGTCGTGGTGGTGCTTGGCGTGGTACATCGCATGGTCGGCCTCGCGCAGGAAGCGCGATGCGTCGGCGGGTGGCTTGTACAGGCTGATGCCGATGCTGGTGCGCAGCCGCACCTTGTGGCCCTCGAGCGGCGGCTTCATCGCGTCCATGATCTTGTCGGCGATGGCCCGCGCCTGTTCGAGGGACACGATGCCCTCGGCCAGCACGGTGAATTCGTCGCCGCCCAGGCGCGCGACGGTGTCGCCCTTGCGCACGCAGGACTCCAGGCGGCGCGCGAAGGCCTGCAGTGCCACGTCGCCGATGTGGTGGCCGTGGACGTCATTGATCTCCTTGAAGCCGTCCAGGTCGAGGAACAGCAGCGCCAGCTCGGGGCCGCCGCGCGCGTGGCGCGACACGGCCTTCTCGAGCGTCTCCATGAAGCCGCGGCGGTTGGCCAGTCCCGTCAGCCCGTCGCTGAGCGCCATCGCGCGCAGGCGGGCCTCGAACTGGCGGCGCTCGGACACGTCGTGCCCGAACGCGGTGAGCTCCCAGCGGCCGGCCACGCGCGTGGCGGTCAGGCTGACCTCGACCGAGAACTGGCGGCCGGCGCGGTCGACGGCCGGGACGATGACGCGCTGGTGCGCATCCTCCAGGCGTTCGGCGCTGGCGTAGCGGGCCACGAGTGCGGCCACCTCGCCGCGCATCTGCGGCGGCACCACCAGGTCGGCCACCGACTGGCCGATGGTTTCGATCGGCGACCAGCCGAACAGCCGCTCGGCGGCGCGGTTCCACTGCGACACGCGTCCGTGCTCGTCGATGGAGATGACGGCATCGTGCGCGTGCTCGAGCAGCGCGCGCATGCGCTCCTCGCTCGTGCGCAGGCGCGCCTCGGCCTCGCCCCGCGCGTCGAGCGCCGCCTTCTTGGCGAGCGCGGCCACGATGGCGCTGGCCATCAGCTGCAGCATCTGGACGTCGCCGTCGTCGAAGGCATCGGGACGCTCGGAGAAGACCTTGAGCGCGCCCACGACGCTGCTGCCCTGGCGCAGCGGCGCGAAGATCATGGAGCGCACGCCCAGTAAGCGGCAGGTGGCGCGGTCGACGCGGTCGTCGGTCTCGGAGTCGGCACAGCGCTGGACCGCGGCGGTGCGGATGCAGGCGCCCGACAGGCTGGTGGCGTTGGCGACGCGCATGCCCAGGTGGCCGGCCATGGCGCCACTGGCCCGTCGAACGACCGTGTGGTCGCCGTCGACGAAATCGACCGATGCGCCGTGCGCCTGCGTGAGTTCGCGCAGCTTGTCGATGACCAGCTGCATGAACGGGTTCAGGGCGAGATCGGCCTGAACCAGCAGCGATTGCGTCTGGATAATGCGTTCGAGCCGATCGAGACGCTCGATCCGCTGTGCTGCTGCCACCATGGAGACTTCCCTCGTGCCGAAGCGCGCGACGTGCGGTTTCCACTCGTGGCCGGACTGCGGCCATCGGCGAAAACTCATGGGGCTCCGGTGCCGGAGTCCAGCTGGCAGTATGCGTTGCAGGCAGCAGGCTGTCCACTGGCTGCCGACCCGGACCCTGTTGCGCACCCCCTATGGAAACCCGGAGGTCGAAGGCGCGCCGATTGCTGGCGCGCCACCGTTGCGTCCGCCTCCGCGGCCGCCGGAAACCTTCTTGCAGGAGCCCCCCATGGAAGACCAGACCATTCTCGATCGCATCACCGCGCTCGTCGACGAGGAACATCGCCTGCGCCAGGACGCCGTGGCGCCCGAGGCCAACGCGGCGCGCCTGCAGAGCGTCGCCGAGCAGCTCGACCAGTGCTGGGACCTGCTGCGCCAGCGCCGCGCCAAGCGTGAGTTCGGCGCCGATCCCGAGACCGCCAAGCCGCGCGACATCGGCACGGTCGAGAACTACACGAACTGATCGCGCGGCTGCCCGATGGGCAGCGCGAGCGAGGCAGCGACAGCGCCGGTCGCCCCCGGCCACCAGCGTTGACCTCCGGCTTCCTCACCGCCCCGAGACGGCCGGCCGTGCCCGGCCGTTTTCCATGGCCGGGCCGCTCATGCATGCCCGGGCCAGCCTGCCTGGCGTCCGGCGCGGGCAGCGGTGGGCTGCCAGGCGACTACAACATGAATGTAGTTACGCAACCTATCGAGGGAAATCACCGGCTGGTTGATGTAGTTTTACTTCAATACGATGTCGCCAAAGCGAAGCCGCGCCTGCACGGCGGCTCGACATGAGCAGAACGGAGACATCATGAAGACGAGTTGGATGACAACCTGGCGCCGCCTGCGCCAGGGGCTGGCTGGGGCAGCCGTCGCCCTGACGGTGGCGGCATGCGGAGGCGGCGGAGATGGCGCCAGCGCGCCCCCGCCGCCGCCCCCGCCGACGACCGACCCGACCCTCGCGGACGGCAATTCCAGCGACCTGCGCCAGATCCTCAACGCCGTGCCGCCGCCCGCCGCGGCCTCGGCGCCCGCGCCCGGCACCACTCCGACCACGCTGCGCATCCACTGGCACCGCACGGCCGGCGACTACGCCAATGCCATGATCCACACGTGGGGCGCTGCGGCGTCGCCGACGTGGAATGCCGGCTTCGTCCCCGACGGAACCGACAGCTTCGGCGTCTACTTCAACGTGCAGCTGACCGCCGGCACCGGCACCGTCGGCTACATCCTGCACGTCGGCGACAACAAGGACGACGCCGGCGCCGACCAGTCTTACGTGCTGCAACCGGGCGCCAACGAGATCTGGCGCGTGCAGGACGACCTGACCACGTACACCGCCAACCCGCAGGGTGCCGGGGCCGTCGACATCGACACCGTGCGGGTGCACTACCTGCGCTACGCGAACGACTACAGCACCTGGGGCCTGCACCTGTGGGGCGGCAGCGGCCTGGACACCACGCGACTGGGCAGCCTGCCCATCGGCGACTGGGGCAATCCGGTCGCGTTCTCGGCCATGCCCGGCTACGCGCTGGGCGCGTCGGAGGTCACCTTCGACATCCCGGTGCTGAACCCCAGCACCAACCCGGGCTCGACGTCGCTGCAGTTCATCATCCACGGCATGGCGCCGAACCAGAACGACAAGGACGGCCGCGACAACAACATCACGGTGAGCTACGGCGCCCTGACCGTGGCCAACCGGGTCGGCGAGATCTGGCTGGTGCAGCAGAACCCCAACGTCTACACCAGCGTGCCCGACACCCGCAGTGTCTCGACGACCGACGCCCGCGCCATGTGGCTCACCGGCAAGGTCGTGCAGTGGCCGGGCGTGCCCAGCGGCCTGCCCGTCAAGCTTTACTGGTCGACCACCGGCCAGATCTCTGCCACGCTGGGCGCGCCGGTCGCCGGCGCCGACGGCTTCGTCAAGCTCGACCCGTTCACCGGCAGCCTGCCGGCCGACGTCACCACGCGTTTCAAGTGGACCGCCGCGGGCAGCCAGTACATCGTGCGCAACGACGGCCTGGCCAGCATGGGCACGCTGCACAAGTCGCAGCTGGTCCTCGTGCAGGAAGACTCGAACGGCAACGTGCAGAACGCGACCACCGCGCAGATCGCCGGCGCGATGGACGACCTGTACGGCGCGGCCCAGGACGCCACGCTGGGCGCCACCGTCTCCGGCGGCGCGACGACCTACCGCCTCTGGGCGCCGACCGCCCAGAGCGTCACGCTGTACCGCTACGACACGCCCACCGGCGACGCCACGCACGCCACGCCGATGACGTTCGACGGCGCCACCGGCGTCTGGAGCGCCCGCATCGGCGCCGACACCTCGGGCACCTACTACCGCTTCGGCGTCAAGGTGTTCGTGCGCGGCGTCGGCGTCGTGCGCAACCTGGTCACCGACCCGTACTCGCTCACGCTGGCCGCCGACAGCAAGCGCAGCGAGGTCGTCAACCTCGACGACCCGCGCACCAAGCCCGCAGGCTGGGACGCGAGCACGCCGCCGGCCACGGTCGCCGGCGCCACCGACCAGACGATCTACGAGCTGCACGTGCGCGACTTCTCGGCCAACGACGCCAGCGTGCCGAGCGAGCATCGCGGCAAGTACCTGGCGTTCACCGACACGTCGTCCAACGGCATGAAGCACCTGTCCGCGCTGGCCGCCGCCGGCCTGACCGACGTGCACCTGATGCCGATGTTCGACTTCTCGTCCGTGCCGGAAACGGGCTGCACCACGCCCAGCCCGAGCGGCGCGCCGGACGGCCAGGGGCAGCAGGCGCTGGTGAACGCCACGCGTTCGACCGACTGCTTCAACTGGGGCTACGACCCCTACCACTTCAATGCGCCGGAAGGCAGCTTCGCGACCTCGGTGGCGGACGGCGTGACGCGCGTCGTCGAGTTCCGCAGCATGGTCCAGGCGCTCAACGCCGCGGGCCTGCGCGTGGGCATGGACGTCGTGTTCAACCACACGACGGCCTCGGGCCAGAACGACCACTCGGTGCTGGACGAGATCGTGCCGGGCTACTACTACCGCTACACGGCCCAAGGCAACCAGCTCGCCGATTCGTGCTGCGCCGACACGGCGGCCGAGAACCACATGATGGGCAAGCTGGTCGCGGACTCGGTGATCATGTGGGCGCGCGACTATCACGTCAGCTCGTTCCGCTACGACATCATGGGGATGCTGCCCAAGGACGTGCTGGTGGCGGTGCAGGCCAAGGTCGACGCCGCCGTGGGCCGCCACGTCGAGATGCTCGGCGAAGCCTGGAACTTCGGCGCCGTGGCCAACGGCGCGCGCTTCCCGCAGGCCGCGATGGGCACCCTCGCCGGCTCGGGCATCGGCGCCTTCAACCCCTACCTGCGCGACGCCGTCCGCGGCGGCAGCCCGGGCGATTCGGGCAACGCGCTCGTCTCCAACCAGGGCTTCATCAACGGCCTGTACTACGACCCGAACGCCCAAGGCGCGGGCCACACGCTGGGCGACCTGCTGTGGGCCGGCGACGAGGTCAAGGCCGGGCTGGCCGGCTCGCTCAAGGACTACGTGCTCACCACGAGCTGGGACGCCACGCTGGCGCTGTCGCAGATGAACGGCGGCAACCCGCTGGGCTTCGTCGACAACCCGTCCGAGGCCGTCAACTACGTGGAGAACCACGACAGCCAGACGTTGTTCGACACCAGCGTCTACAAGCTGCCGACGGCGACGAGCCAGGACGACCGCGCCCGCGTGCAGATGCTGGGCGCCGCTCTCGTGTCGTTCAGCCAGGGCGTGGCCTACTACCACGCCGGTGTGGACACGCTGCGCAGCAAGTCCCTCGACGCCAACAGCTACGACTCGGGCGACTGGTTCAACCGGCTGGACTGGAACTACGCCGACAACAACTTCGGCGTCGGCCTGCCGATGCAGTCGATTAACGGCAACGACTGGCCGCTGCAGCAGCCGCTGCTGGCCAATGCACAGATCAAGCCGACGGCAGCGCAGATCGCGTGGACGCGCGACCAGTTCCGCGACCTGCTGCGCATCCGCAAGAGCACCACGCTGCTGCGCATGAGCAGCGCGGCGGACATCAAGGCGCGCCTGAAGTTCTGGAACACAGGCTCGACGCAGGTGCCCACCGTGATCGTGGGCGACATCGACGGCAGCGGCGGCTATCCCGGCGCGAACTTCGCCGAGCTCACCTACTTCGTCAACGTCGACAAGCAGGCGCATTCGCTGGCGATCCCGCAGCTGGCCGGCAAGGCCTTCGTGCTGCACCCGGTGCACCTGGCCGCGGGCGCCGCCGACACGCGCGCCGCCCAGGCCACCTACGACGCCGCCACCGGCACGTTCGCGATCCCCGCGCGCACGGCGGTCGTCTTCGTGGTGCCGCACTGATCTGCTGACCGCGGTCTTCGGAGGGGGCCTCGCGGGCGAGGCCCCCTTTTTTCGTCCGCGCGCGCGAACGGGTCAGCCGGCGTGAATACCCCCGCCGGCATCGGCACGTCCCCTACTTTGAGCAGGGGCCCGCCCCTAGCTTTCGCCTTGCTGCGCCCTGCCCCGGTTTTCATCATGCAGGCGTGCCCACCTGTCGGGCAGTCTCGACAGGAATCACCGCCGGCGGCCTCCAACGCCGGCGCACCTCCTTTCGAAAGGCCTTGCCATGTCCCCCATCCAACGCAACGACGACA
>Ga0209677_100902_pt1 | contig 14537 bp, 7 predicted proteins | sample AraplaCvi_mCL_r2_2_FD_184285 | JGI IMG/M metagenome (GOLD analysis project Ga0209677, IMG submission 184285) | Arabidopsis root microbial communities from North Carolina, USA - plate scrape CL_Cvi_mCL_r2 (SPAdes) (version 2) | ecosystem: Host-associated > Plants > Roots > Endosphere | place: USA... | reverse complement strand
GAGGTCCCGATCACCATCACGGTGACCGGCACCAACGATGCGCCGGTCATCACGACAGGCGCGCAGACCGTCACAGTCTCCGCCGGCACCAGCACGTCGGGCGGGTCGTTGACGTCGGAAGATTCGACCGCCGGCAGCCTGAGCTTCGCGGATGTCGATCTGACCGACACCCATACCGTGTCATCGAAGCTGAGCAGTGCGGTGATTCAGGGCGGAGGCAGCGTGCCGCTGGCGCTGTTCGAGCAGGCCTTCAGCGCCTCGCTCGCGGCCGACAGCACAGGGACCGGCAAGGGCGCCATCAACTGGTCGTTCGCAGACCTGCCAGCCGATGTGGCGGACATCATTCCCGCCGGACAGACGCTGACTCTGACCTATACTGTGACGCTGACGGATTCGCAGGGTGCGACGTCCGAGCAGACCGTGACCGTGACGATTACCGGAACCGAAAATCCGGGCGAAATCTGGGTCGGGCAGGCGAGCGGGACGGATGGAGAGGAGCGCTCCGCATCGGCATCGGCGCTGCTGTGGCGTGATGGCGCCAATTGGAAGACCGGGCATGCGCCAACCGCTAACGATGACGTCATCATCAAAACCGATGCGTCGAAGGGGCTGACACCGGCCTTCCCGGTGACCGTCGATCAGGATGCCTTCGCCAAGACGGTGACGATGGACGATGCCGGCGGCGGTAACACGCCTGAACTCGATAATCTGAGCACGCTCACCATCGGCGGTGCGCTGACCCTGCATGCCGACGCCGTCGTGAAGAATGCCGGCACCACGCGCGTCGGCGGCCAGGCCGAGCTGCTTGATCAGAGCGTGCTCGGCAATTCCGGCACACTGGTGCTTGCGGGCGGCGGCGACTTTGGCGCCAAGGCCGGCATCACCAATAGCGGCACCATCGAGCTTTCCGCCGGCACATTGAATGTCGCTGCCGACGTCGTGAATTCGGGTGGTGACAGCGACGGGCTGATCCAGGTCGATGCGCCCGCCAAGCTCGTTCTCGATGCCGGCGCGATCATCGGCGGCAGCATCACCGTGGCGGGCACGCTGGAGCTCGACGGCGGCAGTGTCCTGAGCGAGGGCTGGTTGGCCAATTCCGGCACGATCACGATCTCGGGTAGCGGCAATGGGTTCGACGGCGAGACCGTGACCGCCAACCATGCATTGAACATTCTCACGGGTGGCGCGCTCACGCTCGACCTCGGCACCAGCTTCGACAATGACGATGGCGCCATCACCGTGAACAGGGGTGCCACGCTGTCCCTGAACGATGCCAGCATCACGGGTGGCCATATCTCCAGTGCCGGCGGCGGCACGGTCGCGCTGACGGGGCTGGCCGCTCTGATTGGCGGCACGCTCGGCAATTCCGGCGATCTCTCGGTCAAGGCGACCGGCAATGTGCTCGACGGCGAGACCGTCACCAACGAAACCAACGCGACCATCACGATCGCGGTCGCCAGCGCGCTTGCGCTGACCGGCGCCACCATCGCCGGCGGCGCCGTGCACAATTCCGGCGAGATCGACGTTGTCGGTGACAGCACGTTCGACGGCAGTACGCTCGACGGCGGCTCGATCATGATCGGCGCGCCGGCCTGGCAGGACGGTGGCGGCGATGACGTGCGCACAGTTGCCCTGTTCGACGGCGAGCAGGTCCCGGTCACCCTGACGCTGAAGAACGGCGTGGTCGTCACCGATGGCGACCTCGCGATCGAGCCCTACGCCACGCTGGATGTCACGACCGGCGGCGGCGCCACGATGTCGGGGGTGATGGTCACCAGCTCCGGCGCCATCGATGTGGATGCGAAATCGGTGCTGGTGCTCGAGCACAGCAGCATCAGCGGTGGCGATCTCGTCAACGCCGGCACCGTGCATGTCGAGACTGCACACGCTTCGACCTTCGACAATGTTCATATCGACAACGGTTCGACCGGCGCGATCGTGGTCGATGACGACGGCAGCGCGCTGGTGCCATCGACGCTGGTGCTCGACGGCGATACGACGATCGCCGGCGGCACGATCAGCGTCGGCATGGTCGGCACGCTCGAGATCCACGGCATTGCCGTGACCTTGTCGGACACGCACGTCGACAATGCGGGCACGTTCACGGTCGATACCGGCGCGATCGTGGATCTCGCAGGCACTTCCGTCACGGGTGACGGCACCTTCCACGTCTTCGGTACGCTCGATGCGACCGGGTTCAACGCAATCAGTGGCGTCGTCATCAACGACGGCACGATCGAGGTGAAGAGCGGCACGCTTGACATCGGCGGCGCGATCAGCGGCACCGGTTCGATCATCATCGATCAGGGCGCCACGCTGGAGCTCGGCGGCGCCAATGCGCAGGCGGTGACGTTCGCCGGAGACGGCAGCAGCGAGCTGGTGCTCGACGCCGCCAGCTCAATCAAGACCATCCAGGGCCTCGGGATCTCCGACAAGCTCGATCTGGCCGCGATCAAGTTCGCCGACGATCCCACCGCCACCTACGACGCCAAATCCGGCCTGCTGACCGTCAGCGACAGCGCCGGCCATACCGTGAGCCTGACGCTGAGCGGCGTCATCGACTACAGCCACGCGCATTTTTCCAGCTCTGATGACGGACATGGCGGGACGCTCATCACGCTCAACGCCAACGACGATGCGCCCGTGGTCGCCGCGGGTGACCAGCAGCAGGCCGGCACGATCAACGAGCTGACCAACACGAGCGGGTCGTCCCAGATCGATAGCGTCAGCGGCACCATTCACTTCAGCGACGTCGACCTGGCCGACCGGCCGATCGCGACGATGGCGACGCCGGTTCTGACATGGACCGCGGCGGATCACTCCACCAACATCACGGCGTCGCTGACGCCGGGTCAGATCGCTGCGCTGGAGCAGGCGCTGACGATCCAGCAGTCCGGCAACACCAACAACGGCATCGTCGACTGGAGTTACAAGATCGCCGACGGCGCGCTGGATTTCCTCGGCGCCGGCCAGACCCTGACGGTCACCTCGACGGTGACGATCGACGATCAGCAGAACGGTAAGGTCGACGTGCCGGTGACGGTCACGATCAACGGCGCGGAGGATGCGCCCGTCATCCTCGGCGAGACAGATCCGGCGGTGCAGACGGTCATCCTGTCGAAGTCGCCGATCGTGCTCGCCGCCGGCACCACCATGAACACGGCCGGCCTTGCGACCGAGACCTTCGATCAGCAGCAGGCCGGCTCGGCCTCCAACAACGGCCATGGTCACGGCGACTTCTACAGCACTGCTCTGCACGCCTGGATCGATGCGGACGGCAATGCCGGCGTCGTGCATGGCTCGTCCTCGGTATCGGCCGCGCCTTACGTCGGCCAGGGCACCCAGGACGGCACGAACTATCTGAGCATTGGTGGGCACGCGCAGGCGACCATCACGTTCGACCATCAACAGAGCAGCTTTGGGCTGTATTGGGGGTCTGTCGACGCTTACAACAGCATCGACTTCTACGATGGCAACAAGCTGGTTGCGTCCTATGACGGCAGCGATGTGGCGCCGCTGCTCGCCAATGGCGGCCAAGGCTCGTTTGCCTCCAATGGCTATGTCGAGTTTCTCGACCTCGCACCGTTCACCAAGGTCGTGCTGCAGAGCAGTCAGAACGCCTTCGAGCTCGACAACGTGTCCGCGGGCAATCTTGACGGTTCACATGTCAAGCTCGCGAGCGCCGTTGGCGGCACGCTGACCCTGACCGACAAGGACATCGGCGACACGCTCACCGCATCGGTGGTCGGCGATGCCACCGTCAAGTACAACGGCTCCTCGCACCTGCCTGATAACCTCGATATCAACGCGCTGGTCGATGCCGGCGCGGTCAAGTTCGACAGCGTCAGCTCCGACGGCAAGGCTGACCTGCTGCACTGGACCTATGATCCGGCGGGCGCCAATCTCGACTTCCTGGAGCCGGGCGACACACTGACGCTCACCTATCAGGCCGAGGTCAGCGACGGGCACGGCAGCTTCGGGCTGCAGCCGCTGACCATCACGATCACCGGCAGCGGTTCGTCGACCGTGGTCGGCACCGCGCAGAACGACACGTTCGACGACGTCGGCGGCGGCGTGACCATCTTCGGCAAGGGCGGCAACGACACCTTCGTGTTCACACAGCAATTCGGCAGCGCCACCATCGCCGATTTCGACGTCAACAAGGATACGCTCGAGGTCAACCATGCGCTGTTCGGAACATCGGCGCAGGACATTCTGAACAGCGCGCACGCCGCGAATGCCGGCCACGACACTGTCCTGGTCGATGCGGCGCATGAGACGATCACGCTGAAAGGCGTGACGCTCGCGCAGCTCGCCGCGCATCCGAACGACTTCCATATCGTCTGACCGTGCTATCCTGTCCCTGCGGGACAGCACACTGCCGCGTTGCCAAGTCAGACCACCTCCAGGATAAGGGGAGCCGTCGATCCCTCGATGCCATCCGCCGCGCAGCCGACCCTGGATATCAGATGAAACGTCTCCGAGCCGTGCCACGATGGTTTGCGCGCCGGTTCGGTTATGCGCGGCTGATGTGCCTTGTGCTGCTGGTCGGCTTCGCCGCGCTGCGCGTGACCGATCCGGCGCCGATCGAGGAGCTGCGCCTCCGGACCTTCGACAATTTCCAGGTGATCGAGCCGCGGGTGAAGACCATGCGACCGGTCACCATCGTCGATATCGACGAGAAGAGTCTGGCCAGTCCAAGGCTCGGTCAATGGCCATGGCCGCGCACTCGCCTTGCCGAGATCGTCACCAACCTGACCAGGCTGGGCGCGGTGGTGATCGCCTTCGACGTCGTATTCGCAGAGCCCGACCGCCTGAATCCCGATATCGCCGCTGATACCTTCTCCGGACTCGACGAGACCACGCGCGACAAGCTGCGCACTCTGCCGTCGAACGATCAGGTGCTGGCGGACGCCTTGCGTGCCTCGCGGGTGGTGCTTGGCGAAGCAGCTGGACCGGATGTCCATGCGGGTCTCGACAAGGCACTGCCGGTGACCGGCCTCGCCATCATCGGCGAGCCGCAACAATTCATGTTCAAAATCGCCGGGCTGCTACGAAATGTGCCGGTGCTCGAACATGCAGCCGCGGGCCGCGGCCTGTTCAACATCAGCCCCGAACGCGATGGCATCATTCGCCGGGTGCCGATGATCATGCAGGCGCAGGACGTGATCATGCCATCGCTGAGCTTCGAGATGCTGCGGGTGGCCAGCCGTTCCGATACGGTGCTCATCAGGGCGGACGCAGCCGGCATCATCGGCCTGGGGCTGCACGGCTTTCAGATCCCGACCGATCGCAATGGCCAGATCTGGATCCACTATGCGCACCGCGACCCCTCGATTTATATCTCGGCGATCGATGTGCTTGAGGGACACGTGCCGGCGGAGAAGATCGCCGGCAAGCTGGTGTTGATCGGTCCGTCTGCAGCCGGGCTCAACGACATCAAGACCACGCCGGTGTCGCCGGCGATGCCGGGAGTCGAGGTGCATGCGCAGGTGCTGGAGAGCGCATTGGTGGGCGCGCTTCTGCAACTGCCGACTTGGGGCCCTGCCGCCGAGTTCGGTGCGGCCCTGCTGCTCGGCCTGCTGGTCATCGTGTTTGCGCCGCGGCTCGGCGCGGTGACGCTGGTCGTGGTCGGCGCGCTGTTCGCCTCCGCGCTGATGAGCATCTCCTGGTACAGCTACGTACAGCACCGGCTGCTGCTCGACTTCACCTATCCGCTGCTGTCGACCACCGCGATCTATTTGACCCTGATCTTCGCGAGCTTCGTGCGCGAGCAAAGCCAGCGTCGCCATATCCGCACCGCTTTCAGCCAGTATCTGTCGCCGGCGCTGGTCGAGCAGCTCGCGCATTCGCCGGAGAAGCTCGTTCTCGGCGGCGAGGAGCGCGAGATCACCATCATGTTCTCGGACGTGCGCGGCTTCACCACGATTTCGGAGAGCTACAAGCACGACCCGCAGGGCCTGACCCAGCTGATGAATCGCTTCCTGACGCCGCTGACCAATGCGATCATCGCGCGCAAGGGCTATGTCGACAAATATATGGGCGACGCCATCATGGCGTTCTGGAACGCACCGCATGAAGACGCCGATCATCATGCCAACGCCTGCAAAGCCGCGCTTGACATGCTGGACCGGATTGACGCGGTCAACATGGCGCGCGAGCAGGAAGCGAAGGACGGCGGCCACGTCTACATCCCGCTCAAGGTCGGCATCGGTCTCAACACCGGCATCGGCGTGGTCGGTAATATGGGCTCCGATCTGAAGTTCAACTATTCGGCGCTCGGCGACAGCGTCAATCTCGCTTCGCGCCTGGAAGGCCAGACCAAGGAATATGGCTTTCCGATCATCGTCGGCTCAAGGACTGCGATGGCGATCAAGGACCGTTTTGCGATCCTCGAGCTCGACTTCATCATGGTGAAGGGCAAGAGCGAGCCGGAGGTGATCTATGCGATTGCGGGCCGCGAGGAGGTCATGCATTCGGAGCGCTTCCAGCGCCTGCGCAATCTCACCATCGAGATGCTGGCCGCGTATCGCAGCCGTGACTGGGACGAGGCGCTGGCCGCGATTGCGCGCGGCCGCAAGACCGACGTCGCTCACACGCTCGCGCAGCTTTATTCTCTCTACGAGGTGCGCATCCGCGACTATCAGGCCAATCCGCCGCCGGAGGATTGGAACGGGGCGCATGCATTGCTGACGAAGTAGCTTGTTCGTCGGCTCTCGCTCCGCGCATGGTACGCCCCCTCTCCCCGTTCTTACGGGGAGAGGGTTGGGGTGAGGGGCATGCGCTTGCTCGGTGTTGGTTTGTTAGACCTGCACCCCTCACCCGGATTGCATCTCGCGATGCAATCCGACCTCTCCCCGCAAGCCGGGAGAGGTTAGAGCGCGCCCCGCGCGATCAACGGTCGCCGCGGAGTATGGGTCCCGGCGTTCTCGGCGCGCAATTGCGCGCCTGACCGGGACGACAATCAACTATTCCACCCCGATGGTGGTCAGGTCCTGGAACCAGTGCTGCGCCTGCACGAACGTCTTGATCTTCGGCGACAGGGCGTGCGGGTTGGTGTCGTGCACCACCCATACCAGCACGGCGTCGTCGACGACCAGCGCATGGGCCTGCGCGATCAGCTCGTCCTGCTTGACCGGATCAAAGGTCTGCTTGGCCTCGTTGATCAGCGCATCCACCTTCGGATTCTTGTAGCCGCCCCAGTTGACGCCGACCGGCGCGATCTGGTCGGAGGCGAAGAAGCGCACGATCGCATAGAGCGGATCTGAGGTGACATAGGCGATGTTGTTGGCGGTGATGCCGGCGTTCATCTCGTCGGCGGCGCCCTTGCGCCAATGTGTGTAGAGCGTCTCCAGCTCGACGACCTTGAAGTCGATGTCGATGCCGATCTCCTTGAAGCTCTGCTGCAGGAATTCGTTCATTGGCAATGACAGCATCTGGCCGGTGCCGCCCTGCGCGATGATGAAGGTGGTCTTCAGCGGCTTATCCTTGGAGTAGCCGGCTTCCTCGACCAGCTTTTTGGCCGCGGCGAGATCATACTTGATGTCGAAGCTCGGTTTGCCGAACCACGGGCTCGACGGATCGACCTGGCCCTTGGCCGGCTTGGCGAGGCCGTTCATCAGCCCGACCACAGCGTCGCGATCGATCGCGAGGTTGAGCGCCTTGCGCAGCCGGATGTCGGTCCAGGGCGAGCCCGGCAGCACGCTCAAATGATAGTTCCAGACATGCGGCGTGATGTTGTCGACGATTGTCATACCGGCGGCCTTGAGCTGCGGCACGGCGTCCGGCGCCGGCGTCTCGATCAGGTCGACTTGCCCGGCGAGCAACGCGTTGGTGCGCGTCAGCGCTTCCGGCATCGGCACCAGCACGAGCTTGTCGACCTTCGGCATCCGATCCTTGTTCCAGTACTCGGTGTTCTTGCTAAGCTCGGCGAGCTCGCGCGGTACCAGCTTGGTCAGCTTGAACGGGCCGGTGCCGGAGGGTTGGCTGGCGAACTTGTCCCAATCCTTGCCTAGCTTCTCATACTGCGCCGGGCTCGAGATCAGGAACCAGAGCATCTGGTAGGGGAAGAAGGAGTCGACCGTCTTGGTCGTGATCTCGACCGTATCGTCGTCGATTTTGGCGTAGCTCGCGACCGAGGGCAGGCGGGTCTTGACCTGCGCGCTCTGCCGCTTGTCGAACTGCGGTGCCTTATCATTGAGCACCTTGTCCAGATTCCAGATCACGGCGTCGGCAGTGAAGTCACTGCCGTCGTGGAATTTGACGCCCTTGCGCAAAGAAAAGCGCCACTTGGTCTTGTCCTTGTCATCGACCTTCCACTCGGTGGCGAGACCCGGGATGAGCTTGCCCGGCTTGTCGGCGCTGCTCATGTCCCATGCGACCAGCGGATCGTAGATCGTGTAGCCGGTGAACTGATAGGCGCCGGCGCCGCGGTCGGGCTGACCTGTGGTCAGCGGCACATCGGCCATCGACATGCCGTAGCGCACCACGGTTTCGGCGCGCGCTGATAGCGCGGACAGGCTGACCGCGAGTGCGGTGACGAGCAGCGACAATCGGGCACGCATGCAGAGAACTCCTCGGGAAAACGGTCAAATTTGACGCCTCCGCGGCTGCAAGCTTGGTGCCAGGCAATCGCGAGATCGTTTGAATACAAACAGTTGTGATGAAAGGCCGCAGGCACGACGCCATTCGCCTGCTTGGCACAGCCGTTGCATACAAGCTGCTCAAGAATTAGCCAGCTTGGAGAATTGATATCGTGCGTTCGGGTGTTGTGAAGTCGATGAGGGGCCGTGCGGCGTTTGCGGCCGCAATGATGGTGGGCGTCTCGATCATTACTTTGCCAGCGGCGGCGAGCGCTGAAAGCGTGCTGCGCATCGGCATGACGGCGGCAGATATTCCGCGCACGCTCGGGCAGCCCGACCAGGGCTATGAAGGCAATCGCTTCACCGGCGTGACGATGTATGACGCGCTGACGCAGTTCGATCTGTCGTCCGAAGACAAGGCGAGCGGCATCATCCCGGACCTCGCCACCGAGTGGAAGGTCAATGACGACGACAAGACCAGGTGGATTTTCAAGCTGCGTCCCGGCGTCAGCTTCCATGACGGCTCGCCGTTCAATGCGGACGCGGTGGTGTGGAACGTCGAGAAGGTCTTGAGGCAGGATGCGCCGCAATTCGATCCGAGCCAGGTCGGCGTCACCGCCTCGCGCATGCCGACCTTGGCGTCCGCGCGCAAGATCGACGATCTCACGGTCGAACTGACCACCAAGGAGCCGGACAGCTTCCTGCCGATCAACCTCGCCAACCTGTTCATGGCGAGCCCGACCAAGTGGCAGAAGTTCTACGACGCCGCGAGCGGCGAGGCCAAGGCGAAGTCGCAGGCCGCGTGGGATGCCTTCGCCAAGGATGCCTCGGGCACCGGTCCGTGGAAGATGGCGAGCTTCACGCCGCGCGAGCGGCTGGAGCTTGTGAAGAACGACAAGTACTGGGACAAGACTCGCGTCCCCAAGTCCGACAAGATGGTGCTGCTGCCGATGCCGGAAGCCAATGCGCGCACTGCGGCGCTCCTGTCCGGCCAGGTCAATTGGGTCGAGGCGCCGGCGCCGGATGCGCTCCCTGAGATCAAGCAGCGCGGCTTCAAGGTCTACGCCAATGAGCAGCCGCATGTCTGGCCCTGGCAGTTCTCGCGCATCGAGGGCTCACCGTGGAACGACATCCGCGTCCGCAAGGCCGCCAATCTCTGCGTCGATCGCGAGGGCATGAAAGATGGCCTGCTCGCGGGACTGATGGTGCCGGCGACCGGCACCTTCGAGCCCGGCCATCCCTGGCGCGGCAATCCGACCTTCCAGATCAAGTATGATCTGGCGGCCGGACAGAAGCTGATGCAGGAGGCCGGCTACGGCCCGAACAAGCATCTTGCGGTGCGGGTGCAGACGTCTGCGTCGGGCTCGGGCCAGATGCAGCCGGTGCCGATGAACGAATATCTGCAGCAGGCGCTCGCCGAATGTTACTTCGATGTGCAGATCGACGTCATCGAATGGAATACGCTGTTCACCAATTGGCGCCGCGGCGCCAAGGATCCGAGCGCCAATGGCGCGAACGCGATCAACGTCACCTATGCGGCGATGGACCCGTTCTTCGCGCTGGTGCGCTTCTTCCACTCATCGATGGCGCCGCCGGTCTCCAACAATTGGGGCTTCATCAACGATCCGAAGTTCGACGAGCTGGTGACGAAGGCGCGCCAGACCTTCGATCCGGCCGCGCGCGACAAGGCGCTGGCGGAGCTGCACGCGGCCTCGGTCGACGATGCGGATTTCCTCTACGTCGCGCACGATGTCGGCCCGCGCGCGCTGAGCCCGAAGATCAAGGGGCTGGTGCAGCCGAAGAGCTGGCTGGTGAACTTCTCGTCCGTCACGGTCGAGCCGTGAGCGTTAGCGATGCCGCTTGCTCCGCTGCGCTCCCTCTCCCCGTTCTTCACGGGGAGAGGGTTGGGGTGAGGGGCGGACGCCCGATTGGTGTCTGTAGTTAAACCTGTACCGCCTCACCCGGAACGTATCTGGCGATGCGTTCCGACCTCTCCCCGCAAGCGGAGCGAGGTGAGCACCGAGCCCGCCGCGAGTTCTGTGCAGATGATTTGCCCTTGGAGAAAGGGCAACAACGAGGTTGACCAGTGCTCTCATACGTGACCAGGCGGACCGTCTATGCGATCCCCATCATCCTCGGGGTGGCGCTGGTCTGCTTCATGCTCGTCCACATCACGCCTGGCGATCCCCTGGTCGCGGTGCTGCCGGCCGATGCGTCCCAGGAGCTCGCCAACCAGCTGCGCGCGGCCTACGGCTTCGATCGGCCGCTGCCGGTGCAGTTCGGGCTCTGGCTGTGGCGCGCGCTGCATGGTGATCTCGGCAGCTCGATCGCGACCGGTCGTCCGGTGCTTGGCGAGGTCATGCGCGCGGTCTCGAACACCGTGATGCTGGCGATCGCCGCCGCCACGATCAGCTTTGCGCTCGGCCTGCTCTTCGGTCTGATCGCCGGTTATTTCCGCGATACCTGGATCGACAAGGTCGCGACCTCGATCGCGATCTCGGGCGTGTCGCTGCCGCACTACTGGCTCGGCATGGTGCTTGTCATCATCTTCTCGGTCGAGCTGAACTGGCTCCCTGCGGTCGGCGCCGGCCCATCAGGCTCCGGCGCCTGGGAGTGGGACTGGGCGCATCTGCGCTTCCTGGTGCTGCCGGCGATCACCACGTCGGTCATTCCGATGGGCATCATCACCCGCACGGTGCGCGCCCTGACCGGCGATATCCTCAATCAGGATTTCGTCGAGGCGTTGCGCGCGAAGGGCCTGCGCGAGACGCAGGTGTTCCGTCACGTACTGAAGAACGCAGCGCCCACCGCGCTCGCGGTGATGGGGCTGCAGCTGGGCTACATGCTCGGCGGCTCGATCCTGATCGAGACCGTGTTCTCCTGGCCGGGCTCTGGCCTCCTGCTCAACTCGGCGATTTTTCAGCGCGACCTGCCGCTGCTGCAGGGCACGATCCTGGTGCTGGCGATGTTCTTCGTCATCCTCAACCTGCTGGTCGACATCGCGCAGGCGGCGATCGATCCGCGCATCAAGCGGGGTTAGCTGATGAGCATCACTCCCGCGCAGATATTGCCGGACGCTGCGCTGCAGGCCGAGCCCGCCGCCAAGGCGCGCGGCTATTGGGCGACCGTCGGCCGCCGCATTGTCCGCGACAGGATCAGCATGGTCTGCGTCGCGATCCTGCTCGCGATTGTCCTCTCTGCGCTGCTGGCGCCGTGGCTGCATCTCGCCGATCCCTATCAGGGCTCGATGATCCGCCGCCTGCGCCACATCGGCACATCAGGCTATCCGCTCGGCACCGACGAGCTCGGGCGCGACATGCTGGCGCGGCTGATCTATGGCGGCCGGCTGTCGCTGCTGATCGGCATCTCGCCTGTGATCCTCGCCTTCGGCATCGGCACCATGCTCGGCCTCGTCGCCGGCTATGTCGGTGGCTGGGTCAACACCGCGATCATGCGCACCATCGACGTGTTCTACGCCTTCCCGTCGGTGCTGCTGGCGATCGCGATATCAGGCGCGCTCGGCGCCGGCATCGCTAACTCCATCGTCTCGCTGACCATCGTGTTCGTGCCGCAGATTGCGCGCGTGGCCGAGAGCGTCACGACAGGCGTGCGCAACCGGGACTTCGTCGAGGCCGCACGCGCGTCTGGCGCTGGTCCTTTCACCATCATGCGCGCGCACATGCTCGGCAACGTGCTGGGGCCGATCTTCGTCTATTCCACCGGCCTGATCTCGGTGTCGATGATCCTCGCTGCCGGCCTATCGTTCCTCGGCCTCGGCACCAAGCCACCGGAGCCGGAATGGGGGTTGATGCTGAACACCTTGCGCACTGCGATCTACGTCAATCCCTGGGTCGCGGCGCTGCCCGGCGCGATGATCTTCGCGGTGTCGATCTGCTTCAATCTGCTCAGCGACGGCCTGCGCAGCGCCATGGATATTCGCTCATGAGCGAGGCAAGTTTGATGAGCGACCGGCTCGAACCGATCGAGGACCGCGGCGGCAAGGCGCAACCGTTGCTGCAGGTCAACGGCCTGACCAAGCATTTCCCGGTGCGCGGTGGCTGGTTCGGCGCACGCAAGACCGTGCGTGCGGTCGACGATGTGTCGTTTGCGATCGGCAAGGGCGAGACGGTCGGCATCGTCGGCGAGTCCGGCTGCGGCAAGTCGACGACCGCGCGGCTGTTGATGCAGCTGATGGACCGCGACGCCGGCGAGCTGATCTTCGACGGCATGCAGGTCGGCCATGAGATGAGCCTGCGCGAGCTGCGGCGCGGCATGCAGATGGTGTTCCAGGACTCCTATGCCTCGCTCAATCCGCGTCTGACGATCGAGGAGTCGATCGCGTTCGGCCCGAAGGTTCACGGCATGGCGGATGGCGCGGCCCGCGCGCTGGCGCGCGACCTGCTCGGTAAGGTCGGTTTGCGGCCCGAGATCTTCGCCAGCCGCTACCCGCACGAGATCTCAGGCGGCCAGCGCCAGCGTGTCAACATCGCGCGTGCGCTGGCGCTGTCGCCGCGCCTTGTGATCCTCGACGAAGCCGTCTCGGCGCTCGACAAGTCCGTCGAAGCGCAGGTGCTGAACCTGCTCGTCGACCTGAAGCGCGAATTCGGCCTCACCTATCTGTTCATCAGCCACGACCTCAATGTCGTGCACTACATCTCCGACCGCGTGCTGGTGATGTATCTCGGCGAGGTGGTCGAGCTCGGGCCGGTCGAGCAGGTCTGGGCCAGGCCGGCGCATCCGTATACGCGCGCCCTGCTGGCCGCGATGCCGTCATCGGACCCGGACAAGCGCACCGAGGTGCCGCCGATCTCGGGCGATCCGCCCAACCCGATCGATCCGCCGCCGGGCTGCCGGTTTCACACCCGTTGTCCGTTCGCGGAGCCGCTCTGCACAAATAGCGCACCAAAGCTGACCGGGCTCGATAATATGGGCCATCAGACCGCGTGCCATATGGCGATCCCGGGATCGGGACACAGCCGTGCCCCGGCAACTGCCGCTTGATAGCAATCGCACAACGGCGAGGGATCGAATGACGAAACCGACACCCCAGAATGTGAGCGCGATGGCGGAGACCGCCGGCGTCCCCGTCGACAAGGACACGGCGACGCGGATCGCCAACTCGATCGGACCGGCGCTCGAGGGTTTCGCGCCGATTGCCGGCACCCTCCCGTTCGATCTGGAGCCCGCGAGCTACGTCGTGGCGCAGCATCTGAAGGTGGTGCGATGAGTTCGGAGCCCGCATTGATGACGCTGACCGAGGTCGCCAAGGCGATCGCCGAGAAGCGCGTCTCGTCGTACGAGGTGACGCGCTCCTGTTTGCACCGCATCGCGCAGTGGCAGCCGCATCTCAACGCCTTCATGGCGATCGAGTCCGAGCCGGCGCTGAAGGCGGCGGCCGAGGCCGACGCCGAGCTCGCCAAGGGCAACATCAAGGGCCCGCTGCATGGCGTGCCGCTCGCGCACAAGGACATGTATTACGATGCTGGCCGCATCTCGACCTGCGGCTCGCTGATCCGGCGCGATTTCGTCGCGACCACCACGTCGACTGCGCTGCAGCGGCTGAAGGACGCCGGCGCGGTCCGGCTCGGCACGCTGCAGATGGCGGAGTTCGCCTATGGGCCGACCGGCCACAACGCCCATTACGGCCCGGTGCAGAATCCCTGGAAGCTCGGTCACATCACCGGCGGCTCGTCGTCGGGCTCCGGCTCGGCGGTCGCGGCGCGGCTGACCTTCGCGGCGCTCGGCTCCGACACCGGCGGCTCGATCCGCATGCCCGCGCATTTCTGCGGCGTCACCGGGCTGAAGGTGACCTGGGGCCGCGTCAGCCGCGCCGGCGCAATGCCGCTGTCGCAATCGCTCGACACGGTCGGCCCGCTGGCGCAAACGGCGGAGGATTGCGCGCTGCTGCTCGGTTTGATGGCTGGCCCAGATCCAGAAGATCCGACCGCGAGCGCA
>Ga0209677_100901_pt1 | contig 14541 bp, 12 predicted proteins | sample AraplaCvi_mCL_r2_2_FD_184285 | JGI IMG/M metagenome (GOLD analysis project Ga0209677, IMG submission 184285) | Arabidopsis root microbial communities from North Carolina, USA - plate scrape CL_Cvi_mCL_r2 (SPAdes) (version 2) | ecosystem: Host-associated > Plants > Roots > Endosphere | place: USA... | reverse complement strand
AGACATCCGTCGTCCCCGGCGGCGTCCTCGCCGCCGGTCCCGGTGGTGTCGACGGCCTGGAACCGGGCGGATCGTTCAGCGACGAGGGAATCGAGGTGCGTCCATGAGCGACGTCGTCCAGATCGAAGACCTCTCGGTCTCGTTCTCCACCGATGCCGGTGCCGTGAAAGCGGTCGACGGCGTGAGCCTGACCGTCGCGCCAGGGGAGGTGCTCGCCATCGTCGGCGAGTCCGGCTCGGGCAAGACGGTGACGGCCAAGACCATCCTGGGCCTGCTCCCCGAGACGGCGACTGCGTCCGGAGCCGTCATCCTGCGCAGCCGCGACGGTGCCAGCGAAGCGGATGTCATCTCGATCGACAAGCGGCGCCTGCGTCAGGTGCGCGGCACGGACGTCGCCATGGTCTTCCAGGAGCCGTCGACGGCGCTGAACCCGGTGTATCCGGTCGGCTGGCAGATCGCGGAAGGCCTGCGCGCGCACGGGAGGCTGTCGAGGAAGGAGGCGCGGGCGAAGGCCATCGAGATCCTCGACCGCGTCGGCATCCCGGAGCCGGAGAAGCGGGTCAAGTACTACCCGCACCAGTTCTCCGGCGGCCAGAAGCAGCGCATCGTCATCGCCATGGCGCTGGTGCTGAATCCCGGCCTCATCGTGGCCGACGAACCGACGACGGCGCTCGACGTGACGGTGCAGGCCGAGATCCTCGACCTGCTGCGCCGCTGCCGCGACGAGTTCGGCGCCGCCATCGTGCTCATCACGCACAACATGGGCGTCGTCGCCGACCTGGCCGACCGCGTGGCCGTGATGTACCAGGGCAAGCTGGTCGAGCAGGCCGAGGTGCGCACGCTGTTCGCGGCCCCGCAGGCGGAGTACACCCGCAAGCTCCTGGCTGCGGTTCCGAAGATCGGTCAAGGTCTTGTGGCGACGCAGGACCGCGCGATCGCCCGGGCCGAGCGTCCACTCGCGGCGCCGGTGGTGCAGGCGCGCGACCTGCGCATCCAGTACCCCGGCCGGCTCGGCCGCCCCGGGTTCGTCGCCGTCGACGGGGTGTCGTTCGACATCCGGCCGGGCGAGGTGCTGGGACTGGTGGGCGAGTCCGGATCCGGCAAGACCACGATCGGGCGGGCGATCGCCGGTCTGAACCGCGTCAGCGGCGGGTCCCTCCAGGTGCTGGGGCTCGAGATGAACGGGGTACGCGAGCGCCAGTTCCGCAAGGTGCGCAGCGACCTCGGCTTCGTCTTCCAGGACCCGGCGTCGAGCTTCAACCCGCTGCTCACGGTCGCGGAATGCGTGGCAGAGCCGCTGGTGGTGCACGGACGCGCATCGTCGGCCGCCGAGGCGCGCCGTCGGGTGGACGAGCTGCTGGAGGCGGTGCAGTTGCCGCGCGCCTACGGAGATCGGTACCCGCACGAGCTGTCCGGCGGCCAGCGGCAGCGGGCCAGTCTGGCGCGCGCACTCGCTCTGGAACCGACGCTGCTCATCGCCGACGAGCCCACCTCCGCCCTCGACGTCTCGGTGCAGGCCCGCGTGCTGGAGCTGTTCGCCGAGCTGCAGAGGGAGTTCGGGTTCGCTTCGCTGTTCATCAGTCACGACCTGGCCGTGGTCGACCTCCTGGCCGACCGCATCGCCGTGCTGCACCGCGGCAAGCTCGTGGAGGAGGGAACGGGCGCCGAGGTGCTCGGCAGTCCGCGCGAGCCGTACACGCAGCGGCTGCTGGCGTCCCTCCCGGTGCCGGACCCGATCGAACAGGCCGACCGGCGGGAGGCGCTGCACCGCCTGCAGTCGCAGAGCGCCTAGGGTCGAGGGTGTGAGTTCCGAGCCCGCCATCGTCGTCAGCGACCTGTCCGTCGAATACCCCGCGCGGGGCCCCAGTGCGTCGTGTGTCGCCCTGCGGGGGATCGACTTCCGTCTGGAGCACGGGCAGGTCCTCGGGGTGCTCGGCGAGACGGGCTCGGGCAAGAGCACGCTGGCGCAGGTGCTGGCGGGCCGGGTGCTGCCTGCTCGTGCATCCGAGCCGGGTCCGCGGATCACCGGCGGAGAGGCGTCGGTGCTCGGTCATCCGCTGCGGAAGGCGCGCAAGCGCGACCTCGCGGAGGTGACGTTCCACGTCGGGTACCTGCCGCAGGAGGCCGCCGCGACCCTGGAGCCGACGCTCAGCGTGCAGGACAACGTGACCCTGCCCATCTTCGAGCGGGACGAGCACTACTCGCGACGCGTCGCGGGAGAGCGCGCCGCGACCATGCTGGACACGGTGCACCTGCCATTGAGCGTGCTCAACAAGTACCCGTACCAGCTGAGTTCGGGCCAGCGGCAGCGGGTGGCGCTCGCGCGGGCCCTGGTGCTCGGCCCCAGCATCCTGATCGCCGACGAGCCGACCGCGGGCATCGACGCCACGGTGCGCGATGCGGTGATCGACCTGCTCGCCCAGTTGCGCGAGCATCCCGAGTTCTCGGCGGTGATCGTCAGCCACGACCTCGCGGTGCTGCGGCGGGCGACGGACACCTCGCTGGTGCTGCACGCCGGCCGGCCTGTCGGGTTCGGTCCGATCGAGGACGTCCTCGCCGACCCGACGCATCCGTTCGTCGCCGGCCTCGCACGGGCCCTGAAGCCGCCGCAGCAGCGCACGGAGCGCCGTCCGCAGCGCGACACGCGGCGAGCAGCCGCATCCACAGGGGCCGCATCCACAGGGGCCGCGACCTCGCAGCCGAAGAGCACGAAGGAGATCTGATGTCGGATTCTGCAGAGACGGCGTCTCCGCGCCATCGAGCCGTCCTGGCCGACCCGGTCGCGGCGGTGCCGGCGGACCAACGACCCGATCCCGGACCGATCGCCGTGCTGCCCGAGCCCGAGCAGCAGTTCGTCCAGGCGGTCGAAGCGGCCGGCGGGACCGTCGAGCCGCTCTCGGACCGCACTCGCGGGGTGGTGTGGCTGTCCTATAAGGATGCGAACGCCTTCCCGCCGGTGCTCGAGGCGCATCCGGGCATCGGCTGGGTACAGCTCCCGTTCGCCGGCGTGGATGCGTTCGCCGGCGTCATCGCCTCGGAAGACCGCCCCGGGCTGGTCTGGACGAGCGCGAAAGGCGCCTACGCTCAACCCGTGGCCGAGCATGCGCTGGTGCTGAGCCTCGCATTGCTGCGGGTGATCCCGAAGCGGGTACGGGCGCGCACCTGGGCGACCGAGCAGGAGGGGCGGTCGCTGTACGGACTGGACGTCGTCATCGTCGGCGCCGGCGGGATCGCCCGGGAGCTCATGCGCCTGCTCGAGCCGTTCGGCGTGCGCGTGACGATCGTGCGGCGCTCGTCCGAACCGGTCGAGGGGGCCGCTCGCACGGTGACCGCCGACCAGCTCACGTCCGTGCTGCCCTCCGCCGACCTCGTGGTGGTGGCCGCTGCACTGACCGGAAGCACGCGGCACCTCTTCGGCCCGGAGGAGTTCGCCGCGATGAAGCCGACCGCCTACCTGGTGAACATCGCCCGCGGCGGACTGGTGGACACGGACGCGCTGCTCGACGCCCTGCGTTCGGGCGCTGTGGCGGGCGCGGGCCTCGACGTGACCGACCCGGAACCGCTGCCGGACAGTCATCCGCTGTGGGACGAGCCGCGCGTGCTCATCACCCCGCACCAGGCGGACACCCCCGAAATGACGGCTCCGCTGCTGGCCGAGCGCGTCCGCCTGAACGTGCAGGCGTTCCTCGGCGATGGCCGCTTCGTGGGAGTCGTGGACCCGGTCGCGGGCTACTGAGTGGCGACGCGCGCGGGATGCCGGCCGGATTTCCCGAGCACACGCGAAGCTTGCTAGAGTAGCTTCGCTGATCAAGCATTCCTCGATAGCTCAATTGGCAGAGCAGCCGGCTGTTAACCGGCAGGTTCTTGGTTCGAGTCCAAGTCGGGGAGCTTCGAAACCCCCGGTCTTCTGCGGAAGGCCGGGGGTTTCTGCGTGTGCGGACGGACGGGTGTGCGGGCGGACGTCCGCACGGGCGGGAGGACGCCCTACTGCCACCCCGGTTGCACGAGGCCGGTCTCGTAGGCGAGAACGACCAGGTGCACGCGGTCGCGCGCATCCAGCTTCGTCATGATCCGCGAGACGTGCGTCTTCGCGGTGAGGGGGCTGAGGTAGAGCCGTTCGCCGATCTCCGTGTTGGTGAGGCCGTGCGCGACGAGCGCCAGCACCTCGCGCTCACGCTCGGTGAGCTGTTCGAGCAGCGCGGAGTCCGGCGTCGGCCGGAGCCCGCCCGAGACGCGCTCGATGAGGCGCCGGGTGACGCCGGGGGAGAGCAGCGCATCCCCGGCGGCCACTACACGGACGGCCCGGATGAGCTCGACCGGCTCGGTGTCCTTCACCAGGAACCCGCTCGCCCCGGCGATGATCGCCTGTGCGACGTACTCGTCCAGCTCGAAGGTCGTCACGATGACGATCCGCGTCCCGGTGAGCGCGGGGTCGGCCGCGATCTCTCCCGTCGCCCACAGTCCGTCGCCGTCCGGCATCCGGATGTCCATCAGCACGACGTCGGGATGCGTCTGCCGTACCAGGTCGACGGTCGCCCGGCCGGTCCCGGCCTCCCCGACGATCTCGACGTCGTCCTCCGCCTCCAGCAAAGCGCGGAAGCCGGCCCTGACCAGCACTTGGTCGTCCGCGAGCAGGACCCGGATCACCAGGTGCCCCCGGATCGCGGCGCAGCCGGGATGCGCGCCTCCACGGTCACGCCCCCGCCCTCAGGGGTGCGTACCTCGAAAGTGCCGCCGAGCAGCTCGGCGCGTTCACGCATCCCGAGCATCCCCTTTCCCGTCGCGCCGCCCGCGGTCGCGTCTGCCGCCGAGACGCCCTCCGGGAGGCCGCGTCCGTCGTCCTGGACCGTGAGCACGAACGAGCCCTCGCTTTCGGCCAGCCGGATCGTCACCCTCGTCGCCTGTGCGTGCCGCCCCACATTGGTGAGCGATTCCTGCACGATCCGGTAGAGCGCCAGCTGCGTCGCCGCGGACGGCGTCGAGTGCAGCTCGGACTCGTAGGAGACCTGCAGTCCCGCCTTGCGATAGGTCTCCACGAGGACGGGGATGCGTGCGAGATCCGGCTCGGGGGAGCGCGCCGCGTAGCCGTCGGGTCCACGCAGGAAGCCGAGCACGCCGCGCACCTCCTCCAGCGCCTGGCTGCTGGTCGACCTGATCGCCTCCAGGCTTTCGCGCGCCTTCTCCGGGCGGGAATCGAAGAGGTGGAGGCCGACCCCCGCCTGCACGCTGATCTGCGACAAGGAGTGGGCGAGCACGTCGTGCAGCTCGCGCGCGATGCGCAGGCGCTCCGCCTCTGCGGCGGACTCGCGCCGGGCGGCGACCGCTCGGGCGACCTCGCGGTAGCGTTCCCGCCGGTTGCGCATGCCTTCTCCGAGCCCGAGGAGGAGGCACAGCACCAGCGCCACGATCAGGGGACGGATGAGCGCTCCCGCCTGTCCGCGCAACAGGTAATCGGCGGCCGGAACCGCGAGGGCGAAGCCGGCGATCGTCCACCATGCCCAGATGCGCGCGCCGTGCACGACGGCGCTGACGATGGCGAACGCGAGAGGCACAGCCGCGAACGGCGGCCCTGAGGTCACGGCGATCGCCGGCCCGGTCAGCACGGCGATCGCGACGACGGTCGCACCGGGATGCGTTCTCGCCAGCAGGAGCAGGAAGGAGGCCCCGAAGGCGAGCAGGACGAAGGCCAGGGTCACCGGATTGTGGGCGGAGTCATGCCAGGCGAACACGAGCCCCGGGAGCTGGAAGAGGGCCGCGACGATCACGACGAACCAGCGAGCCCCCCGTGGACGACCGCGGCGTGCCCAGGGCGGACCGGGCCAGTCGACGGCACCGGAGGCCGGGTGCGTGTGCTCGGGATGCGCGGGCGCGCCGCCGCCTGGATCGTGTGGCGCGTTCCAGGGCATCTCCTCATGCTAGCTACGCCCGCACGCGGCCCGCATGCTCCCGGGGGAGTACGCGCAATCGCTCCCGGCGGCGGATTCGCGCGATGGGCCTGCGGACGAGGCTGTCCGTGACGGTCCGCGACAGGCGTGGGCCACTCACGGATTGGACACACATCATGCTCAGCTCACTGGCCACCGCCGTCGCAGCAGCGCCGTGCGCTTTCGGTTACGGCGCGCCGTTCGTCGGCTGGTGGTGGATCTTCATCCCGATCTTCTGGATCCTCGTCTTCGTACTGATCTTCGGCTTCTTCGGGCGGCGCTGGCGCCGGGCGGCAATCGCTCGCGGCGGGTACGGCGGCTGGGGGCCTCATGGCAGCACCCGCTCCGCCGAACAGACCCTCGCGCAGCGGTACGCGAACGGCGACATCGACGAGCAGGAGTACCGGGCCCGGCTGGAGGTGCTGCGCGCCAATCGCGACAGCGCCTGAGGCACTGGGACGGACCTGGCACACCGGACATCGCGGACAGAAGGCGGCCAGGAACGCACGAATCGTGCACAGCCGAGGGGCGGCGGAGTTCTCCACAGAGTGGAGCCGCCGCCCCTTCGGCGTGCCATGCAGCCCGATAAGATCGACCGGGTCGCGCAGCCGTGCGGCGGAAGGGACGGAAGATGGACGTCATCGCGCTGGTCGCCGCCGCGCTGGGGCTTGCCACGCTCGTCTTCCTCGGCCTCTGGCTGTGGGAGCGCAGCCGCCGCATCCGCCTCCGCGACACGCGGCAGGAGTCGGAGTGGGACCGCATCGACCGCGAGCTCGACCTCGCAGAACAGGCGGGCCGGTTCCGCATCGTCGGCGATCTCGGGGATGTGGCCATCCAGTCCGTCTCGCGGCTGGTCACGCAGGCCGAGGCCGTCCGCTACGCGGCGGACGCGGATCCCGCGGCGTCTCTCCGCTCAGCGGGCGTGCTCGAGACCTCCGCCCGTGACGCCCTCGCCGACCTCCGCCGCCTTCAGGCGGTCGCGCGGGAGGCGCAGGACGCGTCCCTTCCGCAGCCCAGCCTCCACTCGGCGCGCGATCTGTTCCGCGTGATGCGGGATGCCGGGCTCGCGGTCACGTTCCGCGAGACCGGGGAGCGCTTCGACCTGCGCGCTGGCGCAGAACTCGCCGTGTTCCGCATCCTTCAGACGAGTCTGGAGAACGCGCTCAAGCACGGCGGTGCCGGTACGAATGCGGCCGTCGCCTTCTCGTGGACTCCCGACGGCCTCCAGGTGAGCGTCGAGGACGACGGGATCCGCGCGGCCGCCCGCCGGCTGGGTCTCGACCGCGAAGGCGTCGACCAGGCCACCGCGTACGGTGTCGCCGACGACGTCCGTGCGCTCACCGAGCACTACGAGGGTGCGGGGATCATCGAGATGCGCGAGCGTGCGTCCCTCTTCGGCGGCACGCTGAACGCGCAGACCGTCGCGGGCATCGGCTTCACCCTCTCAGCCGTCTTCCCGGCGCTCCGCCACCACAACGGCGTCCACGGGGTCGACCTGCGTCGCTGAGTCGGTCTGCGTCGCTGACCGCCGGGGCGCCTCCTCGGAGCCCTGCGAGCCGTGCGTCAGTCCTCCAGGTGGTCGCGTCCCGGAAGCCAGCTCAGCCCGGGGACACCCCAGCTGTTCTTACGCTGCGCCTTCTGCGCAGCCTTCCCGAAGGGATGCGCGAGCCGGTCGACGTACAGCACGCCGTCGAGGTGGTCGTACTCGTGCTGGAAGATGCGTGCCAGCCAGCCGTCCGCGCGCACCTCGAACTGGGTGCCATCGAGATCGGTCGCCTGCAGGATCACGCGCTCCGCCCGGCGCAGCGGGAACCGCTCGCCGGGGAACGAGAGGCAGCCCTCCGACTCGGAGTCCTCGTCCAGCTCGTCCACGGTCAGTGGACTCTGCCACAGCGTCGGGTTGACGGCGACGCCACGATGCTGCACGTCGTCGTCATCCGTCCAGCCGTAGACGAACAACCGCAGCGGGACACCGACCTGCGGGGCGGCGAGGCCGACGCCGGGGGCCTCGTCCATCGTCTCGAACATGTCCGCAATCAGGGTCCGCACATCATCGTCGATCTCGTCGACGGGACGGGCGGGGGAGTGCAGGACGGGGTCACCGGTGATCCGAATCGGGAGGACGGCCATTCGGCAAGACTATCGGGAGCATTCCTTGTAGGGTCGTGGAGTGGGTACGGAACTGATGCACGCGTTCGACCTGTCGTATCAGCCCAGCCAGCTTCTGGGCATTCCGGTCGCGCTCGTCGGTGCCTGCTTCCTGTCCGTCGGCGCCCAGCTCCAGCACCACGGTGTCGCCAAGGTGGAGTCCACGGCCGGCCGCGCCGAGAGCGGACTGAGCGGGCGTCAGCTCGGCCTCCTGCTCGCGCGTCCCTCCTGGGTGATCGGGACCCTGCTGCTCGGCCTCGCCATCGTCTTCCAGCTGGTCAGCCTCAAGCTGTCTCCGATCATCCTCGTCCAGCCGCTCGGCGTGGTGGGGCTTGTCATCACCAGCATCCTCAACGCCCGGGTCAGCGGCGTGAAGCTCAACCATCAGTCCGTGATCGCGGTCACCCTGTGCGTGAGCGGCGTCGGCGCGTTCGTGCTCCTCGCCGCCGTCTTCGCGCGCGACCTGCCGGTCTCGAGCCAGGCGCTCGTCATCATCCTCATCGTGCTCGCCGTCGTCCTGCTGGCCTTCGGGGTCCTCTTCGGGTTCTTCCGGCATCGGTTCAAGGCGATCATGTACATCGTCGGCGCCGGGGTCTTGTACGGCTTCGTGGCGACGCTCGCGAAGGTCGCGATCGCGCGCATCTCCAACCAGGAGTGGGACTGGCTGCTCGTCGCCGCCATCGTCGCACTGCTCGCTGCGGCCGTTCTGGGCGCCTACTTCGTCCAGAACGCCTACTCGTCCGGGCCTCCCGATCTGGTCATCGCGGGGCTTACCGTGATCGACCCGCTGGTCGCCGTCACCATCGGGATCGTGGTGCTCGACGAGGCCGCCGGCGCGCCCTGGTGGGCCCTGCTCGGCTTCGCGCTGACCGGCCTTGTGGCCATCCTCGGGGTGTTCCAGCTGGCCAAATACCACCCGCAGACGGCATCGGACGCGCCGGTGGCGGACCGTATTACGGACGTCGTGCGGGAAAGCGGCTTAGACTAGGCCGTTGAATCGACCGGGCACCACCAACGCCCGGACCGCGAAACCGTCGCCGGATTCGCCTTCCGAAGCCCCCGACCGTAGGGAACGAACCACGTGCCTGATTCGAGCGGACCGCATCCCACGTCCCCCGTGCCCGCGGCCAAGCAGCCGCTGACCATCGTGATGGGATGCGACACGTTCGCCCCGGACGTCAACGGCGCCGCCCGTTTCGCCGAGCGCCTCGCCGCGGGACTCGTGGAGCACGGGCACGACGTGCACATCGTCGCGCCCGCAGCCAGCCGCAGGCACGGCACGTGGGTCGAGGAGCACCAGGGTCAGAAGATGACCGTCCACCGCCTGCGCAGCTGGCGCTGGTATCCGCACGACTGGTTGAGGTTCGCGCTCCCGTGGACGAGCAAAGCGAACGCTCGCCGGGTCCTCGACCAGGTGAAGCCGGATGTCGTCCACATCCAGTCGCACATCGTGGTCGGCCGAGGTCTTGCCGCGGAGGCCGAGAAGCGTGGGATCCGCATCGTGGCCACGAACCACGTGATGGCCGAGAACGTCGTGGAGTTCACCCTCCTGCCGAAGTTCCTGCAGAAGACGTTCGTCAAGCTCGCCTGGGCGGACGCGCGCCCGACCTTCGACCGCGCAGAGGCCGTCACCACGCCGACCCGCAAGGCGGCCGAGTTCTTGGAGCGGTCGACCGGCCTTCGTGACATCCACGCCGTCTCGTGCGGCATCGACGCCCACAACTACACCCCTGACTTCACGCCCCGCACGGCGAACCGCATCCTCTTCGTGGGCCGGATCACCGGTGAGAAGCACATCGACGTGCTCCTCAAGGCGATGAAGCTGCTGCCCGCCACCCTGGATGCCCACCTCCAGATCGTCGGCGGCGGCGACCAGCTCAAGAACCTGCAGACGATGGCGGAGACGACGGGGATCACCGACCGCGTCGAGTTCCTCGGCTACGTCAGCGACCAGCAGCTGCGCGAGGCGTACAGCCGGGCCACGGTGTTCGCGATGCCGTCGATCGCCGAGCTGCAGTCCATCGCCACCATGGAGGCCATGGCCTCCGCCCTCCCGGTCGTTGCCGCGGATGCGATGGCCCTGCCGCACCTCGTGCACGACGGCGAGAACGGATACCTGTTCCGTCCCGGTGACGCGCAGGACCTCGCGGACAAGCTGGAGCGCGTGCTGACGATGCCGCAGGAGGAGCTCGACGTGCTCAAGCACGGCTCCCTCCGTATCGTCGCCGCCCACGACATCCAGACCACGATCAGCACCTTCGAAAGCCTGTATCGTGGTGAGCCGGTGGCCGACCCGGTGACGGATGCGGCCCCCAGCGTGCCCGCTCCCGAGTGACCGGAACCGGCGCGCGATCGGGGCGGTAGCTCAGCTGGTCAGAGCAGGGAACTCATAATTCCTCGGTCACGGGTTCAAGTCCCGTCCGCCCTACGCAGACTCGCGCCTGCCCAGTGGGACCACTGATCGGCGCTGGTAGAGTCCTCGGGTGAATGAGACCCGGCGCACCATCGCGGGCGGCATTCTGCTCGTCGGTGCGGCGACCATGCTCGCGAACGGCGCGTCTTACCTCCTATCGATGTTCGCCGCGCGGTGGATGAGTGTTCCCCAGTACGGCGGGCTCGGCGCTCTGCTGAGCATCTCGATCATCGGTGGTACCCTCGCGCTCGGTGTGCAGGCGGTTGGCGCCCGCAGGGTCGCGGCCCACCGGGCCGCGGGCGGCGGCGTGAGCGCGGAAGAGGAGCGCTCTGCGGTACTGGCCCTCGGGCTGCGGCTGACGGCCGTCGTCGCGGTCGGCGGGCTTGCGGTCTCGTGGCCGCTGGCTGTCCTGCTCGACGTGCCCGTGCCGGCCGTGGTCCTCACGTTCCTGGCTGTCGCCGCCTCGGTGACAGGGTTCGGTGCGCTCGGGCTGGTTCAGGGCGACGAGCGTCACCGGCATTACGGTTCCGCTTACGCAACGATCGGCTTCCTGCGGGCCGCAGGCGGCGTCGTGGCGCTGGCGATCCGGCCGGAGGTGACGTCCGCATGCGTGGGCATCCTCGCCGGAACCCTGGCAGGAACGGTGGCGGCGATCCTGATCGCCGGGCCCTCGCGTCCTCGGCGCCGCCTCACCGCGCAGTTGGGGCGGGAGTTCGCGGCGACCACGGGATCTCTGATCGCTCTGTACGCACTCTCGAACACCGACCTGCTCCTGGCCCGCAGCTTTCTCGACGGGGACGCGTCCGGGGAGTACGCGCTCGGATCGCTGGTCGCCAAGATCGCCTTCTTCCTCCCGTACGCGGTGATCACGGTGTTCTTCCCGAAGATGTCGGCAGGCACCTTACGGCACGCGTTCGAGCTCGCGGTCGGCGCGTCGGCCGCAATCGGTGCGGTCGCGACGATCGGTACCGCCGTTCTGGGAGGCCCGCTCGTGTGGTTGATCGGCGGTGACAAGTACGCGGGGTTCGCCGCGCTCGCCTGGCTGTTCGCTCTCGAGGGCAGTCTGTTCGCGATCCTCCAGGTGATCCTCTACGCCGGCTTCTCCTCGCGCGGACGGTCCCTCGGCATCCTGACGGCGTGCGCGCTCGTTGTGCAAGTCGTCGTGGTCTCGTTCTGGGTGCACCAGTCGGTCGCGGCGATCGTGGCCTGCACCTGCGTCATCGCAGCATCTCTGGTCGTGATCGGCATCGTGGTGGAGCTCCGACGGACGCGCCGCCGGGATGCGTCAGCCGAGCGCCCGGGCCTGGTCGGGTCGCCGCGCCAGTGAAGCGGTGGTGCTCCGGAAGCCTGTCCGCATCCCGTCCGCAAGCGGGGGCGCCACCGGTCTGACGCAGGCAGCCCTGACGGTGCCGCTGCTAAACTCCTGCGAAAGTGGCCGGCGTCGCTGCCGCCGCCTGACACACCCACTCGGGCACGACCGTCACAAGGAACCCGCAATACCCATGTCCGACAGCACCCGCGCCGGTTCGGAGAACCGCCTGTGGCCGCGGTCGACGACCATCTTCCTCGTCCTGGTCGGGGTCGTGCTCAGCGTCCTCTCGTTCGTCGTCGTCATCAACATGCCGGCCCTGCCCTGGCATTCGGCCCGAGCCCACGAGCTGCAGGCGACGTACGACGCGTTCCGGCAGACCGGCACGCTGTTGATCAAGGCGGTGAACTCGGGCTCGAAGTACACGCAGGTGCCGGCGCCCGGACCGTGGGTGTCCGCCGCCTGGGACGACGACCCCGGCGCCTACATCATTGCCAGTCTGATGAGTCTGGTCACGCATTCCGGTTCGCCGTACCCGGGCCTGGGTCTCGCGGAGGCCGTCCTTGTCGCCCTTCCGCTCCTCTGGCTGCCCACTGCGGTTGCGCGTATCTTCAAGCGTGCACGTGCGGGGTATGCGGTGGTGCTGCTCCCGCCCCTGATGTGGCTTCTGAACAACGGCACGATCCTCGCGGGCACCGAATACGGTCTCTCGGACTCTGTGAGCACGACCCGTGTCTATGCCCTCTACGGGATCGCCGCCTCCATCGCCTTCCTTTCGCTGTCTCTGCTCGTGCTGTTCTGCACGTTCCGCCTGCGCATCAGCGCACTGATCGCGGTGAGCTGCGGCATCGTTGTGCTCGCTTCCATCGGCGACCTCGCCCGCTCCCTCTCCGGGATGGGCATCGCGGCAGCGGTCGGCGTGCTGTGGTGGCTTCACACGCGCAAGAAATGGCGTTGGCTGGTGGGAATCGGCGCTGCGCTGACCGCGATCGCCCTGACTTTCGGCCTGCAGAACGCCACGATGTCCGGGGTCAACGTCGCCCGCAGCGCCACCACCGGTCAGAGCATGGCGGAGTTGCCGGCGTCGCACGGCACCTGGCACCCGCTCTACCTGGGTCTCGCGTATCCTCAGCCGATCACGGGGCAGCGTTCGCCCTTCGGGATCACGTGGTCCGATGAGTCCGCCTGGGACAAGGCGCGTGCGATCGACCCCAAGGTGGTCATCGCGAGCGACCAGTACGACCTGATCATCCAGAAGCTCTATCTGGACGAAGTGAGCGCGCATCCGCTCATCGCCGCACAGCTGTACTTCGCGAAGTTCCTCTACGTGGTGAAGCATTTCGGCGCCATGCTCGCCTTCATCCTGGTGGGACTCGTGCTGGCGCTGATGCGGCGTGCGCCGCAACGGAGGCATCTCGGCGCGGCGGTGACCGTCACCGTTCCGACTATCCTGCTGGGTCTGGTGCCGCCGGTGCTCGTGATGCCGTTCTTGTACTACTACTCCGAACTCACCGCCGGGCTGAGCATCCTCGTCGCGATCGCGCTCGGCGGATTGGTCTGGTCCCTGACATCCATGCCGGCGCACGTGCGGGCGTCGGAGCGGAGCCGGCTGAGCACTCGTGTCCTGCCATCGGAGCCGCAGGCGGAGTCCTCGGCGCGACTCAGCGTGATCGTGCCGACGCGCAACGGCTCCGCGGTCCTCGGCAGCACCCTGGCGACGCTTTCGGCGGTGCTGTCTTCCGAGGACGAGATCATCGTCGTTGAGAACGGCTCGACCGACGACACCTGGCAGGTGCTGGAAGACGCGAAGGAGTCCTGGGCGGCGGCGGCTTCGCTCGTGCTGCGCCAGTCGGAGCCCGGATTGGGGGAGGCGCTCCGCACCGGAGTGCTGAGCAGCCGGGGACGACGCGTCCTGCTGACCGCCGACGATCTGCCGTTCGGGTTGTCCGACCTCGAACAGTTCGAGCGACTGCCGGCAGATGTCATGGTGGCGATCGGCTCGAAGGCGCATCCCGACTCCCAGGTGCGCCGTTCCTGGCGCCGCGGGGTCCAGTCCAGCGTCTTCCGATTCCTGCGAAAAGCACTGCTGCAGTCGAAGGTGGGCGACAGCCAAGGAACGATCTGGGCCGACGGCGACTGGTGCCGTTCCCTCGCGATGGTCTCCCGCGAGTCGGGGTTGATGTGGACGACCGAGTTGGTCCTCGCCGCTGAGCAGCAGGGAATCCGGGTCGTCGAGGTTCCCGTCGTGCTGAGCGAAGGTCACGAATCCGGGTCCAGCCGGTTCCGCTTCGGGGATGCCTGGCGCTCGGTCGTCGGGTTCACCCGGCTCGCTGTCTACAAGGACGACTACAGCGACGAGCACTGGGTCGTCCCCCTGCACACGGGCCCCGTCCGTCAGCGGGATGGTTCAATCCCCTAGCGATTCCGGGCGTCAGGGGTACCGTGAGGCGGCATGAACACAACCGGATGGATTGTTCTCATCGTCGTGGTGGTCGTGATCGTCGTGGTCGTGATCCTCGCCCTCACGGTGGGCCGCAATCGCAAGCGTGAAGCGGACCGCCACCGCGCGGAGGAGATGCGGCAGACGGCCGCTCAATCCGAGCTCGAGGCGCGCGAGCGCGAAGCCAAGGCCGCACGTGCCGCCGCAGACGCCAAGCAGGCCGAAGTGGATGCGGAGCGACTGCGGCGCGAGGCGGGGGATCGCGAGTCCGCCGCGGCTGCCGCGCGATCGGAATCGGAGGAGGCAC
>Ga0209677_100898_pt1 | contig 14564 bp, 28 predicted proteins | sample AraplaCvi_mCL_r2_2_FD_184285 | JGI IMG/M metagenome (GOLD analysis project Ga0209677, IMG submission 184285) | Arabidopsis root microbial communities from North Carolina, USA - plate scrape CL_Cvi_mCL_r2 (SPAdes) (version 2) | ecosystem: Host-associated > Plants > Roots > Endosphere | place: USA... | reverse complement strand
GATCAGGAAAGCCTGGCCGCGCTTTCCCTTCAGCGCCGAATTCACGGCACCCCTCCAGCAGATCAAATCCCATCCGCCGCAATCATCGCTATATCCGCTTCGGCTCATGGCTTACTCCGTCCCGGCGCGGTTTGGCCGCCGTTCAATTCGAATACTTCTTTTCCATTTTCCACAGGCATGACTTCGTCCTTGCCGCTATAGCGGCTGACTTTGAAGGGGGATGTTAAACGTGTGACAGTGCTGAAACGTTTCGCTTACAATGCGCCGCTTGCCCGCGTCTGGCGTGCGACAGATCACCCATTGCTGGGCTGTCGGGCGAGCCCTCATGCTTCCGCGCTTTATAGGGCCTATAGCTCAGCTGGTTAGAGCAGTCGACTCATAATCGATTGGTCCACGGTTCAAGTCCGTGTAGGCCCACCAATTATTCGATGGACTCCCTATGGAGCCTGATTCGGCCAAGCCTTACTTCGGTAGCGGCGGCTTCCTTGGCCAAGTTAAGAATTGTTGAATCAGCGCGAGATTGAGTTTCCTGGCTACGCCTTGGGTTGGCGTGTGCGAGCCGCATGATTGAATTCCAGCGATGCTGGTTCTCCATCTTCAGCTCGTTGATTACATCTGATGTCATTTACTTCTCCCAGCCGAACGCATCCCGACCGTGCTTTTTTGGCGAGTCAGGCGGGCACGGCGTCTTCGAAGTTGATTAGCAAGCTGCTGGTTTCGTCGGTACAGCCATCCGCCTTGACGAGATACGTTGCTGGCCTGTATTCGTATATGCCGGTGATCACGCCCTGTTTAATTCTAGAGCCAACCGAGATTGGTGGCTCTGGCTTGAACTCTTCCGCCCAGGCGTTAACCACTGCCATCTCTGCTTGATCCACAAGCCAATCAATTTCGTCCAATGCCTCCATATCATCTCGGGTCGTATCCCAGCGCTCGTATCTGTCGAGCTCTTTGGCCAGTTCGAAGCCATCCATGCGGCGACGGTAGTGCTGCGCAATGGTTGCGGCATCCGCACTGAGCTTTTCAGCAACAACGGTACAGGCGGCAAGGATCATTTTTTCGTCGGCTTTCGGGCGCGGTGGAATGGTGCTCATAGGTTATCTCCTGGCGCACACCAGCCTCGCTGGCAAGCGCGAATAGAATTTTGGTCTATATTTAAATGAAGGACGGGGTCTGGCCGAAGGAGCCATCAGTGATGGTTACTACCGAGGCGTTTTTTCAGATACTGATAGCTGTTGAGATTCTGGTCACTGCTGACGGCAGTAGATTGCAAAGGGCTCAACAGGCACTGATTGCGCTGCGCAAGATCGACGGTACTGAGTTTTCAGGCGCCGGCGCTATAGTTCTCTGGGAGTGCATTTCTAGTGCTGCGGAAAGTATCACTTCAGGTTACGTAGATGACCAGGAATTAGATATATTCATACGGGCGGTGTGGCAGCTTTTCGAGGCCTGTTGCGTGAGGCCTAATGTTCAATGAAGTAGCCGAGAGGACATTGTCCGGTGACAGCTGGGCAGCCGCTCTCTCGGCTGGAGTATTACTTCAGATCGAATGCGCCTAGCGACAACGCGGCAGCCTCGCCAATTTTGTCCTGCAGCACAGCTTTAAACTCTTGAGCGATATCTTCGCGCTGGACCTCTTCGCCGACCCAGCGCAGTTTCAGCACCGGTTGCGGGCCGCTGGTGATGACTGACAGGCGCAGAGTGATCTGTTGTTCGGTCAGCCCTTCGTACGGAATGGTGCGGAATTGCAGGGCTACTGGCAGGGTTTCCTTACTGCTCGCATCGATCTGATCCATGGCGCTACGGCTCGACCTGGTCTCACCAACCGTACTTTCCAACTCGCTGGACGCCTTGATTGTGATGGTGCGAACGGCTGCGATGGCCTTGGCCAGCGAGATTGGGTTGCCAGCTTCATCTGTCGGGGTGAGGTACTGGTGCCAGTCCTCGATCCAGTCGCTCAAATCTTTCTGGCTGAGGCCTCGACCGCCAATGCTCTGGGCGGCGGTGTAGCCGGCGGTTGGCTTCAAACGAAGGATGGCGCGGTCGTCGGCGTGGCCTGCGGCGTCAGTTGTTCCCAGGTTGAACAGAAGGGTGCAACTCATTGCTTCCTGGTCGACGAAGCCGCGAGCGCCAGGCGTGGCGCGTTCAACTACATAGCCGCCAAAGTCAGCCAGAGAATGGGTGCTGTAGGTGCCACGGAAGCGACTGCGACCTGCCTGAAACTTCTCGATGTCGATGATTTTCGTTCCGTCTGGAATTACGACGGCAGGTACAAGCGTTTCCAGCTTTTTGCCGGTGGCCGCCAGGGCGGTATCAGTGACGAGTTGAATTGCTTCTTTAGTGAGTGACATTAATTATTTCCTTGGATCAAGTGGTGGAGGCGGGTGGTTCATGTGCGCGTTGGAATTGGCGCATCTTCGCGGCTAAAAAGTTGCTCATGCCTTTCCGCGAAGAGGGTTATGCGGCCACCGGTACCGACGTGCATCGGTGTTTCTAGGCTGGTGTTCTCGTTTATCTCCCCGTACTTAGTAGGAACCTTGTAGGCGAGTTTATGTTTGATCTTCACTTGGCTTGATTGGCCGATCTGACTGAAGTCCAAGGTGATAACCAGCTTCCCTACTTTTCCGAAGTCAACTACCCCCGCCGCTACTTCGGAAAGGGCGAGGCCGATTTGGCTGGCGAAGGCGCCGCCGTTGAGTTCGTCAAGAAACTCGGTTGTATTGGTTGCAACTGACATGGTTGTATCTCCGGCTGGGATTTGATGTCGCTTGGCGCAAGCTTGATTTGGAGGTGTAGAAGGCGTTGGTGCACTCGCCTCGGAATAGGCTTCACACGGTGCTGCCGCCGAGAACTTCGCAACACGCGGTTGGTATTGATGCAACGATCATTGCTGAACGCCGTAATAAGCAAATACGGCTACGATGATGGTTATGCCGATAGTCCAGCGGGCCGCTGTCCGACACGCATAACGGGTGATCTCGCGAACTGAGGCGAATAAGTCGGCTCGCTCTTCGAGTTGCTGGGCGTAGTGGCAGGCATTGTCGTGGCCCGTACGGGGCCCGCGGGAGAGCCCGGTGGAGCGGTCGATCACATCAAAGGCATTCTTGCCCAGAGGGACAACAGTGAAGCGCGAAGCCAGCACCGGTTCTTCACGACCGATCATCTTGTACATCTCCGAGGTGGACAGCGAAATACGGCCGCGCAGGGCTTGCAGAACGGCTTGGCTTTGCTGAATGGTCTGGTTCATACCGACTCCTTTTGGTGGTTGCATTTATTCGTCAAGACCCTGACTTTCAGGTGCGATGCAGGCTGAAAGAAGGTGCTGATGGATAAAAGTGGGGGAGTGCCTGTTTTTACAGGGGCAGGCTCCCTGTTTCCTCGCTTTCCACAGCCAGGGAAAATGAATAGACTGGCTCTTCCACAGCCTAAGAAATTTATTAATTAATGGAAAAGTTCACTGTTCGCGTTGAGTTACATAAAGCCGAGTCAGATGATTACGAACGGCTTCATGGAAAAATGGAGTCAAAAGGATTTAGCCGCGAAATAACCGGCTCTTCCGGAACGACTTATTACCTACCTTCAGCAGAATATATTTATGAGTCGTCAACTGAAAGCAGAAACGAAGTTTCAGCAAAAGCCAAAAAAATCGCGGACTCCATAAAAAACAACTCAGGAGTTTTGGTTACGCAATCAAAGGGAAGATCGATGAGAGGTCTTAAAGAGGCATAAGATCCTCGTCATCATCCTGAGCGTTAAAAACTAATTTAGCTAGCCAAATGCGCGCATCCGCTCCTGCGTTTGGCTCTATTTTTTGCAATCGCTCTACATCCTCGATAAGCAGCGCGATTATGTGTCTTAGTTCATTTTCATTCATTGTGCGCACCCACCCATAAAAAATAACTCAGGAGCTTTGATTGCGGAATCAGCAGGAATGTCGCTGAGAGGCTTTTAAAGAGGTGCAGGTCTATCATCCTTGGCGCGGGCTTGAAGGGCGAATTTAGCCAGCCAAATTCGCGCTTTCACTCCTGGACTCGGCTCTATTGTTTTCAACCGCTCCACATCCTCTAGAAGCAATGCAATTGCATGTCTTAGTTCACTCTCGCCCATTGTGCGTACCTAACTATTGGTAGTTGTCGAGTTGCCGGACGTAATGACAAGCGTTGTTCCGGCCAGCAAGATCGGGTGTAAAAAAGCCCAGCCGAAACCGGGCTTCTCGCTCTGTCACAAACGCCTCCGTACGTGACAAGCCGGCAGAGCTCTTTGGGGCCGTGCAGGTATCTGTGCTTTTACATGGCTGCCAATCCTCCGTGCTGAGTGATGTTGATCGTTGCAGTGATGCAGGCGCCGGAACTGCCCGGTACGTATCTGGACTGGCCCACTCGGGGCCCCGGATTCGCCTGCAATTCAATTGCGCCACCCTTTAATTGGCTGCGTTGATTGCGCTCTGTAGTTTCAGCAGGAGAGAAGTGGGCAGGCTGAAGAACTGATCGGCATCATCCAGGGAGCCTTTCGGCACAAACTCGACAAGCTCAACGGCAGCCGATCTGATTGTTTCGAGCTTCTGTCGAGACATGATTGGCCCCCTCATGGAGGCTGCTGTCACCCTGGATTTTCCGGACGCTTTGGCTTTTTTAAGCTCGCCGCCGAGCACCTTGCCCGCGTCCTCGCCATGCTGTCGCACCACATGAACGGCCGTGGTGGCAGATACCTGCCCTGACGCAACTAATTGCTGAACATCGGTGTTGGCGTTTCCAAGTGTCGTCACCTGTTCTACGTGCTGACGTGTCTTGCCGACCTTTTTCGCTATCTGCTCAGCAGACCATCCAAAAGCGGAAAGGCGGCGGTACCCATCGGCCAATTCCAGCGGTGAAAGCTTCTTGCCTTCCTGACTGGTAATGACCCTTGCCACACGTTCGGCGTCATTTCCTTCGAACGCGACAATCGGAATCCACGCCTCCAAACGATTCGGATCGTCTTTGCTTGGCGCTCGCGGAAGTCGCCCCGACTGGTCGAGTTTTAAGTACGCCCGGCGGCGCCGATGACCATCGACAACCCACATTCCACCTTCTGCGCGGGGGCGGACTTCCAGCGCTGGTATTTGTCCGCCTGCGAAAATGAACTCAGCAAGCGCTTCAATGCTTTCTTCCAGCTCCTCGCCTTCAGCGCGAAGGTTAAAGCCGGGTTCTTCGTGGAGATCTTCAAGGCGCGCTTTCATCGCGTCGGCGCGCCGCAGATTTCCATCCTTGATCATTTGCTTGAATGACTTGGCCATGTAGCTTCTTCCAAGTGGTTGTTTCCCAATGCCAGGTGCATCAGTGTTGCTTTGCAATCAAGTTGCGCTTTGCGCCTGACTCTCTGCCTGAATGCGCTGATAAATCTCTTCCCGGTGGACATTAACGTTTGGCGGTGCCGCGATTCCGATCTTCGCTTGCTGTCCGTTTATTGCCAGCACCTGAATGCTGATGTCGTCATTGATGCGGAGGATTTCGCCTACACGGCGGGTGAGTATCAACATGGTCCATCTCCTTGTTTGATTTCCCTGATACCCCTGGTGAGAAGGGCATCGAGGAAATCGGGTGCCCGGATATTTACCCACGCCGGGCCGTGGTAGCCTCTCAAGCTCCTACACCATTGAGGCAATTCGAGTGTCAGATAAGAAAGAAATGATTGTTTACCATGCCAGCACGGTACTGCTTGGTGAGGGGGGCGCGCCAAAAAATATTGGTCTGAAGAGCCTGAGGAGAGCGTTGAGTTGGTTATTTCCGCCCCAGGAAAAATCGTTCGATTGATACAATAACTAATCGCTGTAATTGACGCTGACTATTTTCGGTGAAGTTGAAAGTGGCCAGCGTCATGCTCTTGAATCACGCAGTACTTACAGGCTCGATTGGACACTTCAAAAAGCCGCCAATCATAGTAGTTATGCATACTGCCTAAGCATATGGCTTGAAGCTCTACTACACTAGCCTTCGGGCAGCACTCTAGAATTTGTTCGGCGTGTTTTGCTATGACCAGCATTGTTGTGTCCTCTTTCATGGGGCTTATCCTTGTCGGTTTGGTCGTTTTCCCAATGCGTCCGACCAAGCAGCGACTGGGCGCATCAGTGAAAAATTCCGTGTTGCTGGCCGCTGTTACTCGCCACCTGCGGACTGGGCGATGATTTCTTTCCATACTTTTACGGTTTGGCCGCTGGGCCCGAGCAATACGGCGTACCTAGGTGGGAGTCGCCCACGCCTGGTGCGTCAATGCCTGGGTGATCCAGAGGCTTTTTACGGTTGAGTTGTTAAAGAGCTACTCCGATTTTGGAGCGGACCTTTTGACGAGGCCCGTTGCAGTTGCTGTGCATCGCTGCGACGGGATAAATAGTCAACCATAAGTTGATATGTTGTCAACAACCGAAAGTTGATAAGTGGATTGGCTGCCTAAAAAGCAGCACTCAAGGGCGGGCAGCTGCCTTTTCGCAATTAGCAGGCCGCCACTTGCCTGCAGGCAAAGCAGGAGTGGATATAGTGTGTTGACTCGGGGTATCCATGTGGATACAGTTGACTTATGAACTATCTCATCCAGCAAACATCTTTGTTCACTGCTTGGCATCTATCAGTCCGCGACCTGCGAACGAAAATCGCTATCGCCCGCCGCATTGAGCGTGCAGCGGCAGGCAATCTGGGTGATGTTAAACCTGTCGGTGGTGGTATTTCAGAGTTGCGCGTGGACATAGGCGCGGGCTACCGGATTTATTTTACTATGCGCGAAGGAGTGGTCATCGTGCTGCTGGCTGGCGGTGACAAGTCTTCACAAGACGCCGATATCCGGCGAGCAAAGAAACTGGCAAAGGAGGTTTGAGCATGAAGCAAGCTCTAACGACATTTGATATGGCGACACTGCTTGACAGCGATGAAGCAATCAGTGAGTACCTTTCCCAGGTGCTTGCCGATGGTGATAACGAGGAGTTTCTTCGGGCGATTGGCTATGTAGCCAAGGCTCGTGGCATGGCTCAGATCGCTAAAGACTCTGGTATGGGTCGTGAAAGCCTATACAAGGCATTTTCGCCCGGATCAAAACCGAGATTCGATACTGTGCTACGGGTGATTCATGCGCTAGGTATAGATCTTCATGCGCAGCCTGGACATGCAGCTAATCACTCGCCAGTCTGAAAAGTGCACCTTTCGGAAGCGCGTCGACAAGATGGATATTGGCTCGACTAGGAGGGTGTACGCTGGGAAGTGGGTTGGTCGAGATGGTCCGAGTAAAATTCTGCGTGTTCCTTCACGCGGGTTCGGTGCAGGCGCGGCAAATCTGTAGGCGCTTGCATAGCAATGGCACCGTGTGCTTAATTCTCTCCTTGAGAAATGCCACGATTTGTAAGCGGTCCACTCCTGTATCAATGCGGGAATAATGTCCTTCTTTATCTATCTCATCGAGAGACAGCTCAGCACATGCCGCAACCATTTTTTTTGTTTCATTCAGTACTGCGCGCCGGCGGTTTTCGCTCCAAGAATGGTTATTTTTGTCCGCAAGCGTATTTATAGTGTATTGATTGGGATTAAGGTCCCACGGTTTCCAACTTTCACCAGTCAAGGCGCGACCATGATCAATCATCCAAACGCCCTGTTTCTCCGGCGAATAGATCAGATTACCTAGATTTCTGTCAGTGTTAGCTAGCAGTTCGTCAAAAGCTATCGTAGCATTCATGTCGAAGAGCTTGGATATTGCAAGATTTGCCGAAGGGGATTGAGAGTTAAAAGCTCGCTCTAGGCTATAGCTTAGAGTACTGACTTGTTTGCTTGCGAAGCAAGGGATAAATCCCCGGCCTGCGAAAGACGAGTTAAACTCGGCAGGGATATTATTGGTATTCACCGGCGTTAAGTATGGCTTGGGGATATTTAGCTCAAGGGCCCTCCCTATCTGCGAAGCAGCCAGTTCCGCAATTATCTTTCGAGGGTCCAGAGTAAGCTTCACGTACGCAATGACTAAGTGACTCTGACTATCCAGTATCTGTGCTTTGTAGGTTTCGCTGTCTCTGCCTTCCATCTCTCGACCGAGAAAGGCGATCATTTTAGCTTCGGGAACGGGCTGAAGTGTCTTCTGAGGTATCTTCAAAGCCCTTGGCAATCCTTTCCAGTAATACAAGGTCATCTTCAGTAAGGCGCCCGTCTAGAGCGGCGCGCTCGATACTATCCAGAGCTTTCTTGGATCTAGGGGTGACCTTTCCCTGTAGTGCATAAAGGCTCTGTAAAACCTGTAAATCTTCTGCAGTGATTGAGTCGCCTGCCGACTCACCAATTTTCATAGGCTCGACTCCGTACTCCAGCCATTCAGCGCGAACGTTCAGCCAGGTAGCTAGAGGCCTCAGTTTCTCAGACTCTGGCATCGCTTCTGAATTTAGCCATTTCCCAATAGCCGTTGTTGTGGCTTTGATTCCAGCCATCCCCAATGCGGCTTGAATGTCTACTGCGCGCCCTCTGATTCTTACATGCGCGTCATTGCACGCCCGGTGTAGGCGAGCAGAGAATTCTTTTCTGACATTTTCTTTAGCAACCATAGGTTGATGCTCGCATGGGCTTGCATCAATAGTCAGTTGATCTGTAATATCAACCGTAAGTTGATGTATAGGTGTGCCCAATGAACGCAATCTCCATCGCAATTGAATCTGCCGGCGGCCCAATCGCTGCTGCTATCGCGTGCAGTATCAGTCGTCAGTCAATAGATAAGTGGTTGGCGAAGGGATGTCTCCCTCGGACTGAGTACACCGGCGAAACCCAATACGCCAAGAAAATTGCTGAACTGGCTGCTGCCAGCGGCAAGCCGTTTGAGCCCGCCTGGCTACTTGCCGAGGCTCACCCAAAAAAATCCCCGCCTAACCCCTCTCACCAACCATAAGGAGCCCATCAATGGCTTACGACAAACCCAGCGATCATCGACGCGATAAGCGTCATCACGTCAGCCTGAATGGAGCGCTGGACAAGATCACATCCAGAGCCGCCATTCGTGCAGAGAAGCAGCACGGAACCCTTCTTTTCATGTTGCTGGAGTGGGCCGTGGAAAACGGTGGCATTGAAGCGCTTGCCAAGGATCGAGACGAGTCTAGCGCGGCCTGACGGGCCAAAGGAGGCCCAAATGTTTAATTACGAGGGGCTTAGTCCCGGCGTACGAGAAAGGATTGAGGGGCTCGCCGATCAGAACGGCTGGACTCTCGATATAGCGGTTAACGAATTGCTCATTGAGGCAATAGCCATGGGTGGTTTGACCTTTGCGCTACGTCCAAAAGTAGAGCTCACGGCGATAAATGGACCGCCGAAAGGGGTGGGCCAAATTAGTGACACAAATCCCCCTAATTAGTCTGGGGGCCAACCAAATAGATAACGGAGAAGGGCATGAGCAAGAAAATCAAAGCAAGAGAACTGACTGCTGAAGAGCTTGAGGTATTCAAGGTTTTGCTGGTGGAGGTTTCTTTGTTGAACCTCGAGGAGGGTTGGGATTGGACCATGAAGGAGGCGGCCATTACGTGCGCCGCCGCCGTCAGGGCTGGATTTGATGAGTTTTACAAGGGGCGTTCTACGGCAACTTATTAGCGAGTGCTCTCCTATTTTCGGCAGCCTTTTTACCTGTCATGTCCGGCCTCCAGGGCCTTGTTGTGTGGAAACAAAAAGTTACCACGGATGCGTCGGACGCCCGACTGAATCACCTAACCCAATAGATAACGGAGAAGGGCATGAATCTGACACGCGAGGATCGTGAGATCGCTATACGGGCCATTGCCGCCAGAGCAAGCGGCGATCCAGTACGGGCAGCTGAGGAGATTTTGAAAGGCATCGCTGCGCTTGATGCTCCAGGCGAGCCGTTTGTGATCTGGCCAAAGTTTCTGGGTTTTGATGAGCAAATCAAGGTGCTGGAGCAAGAGCTGAACAGCGCCCGTGCCGAGGCAAGAGAGCAAGCGGAGCGGATGGCGAGGCTCGCGGCAGGCGATCAGTCGTACGCCAAGCCCGTAAGTGCCGCCAGACCATCGACCCCGGCAGAGATAGAAACGCTTCAGGCGCTGATTTCTGAATCGCTGTTGAGGTATGGAGTGAAGGGGATGCAACGCTGACAGTCACGGCAACTGCATTTGCAAAGGCTGTCAGGGCTGCTTTTGAAGAGACTTACAAGCCCGCTACGCCAGCCTGCTCAGTGTCGCACCCCCGACAGGAAAAGCTATGACAACCCAAATCACCCAAAGCCAAGTTGTACAGGTATCTATCGCCGGTCGTTGCAGTCCTGCGAGCACGGAGATTATTCCCTCGATTGCGAGGCTGACCATCCCTGAGTTTTGGCTTGAGCTGTGGGGAGAGGCTGGTGGTCAGCGCTCGATGATGGGTTACGCCAAGTTTGAACTGGCAAAAACCGGAATCACCGAAGGTTTTGCTGAAGGTACGTACCAATTAGCGCAACTGCTCCCGGCAGATGATCCAGTCCCTTGCCCAGTAATTTCAATGTCAGGTGTTTTGTGGCCTCGACAGAGAGTTCTTTCAGACCTTGAACAAGGCGACTCTTCTCTGCTGGCGGTGTATCGCTCCCAAGGACTTTCTTTTTTGAAAGCTCGGGGAGCGAACCCCAGCAACGCCTGAATCGCAGGCATGAAAAAGCCGACGGGGATGTCGGCGAGTTCACAAAACTAGAGAGCGCCGATTATGCAGAGCCAATCCATTTCAAGCAATACCCCGACCGTTAAGGCGCCAAGTTTTTCGCAAGCTGAAAACGTGTCGCCTGTTCGTGACTTCCACCAATGCGCCGCCATGCATGCCGCCCAACTGGTGCGCTGTCAGTACACGCGTGAATCGAAGTCCCAATTCCGCCGAGAGTGCCTAGATCACTTGAAGGCATCGCTTGAGTCGGAAAAGAAGGCATCAGCATGACCAACATAATCCAACTTAAATCTACCGGGGGATTTACCCGGATGGACAACGACCTGTACGAAGCCCTTATTGGGGCTGACCTGTCTGGCCGAGAGCTGCGCGTTGCTCTGGCTATTCACCGCCAAACCGCTGGCTACAACCTGGAGAGCGCACGTATTGCCGCCTCCTACATCGCTCAGATGTCCGGCATCCATCGTGAAGACGTTTCCCGCGCCATCTGCGAGCTTATCCGTCAGCGCGTCATATACCGCACTGGAGGCAGTCGTAGCCCTATCGGTTTTGCGCCGATCAATGAGTGGGCAATCGACAAGAAAAACACCCATCAGAACAAACAGAAAGTAGTGCCACAGTGTGGCGTTTCCACCACGTCCAATGTGGCGTTCTTACCACACAATAAAGACATAAATACAAATCTAACTGCTAACGCAGTTGTCGCCGCTGTCGCTTCGACCGACGAGGATTTGGAATCTGAAGCCGAAGAGCAGGGCAACCCAGAACCTGATCAACCGGCGGTGACCAAGACCGACCTAATCCCTTACGGCAAGATCGCGGAGATATACAACACCGTCTGCGGCGAGAAGCTGCCGAAGTGCCTGAAGCTCTCGGCCAAGCGCAAGAACTTGATCAAGGGCTGCTGGAACCTTGAAATCAACGGCGTTCACCCGTTCCGGCAAGGCGCGTTCTGGACTGCCTACTTCACCGATTGCCTGACCAACAAGCACTGGATCGGCGAGAACGACCGTGGCTGGACTGCCGACATCGAGTTTCTGACCCGCCAGGACAAGGTCCTGAAAGTGTTGGAGGCCCTATGATCACTGACCGCCCACTGGTCGCACCGGAAGCGGAGTCTGGTGTAATCGGCTCGCTGTTCATCAAGCCTGAACTGATTGAAACCATCGGCGCCATCGTCAGCCCGACTGACTTTTTCGATCAGGACAAAGCAGAGATTTACACGCTGATTCTCGCCGCTCGTTCGGCAGGCCGTGCAGCAGACCCGGTGTCGATTGCAGACATTCGCCATGAACTTGCTAGCGGTGAGTTGACTCTGCTTCGCGCCGCCGAGATTTACAACTCGGTGACGAGTGCAGCCCCAGCCCTCGATTACGCCCGCATCGTGGTGGAGCGCGCCAAGGCTCGCAAGGTCGCGGAGATCGGCCAGTCGATTATCAACATGGCAAGTCATGCCCGCCCGATGACTGGGATCATCGCAGACGCCCAGGAAGCCGTTCTGGCCCTGAACAGCGAAGACGACGAGCCTGATGTAATTTCTCTCGATCAAGCCCTGGGCCCAGTCGTTGATGAAATGGACGACCGCTTCAATGGCATCGGCATCAATGGCCTGCCAACAGGTCTAACCGACCTGGACGAGCTTGTGCAGGGCCTGCGCGGCTCGCATGTGATTGTTTTGGCTGGTCGCCCTGGCACAGGCAAGACAACCCTAGGCTTGGGTATTGCCGAGAACCTGACCATCCGCAATGGCAAGTCGGCGCTGGTGTTTTCCTTGGAAATGGCAGGTAAGGAGCTGGCCAAGCGCAGTCTTGCGGCGTCATCCGCCGTAAGCCTCGGCAACATTGACTCCGGCCAGGCCATGGGCAGCGAGGAAATGATCAGCAGGATCACTGGCGCAGTTGGTCGGATGCGTGATGCCGACTTGCGAATCTGCCAGAAAGGCGGCCTGCCGCTGAGCCGGATTCGCAACATTGCCCGGTTCCAGCACCGCGCCAAGCCGCTGGATCTGATCGTTATCGACTTCATCGGCCTTATCGCTCCCGAGGCAGGATCACGTCAGCAGAACCGGAACCTGGAGCTAGGCGCTATCAGCCGCGGCATTAAGGCCATGGCCAAAGAGCTGAACCTCCCGATCATCGTCCTGGCCCAGCTCAACCGCAGTATCGAAACCCGTTCGGTTAAGAAGCCGCAAATGTCCGACCTGCGCGACTCCGGCGAGATCGAGCAAGACGCCGACATCATCATGATCGCCCACCGTGACGAAAATTCTGACCTTGGGCGCAGCGGCGTGACCGAGATCGACGTGGTTAAGCACCGCCACGCACCGGTGGGGCACTGTCTGCTTCAGCACCAGGGCGAGTTTGCACGATTCGTCAATTACGCCGGTCAGCGCGAGCAGCAGCAAGAAGCCGCCGCGCCACCGCCTCGCAAGTCCTCCAAATCCCTTTTGAACTCATTCAATCCTAAAGGTGGCTTCTGATGGCCATGAACGAATCCCGACAAGCCCAGATCCTCGCCGCCCAGTCGTCGATTGCACAGAAGGTGTTCGCCCTTGTTCCGATCCAGTCGGCCTGGAGCAATCACGAGATCCACAGCGCCGCATCAAGGGCCGAAGCAACTGGCGCATCGCCCTACGCCATCCGCCGCGCTCTGGGCGAGCTCAAAGATGCCGGTCTTATCCGTGAGCCGGCAGGTGGAAAGTTTCAGCGCGACGCAGTAACCCCCAAACCTATCAAGGAGCAAGCCGTGACCCAGGCAGCCAAGAAAACCGTTGTGTCGATCAAGGGGCCTGAAGTCGCCCTGGATGTTCTGGTCAACCTTTCCTGCGAGGTGGCGAGCCTTGGTGATGACTTCAGCAGGCGCATGAGTGCGCTGGCCGCGCGCATCGAAGAGGTGGCGTTATCCGTCGAGGCCGAGCGCGAGAGCAATGCTGAAGCTATTGCCAAGGCAAAGTGCCTACAGGAAGCTTTGAGGAAGTTTGCGCAATGAAAATCAACAATCCGTTCAACTTGATGAAACGACTGCGTGCCTCCCTGAATATCTCGGTTGCAGATCCCGCACCAGGGCATCCAGAGGCATGGCGTATTGCCGAGTCGATCCGGGACTTCCCGGAGGATTGGGTATGGCACTACAAGAACTATGAGCTACGCCACGCCCCGAGCGGCTTTGTGTTGTGGGTGGCGAACAAGGAGTACGGGCTGGCCGAAGTTTACAGCAATGGCGGTAAGGGTGACTTCTCCAAGCCCGAACAGGCGATCGTCTGGCCGGCGGTCGAGGACTGGCTGGCACGGAACAGGGTTGGCTTTACCGGTCGCCCCGTGCGGCCGCGACTTCATCACAAAGACGGTTCGTTCTGGTGCCAGTCTGCTGAGCATCCCTGGCTTGGCGTTGGATGCACAGCCGAGGACGCTTATCAGTCCTGGCTTGCAGGAGTGTCAGCTCAAGCCCGCGGCAAACTTGAGGGTGAGGGCTTCCTGGTTGTGCAGAGGTGCCGAAATGATTGACAAAACGCGCAAAGAGTTTGAGCGCACTAATGGCTGCGACCACCGTCGCCATCCACCTAAGGGCACCCACTACATCGACCCCATGGCGCAGGCTGATTGGGAGTCCTTCCAAAAGGGGTGGTTGCAGTCCCGCGAAGCGCTCGCGATTGAGCTGCCCGAGCCATATGCCGTGGTAGGCGACTACGTCGCGTGCGGTGGCGGTCGGTCGGTTTGGGATGCCGAGTATGCGGAGAAGATAGATGACCGCATGTGCGCGAAGACACCCGTCTATGACCTGGCATCACTGGAAGCCGCAGGCCTTAAGGTGAAGCCATGAGCGACTACACCGAACTGAAGCGGCTGGCCGAAGCTGCAACGGCAGGACCTTGGAGTATGTGCGGCGAAGCTGACGGCAGCCAAGGCTTTGAGATTATCCAGGACATTTGGAATGAGCACGGAA
>Ga0209677_100896_pt1 | contig 14589 bp, 11 predicted proteins | sample AraplaCvi_mCL_r2_2_FD_184285 | JGI IMG/M metagenome (GOLD analysis project Ga0209677, IMG submission 184285) | Arabidopsis root microbial communities from North Carolina, USA - plate scrape CL_Cvi_mCL_r2 (SPAdes) (version 2) | ecosystem: Host-associated > Plants > Roots > Endosphere | place: USA... | reverse complement strand
CCAGGCCGGCGCGCGAGGTCTGGATGCGCTTGGCAATCATCTCCATCGCGTGATCCTGGCCGATGACGCGCTTGCCCAGCAGCGTGGGCAGCTTCAGCACGGTGTCGATCTCGTTGGCGGCCATGCGGCCGACCGGGATGCCCGTCCAGTCGCCGACGACGCTGGCGACGGCCTGGAAGTCGACCGTGGGCAGCATCAGCGGGCTCTCGCCCTGCAGCTTGGTGAGCTCGTCCTGCACCCCGCGCAGCTCGGTCATCACGTCGGCGCGTTCGCCTTCGCTCAGGGCGGCCTTGGCCTCGGGCGCCTTCTCGGCGCTGGCCTCCAGCGCGCTGCCGGTGCCTTCGATCGGCTGCAGGCCGTCACGCAGCTTGGAGCGCAGCGACAGCAGGCGATCGACCAGCGACTTCTCGTCGGTCCAGCGCTTGGTGAGCGTGGACAGGCGTTCCTTCTCGAGCGCCAGCAGTTCGTTGACGCTGGCCTCGCGCTCGGCGGTCGGGATGCCGATGGCGGCCTCGCGGGCAATGATGCCGATCTCGGTCTCGAGCGCCTCGATGCGGCGTTGCGAGTCGTCGACCTCGGCCGGCACCGCGTGCAGGCTGATGGCCACGCGCGCGCAGGCGGTGTCGAGCAGGCTCACCGACTTGTCGGGCAGCTGGCGCGCCGGGATGTAGCGGTGCGACAGCTTGACCGCGGCCTCGAGCGCCTCGTCGAGGATCTGCACCTTGTGGTGCCTTTCCATGGTGCTGGCGACGCCCCGCATCATCAGGATGGCCTTGGTCTCGGACGGCTCGTCGACCTGCACGTTCTGGAAGCGGCGGGTGAGCGCCGGATCCTTCTCGATGTGCTTCTTGTACTCGGCCCAGGTGGTGGCGCCGATGGTGCGCAGCTGGCCGCGCGCGAGCGCCGGCTTGAGCAGGTTGGCGGCGTCGCCGGTGCCCGCGGCACCGCCGGCACCCACGAGGGTATGCGTCTCGTCGATGAACAGGATGATCGGCTTCGGACTGGCCTGCACCTCGTCGATGACCGAGCGCAGGCGTTGCTCGAACTCGCCCTTCATGCTGGCGCCGGCCTGCAGCAGGCCGACGTCGAGGGTCAGCAGCGACACGTCCTTGAGCGACGGCGGCACGTCGCCGCGCACGATGCGCTGCGCGAAGCCTTCGACCACGGCGGTCTTGCCGACGCCGGCCTCGCCGACCAGGATCGGGTTGTTCTGGCGGCGGCGCATGAGGATGTCGACCACCTGGCGGATCTCGTCGTCGCGGCCGACGATGGGATCCATCTTGCCGCTCCTCGCCTGCGCCGTGAGGTCGACGGTGAACTTCTTGAGCGCCTCCTGCTTGCCGAGCTGGGCCGGCGCCATCGCGCCGCTGGCCTCGCCCGGCTGGGCGCCGCCGCCGACGTTGGAGCCGTCGCTGGCCGCGAGCGTGTCTTCGGGCGAGCCGGAGACGATCTTGGCGAAGTTGTCGGAGAAGTCGTCCGGCTTGACCTTGCGGAACTCGGCCGAGATGGCGTACAGCGCGTTGCGCAGGTTGGGCGTCTTGACCGCGCCCATCATCAGCAGGCCGGTGCGCACGGCGCTCTCGCCGTACTGCAGCGTGCCGTAGACCCAGCCGCGCTCGATCATGTCCTGGATCACCGGCGAGAAGTCGGAGATGGACGTCGCGCCGCGCGGCAGCGCATCGAGCGCCGTGGTGATGTCGCTGGCCAGGCGCGAGGCATCGAGCGTGTAGTGCTTGAAGATGCGATGCAGGTCGGAATCGGAGGCCTGGATCAGCTGGTGCAGCCAGTGCACCAGCTCCACGTACGGGTTGCCCCGGAGCTTGCAGAAGACCGTCGCTCCCTCGATCCCCTTGTAGGCAACGGAATTGAGCTTGCCGAACAGCGCGACACGACTGATTTCACTCACGGTGACTCCTCATTTCAGGCCTCGACGTGCCCGGTGGATTGTTGATCTCATTGGAGCCGTGTTCAGGGGCCATTTCAATCCCCCCGAGAGCGGGGATTGCCCGCGGAACAGGCCGATTGGTGATGCCGGCGTCGCTACGTGATGCCCAGGCGCAGGTCGCCGGCCGGTTCGGGCGACGGGCGCGGGCCGAGCCAGGATGTCCAGCCCAGCGCGCCGCCGGCGGCGCCGATCTGCACCTCGGGCACCTCGTCCTTCTTGAGGACCAGGTGCATCTCGCACGAGAGCTCGTAGCCGACGTAGTTGAGCACCCAGTCCTTCAGGCGCCTGAGGCTTTCGCCACCGGGCAGGAAGCGCTTGTACTGCGCCAGCGTGAGCGGCCCGATCTCGATGCGGAAGCGGTTCTGGCAGTCCCACACCTTCGCGCCGGCCACGGCGTTCTGGCCGAGCCCGACGGGCGCGTGGCGCAGGCCGATGCGTGAGAGCGCGTCCTCGGGCAGGCGCATCCAGTGGGGCTCCCACTGGTGCACGCGCACGGGCACGCGGAAGAAGTCGTTGAGGATGCGTTCGAGGCCTTCGGCGCCCTTGACCGAGCGGCCCAGGATGCCGGCCACCGCGAGCCGCGCGCCGTCGGGCACGGAGTCCCGCGCCGTCAGCGTGGACTGCCCGTAGCCGGCGATGGAGCCCACCCAGCGGCTGAACGGATCGTTGTCGGGCCGGTCGAGGCTGACCGCCGGCGACGCCTCGGCCCAGGCGCGGTACAGCAGCGACAACAGCCGGTGGTGGAACATGTCGAGAAAGCGCACCAGCGCGCGATCGGACGGCATGCGCCGGGCGCGCTCGCGCGCATATTCGGTCAGGTGCAAGGGCAGCGGGCCGTTGGCGCCGAACAACCCGAAGAAGCGCTGGTGCAGCACGGGCGGGGAGTCGCCGTCGGCCGGGATGAAGCGCGCCAGCGTGGAGGGAGCGAACGACAGCGACGGCGACTGGGCAAAGCGGATCGGGTCGTCGCGCAATCGCAGCGACGTGCCGATGCGCGGCAGCCCGGGATGCGCGTTCTCCAGCAGTCGCACGGCCTGGAAGAAGCCGAACTTGTGCGGCTCTTCCTGCAGCTGACGCAGCAACTCCTTGCGGGCCTCGTAGCGCGCGGCGGTGGCGGCCTCCTTGGCGGCGAGCATCTCGGCCACCGCGGCGGCGTGGCCGCCCACCTCGCCCTTCAACGAATCGAGCGCGTTGAGGACGTCGTTGACGGTCAGGATGCGCGTGCCTTCCGGGTCGTCGTCCTCGACCGGAGGTGGGGATGCGCGCGAGCTCATGGTCAGAGCACCGAGCGCGAGCCGATGCGCGGCGGCCAGGTCTTGACGAGCCCGCGCGTCTGCGACGCGATGGCCAGCTGCGTGAAGCTGTTCATGCTGGCGTAGCGCGCGAGGAAGCGGTCGAGCACGGCGCCCAGCACGAGGATGCCGGTGCCTTCGAACGCGCGCTCGTCCATCGACAGCTGCACCTTGGTGCCGCGGCCGAACACGATGGGTCCCTTGACCGGCACGCGGCTGATGGCCGCTTCGCTGCGCACGGACACCAGGCCCTCGAGCTGCTTGTGCAGCGGCGACAGTTCGTCCAGGCCGTACAGCGACAGCAGTTCGCGCAGCGATGCGGCGCCCCCGTTGCCGTCGCTGTCGATCAGCGAGAGGTAGTTCAGCGACAGGTGGCTCAGCGCGCGCCACGGGCCCTTGCCCTCGCCCACCGGCGCGACCGGGCGCGTGGGCCCGCGGATGCAGCGCACGCTCTTGACCGGGGTGTTTTCCTCGAGATAGAAGTCGTTGGCGCCGCCCACCGACAGGGTCAGCGGCAGGTCGCGGTTGGTGCTGAGCGTGTTGATGGCCAGTTGCACCACCGACGCGGGCCACGGCGCCGTCTGCGGGTCGGCCAGGGTGACGTACACCTCGGTGCCGAGATACCCGCTGCGCGGCCCGCGCTGGCGCGCCGCCTCGGACACGACGCGTTGCAGGCGGCGCGTGGAGTAGAACGCGTAGGCGTCGGAGTTGGCGTCGTCGTAGCGCGCATACAGCGGCTTGAACTCGCGCACCTGCGTGACGCCGGACTTGTCGATGCCTGCCACCGAAAGCAGCGAGAACACCTCGTAGTCCATGGGTCGCGCGCGGTCGCTGATCACGTGGAACTCGTGGTCGCGCGTGTTCACCTCCACGCGATCGGCGCGCTTCTGGAACAGGTTGATGGCTGGGGTGCAGTGCAACGCGAAGTTGCTCGGGTCGAGCGACTTTTCGAGGGTGACATCGCTGCGGTCGGTGATGAACAGCAGCTCGAACTCCGACGAGCCGATCCTGGCGATGATCTCGCGCAGCCCGCGCACGCGCGCGAACAGGTAGCGCGCGGGGAACGCCGCGTACTCCTTGAGCAGCCGATAGCCCGACAACGCGCGATCCTGCACGGGCAGCAGCGCCTCGTTGTCCTCGAAGCCTCCGGGCACCAGGGCGTCGGGGCCGAGCACGCCCGCCAGCGCGTGACGGCGCAGCGGGTCGACCACCGCGATGCCCAGGCAGCGCGCGAACAGTTGCTCGTATACCCGGTGTGCGATGCCGTCGTCGCCGGACATGTGCAGCACGAGTTCGTCGAGCTCGAGCTGGTTGGCGAGCAGCGACGCGCCCACGCGCAGGCGCACGCGCAGGCACGCGTTGGGCGACACGAGCCCGGCGAGCGCGGCGGGCGGCACGTCGGTGACGTGCGACTGGAAGCGGGCCTGGGCGATGCGCAGCGGCCACAGACGCACGGCCTGGCCCGTGGTGAATCGACACGCGGTGCGCTCGCCGGGCTGCAGCCGCGAGCTCATCGCGCTGCCACGCGGCACCTCGGGACCGGCGGCAAGGCCCGGATCATCGAGGTCGGGCTCGAGCTGCGCGATCAGCATCGATGGCGTGGGCGCGAGATAGCCGGGATACACCAGCTCGAGCAGGTACTGCGTGAAGCGCGCGTACTCGGCGTCCTGCTGGTAGTGCACGCGGCCGGCGAGGAACGCGAAACCTTCGAGCAGCCGCTCCACGTACGGGTCGACGCATTCGCCGCCCGAAGTGGTCTGCTCCAGCGCGAGGCGCGCCGCGATCTTCGGATGCTCGCGCGCGAACTCGGAGGCCGCGTCGCGGATGTGAAGCAGTTCTTGCCGGTAGTAGCCGAGGAGTCGGGGATCCATCGTGGCCTGCGGTTTGAAAGATCAGGGTGCCTTGGACTCGACGACCTGCGTCATGCCGCTTTCCAGGTCGATCTCGGTGCGCATGTAGATCTCGAGCGGGATCGGCTGCGACCACAGCTGGCCTTCGATGCGAAAGCCCAGCACGTTGTGGGAGTCGGCCCGCGCGCGTTCGGCCGTCACCTTGAGCGTGTGCGCGATGATGCGCGGTTCGTAGCGCATGATCACCTCGCGCAGCACGCGCGACAGCTCGGGCAGTTCGTACTGCGACGCCGGCCGGCCCGCGAGCGGCGGCATGCCGTAGTTGATGACCGACCCGACCAGCACCGGATCGTCTTCGAAATCGATGCTGGACTGCGTGGCGTTGAACAGCCAGTTCAGGTCGCGCAACACGTTGTCACGCAACTTCTGCAAGGTGGCGGCGCGGTTCTCGCGCCCTTCCGTGGCCTTGCCCGGCTCGTCGTCGACCAGCCGGTCGAGGAGGGACGGGTACAGCCGGTCGCGCGAGAGAGACTCAGCCATTGGCCTGCGCCGTGGAATCGGCCGCGTCGGCGCCCGACTCGGCCTCGGCCGGCGCGGACTCGACCAGCTCGGTATCGAGCACGATGACGCGGGCGTCGAGGAGCGCGACCTCGGACTGGTCGGTGGTCAGCACGCGCTGGCCCACGCCGTGCCAGGCGCCGCCCGGTTGCTCGCGCCAGTCGGTGGCGCGCGCCAGGCGCAGGGCCGCATCGGCCTCGCGCTCGGTACCGGGATAACGCGTGGGGATCAGCGCCACGTTCTCGGCGCCGTTCTCCAGCGTCAGCGTGGCCGGCGCCCACACGAAGTCGCGCAGGTCGGCGGGCTTCTCGATCTCGATGCGCATGAGGCGCGAGATCGGCAGCCAATAGTACTTGCCGTTGATGATGGCTTCGACGACCGGACCGAGGCGGCTGTCGGCGTCGGCCAGCCAGGCAAAGGGGGCGTCATCGATCTTGCCGGAGGTGGCCGGCGCGGCTTCGAGGGCCTTGGCGCGCAGTTCGGCGGCCGCGTCGGCGCGGCCGTCGGCGTCCACGCGCAAGGCCTCGATCATCATCGCGAGCCAATCCTGCGGCTGGCCCAGCACCAGCGGCGAGCGCTTGCCGTCGAAGACCTCGCGGCGCAGTGCTTCGCACCGCAGCGCCTCGCGATAGGTGTCGACCATCGGCTTGGTGGACGGATCGAGCTCCAGCAGCACATCGAGCTGGGTGCCGGCCTTGATCCACTCGCCCTGCACACAGTAGATCTGGAACAGGAAGATCCGCAGGTCGGCGCGCTGCGGATGCTTCTGGATCATCTTGCGCAGGTCATCGAAGTGCGCCAATGGGTCGGCGGAAGAAAACTGCATCGCAAGATCGATCGCGGCCATGGACACTCACCCCGGATTTGAAAAGGCAACGCCGGCCAATCGACCGGCGCTTGAAGAATTCGAGTCTTCCTGCCCTGCGGATCCGCCCACCGGTCTTGCGACCGCGTGGCCAGGCGCGGGAGGAAGACGACCGGCCTGCGAGCAGGCCGGCCTTGCCGATTACAGCTTGACGTTCTCGGAGATGTTCCAGCCCATCGAGGGCGTGGCACCCTTGGCGCCCTTGGCGGTCTGCTCGACGTAGTCGACCTTGACCTTGGCGAAGTTCAGCGTGACGTTTTCCGTCAGGCGGTCTTCGCCGCCCGAGCCGCCTTGCGAGATGCTGGTAACCAGCACTTCGCTCATCGTGATCTTCAGGTACTCGAGCGGGGTCTCGCCGGCCTTGCGGACGACCAGGACGGCTTGGTCCCAGTGCTTGCCGTTGCAGACGGTCAGCAGCAGGTCGGGGGTCGACTTGTCCAGGTACTTCGTGAAGGACAGGTCCTGCACGTTGACCTTGCCGGCGCCAGCGCCGCCGCCCACGTGGGCGGAACCGGAGTTGGACGCACCCCAGCTCCACGCCAGAACGTCGATCTCGCCCTTGTGGGTCGAATCCTTCGATTCGCCAGCCAGGGAATCGATCTTGATGAACATGTCCATTGCCATTTTTATGCTCCTTAGTAACCATTCCAGCCCGTTACCGGCCGGAATTCGCCCCCGTTGGGACTACGCGCCGAAGCGCTGATATGGAACCTTCGCCCTGCGGACGCCGGTTTTCGCCTTCAAGCGGTCAAGCGGCTCAAGCCGCCTTGCTGGAAGGCAGTTTCGACACCAGGCGGAGGGAAATGCTCATCCCTTCGAGCTGGTAGTGGGGCTTGAGGAAGAACTTCGAGGTGTAGTAGCCGGGGTTGCCCTCGACTTCCTCGACGATGACTTCCGCGGCGGACAGCGGCTTCTGGGCCTGGATGGTCTGTCCGGCGCTCTCCGGGTTGGAGACGACGAAGTTGCTGATCCAGTCGCTCAGGTAGCGCTGCATCGAGGCGGCACTCGCGAACGAGCCCACCTTGTCGCGCACCATGCACTTGAGGTAATGCGCGAAACGCGACGAAGCGAACAGGTACGGCAGGCGCGCGGCCAGGTTGGCGTTGGCCGTCGCGTCCGGATCGTCGTATTCGGCCGGCTTCTGCAGCGACTGGGCGCCGATGAAGGCGGCGAAGTCGCTGTTCTTGCGGTGCACCAGCGGCATGAAGCCGTTCTTGGCGAGCTCGGCCTCGCGGCGATCCGAGATCGCGATCTCGGTCGGGCACTTCATGTCCACGCCGCCATCGTCGGTGGGGAACGAATGCACGGGCAGGTTGGGCACCGAGCCGCCGGATTCGACGCCGCGGATGGTGGTGCACCAGCCGTACAGCTTGAACGCGCGCGTGATGTTGGTGGCCATCGCGTAGGCGGAATTGGCCCACACGTAGCGGTTGTGATCGGCGCCTTCGACGTCCTCCTCGAAGTCGAACGCGTCGACCGGGCTGGTCTTGGCGCCGTACGGCAGGCGCGCCAGGAAGCGCGGCATGGCCAGGCCGATGTAGCGCGAGTCTTCGGAGTCGCGCAGCGAACGCCAGGCGGCGTATTCGGAGTTCTCGAAGATCTTGGTCAGGTCACGCGGGTTGGACAGCTCGCGCCACGAATCCATCTGCAGCGTGGTCGGCGACGCGCCGGCGATGAACGGGGCGTGCGAGGCCGACGCGATCTTGGCCATTTCGCTCAGCAGCTCGACGTCCACCGGGCTGTGGTCGAAGTGGTAGTCGCCCACCAGGCAGCCGTAGGGATTGCCGCCCAGCTGGCCGAATTCCTCTTCGTAGACCTTCTTGAAGATCGGGCTTTGATCCCAGGCAGTGCCCTTGTAGCGCTTGAGCGTCTTGTGCAGTTCGCCCTTGGAGATGTTCATCACGCGGATCTTCAGCATCTCGTCGGTTTCGGTGTTGTTGACGAGGTGATGGAGACCACGCCACGCGCCTTCGAGCTTGGTGAAGTCGGCGTGGTGCAGGATGAGGTTGACCTGCTCGGACAGCTTCTTGTCGAGCGCCGCGATCAGGCCTTCGATCGTGTTGTAGACGTCGTTCGACACCAGCGCGGTGTCGGCCAGGGCCTGTTGCGCCAGCGTGTGGACGGCGCTCTCGACCGCGGACTTGGCCTGGTCGGTCTTGGGCTTGAACTCCTTCTGCAGCAGCGCAGCGAAGTCGTCGAATTCGGCCATCGCGCCGGATGCGGCGGTCGATTCTTGTTGGGTGGTCATCGGAGGACTCCTAGGGATCTCTGGACGTGGCTGGATGCGGGCGTGCGCGCGACGCTTATTCGGCCGGGGCGTCGGTGGGCTTGGGCGCGGCCGCGAGCGACTTCAGCAGCTCGGGGTTCTTCAGCACGTTGCCCAGGAGCTCCTCGGCACCGACCTTGCCGTCCATGTAGGTCAGCAAGTCCTTCAGCTGGGTGCGCGCCTCGAGCAGGTTGTTCAGCGCGCCGACCTTCCGGGCGACGACTTCCGGGGAGAAGTCGGACATGCTTTCGAAGGTGATGTCCACGCTCAGGTTGCCTTCCCCGGTGAGGGTGTTGGGCACCGCGAACGCGACGCGCGGCTTCATGGACTTCAGGCGCTCGTCGAAGTTGTCGACGTCGATCTCCAGGAACTTGCGGTCGGCCACCGGTGCCAGGGGTTCGGCGGGCTTGCCCGACAGATCCGCCATGACGCCCATGACGAACGGGATCTGCATCTTCTTGTTGGAACCGTACAGCTCGACGTCGTACTCGATCTGGACGCGCGGCGCACGGTTGCGGGCGATGAACTTCTGGCTGCTTCCTGACATGACGTATCTCTCCTGGAAAATTCGGTCGACGCTTTAATCGTCGGATTCTTCGTCTTCGAGCGAAATGCCTCCCAGCATCTCGATGCGATCCTTGGAATCGGGCATCAGTTCCTTGACGATCGCATTGAAGTCCATCTGAAGAAGCTTGATCGCACGATCCACGAACATGGGCGCCGGGCTGCTTGGCTCGGACTTGCGTAGAAACGTTGCGACCTGTTGCAGGATTCTCACCGCATCCGCGCGAGATGCCAAGCCGCCCGAACGGGGGGTTTTCCCAGCGCCGCCGTTTCCACCCCCTACTTCGTCCGCACCGTCGCCGCCGCCCTCGCCTTCCCCGCCTTCACCCGCTTCCGCGGCCGCCTCGGCGTCCTGCTGGGCGTAGAAGTCACCCACGCGCTTGAAGGTTTGCGAGAGCAGGTCGAAGCCGGGGCGTTGGCCGCTGTGGTCGTGGAACAGCTTGATGATGGCCTGGATCGCCGCCATGCCGATGGCGATGCCGTCGCGCTTTTCCTGGTTGGCCGCAGGGTCGCCCGTCTTCCAAGCGGCCGCCAGCAGGCCCGCGGCCGGCGCGGTCTGCCCGGCGGGAGGCGTCATGCGTCCCAGCACGTACTCCAGGTCGCGCACCGTGTAGCGCCCCACCTCGCGCGATTCGCAGATGACCGTGCCGCGGAGCTTCTGCACCATCGGCTCGGTCGCACCCGAGGCCGGGTCGGGCGACAGGTTGGCCAGCACGTTCAGGCGCTCGATGGGGTCGTCGCCCTCGTCGCGGTCGAGCGGCGGGTACAGGGTTTCCCAGAAGTTCTCGACCAGCGTGGCGATCAGCTTGAGGCCGTCGGCCAGGCCGGGCAGGCCGCGATTGGCCAGCTCGGCGCGGGTGAGCCAGGCGGCGACGCGCAGGTCCTTGGTCTTGCCCAGCAGTTCGGTCGCCTGCTCGGCGACCTTGCGCCAGTTGGGCTCCTCGGCACCGACCAGCTCCTGGGTGGAGGGATCGATGGTGCCCGGCGTGCCGGCCGAGAAACGGTCGAGTTCGGCGACTTCGGCGTATTCGAGGTCCGGTCCGGCCGGCTCTTCGTCGCTGATGGGACGCGACAGGGCGTCGATGTCGATCACTGCAGGAATTCTCCGAGTCGTTGCCCCGAGCCGTCAGGTGGGGAAGGACTGCAGGTTAGTTGAAAGGCATGACATCATCAATAACAACCGATTACGCCACGCCCGCGGGCCACCCCGAACGTCTCAGCGAACCAGGGCCAGGGCGCGCGCGGCGACGTTGCGCACGGCCGTGAACAACAGGTCGAGGACCCAGCGCAGGAAGGCGGCCGTCAGTTGCACTGCCGTGCCCACGGTGCGGCCCAGGAACTTGAAGATCATGCCAATAAGCATCGTGACGCCACGCCCGATCTCGGCGGACACCTGCCCCGCCTGCCACAGCATCGTGGCCAGGGTGTCGAGAAGCGTGACGGCGCCGATGCCCGCGAGGCCCAGCGTGCCCTTGACGAGCATCCCCGCGTCACGCAGGAGCTTCATCATGACGATGCCGATCAGCTCGAGGTACTTGCCCGAGCCCAGCGTGGCACCGAGACCGCCGCTGTCGATCCACGTCTGCACCGTGCGCTCGTCCGGCTTCTTGACGACCAGGTCGCTCCAGCTCTTGCCGAGCACCGCAGGCAGATAGCTGTCCTTCATGAAGTGCGCCAGGGGGTTGATGGCGAGCGAACGCCCGCGGCCGATTTCGAGACCGTCCTCGCCGAGGGCCACGTGAAAGAATGGCCACAGGGGAATCATCGGCACAGGGTCGCAAGGATGCGAGACGCGGTGGAAATTCTCCTTGCCGACGCGGTCGGTCAGTTGCTGCGCGAACGCGCTCAGGCCGGTGCGCGGTGCGCCGAAGGTGTACACGTTGACCGCGGCGATGCGGTTGGCGGTGATGAAGTCGGCGTTCAGGAAAGCAAGGCCGCCACCGAGGCTGTGGCCGACGCAATGGATGCGCGTCGGATTGCGACCTTTCAGCGCCTCGCGCAGGGCCGGCTCGAACGATTTCCAGGTCTCGTTGAAACCCGCGTGCACGCGTTCGCCGCTGGGGCCGCGTTGCAGGCTGACGTTGAAGTCGGTCAGCCAGTCGGTCGCCTTGACCGTGCCGCGCGTGGCTATGAGCATGTCGCCGGCAAACGGGCCTACGCCGGTCGCGATGAAACCGAAGCCTGTCAGCGGACGGATGAATGCACCAGAGGTGCCGGTGAACCTCGAAGAGCTGCCAAAGATGCCTTCTATGCCGAGCGGATTCAGTTCGGCAGCCGCCAGCATGAGGTCGTCAATGGACTTGGTGCGAAGGTCGTAGACGCCCGCGGCGATCTTGGCGGCTTGCGGCGGAGTGAGGATGGCCAATTTGTCTTTCCCTGTTCTGTTGGAGCAAGCGCTTCAGTTGAAGTCGCAGATGCCTGCGACGTCGCCGTGCGCCGAGCGTTCGGCATCCAGGCGACACGTCAGGTTAATCGGCTGCCCGCGATTGGGGTTTTCCGTGTTCTCGTCATAGTTGTGCTTGAAGTGGTTCCAGGCACGATACGTCTTACCCTTGTATTCGATCGTCATGGCCTGATCGATCACGGGCTCGTGGGGAAGGATGCCGCCCAGTAGCGAGCGGCCCACGATCGGCGGGAAGGAGAACTCGCCGTTGGCATTGGCAGTCGTCCGATCCGAAGCCTTCTCATCCTTCCAGTGCCACTCGTAGTTGCGTACCAGCACTGCGCCGGCGGCGGGCTCCCCGTTCAAGACCACGCGACCCTTCATCCCGGACCAGAGCACCATCTTCGCCATTGCGCTTCCTTGCAAGCATCCGAACAGCACCGCCACGGCACCCACGGACATCCATATTCCACGCCGCTTCATGCCGCGGCCCCTTGTCGTTCGTTCGATTCCCAAGCCGTGCTCGGGCACTTCATGATGCAGACCTCATCCATGTCTCGATTCAAGTTTGATCCACGGATTCCATCGCCGATCGCCAGCACTCTTGGGGCGATCCGAGGTCGACGTGGCGAGCACATTGTCGCTGCCATGATGGCGGGATCCGTCCACGCGCACCCCCTAGGGCGGCGACCGTGGTCGGACACCGAGTTCGGTTCAACAGAAGCCGAAACGATTCGTCGATCGGCGAAGCGGGGTGCGTCAATGCTGCGCCCCGCCAGGTCCGCGCACGACGTCTCCGGCGTGGGTTGCCTCATGCGCCCAGCACGTCCATCAACGAAGTGGCTGGCGGCTCCGCGGGCGGCACGATGAGGTCGACGAACACCTTCGGGTCGGGCAGGGCAGGAAAGGCCAAGCGCCGCGCGGGCGAGTCCTCGGTGGCGGCGCTGAAGAAATGCACGCCGCACGCGGCGTCGCTGCCCGGATCGGCGACGTCGCCGGCCGGCTCGGCCAGGGCCTGCAACGCGCGTTCGAACTCGTCGATCGGCAGCAGGGGATCCAGGCCCGCCAGCGCGGCCTCTTCGGCCGCGAACCAGCCGGCCTCGTCGCCCGCGAGCGTGCAGGCGACACCCGCCCCCGCGCGCGTGCCCGCGGGCGCGCTCGCGAACGCGAGGGTCAACGGAAAGTAGCGTCCGACGCGGTCGACACTCGCGAAGAATACGCCGCGCCAGCCCAGCGGCCCGCACAGGCCGGGGGCCAACTGGAACCGCCAGATCGGCGCGGACAGGTAGAGCTCCAGCCAGCGCTCGCCCAACGCGACACGCGAGGCATGCATGCCTTGCTGGAGCCAATCGTCCCAGGCCGATGTGAACTCCCAGGGCAGGCGCCGCGTGACGAAGTCGCCCTGGCTCGGGATCTTGCCGAAAAAGCCGCTGGCCATGCCGCCCCCGCGCGCCTCAACCGGGGCAGCGGAACTGCGCCAGTTCGGGCAGGCGCATCGGGTTGCGCACGCTGCCCGAACGCAGTTCGAAGTAGACGCGCTTGCCGCCCTCCTCGTAGCTCACGCTCTGGCGTTCCGGCGTGCCGCCCTCGACCTTGCCGGCATCGACGAAACGGAACAGCGCCCACGGGCCATCGAAGATCAGCGGCGTGGTGGAGGGCTTGCCGTTGATCACCACGGTCAGCTTGATCTGGCTGTTGGGGCTGAGGCTGGGCCAGCTCAGGCGCGCCGCGGCGTTGGTGCCGGGCTTCATGGGCGTGACCTGGCCGTCGACGGACAACTGCACCTCGGTGACGCCGTCTTCGGCGCGCTGCAGCAGCAGGTCCAGCGATGCCGCGGGATTGGCGGCGCCGCCGGGGAAGAATGCATCGCGGATGGCCGCGGCACGCTGGAAGTTGGCGGTCGACGCCGCCGGCAGCGCATCGACGCCCTCGGCCAGCTGGATCGGCTTCCACACGGGGCCGTTCATGTCGACCATGCCGACGAGCTTGGTCTTTGCAAAGCCGTCGATGACGCCGTTGGGCGCGAACAGCTTGGCGAAATCGCCCAGCGGCACTTCCTTGGGCACGCCCTTGACGAACGGGTAGCGCCCCTCGACCGCCGCCTTGCAGAAGCCGCCGACCTCGCCGGCCGCCGCGGCCTTGACCGCGGCTTGGCCCGCGCTGGCCGACTGCGCGCCGCTGCGCGAGATCAGTCCGTTGAGCAGGTTGCTGATCGGCGGGGGCATGCGGTCGGCCTCGCTCTTGATGCGGGCGACGATGATCGCGTCGGACGTGGCTGGCGCGCCGCGCTTGATGGCCTCGTCGGTGGCGCGCAGCTGCACCTCGTACTCCTTGAGCACGCCCAGCGTCGCATCCAGCGGCACGGGTTGTCCGGCCGGGCCGGCGACCACGCGCTGCAGTTGCTCGAAGTGCGCATCGACCACCGCCTCGGGCTTGGCCTTGGCATCGGCCGGCGCCGCGGGCGCGCCCATCAGCTTGTCGACCGTGCTGCGCATCGCGTTGGTCGCCTTGTCCATCATGCCGGCGGCCACGGCCTCGGCGGACTTGGCGGGGCCGGTGGCGAGCTTGGTCTCCTTGGCCACGCCGGTGAGCAGCAGCTTGAGCGGGGAGTCGCCGGCCGACAGCAGCGTGATCGTCTGGATGCTGCCCTGCAGGCTGCTCGACGGGATCAGGCGCAGGTCGCCCAGCATGTCGTCCCAGGTCTTGATGTACTCGTTCAGGTACAGCTGCTGCACCGCGGTCAGCGTGGTGCCCATGCGCACGACGGCGTTCTGGCCATCGGGCGGCGTGCCCAGCACCCAGCCCTCTTCCTCGCTCAGCTGCTTGACCAGCAACGGCGCCTGCGCGCGGAAGCCCTTGTCGTAGC
>Ga0209677_100893_pt1 | contig 14593 bp, 16 predicted proteins | sample AraplaCvi_mCL_r2_2_FD_184285 | JGI IMG/M metagenome (GOLD analysis project Ga0209677, IMG submission 184285) | Arabidopsis root microbial communities from North Carolina, USA - plate scrape CL_Cvi_mCL_r2 (SPAdes) (version 2) | ecosystem: Host-associated > Plants > Roots > Endosphere | place: USA... | reverse complement strand
GCGCACCACGCGCCAGAACACCGGGCCGGTGAAATTCAGCGTAATGTTGAGCTTGGCCCACTCAGCCCATTTGTCGATCTGAGCGCGGCGTCGCGCGTCATCCGGCCAGAAGGCCTCATCGCCATGTTGCGCGGCGAGATAGCGGATGATGGCGCCTGTTTCCCAGAGCGGCTCGCCATCATCCTCGCGCAGCACCGGAACGGTGCCGTTCGGATTCATCCCTAGAAATTCAGCGGTGTCGTTGACGCCATATTTGAAGCCCGCATCGATGCGTTCATAGGCAAGGCCGAGCTCGCCGATGCACCACATCAGCGCCTGTACGTTGGATGACGATTTACGGCCCCATACGGTCAGCATGCTCTTCAGCCTTTCAGCGCGTTGAGGTAGGTCGTCAGGTAATCCTCGGTCAGCGCGATCGACGCCTCGATGCTGATCGGAGCGGATCGCAGGCTCTGACGGATATAAAGCCCGTCGATCATGGCAGCGGCACCTTCGGCGATACGCTCCGCGTCCTCGGCCGGGCACAGAGGCTTCAGATTTGCCACCAGGTTCGAATGCAGCCGGCGCGCGTAGATAACGAGAAAGCGGCGCGTTTCCTCGGAGCGTTGCGCCTCGGCATAGAAGGCGAGCCATGCGGCGATCGTTTCCGGTGCGAACTGGTCCGCCTGGAAACTGACGCGAATGACGGCTGACAGCTTCTCTCGGGGTGTTCTCGCGGCCCGGAGCGCCGTCACGACGCTGTCGCGCAGGCGCTGTAGATGAGCGCGGACGGTTTCGATCAGCAACTGTTCCTTGCTGCCGAAATAATGATGCGCGAGGGCAGGGGAAACGCCCGCCTGCTTGGCGATTTCGGACATGGTAACGGTCAGCGAGCCGTGATCGCCGATCACGCGCATCGCCGCATCCACAAGCGCCTTGCGGCGCACCGGTTCCATTCCGACTTTCGGCATGCGTGACTCCTGAAGGCCTGGAGCGAGTGTATTTTTGATTGACTGATCAATCAACAAAAAAATCTCGTGCCGGACCGGGCCGCGTCAAAAAATCCGCAGCCTCTTTCCGAGTTGCATTTCTGTGCCATACTTCCTGACAGGAGGAGGTACAGTCATGGTCGATATTCCTAATGAAGTTCCCCCATCCGCGATGCGCGACAAGTGGGGTTGGTTTGTTGGCCTCGGCATCTTGCTGCTGATTTGCGGCGGCATAGCTCTCGGCAATCTGTTTATCGCCACCGTAGCCTCGGTGTACTATGTCGGCATGCTGATGCTGATCGGCGGCATCGTGCATCTGGCGCATGCCTTTCAGGTGCGGGGTTGGGAGCATATCCTGTTCTGGGTGCTCAGCGGCCTGCTCTATACGCTTGCCGGCGTCCTTGCCTTTACCAATCCCTTGCTGGCCTCCGAGGCCTTGACCCTGTTCCTCGCCATCGCGCTGCTCATCGCCGGCACATTTCGCGTCTGGGTCGGCCGCAAGGTGAAGCCCGAGAGCGGTTGGTTCTGGATCGTCATCAGCGGCTTTGCAACCGCCATCGCCGGCATCGCCATCGCGCTTGGCTGGCCGGTCAACAGCCTGTGGATTCTCGGTCTTTTCCTGGCGTTTGATCTGATTTTCCAGGGCTGGACGCAGGTGGCCTTCGGCCTCTTCCTCAGGCGGTAGACCGCTTCCTAAGGAGTAACGAACTACTACTTTTTGACAAGGAGCGTGAGCAGCGCTACTCTTTGCCTGTTGCCGTGTAAGGCGGAACGGCGTCGAACGAATGTAACGACGGTGCCATCAACTGGAGCATGCATGTCCGAAGGACGTGTCTCACAGGCACTGTTTAAGCCCGCAGAATATGTCTCCAGCGAAAATTCCGCTTAAACAACGTCAAGGGAGGAATATCATGCCGATGGTAACGGTTTCCATCTCTCCGCTTCAGGCCGCAGGCATTCGTGCCGCAGTCGACACCGGCACCTACGCCTCGAGCAGTGAAGTCGTGCGGGAGGCCCTGCGCATGTGGGATGCCGCACGCAAGCGCGGCGACATTTGCGATGCGCCCCAAGCAGCCAAAGATCTGGAAACGGCGGTAAAAAGCAGCCGTTGCGTTGCTGACATGTTCGCCGACTACGAGGCGGAGAGACGCCGGCACAACTGAGCCGCAAGGCCTCCGCAACATCGGAAGATCGTCGCGGATCCCTTGCTCGTGGCCGCTGAATGGATGGTTAATATACCTTTACCATTCACGAAACTTTCACACAGGGGAAAGGTTTCGTTGACGTCTTCTGGCGCATCTTGGGTTGAAAACGCGGTAAATACAAAGTTCTACTCAAATAATTAGATCAAGAATCCGCAAGTGGAGATGGGCATGTCCCTGACTGCCGCAGTCGAGCCGGGCCTATTGCGCCGGTATGCCAGCGACCAGATTGTCACTCTCGCCAAACTCGTTATCGAAAATGCGTTCCAGCCGATCGTGGAGGCCGGCACCGGCACTGTTTTCGGCTATGAATCCCTGATGCGCGGACAGGAGCGTATCGGTTTCGACAGCCCGGTCGATATACTCGACGAAGCCGAGCGCACCGGCCAGCTTTTCGGGCTGGAGCAGATGGTCACAAGCCGCGCACTGGCGAAATTCGCCACCCTGCCCAACGCCGTTGCCGCCACTCTTTTCCTCAATCTCGATGTCCGGTTGATCCCGCAGGGCGTCGCACTGGTCGATGGCTTGCTGCAGCACATGAGAAAGGCGGGTGTCGCCCCTTCCTCCGTCTGCTTCGAGTTTTCCGAGCGCTTCGACAATACGAGCGTGCCCGAGTTCCGTGATCTGGTTGCACGGATGCGCAATGCGGGCTTCAAGCTGGCTATCGACGATTTCGGCGTCGGCCACGGCGAAATGAAGCTTTTGTCCGATTACCCCGTCGATTACCTGAAGATCGACCGGCATCTCATCGTCAATATCGATCGCAGCGCCCGCAAGCGCCACATTCTCAGAAACCTCGTCAATATCGCCCATGTCCTCGGCACCCGCGTCATCGCCGAAGGCATTGAAACCGAGGCGGAGTTCCTGACCTGCCGCGAATTCGGGGTGGATCTCGTCCAGGGTTGGTTCATTGCTCGCCCGACGGTTTTGGTCAATGAACTGAAACAGAGCTACCCGCATCTCCAGGATCTTGGCAAAACGATGCGCAACAGCCAGTCCCTGGACGAAATTCTCATCCGCAAGCAGATCGAAGTGCTGCCGACCATTCGTGAGGGCGACAGCATGGACAGCGTCTTCGAGCTCTTCCGCCGCAATCCGCGCCGGGCCTATTTCCCGGTCGTGAACGCCAATGACGAGCCGCGGGGCATCATCCATGAATACCAGCTCAAGGAATACATCTATCAGCCCTTCGGGCGCGATCTCCTGAAGAACAAGGTCTACGAGCGCTCGATCTCGCATTTCGTCGAGATGGCGCCGATCGTCGGCCTCGATTCCGATGCCGATACGCTGATGGCGATCTTCGCCAATATGGAAAGCAGCGATTGCCTGATCGTCACCGAGGGCACGCATTATGCCGGTATTGTTTCGGCCGCGTCGCTGATCAAGGTCATCAACGAAAAGCAGCTCAAGATCGCCCAGGATCAGAATCCGCTGACCGGCCTGCCGGGTAACCGGGCGATCCATGATTTCATGCAGGGTGCCGGTCGCGACGGCGATGAGGTCAGGCACTTCTGCTATTGCGACTTCGACAATTTCAAGCCGTTCAACGATGCCTACGGCTTCCATCTGGGCGATCATGCCATCTCGCTGTTCGCCGCGCTGATGCGCCGCTACTTCTTTGCCGAGCGCAATTTCCTCGGCCATGTCGGCGGCGACGATTTCTTCATCGGCGTCGCCGGCTGGAGCATGGAGGAGCTTCGCGAAATCCTGGACCGGCTGCTTGCCGATTTTCATGCTGATGTTCTCGATCTCTATTCGGCGGAGGACCGGGCGGCCGGCCGCATTCGCGGTCATGACCGTAGCGGCGTCGAGGCCGAGTTCCCGCTGATGCGCTGCTCCATCGGCATCCTGCAACTGCCAGAAGGTTTGGTGATCGACAATATCAACCGCGTCAGTACCTCCATCGCAGGCATCAAGACGAAGGCAAAGGAGAGCGCCGCCGGCGTCGCATTCCTCAGTCTGGCCGAGACGAATTGACGCCCTCCCGCATTCGCGCCTTTTCAAGCGCCCTGCGCTAAACTATCTCCACTGCTTTACTGGAGAGGAAAATGCGCCATGCCCTTGCCGTCTGAAATGCGTTTCGTGGATTTGCCGTCTTTCGGCGGACCGGAGGTCATGACCATCGCCCGGAAGCCTCTGCCGGTTCTGAAAGCAGGCGAGATCCTGGTTCGTGTCGAGGCCACCGGCGTCAACCGGCCGGATGTGGCGCAGCGGCAGGGCACGTATCCGCCGCCCAAGGATGCCAGCCCGATACTCGGCCTCGAAATAGCCGGCGAGGTCGTCGACGTCGCCCCCGGCGTCAAGGAATTCGCCATTGGCAACAAGGTCTGCGGCCTTGCCAACGGCGGCGGCTACGCCGAATATTGCGTGCTGCCGGCCGGTCAGGCCCTGCGATTTCCCAATGGCTATGATGCAGTGCGCGCCGCGGCGGTCCCCGAAACCTTCTTCACCGTATGGGCCAATCTCTTCCAGATGGCCGGCCTGACCGAAGGCGAAAGCGTGCTGATCCATGGCGGCTCCAGCGGCATCGGCACGACGGCGATCCAGCTTGCCCGCGCTTTCGGCGCAACTGTTTACACGACGGCCGGATCGAAAGAAAAGTGCGAGGCGTGCGAAAAGCTCGGCGCGAAGCGGGCCATCAATTACAGGCAAGAGGATTTTGCGGAGGTCATCAAGGCGGAAACGACCCATGGCGTCGATATCATCCTCGATATGATCGGCGCTGCCTATCTGGAGAAGAATCTGGCCTCGCTCGCCCGCGATGGCTGCCTCTCGATCATCGCCTTCCTCGGCGGCGCCGTGGCTGACAAGGTCAATCTGCAGCCGATCATGGTCAAGCGCCTGACGGTGACCGGGTCGACCATGCGCCCGCGCACGGCGGAGGAAAAGCGGGCCATCCGCGACGACCTTGTCTCCCAGGTCTGGCCGCTGCTGGACGAGGGCACGATTGCCCCCGTCATTCATCGGGTATTTGCCTTTGACGATGTGATCGAGGCGCACCGGTTGCTGGAGACCAGCAACCATATCGGCAAGATCATGCTGAAGCTGGCTTGATCGTCACGGACATGGCGATGGCGATCAGGCCGGGCAGTGCCATCAGTGCGTAGAGCCAGGTCGCCGCTGACAGGCTTCCGGCAATGCCGCCCGGATGGGTCAGTCCCGCGCCGTTGACGATGACGCCGGCGAGCGCCGCACCGAATGCGCCGCCGAGGGACTGAACCATCGAGATCGCTGCCGATGCCTTGTCCTGCTCGGCCCGGCTGGCGATACTGATGATCCTGGTGACGAGATGTGCCCAGCCGATGCCGACGCCGAAGCCCATCAGGAACATGGCGGCGACGGCGGGCGCGAGCTGGACAAGATCGCCAAAGGAAGCGGTGGTCGCCATGAATGGGATCAAGGATGCGGTGGCGGCCGTTTCAAGGATGCAGCCGGTTACGATGGCGACGGCCGCCTGCCTGCGCGAAAACGAGGCGCTGAAGAAAGCCCCGATCGTCCAGCCGAGCGCTACCAGCGCAACGAGATAGCCCGAGATCAGGGGCGTCACGCCATGCAGCGTCTGCAGGAAATAGGGGATGTAGATATCGCTCGTCAGCACCAGCATGAGCGTGAACATCGTCAGATAGAGCCGTGAGATCGGGTTGGTGATCATGGCGGTGCCAAAAGGAAGCAGCCGTGTGTCGCTGTTGCGCTCAATCATGACCATCGCCGTGACGAGCAGGATCGAAACGGCGATCAACACGATCTTATAGGATCCATGCCCGCTCGTGCCGGCGATGCTGACCAGCAGGACGGCGGTCAGCAGAAGCACGATTTGGATAAGCGGCGTTTTGCCGCCCGCCCGGTCGTCGGCGACGTCAGGCAGCAGCCACCGTGCTGAAACTGCCATGACCAGGGTCAGCGGCACCAGGACGATGAAGGCCTCGCGCCAGGCGCCTCCGGCGGCAAAGAAGCCGCCCAGCGTCGGTCCGAGCACTGTCGCTACGCCCCAGATGGCAGCATAGAGCGTGGACGCTTTGCGCCACAGAGGCTCGGGATAGACGAAGCGAATGAAGGCATAGGCGAGACCGGACAGCATGCCGGCGCCATAGCCCTGCGCGGCGCGACCGACCAACAGCGCCGGCATTGCCGGCGCGGCGGCGCAAATCAGGCTGCCAGCGCCGAATAGGATGGCGGCCGTGATATAGACAGCACGCAGACCCATGCCTTTCGGCCTCGTTGCGACGGTGATTGAACCGAGTACGCCAGCGGCGACGAAAAGCGTCGTCATCCAGGAAAACAGCTCCAGGCCGCCGATATCCCGAACGATCGAAGGTGCAACCTGGCCATGATATAGGCTTCCACGGCATAGAGCGTAACGCCACCGCCGAGCATCAGCGTCGCAGGCAAGAGCCTTGGCGAGAATAGCGTGAAGAGGGAGGCGGGTTTGGGCGGCATGGTGTTTTCGATGCTCGACATCGGAAGATCCTCGGCGTTTCCCTAGTAGGTAATTATTTTCCAAGTTATAATTTGGAAAATTACATCACTGCGAAATTAAAACAAGTTATAACTTGGAAAATTGGATTTGACGGCGGCGGAACCTCTCGCCGCAGCCAAGGGTTCGGAGCAGTCTCCGCTGGGGTCTTTTTGAGAGCCGTCGATGTCATCGGAGATTGGCAATCCGGGGTGCAGCGGCTATCACTGGCCATCCCGGCAAATCAGAGGCTGCATTCCGTCATGTCCAATCCCGTCTGCGTCGAAGTCACCCGTGGTGCCCTGGTGGAGAGCCGCCATCGCGGCTCCGTCGTTGCGGTCGACGGAGAGGGGACGCTGGTCTTTTCGGTCGGCGATATCGAACGGGGCGTGTTTCCCCGCTCGGCCTGCAAGGCGATGCAGGCTTTGCCGCTGGTCGAAAGCGGTGCCGCCGATGCATACGGTTTCGGCAACAGGGAGCTGGCGCTTGCCTGTTCCTCCCACAATGGCGAGGATGAGCATGTCGCGCTCGCCGCATCCATGCTCGCCCGCGCCGGTCGTGATGTCGGCACGCTCGAATGTGGCGCGCATTGGTCTTCCGATCTGAAGACGGTCATCCATCAGGCGCGCACCATCGACAAGCCGACGGCGCTGCACAACAATTGCTCGGGCAAGCATGCGGGCTTCGTCTGCGCCTGCTGCCATCAGGGTATCGATCCGACAGATTATGTCGGCTACGACCATCCGCTGCAGCAGCAGATCCGCGAGACGATGCAAAGCCTCACCGGGGCGGTTCTCGGCCATGACAATTGCGGCACGGACGGCTGCTCGATCCCGACCTATGCCGTACCGCTCAAGGGGCTGGCGCACGGCTTTGCCAAGATGGCAACCGGCGTCAGCCTGGAGCCGCTGCGCGCCAAGGCGTCACGCCGGCTGTTCGAGGCCTGCATGGCCGAGCCTTTTTACGTTGCCGGCACCGACCGCGCCTGCACGAAGCTGATGCAGATCGCCCCCGGCCGCATCTTTGCCAAGACCGGCGCCGAAGGCGTCTTTTGCGCTGCAATCCCCGAACAGGGCATCGCCATCTCAGTCAAATGCGACGACGGCAATGGTCGCGCCGCCGAAGTTATGGTGACGACGGCGCTCTCCCGTTTCTTCGAAAAAGATGGCGAAGTTCACGCCGGCCTTATGGCCATGGCCAACAGACCGTTCAGGAATTGGAACGGCATCCATGTCGGGGATATCGGGCCGGCGGCGGCTTTGACGGCGTAGTATTCCCCAGCTGATTCCGCTCGATTTTCGTTCTATTCGGCCGGCACGTGCTGCCGCACGATCCTGTATTCCTGCCAGATCAGGATCATCACCACCAAATCGAAGACGGTGAGGATGATGAGCCCGATGCCGTGCGTCTCGGTGAAGCGGTAGAGCTGGTAGGCGATGAAAAGCGCCAAAGCCACCAATGATGCCGGGTAGGCCCACATCTTGCCTCTGAGCAAACCGATGACGAGCAGTATCTTCACCAACCCGTGGCTCAGTAGGTAATAGGCATAGAAGTTCTTGGTGCCGACGGAGAAACCCTGCGCCCAGGCAAGCAGATGCGTCGCAACGAAGTCTTTCGGATCGTTGAGCAGTTCGGGCTGTGAGACCCTGTTCGCCAGCCGGAGGATCGACTCGGTGCTGACAAGCCCAAGGACGATGCCGCCGATGCATTCGATCAATGCATGCGCGCCCTTCAACAGGACGCTGATTTCGAAGAGCTGATGAATCCGGCGCTCATTCATATGCGATCGTAACCTCTTTGGGATGCTCTTGAAATGCACTGGTATCAGGCCGGCATAGGATCAATCTTCGGCCGGATCATGATCATTGCGAAGCAATTTCCAATGCCGCATTTTTTCCGGCTGTTGAATGGTGGCACTTTCATCAGGCCGTCAAGAGGGACACCTCCGCATCGCGATAGGGAGCCAGGCTTTCCTCGGGGACATCGGACGATACGATCAAGCCGGAGACGCTCGTCATCGGCAGGATTTGGCAGGGAGAGGCGGCATTCAGCTTCTCGCGCGTTGCCAGCACATAGGTTTCCGCCGAACATTGCGCGATGTGCCGCTTGATGGCGGCCTCCTCGAAGTCGCCGGTCGAGAATCCGCGAGCGGGATGGATGGCGGTGACGCCGAGAAAGAACGTATCCGCCCTTATCGAGGCGATTGCCGCCATGGCCACGGCGCCCGTTGCCACCATCGAATGCTTGTAGAGCTTGCCGCCGATCAGAATGACGTCGGCGGCGGAATGATGTTCCAGCTCGCCGGCAATCGTCGGGCTGTGGGTGACGATGGTGACGGGCAGATCTTTCGGAAGGTGGCGGACAATCTCGGCGTTGGTGGTGCCGCCATCGAGGAATACGGTCTGGCCAGGCCGAACCATGCCAGCCGCATGGGCGCCGAGCCGCCGCTTCTCATCCGAGGAGACGCTTTGCCGGGCCGAAAAGTCCGGTAGATCGGGCGAGAGCGGCAGTGCGCCGCCATGCACCCGCTTCAGCAGTTTTTCCCCAGCCATTTCCCGCAGGTCCCTGCGGATCGTGTCCTCGGAAAGGTCGAGATCATCGGCCAGCGCCTTGGCGATGACTTGGCCGTCACGGCGCAGAATATCGAGAATGAGAGCTTTTCTTTGGCTGGTGAGCATGTTTGTTTCCGCACGATAATTCATGAATTTTCATGAATCTACCAGAATAGAGTCGACAATCAAGAAAATATGCGCATATTCGTGCAAATTCCTGCAGTAAGCAGGAGGAAAAGGAGATGTGACATGTTGATCCTGATCGCCGGCCCCTATCGTTCCGGCACCGGGGATAACCCCGTTAAAATGGCCGAAAATCTCAAGCGCCTGGAGGCGCCGTCCTATGCTCTCTTCAAGGCCGGGCATCTACCTGTTATCGGCGAATGGGTGGCCTTGCCGGTTTGGCATGCCGCCGGCGGCAGGAGCGTCGGCGACGACCTCTATGAGGAGATCTTCCATCCGACCGCCGGTCGCCTGCTTCAGCTTTGCGAGGGTGTTCTGAGATTGCCGGGTGAGTCCAAGGGCGCCGACAATGATGTCCGCATCGCCCGCGAGCGCGGCATTCCCGTCTGGTACAAGCTGGAAGACGTGCCCGGCTGCGCCTGATCGCTAGCCGCCCATCCTCGTGATCCGATGTCATGCGGATGGGCATGCCGGCTTGATCGATCAAAACCTTTTGTAGCGGCCATCAACGCCAGCCACTTCCGCATTTGCCAGGTTGCCTTTAGCTTTCCGCTGGAATCCAACCAAGGAATGGAACATGCTCACACTCTATTTTGCACCGGGCAGCTGCGCGCTCGCCAGTTTGATCGCCCTGGAAGAGGCGGGTCTTGCCTATGAGCCCCGGCGTCTCATCCTTGCCAACGGCGATCAGCGCCAGCCGGAATATCTCGCCATCAACCCCAAGGGACGTGTGCCGGCACTGGTGACCGACAGAGGCGTCATCACTGAGAATATTGCGATCATGACCTATATCGCTCAGATCGCGCCGGCAGCAAAACTGGCACCGTTCGACGATCCCTTTGAATTTGCTGAGATGCAGGCCTTCAACAGCTATATTGTCTCGACCGTCCATGTGAACCATTCGCACAAGGGACGCGGCTATCGCTGGACCGACGATGCGGCGGCAATCGAGACGATGAAGGCAAAAGTGCCGCAGACCATGGCCGAAAGCTTCGCATTGATCGAAGACAAGATGCTGAAGGGGCCTTGGGTGATGGGCGAGCAATATACCGTCGCAGACGGCTATCTCTTCACCATGGAAACCTGGTTGCCCGGCGACGGCGTTGATCGCGACGGTTTCGCGAAGGTCAGCGCTCATTATGCTCGCATGCTCGAGCGCCCGGCCGTTCAGAGAGCGCTTGCCGTCGAGAAGGGCTGATCACATCTGGCGGAATGCCGCCAGAAGCTTCTTCGGCGCGCGGTACTGCCACGCCTCGATCAAGCGCTGCTGCAGTTCCTCGTCGCCGATCGCGGTAATGCGCAGGGGCAGGGACGGCCAGCCGACGTAATGATCGGTCTGAAAATAAATCTCCGGCGCCATCTCCATCAATTGCTCCTTGCGGTCGATGGGGATGGCCAGCACGACGGTCTCGTTGTTCTTGACCGTAACGAATGCTTTGCCGCCGACTTTGAAGGCGGGCAGGCCATAATGCGCACCAGGTTCGACGCCCGGCAGCTGCGCCTGCGTGATGAGCTGCTGCAGGCGGGCAGCGACGCTATCGATGTCGACAGGTGAGGCCATGCTCGTGCCGGGGATATAGGGTCTCTCTTACGCGCATTCTTCCGGCTGAACGGTGCGCTTGTCCATAGGCCGCCCCAGATTTTCCGGCATCAGCGGCAAGTCGGCCAACTCCTCAAGCGACATGGCCGCGAGTGTAGGATGCTGCAGGGGATCGCTTTCTTCTTCGCGAGCCTCTTTCAGTAAATGACTGAAGAAAAGCTTCAATATAGACATGGCATGCCTCCTTGGATCTCCGCATCGATGCAACCACGAGGGCATCGGCCAGTCGGGCGGCGGCAGTTTTCAATTCCATGCTGCAATAATCGCGCCTATGACCGCTTTATGCAATTGAGAATGACGAGATGCTGATATAGATAATCTATATGAAGAATCTCAACAGCGTTCATCTGAATGGTCTTCGCGCCGTCGAGGCGGTCGGCAGGCTGGGCTCCTTGCAAGCCGCCGCTGATGAGCTCGGCGTGACGATCGGCGCCGTCAGCCAACAGGTCATTAAGTCCGAAGCACAGCTGGGCCGACCGCTGTTCGAGCGCACGCCCAAGGGCATGACGGTCACGGAGACGGGAGCTTCGATACTGGCGCGGCTTCGGGAGGGCTTTCAGGCGCTGTCGGCTGCAGTCGACCTTGCGCAGCACAGGGACGACAATATCCTCACAATTTCAGTTGCGCCGGTTTTTGCTGCTCGTTGGTTGGTGTACCGGCTTGATCGCTTCGCAGGCCGCCATCCGGATATCCGCTTGCGCATCGATGCCACCACGCAGCTGGTCAACCCTGCAACCTCGGATGTCGATATCGGCATCCGGGTCGGCAGCGGGCATTGGTCGGGCGTCAAGTCCGAGCTGTTGCTGGCGCAGGAGATCTTTCCGGTCGTCACGCCGCAGATCGCCGCGACGCTTCGCGAGCCCGCAGACCTATTGAAAGTGCCTGCCGTCATCGACGGACACGCGATGTTCAAATGGGACGTCTGGCTTCGCGAGGCTGGCCTCTCCGGCCGCTGCATGGAGGAGCGGCATATCTTCAACGACGCATCACTCTGCCTGGATGCTGCCATGGCGGGGCAGGGCACGATGCTCGCCTGGCAGACGCTGGCAGCGTATGCGCTGGAGCAGAAGTGCCTCGTCGACCCCTTCGGCATCCGCGCCAGAACCGGTTTCGGCCATTATTTCATCACCGCCGAAGGCGTGCGCGAGGCGCAGAAGGTCACCGCCTTCAAGGCCTGGATCCGCGAGGAGATGGAAGAAAGCATGCGCCTCTTCCAATAGCGGGGACTCAGACCGGCTCCTTGCCGCGGGTTGCCTGCATGGCCTTGTAGCCGTCGCGTGACTGGCAGCGTTCGATCCAGGCTTTTACCTTCGGTCGAGCGTCGAAGAGTTCCTGCTCCGTCTGCGCATAGCGCAGCACTTCCGCCAGGTTGAGATCGGCGGCGGTAAAGCGGTTGCCGACGAGGTAGTCCTGGTTTTGCAGGTGCTTTTCCAGCACATCCAACGGCTTCTTCAGCGAGCGGCAAGCAACCGCGATCCCGGCCTTTCCGGGCTCGCTGTTCTCCTGGGCATTGTCATAGATGCGGACGATCGCGACGCTGTAGGGCTCGACTTCGGTCGCAGCCCACATGGTCCACATAGACATCATGCCTTCCTCCTCGACAGTCTTGCCGGCGAGCGGGCCGCCATATTTGCGGGCAAGGTAAAGGTTGATGGCGAGCGATTCATGCATGACGAGATCACCGTCCTTGATGCAGGGGATCATGCCCATCGGATTGATGGCCAGAAACTCCGGCGACATCGTGTTGATCGGGGCATCGGCGGCAAGCGGATTGGCGACGCGCCCAGCCTGGATGACCGGCACGGAGTTGAACGCGATGCCGATCTCCGTAGCCATCCAGTAGTTGCGCGATGCGCGCGAGCGATAAACGCCATAGATCGTCAGCATGTCGTTCTCCGATTTTTGAGTCGGCAGGACGTTATGCGTGCGTCCTGTCAAACGGAAGAGGCTTGCGCTGATATCTGAGATCAAAGCTTTTGATGAGCGGTGGGCCGCCTGGCCAACCCTCGTGGTGAGGTGCCCTGCCGCGTCGCCGGCAAGGCACCTCTCACCATGAGGGTTGGAGAGAGAGCGCTGAGATGAACGGCGGCAGTTAGCCCGGGTGCTGGAGCCTCGAAGGGCGAGGCGGATGGCGGGCGCTGGGGGGTAAGCACGAAAATATCCGCAAGCCGCCCGAAATCTTTGCAAATCATGCTGCCGATGCCCAGCCTTCGTTCGGAAATTAGCGCCCGTGCATGTTACATTGGGGTTGTGGTTTCGTCGGGTGCGGTAGGAGGCATTCGGTGAAATACCCGCAATTGGTGACTGCGATCTCGGGAGGAGAGCAGATGCTTGCAACCAGCGTATCGCTAGACGACAAATATACCGCAGAGGAAGGCCGCGTTTTCATGACCGGCCTGCAGACGCTGGTTCGACTGCCCATGACCCAGATGCGGCGTGACCACGCCGCCGGTCTCAATACGGCAGCCTTCATTTCAGGCTATCGCGGCTCACCCCTCGGCGGCTATGACCAGCAGCTCCTGAAAGCCAAGACTTACCTGGACGCCCACGACGTCACCTTCCAGCCCGGCATCAATGAAGATCTTGCGGCCACCGCCGTCTGGGGCACGCAGCAGGTCGGGCTGTCACCCGGTGCGCGCAAGGATGGCGTGCTCGGCATCTGGTACGGCAAAGGCCCCGGCGTCGACCGCTCCGGCGACGTGCTGAAACATGCCAACGCCGCCGGCACATCGAAGCACGGCGGCGTCCTGTGTTTCGCCGGCGACGACCATTCGGCCAAATCCTCGACGATTCCGCACCAGACCGACCATGATTTCATGTCGGCTGTTATTCCGGTCCTCTATCCCTCCTCCATTCACGAATTTCTCGAATACGGCCTGCTCGGCATCGCCATGTCACGCTATTCCGGCTGCTGGGTCGGCATGAAGTTCATTGCTGACACCGTCGAGACGACGGCTGCCGTCGATCTCTCGAGCGAAAAGCGGCAATTCGTGCTGCCGACCGATTTCGAGCTGCCGCCCGGCGGCCTCAATCTTCGCTGGCCCGATCCGCCTCTGGTGCAGGACGATCGTCTGCAGACCTACAAGGCCTATGCCGCCATCGCCTTTGCCCGCGCCAATCGCGTCGATGAAATCACCCATGACGTGCCCAATGCCCGCTTCGGCATCATCTCCTCGGGCAAGGCCTATGAGGATGTGCTGCAGGCGCTGCGCGAACTGGAGATCGGTCCGAGGGAAATGGCTGCGATCGGCCTGCGCATCCTCAAGGTCCGCATGCCCTGGCCGCTGGAGCCGGAGGCCGTGCGGCATTTTTCCGAAGGGCTGGACGAGGTGCTCGTTGTCGAGGAGCGGCGCGAGATCATCGAAAACCAGATCAAGCAGCAGCTCTTCAACTGGCGCGCCGATGTCCGCCCGCGCATCGTCGGCAAATTCGACGAACACGACAAACCCTATCTCAGCCTATCGGCGGCACTGACCGTCGGCGCTGTCGCCAGAGCCATCGCCGGGCGCATCGTCAAGCTCGATCTCGACCCTTCGCTGCACGACCGTATCGCTGCTAAACTCGCCTACCTTGCCGAGCGCGGCCAGATCAGCCGCAGCCATGTCGCGCCGGTGAACCGCACGCCTTTCTTCTGC
>Ga0209677_100890_pt1 | contig 14633 bp, 14 predicted proteins | sample AraplaCvi_mCL_r2_2_FD_184285 | JGI IMG/M metagenome (GOLD analysis project Ga0209677, IMG submission 184285) | Arabidopsis root microbial communities from North Carolina, USA - plate scrape CL_Cvi_mCL_r2 (SPAdes) (version 2) | ecosystem: Host-associated > Plants > Roots > Endosphere | place: USA... | reverse complement strand
CCGCCGTGATCGCCGGGGCGGAGGCAACCTTGGCGACCGAGGTATCCGGCAAGGCCGCGAAGGCCTCGCTCACGGCTTGCGAGGTGTTGCGTGTGGCAAGCCGGGGCGCCACGGGAGCGACCGGATCGTCATAGCCGGCGGTCCCGAGCGTCGGATAGGCGCTGGCATTGATGATCTTGCTGTAGACCGTCCAGCCACTGCCCCCGACCAGGCACACAATGGCAGCCCCGCCGATAAGTTTGTGAGAAAAGGTTTTCAGGGACGATTTCCTGCGGTTCCGTGCAGCCAACGCAGTTCTACTCTTACTCATCACGACTGACGCCCAGAACGGTGACTCACAAACCCTGTCTCGATGCCGTTCTGGATCGAATGACCAGCCAGCATCTCGCAGAGACACAGAGCGTCATTAAGGCGACTTTTAGTTAAATGCCGATTAAGTTTCGGCAGATCTGAGGCCGGTTAATCTTAACTGTTCCTTTCGCCGCTAATGGCGGCAGAAAATGGACCGAAATACGGCGCGCCTCCCCGCAAATGCCCCGTATCCCGCAATGGCACGGGGTTAGCGCGCGCTCCCGCAGATCGACGCTCCCGCGCCATGGAATTCGCGCGGGGCCTCGTCAGTGCATGAGCTCCGGCGGCGGGGAGCCGTCGAGCACCGCGCCCCTCGGCTCCGACACCGCGTAGAGCGCGTAGGTCTCGATCACCAGCGGACCGCGTGTCCGTGTCAGTTGTGCGGCCTGCTCGATGCGACCGAAAGTGCCCGTCACATAGGGTCGCAGGCCGAGCTGGGCCTCGTCGACGAACAGCAATTTGCCGGCGAGCTGCTGCGGATCGGGCGGCGGAAAGTTCACCCAGCGGATGCGCTGGATCGCCTGCTGCACGCAGGTGCCGCGCGGCAGATAGAAGCTGAGCCAGGCGGTGGTGCCGTAATCCATCGCCAGCACGCAATTTGCGCCGACGCGGGCGCGCACCGCCTCGATGCCATCAGCGAGCTCACGCCAGCCGATGCCGACGCTGCGCACCGTGGCATCGCGCCTACCGAGCGAGAGCCAGCCGGTGTTGGCCTGCACGATCAGCGCGACGAACATCAGGATGCCGGCAGGCAGCGCCCAGCGCAGGCAGACATTGACGGTGCGCTGCTCGCGTTTCTGCCACGGCACGAGATGGGCAGCGGCGGCAGCCGCGACGACTAACGCGGGATAGATCGGTGCGAACCAGTTGGCCTCGACGCGCGCATGCAGCGAGTGCCAGACGAAATAGGCGACGATGACCCAGACCATCACGTCGATCAGCACGCGCGCGGCGGCCGTGCCGGCGCGCCGCATGATCAGCGCGTAAAGCCCCATCACGCCGAGGATGAACACCAGCGGCGTGGCAAAGGCGAATTGCGTCGGAATGAGCTCGGCGATGTAGGCGGGACGGAAATCCTCGATCCGTGCACGCCCAAGCTGCTTGATGAAGGACACCCACTGATGATCGGCGTTCCACAGGATCACCGGCGAAAAGATCGCAAGCGAGACGAGGCCGCCGAGATAGGGCCAGGGCGTGATCAGCCAGTGCCTGAGCTTCGGTACGGCCAGGAGCCAGATCAGGATCGCCGCGCCAAAGAACATCGCGGTGTATTTCGCGGTCAAAGCCGCGCCGACCGCAACACCGACCGCCAGCCACCAGGCGCCCCTGCCCGTCTCCAGCAGCTTGGCGCAGAAGAACAGCACGAAGCTGGAGGCGACCAGCAGCGGCGCGTCCGGCGTCACGATCATGGTGCCGACCGCCGCCATCAGGGTGACGTTGAGCAGCAGCATCGCGGTCGCTGCGACACGCGCGCTGGCGAACAGGATCTCGGCCGTGCGATAGACCGCGTAGCTCATCGGCAGCGCCAGCAGCACGGAGACCAGCCGCACGCCGAGCTCGGTATCGCCGGCGATCATGGTGCCGAGCCGGATCACCACCGCGACCAGCGGCGGATGATCGTAATAGCCGCCCGCAAGATGCTTCGACCACATCCAGTAGTAGGCTTCGTCGAAGGTGATCGGCGTCAGCGCCGCCGCCACCAGCCGCAACCCCACCAGCGCGACGATGGTCAGCCAGACGTTGCGGACCAGCCGCGCATCGTCTGCGGCTACCGCAGGCGTCATCGCTTGCGCCAGACGAACAGACCGGAGATCGCGTAGTTCCAGACCACGCCCATCAGCGCACCGGCCGCGCCCGCCAGCCACCAGATCGGCTCCTGGTCATAGACCGAGAAGGCGACGCCGACATTGGCAAACAGGCCGACCGAGCAGACCAGATAGAACACGAGCAGGCCGCGCAGGATGGCAACCCCCTTCAGCCGCTGGTCGCGATAGGTGAGGAAATTGTTGAGGATGAAATTCGTGGTCATCGCCACGAACGCGCCCAGCGCCTGCGCCTCCGTGAACGGCATATCGAACAGATTGAGGCCGAGGAACAGTGTGCCGAGGTGAACAAAAAGACCGGTGCCGCCGACCATCGCGAACAGCAGGAAGCGCAGCGACAGCGCGTCGTTGGTGAGCTTGGCGAGCACGAGGCCGAGGAAGTCCAGCGCGACCATCGAGTCGAGCTTGCTCTCGCCATGCTGACGCGTACCGAACGTGAAGGGAATTTCCACCGTGCGCAGGCCGCCCTCGGCACTGGCGATGATGTCGAGCAGGATCTTGAAGCCTTGCGTGGAGAGCTTTGGCGCGATCTGCTCGAAGCGGTCGCGGCGGATCATGAAGAACCCGCTCATGGGATCGGCGACCTCGACCTTGAGCGCCTGCTGCGCGATCCGGGTCGCGAAAGCGCTGGCGCCAGCGCGCTGCTTGTCGAAGCTCGCCGCGCTGCCGCCCTCGATGTAGCGGCTGCCGATCACGAGCTCCGCCGCGCCGTCCTGCAGGAGCCGCAGCATCTTCGGCAGCTGCGTCTCGTCATGCTGCAGGTCGGCGTCGATCACTGCGGCATAGGGCGCGCTGGCGGCGAGAATGCCCTCGATGCAGGCCCCGGACAGGCCACGCCGGCCGATCCGGCGGATGCAGCGGACGCGGTTGTCGGCCCGCGACAGTTCGCGCACCACCTGCCAGGTCCCATCGGGCGAATTGTCGTCGACGAACACGACCTCCCATGGCACGTTCTTGAATGCCGCCTCCAGCCGCTTGTAGAGCGTCGTGACATTGTCGCGTTCGTTGAAGGTCGGGACGACGACCGAAACGATCGGCATATCAGCGGGTTGCACCGATACTGGCGCAGCGGTTCGGATGGCTTCGGTCATGGCGCCCAGCGTATATCCGCCGCATCCCCCTATGCCAAGGCCGGGCGCCAGAGACGATCAAAAAAGCCCGCGGTGTGACGTTTGGAAATGCCACCCAAAAATGACAACGACCACAAACAAAGGGCGCGCGTACATCCGGCGCTACCGCTCTGCCGTGGTCGTCTTCGGGCGATGGAACCCCAGGGGGGCTGGGCTCGACATCACCGTTGTCAGCAATATGGGAACGCAGAGTGCGTTCCGCAAGGGGCTCTCCCGTTCGGCCTAGTTCGGCACCTCGCGGACCACCGGACCACGCGGCGCCGGCGCGACCGGAACTGTCTGTACCGGCTGCGGCGGCACATCGGCCTTTGCCGCCGGCTTCGCGAACGGTCCGACCGGCACGTAATAGAACGCGGCCGCCAGCACGACTGCTGCAACGATGGCACCTAGAACGCCGCCAATGGATTGCGATGTCATAACCAATGTCTTTCCTGCCGCCCCACTTGGCACAAATACCATGATCCGACCGAGCCTCGGAAGAGCAAGGAGGCAACAGGTCGCGAACTGGTCAAGCCGGCTGCGTTGGGCTACCGTCCAGGCTTCGATCTCGATCTCCCCTCATCGTCAGACGGAACCGCCCCCCGTGAGCAAAGCTCCAGCGCGCGCCTCGACGCAGAAGAGCCACATCTATATCGGCATCGGCGGCTGGACCTTCGCGCCGTGGCGCGGCGTGTTTTATCCCGACAAGCTGCCACAATCGAAAGAGCTCGAATATGCCGGCTCGAAGCTGACCTCGATCGAGATCAACGGCACTTATTACGGCTCGCAGAAGCCGGAGAGCTTCCGCAAATGGGCGCGCGAGGTGCCGGACGGCTTCGTCTTCTCACTGAAGGGGCCGCGCTTCGCCACCAACCGCCGCGTGCTGGCGGAGGCCGGCGACTCCGTGAAGCGCTTCTACGACACCGGCGTGCTCGAGCTCGGCGATCGCCTGGGGCCGGTGCTCTGGCAGTTCGCGCCGACCAAGAAGTTCGACGAGGCGGATTTCGGCGCCTTCCTGGAGCTGCTGCCGCGCGAGCGCGATGGCCGCAAGCTGCGCCATGTGGTCGAGGTGCGGCACGACAGCTTCTGCGTGCCCGCCTTCGTCGCGCTGCTGCGCCAGTTCGAGACGCCCGTGGTGTTTGCCGAGCACGGCAAATATCCCGCGATATCAGACGTCACCGGCGATTTCGTCTATGCGCGGCTGCAGAAGGGTAATGACGAGATCAAGACCTGCTATCCACCGAAGCAGCTCGATGCCTGGGCCGCACGTTTTCAACTATGGGCCGAGGGCGGCGAGCCGGATGACCTGCCGCGCGTTGACGACAAGCACGCGAAGAAGACGCCGCGCGACGTCTTCGCCTACGTCATCCACGAGGGCAAGGTGCGCGCGCCCGAGGGCGCAATGGAGCTGATCAAGCGGGTCAGTTGAACGGGGCAGCCATGGCCAAAACCGTAACGCTGTTCACCATCGGCTACGAGCAGACGCCGGCCAAGGCGGTGCTGGACGAGCTGCAAGGGGCCGGCGTCAAGCTGCTGGTCGATGTCCGTGCTGTGGCGGCGTCGCGCCGGCCGGGCTTTTCCAAGAGCCAGCTTGCGGCCGGTCTCGACGAGCGTGGGATCGCTTACGTGCATCTGCGCGGGCTCGGCACGCCCAAAGAAGGCCGCGACGCTGCGCGCAGCGGCCACTACGAGACGCTCCGCAGGATCTACGACGCGCATCTGAAGACGCCACAGGCCAAGGAGCAGCTCGATGAATTGTCGGCGCTGGTGAAGAGCGCTGGCCCCATCTGCCTGCTCTGCTACGAGCGCGATCACGCTCACTGCCACCGGCAATGGATCGCGGAGATCATCGAGGACCGCGATCACGTGAAGGTCGAGAACCTGGTCGCGCCGCAGACGTGATGGTCCTTAGCTGGTCTCGTCGCCGGCCAGAACGAATGTTCCCGCCATCACCGTCACGCAGTCGCCGCCGACATGAACCGACTGGATGGCACCCTCTCGCTTGACGACCCGCCCCCGCAGGATGCTGGGACGGCCCATGTCAAAACCCTGGCCGAAGCAGGTCCTGAGCTCGCCGTCACGGATCGGGTCGAGATCGGCCAGCAACGCCGCCGCACCCACCACGGCTGCGCCAGTCGCAGGATCCTCGATCAGGCCGGACGCGCCAGGAAAGAACATCCGCGCCTGCATGTCGCACGGCGCCTCATGCGGGGGCACATCGCGCGTATAGAAGTAGATCTCAAACGCGCCGTCGCACGGCAGGGTGCGGGCAAAGCCGAGAGCGTCCGGCCGCGCTTTCGCCAGCGCCTCGCGCGAGACGACCTCGGCCACCAGAACCGGCACGCCCACGGAGACGATCTGCGGCTGATGCCGATCGGTTCTGATGGAATCAGGCTGCAGCGACAGGCACGCAGCGGCCTGCTCGGGACTAACGACGCTGAGCTTCTCGAACGGCGCAGGCGCGGTCAGCTCGGCGCCGGTCACGCGTCCTGCGTCGCTCTCGATCGCCATCGTGACCAGGCCGGCGCGCTCCTCGAACAGCAGCCGCGACAGCGCGCTCTTGGCGCGTGAGGCCAAGACATAGGCCGTGCCCACGTTGGGATGACCGGCGAACGGCAACTCGACGAGAGGCGTGAAGATGCGCACATGGGCATCGTTCCCGGCGTCGCGCGGCGGCAGCACGAAGGTCGTCTCGGAATAGTTGAACTCGCGCGCAACAGCCTGCATCTGCGCGGTCGACAATCCCTCCGCGTCCAGCACGACGGCGAGCTGATTGCCGCCGAACATCCGGTCGGTGAATACGTCCACCGTGACATAGCGACGTTGCATCGCCCGCCTCTCACCCCAATTGCCACACTTCGACGGGCCGGTCATAGCCGCGCACCGGCACTTCGCCAAGCGAGCGCGCGTCGCGCACCGCCTCGCCCAGGGCTGCGCGCACTTCCGACGAGATCAGGAGCTGCGAGTCGAACTCCTTGTTGAGCGCTTCGAGCCGCGACGCAAAGTTTACGGTGTCGCCGATGACCGTGTATTCCTTGCGCCGCGGCGAGCCGATATTGCCGGCGACGACCTCGCCGAGATGAATGCCGATGCCGATCCGCAACGGCCAGTCGGACGCAGCGTTGACGCGCGTCATCGCGGCGAGCATCTCGCGTCCAGCGGCGACCGCATGGTGCGCGGCATCCTGCGTTTCGAACGGCGCGCCGAACAGCGCCAGAAAGCCGTCCCCTAAGAACTTGTTGACGATGCCGCCACGGGCTTCGAGGCTTTCGACCAGCACCGCAAAGGCGCCGTCGAGCCGGTCGACCACCTGCTGCGGCGTGCGCGATCGTGCCGCCGCGGTGAAGCCGCGGAAATCGACGAACATGACCGCGACCTTGCGAAGGTCGCTCGCGCCGCTTGTGCCCTCCGCCATCAACCGCTCCACCACCTGCGGCGAGACATGCTGGCCGAACAGGCTGGTGACGCGATCGCGCGCGGTCGCGGCCAGGATGCTGGCCACGAACTGCCGGCGCAACTGCACGCCGACCGCGCCCGCGAGCACGCCGCAGATCAGGATGGTCACGCTGCGGGCGACATCGAAATAGAGTTCGGGTTCAACGCCATCGGAAGGCCGGTAGTGCATGGCGATCGCGAACAGTTCGGCTGCGGCGACGAAACCCGTGAACGCCGAGAGCCAGAAATCGAGCCGCAGGGTCGAGCTGATGACGAAGATGAAATAGGCGAACGGCATCACGAAGCCGAGCGCCTTATCGGCGCCCATGCTGTGGATCTGCATGATCAACACGACAGATGGCAGCGATGTCTCGATAAAAGCGCCGATGTAGCGGCGAAGCGGCGGAACGTCGCGGTCGCGCTTCAGGTAGAGCGCAACCTGGGAATAGACCCACCATTCGAACAGGATGAACGACAGCAGGATCGCCTGGATGAGAAAGGCTCGGCGTCCGGTGTGCCAGACGCGTTCCGCCACCTCAGGCTCGAAAATATCGATCAAACTGAGGAGGACCAGAAACACCGAGGCGGTGACGATCAGCACCTTGACGCGCAGCTGCTGGGTCAGCAGCATCTCGCGCATCAGCGCCCGGCTGAATTCAGCCGAGGCCTCGGCCTCCTCGCTCCTGCCCCGCCACCAGCTCATCGCGCCACGCCGTTGGTCTCGCCGCTGTGGCAGGCATTGTGCCTCAATCCAGCGTCCGGCGGAAGCGCAACACGGCGACCGTCATCGCAAACAGCGTCAGGGCAAGCAGCGCCAGCGCGTCGTAGCGCAGATTGTTCAGGGTCGATCCCTTCAGCATGATCGCCCGGACGATGCGCAGATAGTGGGTCAAGGGGAGGCCCTCACCGACATATTGCGCCCATTGCGGCATGCCCAGGAACGGAAACATGAAGCCTGAGAGCAGGATGCTGGGCAGGAAGAACATGATCGAGAGTTGCATCGCCTGGAGCTGGTTCTGCGCCAGCGTCGAGAAGGTGTAGCCGATCGCAAGGTTTGCGGTGATGAACAGGGTCGAGAGCACGGCCAGCAGCGAAAGGTTGCCGAACACGGGAACGCCGAACAGCATCACGCCAATGCCGAGGATGATCGCCGCCTGCAGGAAGCCGACGATCACGTAAGGAATGATCTTGCCGAGCATGACCTCGACCGGCTTGATCGGCATCGACAGCAGACTCTCCATGGTGCCGCGTTCGATCTCACGCGTCACCGACAGCGCCGTGAAGATCAGCATGGTCATGGTCAGGATGGTGCCGACCAGGCCGGGCACGATGTTGAGCCGCGACGAGGCCGCAGGGTTGTAGCGGGCATGCGCGCGGATCTCGAACGGTAGCGAGACCGGGTCACCGGCATAGAGGTCATGGGCGAGCGCGGTCTGCACCACGGTGCCGAGCGAGGACAACGCCGAGGACGCTGCGACCGGATCGGTGGCATCGGCCGCAATCAACAGCGCCGGGCGATCGCCGCGGCGGACCGCCCGCTCGAAGCCGCGCGGGATCTCCACGCCGAACAGCACCTTACCCGACAGCAGGAGATCGTCGAATTCCTCGACATTGTGCACCTCCTCGGTGAACCGGAAATACGCTGTGTTCTCCAGCGCCTTGAGAATCGAGCGGCCGAGATCAGAGTCCTCCTGCAGCAGCACCGCCGTCGGCAGATAATGCGGCGTGGTGTTGATGGCATAGCCGAACAACAGAAGCTGCATCACCGGGATCATCACGATCATCGCGAATGAGACCCGATCACGGCGGAGCTGGATGAACTCCTTGACCACCATCGCGTAAGAGCGGCGCCAGAAGCCGAAGCGCGGCTCGTGCGTTTCGGCGGCGTGAGCATGTGTATCGATTGCGCTCATTGGAAATTGTCCTTGGAGCGGTTCATGAGATCGATGAAGACGTCTTCCAGCGACGGCGACGCGTGCTGCCATTGCAGCCCCGGCTTGTCACGCCAGGGCGCAATGCTGGCTTCCAGCGCGGTCTTATCGCGGCCGGAGACGTGCAGGCTGGTGCCGAACGGTGCCACCATGTCGATGCCGGGCTTGCCAGTGAGCGCATCGGCAAGCTGATGGGTCTCCTCGCCGTTGACCGTGTACGTCGTCAGCGCCGATTGCGCGATCACCTGCTCCACCGAGCCGCGCACCAGCAGATGGCCATAGGCGATATAGGCGATCTCGTGACAGCGCTCGGCCTCGTCCATGTAATGGGTCGAGACCAGCACGGTGAGCCCGTCGGCCGCGAGCGCATGAATCTCGTTCCAGAAGTCGCGCCGCGCCTTGGGATCGACGCCAGCGGTCGGCTCGTCCAGCAGCAACAGCTCTGGATTGGGCAAGGTGCAGGCGCCCAGCGCCAGGCGCTGCTTCCAGCCGCCGGAGAGCTCGCCGGCGAGTTGCTCCTCGCGGCCGTTCAGGCCGAGCCGCTTGACCATCTCGTGCGCAGCGCCACGGGCATTCGGCATACCGTAAAGGCGTGCGACGAATTCCAGGTTCTCGCGCACCGAGAGGTCCTGATAGAGGCTGAAGCGCTGCGTCATGTAGCCGACCCGGCGCTTGATCTTGTCGGCGTCGCGCCGGATGTCGAAGCCGAGGCAGGTGCCCTCGCCGCTATCTGGCGTGAGCAGGCCGCAGAGCATGCGGATGGTCGTGGTCTTGCCGGAGCCGTTGGGCCCCAGGAAGCCGTAGATCGAGCCGCGCCTCACCTGCATCGACAAATCATGCACGACCTCGCGGCCGCCGAACGATTTGGTCAGGCCGTGGACATCGATCGCGATCGCAGCTTCGGAGCCAGTCATCGTCCGTCCGCCACCGGCGTCCTGGTGTTTGGATAGATGCTGACCGGCTGGCCGACGCGCAGCGCGTCCGGCTTTGCGGGCCGCGCCTGGATCAAATAGACCAGCTTGTTGCGCTCATCGAGGCTGTAGATCACAGGCGGCGTGTATTCCGCCGAGGTGGCGATGAAGTAGATGCGCGCGGTGAGATCGGCCGCGCAATTGTCGCAAGTGACCCGCACCTCGTCGCCGATGGAAAATTTCGGCAATTCGGTCTCGGAGACGTAGAAGCGCAGCTTCATGTTGCCGGGCGGCATGATCGAGAGCACCGGCCGTCCGGCCGCGACCATCTCGCCTTCGCGGAAGTAGATCTGCTGCACGGTGCCGGCCACCGGCGCAAAGCCGTTGCGACGCGCCAGCCGCGTCTGCGATGTCACGACGTGGGCTTCGGCGACGCGCAGCGCCGAGACGGCCGAGTCCAGCGTCGCCTGGGTGCCCGCGCCGGTCTTGCTCAACGCCGCGGCGCGATCATAGGTCTGTTGCGCATTGGCGAGCGTCGCCTTGTTCTGGTTCAGGTCGGCCTGCTGCAGGTCGTCGTCGACCGAATACAGGTGATCGCCCACCTTGACCTCGTCCCCCTCGCGCACATCGAGCTTCGTCACCCGTCCGGACTCGTCGGGGCTGACGAAGATCATGTCGGCCTCGACCCAACCCTGATAGCCGGGATCGTGTTTTTCGTTGCAGCCCGCCAGCGTTGCGGCGAGCATCAACATCGCGATAGGACGCCATAGGCTCATGTCGCACTCCTTTCGCCGAAGATCAGGTCCAGGTGCGTTCGCAGCATCGCGTCGGCATCGAGCGGTGCATGGCGCTCGAACAGGCTCTTCCAGATCACCGCGATCATCGCCGGCGCGATCACGATCTGTGGGAATTCCGCAAGCTGCGACTGCCGGATCTCGCCGCGCGCGACACCGAGCTCGATCAGGCGCCGGAGCGCAGCAAGCCCGCGCGACACCACCTCGCGATAGTAGAAATCGGCAATTGCCGGAAAGCGCGGTCCCTCCGCCACGAACAGGCGCACGAGGTCGCCGCGGCGCGTGGTCGCCACTTCGCGGATGAACATTCGCGCCATCCCTTCGATGACGTCACGCACCGAGCCGGTCATGGGCGGCGGGGCCGTCATCCGGTTCACGAACGGCACGATCGCGGTGCGGATCAATTCCTCGAACATCGATTCCTTGTCCTTGAAGTGCAGGTAGATCGTGCCCTTGGCGACGCCGGCGCGCTTCGCGATGTCGTCGAGCCGCGTCGCGGCAAAGCCGCGCGCAATGAACTCCTCCATCGCCGCCTCGACGATGGCTGCACGGCGCTTGGCGGCACGCTCGGCGCGGCCTGCGGTTTCCACCGCCCTGGCCGGCGCGCCCGCGCCCGCGCCCGCGCCCGTCGCCTTGGTCGCGGGGCGCGGTGCTTCCTCCGGTCGTGACGGTCGCTTCTGTCTTGCCATTACCCAGATATGACTGACCAGTCAGTCATTGTCAATCGCGAACTGGCCGCGCTGGCGCGCGGATCGCGCGTCCGAACGACATGCCGCGGCGGTTCCGGGGACGCGGCTGCGTCGATGTGACGAGCGGAAGCTTCAGGTGAAGTCGAGCACCACGCGGCCGTCGATGCTGCCGGCCTTCATCCGGTCGAAGATGGCGTTGATCTCCGAGAGCGGCGCCTTGGTGATCTCGGCCTTGACCTTGCCTTCGGCGGCAAATGCAATGGCTTCGTCGAGGTCGCGCCGTGTGCCGACGATCGAGCCGCGCACAGTGATGCGCTTCAGGACGACATCGAAGATCGGCGTCGGGAATTCGCCGGGCGGCAGGCCGACCAGGCTGACCGTACCTTTGCGCCGGACCATGCGCAGCGCCTGCGCGAAGGCCGGCGTCGACACCGCCGTAACCAGCACACCATGCGCGCCACCGCCGGTGATCCCGACGACCCGCTCCACCGCATCCTTGTCGTGCGCGTTGACAGCATGGTCGGCGCCCGCTTCCAACGCCAGTTTCAGCTTGTCCTCGGCGATGTCGACGCCGATCACCTTCAGCCCCATCGCCTTGGCGTATTGGACCGCGACATGGCCGAGGCCGCCGACGCCGGAGACGACCACCCATTCGCCCGGGCGGGTATCGGTCTCCTTCAGGCCCTTGTAGGTTGTCACGCCGGCGCAGAGGATCGGCGCCACCGCGGCAAAGTCCACCGTCGCCGGCAAACGCGCGGCGAACGCCGCTGAAGCGATGACGTATTCAGCGAAGCCGCCGTTGACGCTGTAGCCGGTGTTGTGCTGGTGCTCGCACAGGGTCTCCCAGCCGGTCTCGCAATATTCGCAGCGCAGGCAGGCATCGTGCAGCCAGGCGACGCCAACGGCGTCGCCGACCTTGAAATCGGTGACGCCGGGCCCGAGCGCGGCGACGATGCCGGCGGCCTCGTGGCCGGGAATGAACGGCGGCACCGGCTTCACCGGCCAGTCGCCGGAGGCGGCATGCAGGTCGGTATGGCAGACGCCGCAGGCTTTCAGCTTGACCAGAAGTTCGCCGGGACCGGGCACCGGTACTGGCACATCCTCGATAACAAGCGGCTTGCCGAACGCCTTCACGACGGCTGCTTTCATGGTCTGCATAGGTCTGCTCCTCTCGTTCGAGGCGCAAACTAACGCTGGTGCAGAATGTGAACTTGATCGGCGTCAAGCCGCGCAACTATGACCACGCCATGACGGGCGCACGCTGGCGTTAGAGCATGATCCGGAGAAGTACGCAGCGGTTTGCCCTCGCGACAAACGCCGAAGGTGTTTGCGCGGAGATCATGCTCAATCAAAACCTAGCTGTGAAACTTCAGGCCATCGACGATCTTGTCGACCACCTTGCGCTCGGCACGGAACGCAAGCCCGACGAGATTGAGATCGGCGCGCCCGATCGCCTTGACCGCCGCACGGTTGGCCTCGTCATGCGTGGTCTTGAACATGTCCTCGGTGTAGAGCGCCGGTCTGACGTTACGTGCCAAGGCGCGTTCGAGCGCGCGCGACAGCGCAGCGCCGTCGGCCGCGCCATAGATCAGGATCGGCTGGCCGATCAGCGCCTGATACTGCGTGCCGGAGCCGTCCTCGTACGGCGCGCCGATACATTCGGGATGAGCTGCAGCAATGCCGCTCGACAGGAAGGCGGCGACATTCAGCTTCTGCCAGGCATCGAGATCGGTACGAATGACCAGCGCGATCTTGGTATCGAATTGCATATTGCTCCCTCAGACAACGTCATTCCGGACTGGCGCATCAGCACCCACCCGGAATGACCATCGTCGAAGGAACAGTTCGACTCAACCCTTGGCGTCGCAGACCCAGGCGCGGATCACGCATTCCTTGCCGCCATATTTGTAGCACTCGCGCGTCGCCTCGTTGAGCGAGGCCGAGATCTTCGGCCGCACCGCATAGCCGTGGGGGCCGCACGGGTTGGTCATGTCGACGGAAAAGGCCGCGCAGGCCTTCTTCATCGTGACCGCCGTGCAGTTGCCCTTGCACTGCTTCAGCGCGGCTTCCTTGGCCTGGCTCTCCGCCGCATAATCGTAAGCTTGCCCGTAGGCCGCGCATTGACCGATCGCGAAGGCGCCGGCGGCCTTCGCCTCGCCGATGAAGTTCTCGCCGGCGAGGGACGCGGCTCCCACCGTGAGCGTCAATCCAAATACAAAAAGCGCGAAGCGTCGCGCAGGCCGTGAAACGATCATGATCCCCTCCCCCCGAGGTCCACATGGCAAATCTAGCCGGTCGGTCGTTTCAACTTGGTGAACGGGAGGTTGAAATAGGCGGCTCTGACCTCGTCATACCCCGCGAAGGCGAGGTATCCAGTACGCCGCAGCGTCTCGGTGAATCACGACTGTCTCTGGAATACTGGATCGCCCGCCTTCGCGGGCGATGACAACCATGAAAATCGTTGCTGTTAGCCTCGCCGCGCCGCCTCCAGCGCCTGCGGCGTATCGATGTCGAGGAAGGCGCCATCGCCCTCGACCGGCACTTCGGCGACGGCCTCGGCATGCTTGGCGATCAGGTGCCTCGCGCCGATGTCGCCATCGAGCGTCATCAGTTCCTGGAAGAAGCGCCGCGACCAGAGCACCGGATTGCCACGGCGGCCTTCCGAGACCGGCACCACGATCAGGTTGCCGCGGTCGGGCGCGAAGGTCTCGATCAGACGGTCGAGCATCGCAGAGGAGACCATCGGCATGTCGCCGAGGCACACCACCGCGCCATCGGCCTCCTTCGACACCGCGGCAATGCCGGCCTTGACCGAGCTGGCGAGCCCGCCGGCGAAATCGGGATTGCGGACGAACCTGACAGCAAGGCCGGAGAGTGCCTGCTCGACCAGCTCGGCCTGGTGGCCGGTGACCACGATGACTTCGCTGGCCTTCGAGGCCAGCGCCTGCTCGGTGACGATGCGCACCAGCTTGCTGCCCTCGAGCTCGGCGAGCAGCTTGTTCGGGCCGCCCATACGCGTCGAGCGGCCGGCCGCAAGCACGATGGCCGCGACCTTGCGCTCACCCTCGGCTTCCGGCTTGGCACGCGGCTGTGGCCGGGTCACGATCTCCATCAGCAGGCCGCCGACGCCCATGCCCATCAGCTCGGTGCGGGTGACCTTGATCCCGGCCAAGAGCCGCATCAGCACCCAATCGAATCCGTTCTCGACCGGCGAGCGGGCACAGCCGGGCGCACCCAACACCGGCACGCCGCCGGCGCTGCCGATCAGCAGCAGATTGCCGGGATCGACGGGCATGCCGAAATGCTCGATCCGGCCGCCGATCCCGGTGATCGCGGCAGGAATCACGTCGCGGCGGTCGGCGATCGCGGAGGCGCCGAACACGATGACGAGCTCGGCGCCCAGCGACAGCAGCTCCTGGACGGCGGCAGCGAGCACGGTCTCCTCGTGGGGCACACGGCGCTCGGCAATGATAGCGGCACCGGCCGGCGCCAGCCGCTCGGCGGTGACGCGCAGCGTCTTGTCGATCACCTTGGACGACAGGCCCGGCAGGATGGTCGAGACCACGCCGACACGCTTGATGACGTAGGGC
>Ga0209677_100889_pt1 | contig 14651 bp, 13 predicted proteins | sample AraplaCvi_mCL_r2_2_FD_184285 | JGI IMG/M metagenome (GOLD analysis project Ga0209677, IMG submission 184285) | Arabidopsis root microbial communities from North Carolina, USA - plate scrape CL_Cvi_mCL_r2 (SPAdes) (version 2) | ecosystem: Host-associated > Plants > Roots > Endosphere | place: USA... | reverse complement strand
GGCATGCCGGAATGGCTCAAGGCGATGCCGGCCCAAGCCTATAGCGGCGTCAACCGGCGCGACGACAACACCGTCAAGCGCTGCCCGCCCTTCATCGACGCCATGACAAGCGGCTTCCTGCTGCCGTTGATCTGCGATCTCAGGATCGAGAACGGCGCGATCAGCTGGGACAACGATCTGCCGCCCGGCGGCGCGCTGGATTTCCCGCGTTCGCCGATCGGCTTTCACGACGAGGGCCAAGTCATCGACACGCCACTGTTCGAGCAAGACCGCTTCCTGATCAAATTCCACAATCTGTGGTGCATCGAGGCTCCAGAGGGTTACGCGATGTTCTTCACCCATCCGGTCAATCGGTTCGACCTGCCCTTCACCACCCTGAGCGGTCTGGTGGATTGCGACCGCTATCAGGACAATTGGGTTCATTTTCCCGCACACTGGCACGACAAGAATTTCACCGGCGTGCTGCCGCGCGGCACGCCGGTCGCCCAATGCGTGCCGGTGAAACGGGAGAAATGGGTCGCGGAGACCGCGGCGTTCACGCCCGACGACGTCCAGCGCGTGCATGACCTGCAGGGCGCGATCAAGCGCCAGCCCGGCCTGTACCGGCGGACGTTCCGCGCCTAAGGCGTGATTCGAGCGATCTGCCGCCGGCTCATCCTGAATCGCGCTGCAGGAATTTCTGCAAGGCACTGGGACGGAAGAAGAAGCGGCCATGCGATGACACCGCCAGCGCATGGGCGGCGCGGCCCAGCAATTGCGGCCGGCCCTGCACGGCCCGGCGCAGCGCGGCCTCACCGGCGTCCCGCTGGCTCATCTCCAGCAGGCACGTGGCAAGTTCGGCGCGCGTCAGCGCATCGTCGGGATTGAGGCCGAGCGCGTGCCGGTACATGTCCGACGCGGCCGCATAATCGCCATCAAGCATCATGGTGCGCGCGAGCTCGATTCCGATGTCGGTGCGGCCCGGCGCCGCCTCGCGCAGATCAGCGAGAATCGCGCGCGCCGTTCCGCGCGCGTTACAAGCCAGGTGAAGACGGGCCACCGCCAGCTCCAGCTCGATCTGGCCGGGCAGAAGCGCGCGCGCCTCCTCGACGACCGCGATCGCCTCCTCGTTCCGGCCGGACGCGGAAAGCTGGCCGGCGAGTTCCTGGACGGCCGGCACAAAGGGTGGCCGCCGCGCCACGGTCCGACGCAATTGGTCGATGGCCTCCGCACGGCGGCCGGCGCTGCCGAGCGCTGCGCCAAGCAAGGTTTCGAGGCCAGGGTCGTCAGCGCGGCGGATCACTTTTTCAAGATGCGGGATCGCCTCGGCCGCGCGGTTCTGGGCGATCAGCGCGTGCGCCAGGATCGAGATGGCAGCGCCATCGGCCCTGCTCGCTTTCAGGATCTCCGCGGCGAGCTGCTCGGCCTCGGCCGGCCGATGGGCACGCAACGCCGCAGCGGCACGTTCGAGCATCTGAACGCGCTGCGGCTGGGATCCGCGTTGAGCGGGCTTGAAAGATTGGGGCTTTGGCACTGGCGACGACGGTCGCACTGCGGCGTTCGGGTTTCAAGCGACAATGGCGAATGGCGAGTAGCAAATGGCGAATGGCGAATAGCCCCTTCGTCCTCCCAGCAGCCATCCTGTGCGCCGCGCGCCGCCCTACTCGCTACTCGCCATTCGCCCAAACCCAAAATCCCCGGCGGTTGGCCGCCGGGGATTGGTCAGTCCGAGATCAGGTGACCAGGATCAGAAATTGCGCTGAGCGCGCATCAAGAGCGAGACCGAGTCCTGGTCCTTGAGCTGGTAAACGGCTGCGGGCTTGGCAATCGCGGCAGCGGCCGGAGTGGTCGCCGTGCCCGTGAATTTCTGATCCAGATGGGTCCAGGCCACATCGGCCGAGAAGGTCAGATTCTTCACCGGCGTCCAGCGCGTGATCAAGCCCACGGTGGAAATGTTGAAGTCCGGATTGCAGTTTGCCCCCGTGATTCCCAGCTCGGCAAAGCCTGCGCCGCCGCAGATCAGTCCCTTGGCCGTGGCGTTGTATCTGACGGCACTCCAGGATCCGTACACCGCCGTGTTCCAATAGGGATCCCAGTTGTGGGTAAACGCGCCTCGGGCGCCGTAGGTCGTCGTCAGCTGCTGCTGAGTCCCGTTGGCGAAAACGGCGTCGGACACGCCGGCAAAGCCGAGGCTCTGATAGGCGCCTGCGAGGTTGCTGCCGCCGTACATCGCATAGTTGATCGGCGCCAGGCTCTGGAAGTTGTAGCGACTCGCACCGTTGGTATAGACGCCCTGAACATTGATAGTGTCGCCAGGGCCCGTCGGGATGTTCTTGATCGACAAGGCGAGCTGACCGGCAAAGCCCCATTTGTCGGCAGGATGACCCGTGACCTCCGTTGCACCGAAATAGGCGGCGTGGTTGTCATGAGCGGCAAGGGATGCCTGGAACAGACCCCAGGCCTGATCGACGCGCACCATGCCGACGAAGTCGGGGGAGGTGGTGCCGCCGAAGGCGTTGCCGCCATACGCGCCGCCGATCACGCCGGCGGGCGTCTGGATCGATGTGTTCCAAAGGTTCGACTGGGTGTAGAGCGACGGATCCTGTGCCGAGACCGACGCCGTGATGCCCTGGCCGAAATCCGCCGTATAGGTGAACTGATTGACGCCTGTGACGGTGCCGCCGCCGCCGGTCAGACCGTCGAAATTGTTGCCGGGATAGTTGGTCCAGGGCGCGTCGAACTGCGACACGGCCTTACCCATGGTGAAGCCTGCGAATTGGATGAAGGCATAGAACACGCCGAGCGAACCGCCGGCGATGCCGTCATTGGAAAGACCGTTCACCGTGGTCAGGCCGGCCGTGTTGGCCGCGCCGGTGTTGTAGAATGTCGAGCCGTTGCCTGCCCCGGCATAAGTGCCGGTGGTCCATTGAAAGACGCCCTCGAAGTAGGTGCGGACCACGCCATATTCGGTCGCAGTGCGGGTGTCGATGTTCAGGTCCGTGCGCGCCCGGCTCGTGTAGACGTTGCTGAGACGATTATTGGCGCCGGCGACGCCGTTGGTCGCGTTCTGAAACATGGCGTTGGTCGCGAAGGCGGTTTCAGCCCGCAGATAGCCGCCGAGCTTAATGCAAGTGTCGGTGCCGGGAATGTAGAAGAAGCCCGCGCCGTACAAGGAGCAGACTCTCACATACTCCACCGGCTTGGCCTTGATCGGCAGATCGGCTGCCTGAGCTCCACTCGCAGCAAGCGCCATCGCTGCCGCCGAGCCAAGTATAAGGCTCTTCCCCGTTTTCATTCCAACCTCCAAACTGCTCTCTCACTCTTACTCACGACGTTGGATCACGATCCCAGGCTTCGCCGCCCACCAGCGCTAGTCCGATCACCTACGACCCACACAGTGCCGGCGCTTAACGTTGCGCTCGCAACAATCAGGGGGCATTTTTGGTGTTTTATCGGACCATTGTCGTGACGACGCCGAGACGGCGTTTTGCAGCCTGCCTCGTGCATGCCCCGGTCTCCCCCGGAGTGCGACGTCAATATTCCGCGGATTTGTCTCGATTGATCCCGGACGCCCGCTTGCACCGGGCAAGGGGCCAACAACGACACAACGCACCATTGCGCGTTGTTTTTGACCCGTTTTCCTGACGCGAACGGGTATCCGCTTCGTTCAAAAGCGCTCCAGGCGTCCGCGTCCCGGCAGGGCTGCTCAGCGAATTGGCTGCCTCGGGCGTGACACAGCTTTGACGTGGCGACCGCAAGTTTGGGCGCGGCTGCCATGAGGTCAACGCGAAACCGAAATCAGATGAGCACCGGCCGCCCAATAACTCACCCCAATGTTGGACGAATTCGCTGCAATGCTTCGGGAAGAGTTCGGCACGCGCAGTGCCGAGCGGTCTTGAAGTGGAAAAGAACAGTGCCGATCTCTTGCAAGAGATATGAGCGGCCAGCGCAAACAAAAACCTCCGGCAGTTGCCTGCCGGAGGTCTGTTGGATCGTCAGGCGACTGGGATTACCAGTTGCGCTGCGCGCGGATCATGAGCGAGACAGTGTCCTGGTCCTTCAGTTCGTAGATCGCGGCCGGCTTGGCGACGCCGTTCAGAGCCGGAAGCGAGACAAAGCCCGAGAACTTCTGGTCGAGGTGGGTCCAGGCCACGTCAGCCGAGAAAGTCAGGTTCTTGACCGGGGTCCAGCGGGTGATGACGCCAGCCTGGGCGAGGTTGTAGTCCGGGTTACAGGTCGAACCCGCGGTCAGGATAGCACCCATCACCGCGCTGCCGCAGATGAGGGCCTTGGCAGTGTTGTCGTAGCGGACGCCAGCGTAAGCACCATACACCGCCGTGTTCCAGTAGGGGTTCCAGTTGTGCGTGAAGGCACCACGGAAGCCCCAGGTCGAGGTCAGCTCAAGACCAGTGCCAGTGGCCGCCGAAGTACCGGCATACACGGCATCGGACAGGCCAGCAAAACCGATGCTCTGATACGCACCGGCGGCGCCGCTGCTGCCGAACATCGAGAACGAGGTCGGAGCCAGGCTCTGGGCGTTGTAGCGGCCCGCGCCGTTGGTGTAGACGCCCTGGATCGAGAAGGTGTCACCGGGGCCCGTCGGGATGTTCTTGATCGACAGAGCCAACTGGCCGGCCCAGCCCCACTTGTCGCCGGGATGACCGGTGAGCTCGCTGGCGCCGTAGTAGCCGACATGGTTGTCATGCGCAGCCACCGACGCCTGGAACAGACCCCAAGCCTGGTCGACACGCAAGGCAGCGATGAAATCCGGAGACACCATGCCGCCGTAGTTGCTTGCGCCGAAGGCACCGCCACCGATAGTGGCGGCACTGACAACCGACGTGTTCCAGATGGCGGTCTGGTAGTACAGAGCCTGGTCTTCGGCCGAAACCGACAGCGTGATGCCCTGGCCGAAGTCGGCGGTGTAGGCGAACTGGTTCACGCCGGTGACGGTGCCGGAGCCGCCGTACAGCGAGTCGTAGTTGTTACCGGGATAGTTGGTCCAGGGCGCGTCGAACTGCGACACGGCCTTACCCATCGTGAAGCCGGCGAACTGGATGAAGGCGTAGTACACACCGAGCGAGCCGCCCGAGATGCCGTCATTGCTCAGGCCGTTGACGCTGGTCAGCGGGCTATTGGCAGCGCCAGTGCTGTAGAAGGTCGAGCCATTGCCGCCGCCGTTGCCGGAGTAGGTGCCCGAGGTCCAGGTGAAAACGACGTCGGCGAAGGTGCGGACCACGCCGTACTCGGTCGCGGTGCGCGTGTCGACGTTGAAGTCTTCACGGGAGCGCATCATGTAGTAGTTCGTCAGGCGATTATGAGCCGCGCTCGAACCACTGAACTGGCCGCCGAAGTCACTGCCGGCATTGCCAAGAAAGTCGGCACGCACATAGCCGCCCAGCTTGATGCAGGTGTCGGTGCCGGGGATGTAGTAGAAGCCCGCGCCGTAGAGCGAGCAGACGCGCACATATTCGACAGCCTTCGCCTTGATCGGCAGATCGGCCGCCTGCGCTCCGGCCACAGCGAGCAAAGCCGCCGCAGAGCCCAGAGCAAGGCTCTTGATCACGTTCATAATGTTAAACCTCCAAGTTGCTCAATCAGGGAAGGTTCCGGCTCCGCCGGGTGTGAGACACCCTTGAGGTTTGGTACCCTTGATCCCTTTCGACCCGTCACTCAGCCGCATCGCGCACTCGGACACACCCGCGTGAACGCGAGGGACTTGAGCGAACGACCTAAACGGGACGACGTCGGGATGCCCCCCTCCGTCGCTTGAGCAGAATTACCGAACAGGATTGCACACGCAATAAAGGAACCGCTCGGGCAGCCTTCCCGCGCGGCGTTTTTGGGGCGGTGTTGCACAAATAACACGAACTATTGATCACCCACGGTCTCACAAGCTTTTGTTTTCGTGAGCCTTTTTCGGAAGAAGGTTGTTTCGATCCGATCCCGGGCGCAAATGGAGCGTGGCTGGGCTCCTCACCTTTGACGCGCGTCCGCCCGGATTCGCCACGAGCGGAAGGGGGCCGTCACAGAATCGCGCGATGATAGAGCCCTCCGAGGCGCGCGCAGTGAAGCCGCTGGAGCGCCCCGTCCCGGCCCGTGCGCGCGGCCCCACGACAGCAAGATTCCGATACGCGCCGGCCCGAGAGCGCCGAGCTGGGAAGCCGGTGCGGTCAGGACATCGTCGATGGCCGCATGGGGAGCATTGGGCTTCGCCCGGCGACCAGTTCGCGATGGGCGAGCAGAGATGCCGGCCGCGAGCCCCATCGGTGCCGATCGATCGCCAGATTTCTGTGCGTCTTCAATCTGCCGCTTGCGGCTCGCCGCGACGTCGGGCATACCGACCACAGCCGGAGACGTGGCCGAGTGGCTGAAGGCGGCGGTTTGCTAAACCGTTATAGGGTTGTAAAGCCCTATCGAGGGTTCGAATCCCTCCGTCTCCGCCAGCCCCCAACTGTCCGGCCCTCGCGCCTTCCCGATGGCCTAGCCAACCTCTCTCCCCCGTCCGGCAAGCGTGCTCGGGCGCCGTCCGTCGTCACGGTCGCAACGTCTCGTTGTGCAGGAAAGAGCGTTCTGCGCGCATGGCTGAGCACGGGTCGGGGCGTACGTGCACGCAAGGCGCGTCTTCCGCCGTCATTCACAAAACGTCTCGCATGATGAACCAATCCAGCCGCCGATGCGACAACTCGTCGTGGGTCTGGAGCACGCTTGGAGATGATGCGATGGTCGCTGTGATCGCTCGGGTTATTGCGCGCGTTTCCAAAGCTACCGATGAGAACGAGACCCTCAAGCTCCTCGCTGTTTTCTGCCTGGCCGGCCTCCTGGTCTCAGTCGTTGCCGCACGCCACGGGCTGGATATGAGCTGGGCCTTCTTCTGAAACGAAGCGCACTGGGCGACGGCAACGAGACTTCTCGCCGGCCGGAGTGAGGTTAGCGGGCCCTGCTCACGAGGGACGTCCCGGTCCAAGACCATGTCGGCCAGCATGCCTGGTACGGGCCGAGCGGGTTGGCGGTGTTCACTTGAGCATGCAGGCCTTTGCGTGCCGCCGCCAGACGAAGCCCTCGCCGCAGGGCGGACGCGGATGAGCGCCGGCTGGACATTCGTTCCAGACCCGCGCGCCGCTTTCCCAGCCGTCGACGGCGCAACCTCCGTTCACCGTGTTATGGCAGCCGGGTCCGCAGGCGTCATCGGCACTGGCGGAACCAATACCCATGGACACAACCGTCAGCACTGCCACAAAGAGCCATGTCTTCATTCTCAGCCTCTGTCGTCTGCGCCGCGGATCACTTCTCGGCAAATTGCGTGGGCGGCGGATCGGCGCGATCGGGATTGCTTCCCCACGGCAGCGCCATCCGGACCGCCTCATCGCCCGAGACGGTATGACCAAGCGCCGTATCGAACGCCTGACACGGAGCCAACAGGGCCACGACCGACGCGGCGGACGGGCCAGGACAATAATAATCTGCGCTTGCGAGCGTGTGCACAGTCCATGCGGCACCGACCGCAACGACACCCAGTGCGATCACACCCAGGGTCTGGTCTTTCATGGCGGCACTCCAGCATCGCCCCCAGAAAGAAACCCGCAGCGTCAGCGCCGGTTCCTGGGCGATGCGCTGATTGGGCGCGACGAGATCGCGCGCGTTCATGACGGCGTGTTTCAGCGCTGGAGCCCGGGACGCGGATGAGCGTAGCGGCGATCCATCCGAGCCCTGTGCACGATCCTGACGATCGGCGGGCTCGGGAGACGCCCCTGCTCGACAACAAGTTCCAGACCTTCACGCTGGTTCGGCATGAAGGACGCTGGCTCTGCGCGGCATTTCGGAACACCGCGATGAGCGAGCGGGCGACGGCGCTGCGTAACCGGCGTATCGGAGCTCCGATCGGGGATCGCCGAGCAACGCTCCGGCGTCCTCACTCGAACAGATGTCGCGTCACATTGATGATGAAGGCCGCCGGCACGCCGATCACGGCACCCACGAAGCCATAGGCCAGACCGCCCCAGATGGAGGCCGCGCCGCCCGGCCCCACGACCGCGCCATAGGTGAAGCCGATCGCGCAGCAGACCAGCGTCACGATCACGAGCCGGCGGTCATTCATCGCCTCGGCGCGCAGCTTGCGGCGCTCGCGGGAGTTCTGAATGTAAGGACCTGCAGGCTCGGTCGATCCGCAGCGCGGGCAGCTCACCGCGCTGAAGGAGATTTCCTGTCCGCAATCGTGGCACGCCACGAGCTCTCGTCGCAAACTCTTGTTCATGTGGACTGAAGATGAGGCACGGCGACGCAGTTTTCAATCCGACAGCACACACCAGGGTCAAACATGGAAACCGCGATGTCAAATCATGGTCGTGGCCTCTCGCGCCGCCGAGCAGGAAGGCGTCAGTTTCGGATCAGGGCCCAGAAGACCAACGCCACCGCGCTGACGATCGCACCTACGATGCCTACGCCGCCCCGGCCTGCCTGCACGACAGCGCCCCGGGGCTGGAGCTCGCGCGGCGATCAGCACGTGCGAAGCGGCAAGGCGGGCGAGATGGCCAAGAGCGAGATGGCCAAGAGAATGAGCCACAGGCTTCGCTGTGCGGCGTCGCCCGCCCGCTGGACACGATCGGCGACTGATGGTCGCTGCTGATCGTGCGCGATGCTTTCGACGGGCTGTGCCGGTTCGGCGCGTTTCAGAAGAGCCTCGGGCTTGCCAAGAACATCCTCTCGGCCCGACTGCGCAACCTGGTGGCGCACGGCATCATGGACACCGTGCCGGCCGCTGACGGCAGTCCCTATCAGGACTACGTGCTGACCGCGACAGGTCGCGGCATGTGTCCGCTGCTGGTCGCGCTGAGGCAATGGGGCGAAGACTACGTCTTCGATCCCGACGAGACGCATGTGCTTCTGGTCGACGGGAAAAGCAGCCTGCCGGTGCGACGCCTCGAGCTGCGCGCGCAGGACGGACGCGTCCTCGGTCCGAAGGACACCGAGGTACGCATACCGTCACCGCCGGCCAGGCGAGGACGAGCATCGCAATAACGGCAGAGCGCCGTGAGGGCGACAACCGGAGACGTGTTCGACGCCAACGCTTCAGTGCGCGGTCATCCAGGCGCGGGCTTCGCGCTGGGCGGCGGCGATGTCGGCGTCCGACATCATCTCCGCGACCTCGCGACGCATCGCGATCGCATCCGGCCGGCCCTTCAGAGCGGCAAGATTGAACCATTTATGCGCGGCGATCAGATTGACCGGACCTTCGCGTCCGCTCGCATGCAGCATGCCGAGCTCGAACAGCACGTCGCCATTCGCAGCCGCTTCCGCCGAGACCGCCGTATCGAGATTGAATTGCCCCTGAAACATCGTCGCTCTCCGTTCCTTAAAGGAGGCGGCTCACGCGAGCGCGGCCCCCGTCCACCTGTTCAACACCCCATGCCGTTTGCCGGCTTATGGGCTGATCATGACCGATCAAGTTTGAATGGCAGTTTAAGTATCGCACTGAACGACGTGTAAACGTGACGCGGCGCACACAGCTAAGCCGTTCACGACACTGCTGATTTCGCTATCGTTTTCGAAACCGGCAAAGGTCGGTTTACCCTTCCGCTTGGCAAACCCATAACCATCCGCGACGCCGGCCGATGGCTCAGGCGCGGCGCAGCCAAGGCCGGCGGCCAGCCGGGCGACCTTCGAAAGGAAACTGTTGCGGGGAAATAAAAGCGGGAGCCGCGGAAAATCCAGCAGTCACTCCCGTCAGGACCAAACGTCCCTCAGAACCAGAACGAGGGCGTCGGCGAACACGTCAGGATCAGATCTCGCCGCAGCAGTGATGCCTTGGCAAAATTGCAGACCGAACAGCGGATCTGCACCGAACGAAGAAAACCCGTTTCTTCTGCCGGACCGGGACACGAGCGGCAAAGCCACCTGAAGTCCGATCCGGCCGTCGACCTGATGTCTCGCCGACACCCTCTTCATCGACTGGAGCCTATCGGCTTGGTCTGCTCACGAGGAACAGGCAGGCCTGGCGCTCCAACGACGTGCCGGCATCAAAAGCCGCCGGCTCATCTCGCGCGAACGCGAGACGTCAGTTACTTCTTCTTCGAGACCTTCTTGGTCTTCTTCGCGGTCTTCTTGGCCGCGGTCTTCGCAGTCTTCTTCACTGCCTTCTTCGCCTTCTTCGCTTTCTTCGCCATCTTGCCCTCCGATGAGTTTGGCTTAGTCGCTGCGTGCATTCGGGAATCGAGATGCACTCCTTCTCGAATACACCAACGCACCAAAAAAAACAGCGTCCGGCTTAAAGAAGTGTTGACACGCGGCGGCGCGAGAGAGCGAAGCAGTTCGCAGCGCGCGCTGGCGCGCCAAGCCTCCGACATGACGACCAACGCGCGATGGCGAAACCATCGAACTAATAGATGTCGCAGGAAACGCCTGCATTGGAGGCATTTCCTGCAATCGCTCATGAGACGCAAGCAGCGTGCGCGACGTCGTCACGACCGATGGACTCAGGCGAAAGGCGGCTTACGCGGTCGCCAAGTCGGGAATTTTGGCAACGAAAAAAATTTTCGTTGATATCGCCCGCGCGGGCGATCCGGGCTTGATCCGAGCGTCGTCAAAGGCGGCTTTTTTGGGAATCGCGTGAATGCGATTCGTGCGCGACGGCGCGGAGACGTGGCGCGCAGCAGGCGCGCGCCACTGGAACGAAGACGACGCGATGTCGTTTTCTAGAGTCCGAGCTTGCTCTTCAGGAGGTCGTTGACGGCCTGCGGATTGGCCTTGCCGCCCGACGACTTCATCACCTGACCGACGAACCAGCCGACCATTTGCGGCTTCGCTTTGGCCTGCGCGACCTTGTCGGGATTGGCGGCGACGATCTCGTCCACCACCTTCTCGATCGCCCCTAAGTCGGTGACCTGCTTCATGCCGCGCGCTTCGACGAGCTCGCGCGGATCGCCGCCCTCCGTCCAGACGATTTCGAACAGGTCCTTGGCGATCTTGCCGGAGATCGTGCCCTCCCCGATCAGCTCGATGATCGCGCCGAGCTGCTCGGCCGAGACCGGAGAGGACGAGATGTCGTGGCCTTCCTTGTTGAGGCGGCCGAACAGCTCGTTGATGACCCAGTTGGCGGCCAGCTTACCGTCGCGGGCGCGATCCGCGAGCTTCGACAGCACCGCCTCATAGAAGGCGGCGCTCTCCCGCTCGGCCACCAGCACGCTCGCATCATAAGGCGAGAGGCCGAGATCGGCGATGAAGCGCGCCTTCTTCTGGTCCGGAAGCTCCGGCAGCTGCGCTTTCAGCTCGTCGACGAAGGATTGCGAGAACTCGAGCGGCAGCAGGTCGGGATCGGGGAAGTAACGGTAGTCGTGCGCCTCCTCCTTGGAGCGCATCGAGCGCGTCTCGCCCTTGTTGGGGTCGTAGAGCCGGGTTTCCTGCTCGATCACCCCGCCATCCTCGATGATCTCGATCTGCCGCCGCGCCTCGTACTCGATCGCCTGGCCTATGAAGGTGATCGAGTTCATGTTCTTGATCTCGCAGCGAGTGCCGAGCGGCCCGCCGAGCTTGCGCACGGAAACGTTCACATCGGCGCGCAACGACCCTTTCTCCATGTCACCGTCGCAGGTGCCGAGATAGCGCAGGATCGAGCGCAGCTTGGTGACGTAGGCCTTGGCCTGCTCGGCGTCGCGGATGTCGGGCTTGGAGACGATCTCCATCAGCGCCACGCCCGAGCGGTTGAGGTCGACGAAGGACATGGTCGGCGACTGGTCGTGCAGCGACTTGCCGGCATCCTGCTCCAGGTGCAGCCGCTCGATGCCGACGGTGGCGGTCTTGCCGCCGTCGAGCTCGACCTCGATCTCGCCCTCGCCGACGATCGGCGACTTATACTGGCTGATCTGGTAGCCCTGCGGCAGGTCGGGATAGAAATAGTTCTTGCGGTCGAACACCGAGCGCAGGTTGATCTGGGCGTTGAGCCCGAGCCCGGTGCGCACCGCCTGACGGACGCACTCCTCGTTGATGACGGGCAGCATGCCCGGCATCGCCGCGTCGACCAGAGAGACATGGCTGTTCGGATCGCCGCCGAACGCGGTCGAGGCGCCGGAGAACAGTTTCGACTTCGAGGTGACCTGGGCATGGATCTCCATGCCGATCACGACCTCCCAATCGCCGGTTGCGCCCTTGATCAGCTTGTGAGGAGTGGCGGATGCGCTCATGGTGTCTTTTCCGGACATAATTAAGGATATCTGGGTCGGCGTCGGCTTCGCGCAACAGACTACACCAGTCAAGCCGATCGCGCCGTACCGGCATTGACGCACCGTCAATCTGTCCCCTAGAGTTCCAATCGCAGGGGAACGAGTACCATATTGCGTTGGGTTTTGCTGGCGGCTGCGGCCGTCACGCTTGCGTCGTGCGCGACGCCTTATCAAGACGAGAGCATATTGGGCGGCGCAGACGCCAAGGAATTGCGACCGGATGTCTATCGCGTCGCCTTGAGGTAACGGCTTCACCACCAAGGAAAGCGTGCAGGTCTACTGGCTCAATCGCTGCGCGGAGCTTGCGATCGCGAAGGGCTATGCAGGCTTCGAGATCCTGTCGGACATGCAGTTCGCGATGTCCCGCCCCGCCGAGGAGCCAGTCAGAACGCAGCTTGCGAGCGCGATTCCGTCCCTGCGCACCCATATCCCGGTCTCGGCTGACGAAGCCGCTGATTACGCGTCGTGGCGGGACCAGCGTGATGTCGCCAGCCTGTCGGGCACGCCGGTCAGGACCGCAGCCGTCATCTTCATCCCCAGCGGCGGGGCCCGCCCAAGCCGGCCATCGAAGGCGATGTGCATTTCCTGCCGCCGCCGGTCAAGTCGGCGCCACCGAAGGTGTTCAACGCCACGGCGCTGCTGGCGCAGCTCGAGCCGCTGATGAAAGGCGAGAAGTGCGCCGGCAACGTCTGCCCGCACGTGCACGAATATCTGCTGCCCGAAGGCAAGCTCAAATAGTGCAGCCTGAATAGGTCAGGTGAGGAGTGCGGTCGCGATGCGCTCCCACTCGACATCAAGTGCATCATTGGCGACCGGCTGTCCGGCCTGCCGATACCAATACTTGGCGTTGCCGAGATCGCCCTCGATCCGGTGCAGATGCGCATGCACCCAGGCGGCCTCGCGCGTCTCATTGTCCTGCACGATCTTGTGTGCACGATCCCAATCGCCCTTCGCGGTCCACCAGAGACCGGCGAGCGGCGGCGCGACGTTGCCTGCGGGCGTGTCGCTCGCGAGGCTCGCTTTGAATTGCGCGAGATCTACCACCACCGCACCGGCGTGAAGCGTCCCGCCGCCTGCTCGATCACCTCGCCAAGCGAGAACAGCGTCTCCTCGTCGAACGGACGGCCAATGAGTTGCAGGCCGAGGGGAAGGCCCTGCGCATCCTTGCCGGCCGGCACCGCGATGCCGGGAAGGCCTGCCATGTTCACGGTCACCGTGAAGATGTCGTTGAGATACATCTCGACCGGATCGGCGCCGCCTTTCTCGCCGATGCCGAAGGCGGCCGACGGCGTCGCCGGGGTGAGGATCGCGTTGATGCCCTTGGCGAAGCAGTCCTCGAAATCCTTCTTGATCAGGGTGCGGACCTTCTGCGCGCGCAGGTAATAGGCATCATAATAGCCGGCCGAGAGCACGTAAGTGCCGATCATGACGCGGCGGCGCACTTCGGCGCCGAAGCCATCGGCGCGGGTGTTCTCGTACATTTCGCCGATCGAACGCCCGGGCACCCGCAGGCCGTAGCGGACGCCGTCATAGCGCGCGAGGTTGGACGAGGCCTCCGCCGGCGCCACGATGTAATAGGCCGGCAGCGCGTATTTGGTGTGCGGCAGCGACACCTCGATTGTCTCGGCGCCGGCTGCTTCCAGCCATGCCCGCCCCTCGCTCCACAGTTTCTCGATCTCGGCCGGCATGCCGTCGAGGCGATACTCCTTGGGAATGCCGATCTTCATGCCCTTTACGGACTTCCCGATCGCGGCCTCATAGTCCGGCACGGCGCGGTCGACCGAGGTGGTGTCCTTCGGGTCGTGACCGGCCATCGAGCGCAGCAGGATCGCCGCATCGCGCGTCGTGCGCGCGATCGGGCCGGCCTGGTCGAGGGAGGACGCAAAGGCAACGACGCCCCAGCGCGAGCAGCGGCCATAGGTCGGCTTGATGCCGACGGTCGCGGTGAAGGCAGCCGGCTGGCGGATCGAGCCGCCGGTGTCGGTCGCAGTCGCCCCCATGCAGAGCAGCGCCGCCACCGCGGACGCCGAGCCGCCGGACGAGCCGCCCGGCACCAGCGTGGTATTGGAGCCTTCGCGGCGCCAGGGATTTCCGACCGGGCCGAAGCACGAGGTCTCGTTCGACGAGCCCATCGCGAACTCGTCGTTGTTGAGCTTGCCGAGCATCACGGCGCCGTCGCGCCAGAGCTGCGCCGTGATCGTCGACTCGTAGGTCGGCACGAAATTGCCGAGGATCTTCGAGCAGGCCGTGGTGCGCACACCCTGGGTAGCGAACAGGTCCTTGATCCCGAGCGGAATGCCGGCCAGCGGGCCGCCCTCGCCCTTGGCGATTTTGCCATCGGCCTCGCGCGCCATCGCGCGCGCCGCATTCGGCGTTTCCAGCACGAAGGCGTTGAGCACGCGCGCGTCCTCGATCGCCTTCAGATGGGCGTCGGTGAGCTCGAGCGACGTAAAGGTC
>Ga0209677_100888_pt1 | contig 14657 bp, 10 predicted proteins | sample AraplaCvi_mCL_r2_2_FD_184285 | JGI IMG/M metagenome (GOLD analysis project Ga0209677, IMG submission 184285) | Arabidopsis root microbial communities from North Carolina, USA - plate scrape CL_Cvi_mCL_r2 (SPAdes) (version 2) | ecosystem: Host-associated > Plants > Roots > Endosphere | place: USA... | reverse complement strand
CCACCGGCACACCCTCCGCGCCCGCGTGGCCGATGCTGAGCGCCTGCTCGGCCGCGACCTGTCGACATTCGCCGCCCGCGCCGACCTCTACGCCGCCCTCCGCGCCACCGCCTGATCCCGCCGCCTCGACTCCCTCCCGCCCCACCATCGAGTACGCACAGACTGCACGCTCAGACGGTCGAAAACGTGCAGTCTTCGTGGACTCGATGGTGGGGGGAGGGATGGGGTGCGCGAGAATGGGCGGATGAGCATACCCATCTCCGGAACCCACTTCGGTCTCACCGCGGGCGACTACCATGCGACGATCGCGTCCGTGGGCGCGACACTGCGGACGCTTCAGTTCGACGGGCGGGACCTCGTCGTCCCGTTCGGCGCCGACGAGGTGCGGCCCGCGTTCCGCGGAGCCACCCTCGCGCCCTGGCCGAACCGGGTGGTCGACGGGAAGTACACCTTCGATGGAGTCGAGCAGCAGCTCCCGCTCACGGAGCCCGGCCGGGGGCACGCCCTCCACGGTCTCGCCGCCTGGCTGGACTTCGTGGCCGTCGACCGCGCCGCCGACAGCGTCACCTTCGCGGCGACCATCGAGGCGCAGGCCGGCTATCCGCATCGCGTCGAGGTGACTGTGGCCTTCTCGCTGGATGAGGACGGCCTCCACACCAGCGTCACCGGCACCAATACGGGCACCACCCGGGCGCCGTGGGGCACCGGTCCGCACCCGTACCTGGTCGCCGGCGACGGCCGCGTGGACGACTGGACGCTGACGCTCCCCGCGGACCAGGTGCTCGCGGTGACGGAGGACCGCCTGATCCCCACCGGGCTCGCCGAGGTCACGACCGAGAACGGCGGCGCATGGGACTTCCGCACCCCGCGCGTCATCGGTGACACCTTCATCGACCACGCATTCACGGGGCTCACCCGCACGGCCGATGGCGGTACCACCGTCCGACTGACGGCGCCCCAGGGCACCGGCGTCGAGATGGTGTGGGGTGCTGACTGCCCGTGGGTGCAGATCCACACGGCCGACCAGGCCCCGCCGGAGCTCGACCGGCTCGGCCTCGCCGTGGAGCCGATGACGTGTCCCCCGGACGCCTTCAACTCGGGAACCGACCTCATCGTGCTCGAGCCCGGGGCCGCTGCCACCGCATCCTGGACCATTCGCGCCATCTGACCCTGCGGCGATTCGTCACGAACGTGCGGCACGCCCGGCGGACAACCAGGCGAAGCCGTACGGCCCGAGGGTGCGGCCGTCCCATCCCTCGGCGAGCAGGATCTCCGACCCGTCGACCGGGTCGAGCTCGACGGTCTCGTCCGAGAGGTTGTGGAGCGTGATCAGTCCGTCGCGGCGCAGCGCGAGGACCGACGGCCGGCCGACGTCGAGCGCCTTCCAGCCGTTGGCGTCGGCGTTCCTCTCGTGGCGGAGGCGGCCGATCGTGCGGATCAGCGCGAGCAACGACCCGGGGTCGCTCTCCTGCGCCTGCACGTTCACCGTCCGGTAGCCGTATGGTCCGTCGGTCTGCGCGGGCAGCGTGAGAGGAGATGAGTCGGCCGTCGTGAAGCCGCCCCACCGGGAGTCGACCCACTGCATCGTCGTGCGCGCGGCCCCGCGTCCCTCGACGCTGAGATCGTCGCCCTGGCCGACCTCCTGGCCGGCCAGGAGCAGCGGCACGCCGGGCAGGGCGTAAAGCAGGCTCATTGTCATGCGGAGACGCTGGTCCGGCTGCATCATGGGCGCCCAGGCCCGGCGGATGCCGCGGCCGTAGATCAGCATGTCCGGCTCCGGCGCGAACTCGGCGAACGCCTCCCGCCGTTCGTCGTCGCTCAGCTGCTGCAGGTCGATCTCGTCCGCGTTGTGGAGGAAGTTGAGCCGGGAATCGGGAGGGATGGTGTCGTCGAGCCGGCGCAGCGCATCCACGATCGGCTGCGCCTCACTGCGGGTGAGCGCGAGGATCACCGCGTTGTTGAGCGTGAAGTCGATGACCGCTTCGAAGCGGCCCCGCTCGACCAGGGATGCCATCAGCTCCGGCGACTCGTCCGCCTCGGCGATGAGCGCGACGTCCTGCCGCACCTCGCGGAGCCGTGCGCGCAGCCGGTCGAAGAACGCGCCGTCCTCCACATCCGTGTCCGGCCGGCCCTTCCCCTGCACCAGGAGGAGCGCTGCGTCGATGCGGAAGCCGTCGACGCCGACCTCCAGCCAGAAGGTGAGCACGCGCACGATCTCCTCGAAGACATCCGGATCGGTCGCGTTGAGGTCCGGCTGGAACGCATAGAACTGGTGGTGGTAGTAGCGGCCCGCCCGCTCGTCGTACTGCCACACGCTGTCGTCCTCGCCCGGGAACATGGGATGGTCGCCCGGCTCGATCGAGTCGTCGTCGCTCCACACGAAGAACCGGCCCGCCTGCCCGCGCGAGTCCTCTCGCGCGGCCAGGAACCACTCATGCCGATCGGAGGTGTGGTGCAGGACGGCGTCGATCAGGACGCGCATCCCGAGCTCGTGCGCCCGGTCGAGGAGGGCGCGCAGCCCATCCACGTCTCCGAAGCGCGGGTCGATGGCGAGGTGGTCGTCGACGTCGTACCCGTTGTCCCTCCGGGCGCTCGGATAGAACGGCAGCAGCCAGATCCACGTCACGCCGAGCGAGGCGACGTGATCGAGGTGCCGCATGGCCCCGGCGAAGTCGCCGAAGCCGTCCCCGTCGCCGTCCGCGAAACGGGACAGGTCGAGCCCGTACATGAGCTCGCCCGGGTCTCCCGCCCAGTTCGCCCAGCCTTCCTGGTTCGTCGAAGTATCCACGCTCCCACTAATACCCTCGGGCGATCCATGCCGGTCCAGGCTCCGCTCACGCGGGCGGCGCCGCCGCCCTCGCATATCTCACCGACTGAAGTCGAGGAGCTGCTGCTGGAATCGGGCGTAGGAGGTCGCGGACGGCGGTTCGCGGCCGTCCCGGACCGCAGTCGCCGCGCCCACCGCCGCGTCGATCGCCACGCGGTACGGCAGCGAGCCGGTGCTCACCCGCCGGACGCCGAGCTGCTGCAGGTCGGCGAGGGTCAGTCCCGGCACGACCAGAACGTTGAGCGGGAGCGGGATGCCGGACGCCAGCTGCTCCAGCGTCGCCGGATCTGCTGCGCCCGGGACGAAGATCCCGTCGGCGCCGGCATCCGCGTACGCCTTCGCCCGGTCGCGGACGGCCTCGACAGTGTCGTCCTCGTGGAACCAGTACGAATCCACGCGAGCGTTGACGAACACCTCCGGGGCCGCCCGCTTGATCGCGGCGATCTTCGCTACCGGAATCGACGGGTCGACGAGCCGGCCGCCGGCGGAGTCCTCGAGGTTGACCCCGGCCGCGCCGAGCCCGGCGACGAGGTCGGCGACCTCGGAGGGGTCGTCACTGTACCCGTCCTCGATGTCGGCGGTGATGTACACCGGCAGGGCCGAGATCCGGCCGATCAGCGCGACCGTGGCCTCCCGGCTCGCGCTCTCGGCGTCCGGGCGCCCGGCCGAAGCGTTCACGCCGAAGCTGGTCGTGCCGACCGCTGGAAAGCCCGCCGCGGCGAAGGCGAGGGCCGAGCCGACATCCCAGGCATTCGGCAGGAGCAGCGGCTCAGCTCCGAAGTGCAAGTCGTGGAACGACATATTTGCTCCCTCCCTTGAGGGGAGGTTAGCGCCCGGCCCCCGGCAACGGCACCCCTCCCGCACAGCGAAGGCTCACGCGGGCGGCGGCGCCGTGCTCTCGCGGATGATGACCGTCGGGCGCTCGGAGGAGAACCTGCGCACCTTCCCTCCCGCCATCACGGCCTCGAGCAGGTCGTAGGCGCGCGACCCCAGGCCCACGAAGTCCTGGTCGACCGTGGTGAGTGGAGGGCTCCACATCCGGGCGAGGGGATGGTCGTCGAAGCCGACCACGCTGACGTCGTCCGGCACCCGCTTGCCCTTTTCGACGAGCCCGCGGATGACGCCCATCGCTATCTCGTCGTTCCCGCAGAACACCGCGGTGACGGTGGGGTCGTCGGCGAGCGCGCGGCCGATCTCGCGGCCGGATTCCGGCTCCCACGTCGCGTCGACCGGCGCGGGGACCGGTGCGCCGTGCTTGGTCAGCGCGCGCTTCCAGCCCGTGGTCCGCCCGTCCTCCTTGCGCGACGGAGGGACACGGACGTGATGCACCGTCGCGTGGCCGAGTTCGAGCAGGTAGGCGGTGACCTCCTCCGCCGCCTCCGCCTCCGCGAGGACGGCCTGGGGCACACCGCTTTCTCGCACTCCCGAGATCGACACGGTCGGGATCGACTTCGGGATGCGGTGGAGCGCAGCGACGCCGGGCGGGTCGAACTTGAGCACGACGACGCCGGCGATCGGCTGGTCGAGCACGAGGGAGACCGTTCCCTCGACGATGTCGTCCTCAGCCGACTCCACCACCGTGATGCTGACCGTGTAGCCGGCTGCGCGTGCCCGCTCCTCCACGCCGCGGATGGTCTCCGCGTAGCCGTAGCGGGACGTGTTCCCGGCGATCACCGCGATCAGCTTGGGCTGCCGGGCGACCAGCGCGCGCGCTGCCGCCGATGGACGGAAGTCGAGCTCCTGGATGGCCTGCATCACCCGCGTCCGCTTCTCGTCGGAGACGTAGGCGGCGCCGTTGAGGACACGCGACACTGTCGGCACCGAGACGCCCGCGCGGCGTGCGACGTCGCTGATCACGGGTGGTTTCGGCGCGTTGTTCGGCATCGCCCTCAGCATAGCGACGCGCCCGCCCCGGTCAGGGGACCGGTGGCCGGACGAGCGGCCGGACCGGCCCCCGGACCGGCGGCCGTACCCGCCCCACCGATCACTTCACCGCTCCGCTGGTGACGCCGGCGATGATCCGCCGCTGCATCACCGTGAAGGTGATGAGCAGCGGCAGGCTCATCAGGATGATGTAGGCGAAGATCAGGTGCCAGTTCTGCAGGTATAGCCCGGAGCTCGCCACCTGGTACAGATTCAGCGGCAGCGTGTCGAGCCGGCCTCCGATCACGAAGAGGGCGTAGAAGACGTCGTTCCAGATGTAGAGGCAGATCAGGATGGTGGCGGTCGCGAGCGTGGGCGCGAGCAGCGGCAGGATGATCCGGAAGAACACCTTCACCGGGCCCGCGCCGTCGACCCGGGCCGCCTCCTCCAGCTCGACCGGGATCGTGCGGACGAATCCGGTCACGAAGAAGATCACCGTCGACATGTACATGCCCATGTAGACGCCGATCATGCCGACCGCGGTGCCGGCGAGCCCGAGCTGCCTCAGCAGCAGCACGATCGTGACCACCGCCGGCGGCAGGACGATCCCGCTGATGCCCAGCGCGTACACGAACGCGATCGGCTTGCTCCGGCGGCGCCCGAGGACCCAGGACGCCATGGCGCCGAGCAGGAGCACGCCGAACACCGACGGGACCATGATCAGCAGACTGCCGAGGAAGGCGGGAATCATCCGGCCCTGGTCGAGCACGGTGCCGAAGTTCTGGAACAGCTGCCAGCTGGTCGGCAGGGCGAGGCTCGGGTTCAGAGCCTCGGCCTGGTCCTTCCCCGCCGTCACGACGACCAGCCAGAACGGGATGCCGAGCAGCAGCACCACGAGCAGGATCGCGACGGCCGGCTGGATCAGCCGCGCCGGTCGCAGCGACCGCCGGCGACGAGCCGAAGTGGAGGTGGAGGCGAGCGCGCTCACAGCACGTTCTCCCTTCTGCGCAGGAAATAGATCACAGGGAAGGCGAGGACCGTCACCATGAGGAAGAGGGAGAGGCTCATCGTCGTCGCCTGGGCGAACAGGCCCTGCCCGAACGTCCGGAAGATGAAGATGTTGAGCAGTTCCGTCGTCCCGCCCGGTCCCCCGGCGGTGGTCGCCTGCACGATGTCGAACCCGTTCATCGAACCCAGCAGCGCAGTGGCCACGTTGAACGTCACAGCGGGCGCAAGGAGCGGGAAGCGGATGCTGCGGAACGTGGTCCACCATCCCGAGCCGTCGAGCCGGGCCGCCTCGAGGATGTCCTCGTTGATCGTTTTCAGGCCCGCGAGGTAGATCAGCATCGAGAGGCCCATCCACTTCCAGGCGTGGATGAGGGCGACGACGACGATGGTCCACGTCGTGCTGCCCAGCCAGGCGATCGCCACATGCTGGCCGGTGAGGAAGCCGAGGATCTGATTCAGCGCGCCCGCCGGCTTCAGCATCGCCTGGAAGATGTAGCCGACGGCGAGCGCCGACATCACGACGGGTACGAAGAACGCGATCCGGGCGAAGCGGTTGACGGCGGTGTCCCGCTCCAGCACGAGAGCGAGGATGAGCCCGAACAGGTTCTGGAAGATCGCCACCAGCACCGCGTACACCAGTGTGATCCGCAGGTCGTTCAGCAGGCTGCCGTTGGTGAAGAGCGCTGCGAAGTTGTCGAAGCCGACGAAGCCGATGTCGCTGTGGAAGCTGGACCAGTTCGTGAAGGCGTAGACGAAGTTGAAGATCGTCGGGACGAAGAAGAAGACGACGAGGACGACGAGCGCCGGCACGAGGAACCAGGCGGGGTGATCCTGACGTCTGCGCCCGCCGGAACGCGGCGGTCGCCGGCGCGCCTGCGCTGCGGCGGTGGGGGCCGGCGGGGCGAGTTGTGCGGTCACGGGGTGCTGCCTTTCTGGGTGTCGCTAGGGGTGCGCCGGGGCGGCTCTCCGAGCCGCCCCGGCGTCCCGGCTAGAAGCCCTTGACTCCTTGGGCCTTCGCCAGCTGAGCGAACTGGTCCTGCGTCGTCTGCGCCACCTGGACCGGGGTCTTGGTGCCCTGGATCATGTCGGCGAGGTTGAGGTACAGGTCCGGGTTCGCGACAGCGAGGGCCTGCATCGAGCCGACCGAGCTGTCGAGGGACGCGGCGACATCCTTGAGCGCCTGCGGCACATCGGACGGCGTGTCGACGCCCTTGATCAGCGAGACCGTCGACTGCGCCTTGACGAAGTCCTTGTAGCCGTCGCCCAGCCAGTAGGAGAGGAACTGGCGCGCGGCCGCCTCGCGCTTGCTGTCGCCGGACTTGAAGGCGACCAGAGCGTTGGACTGGTCGGGGATGTAGGTGCCGACGTTGCCCTTCGGCGAGATCGGGAAGAAGCCGATCTTCTTGTTCAGGTCCGCCGTGTTCGAGGTGGCCTGCAGTTCGCCGAAGAACGAGTTCACCTGCATCGCCATGGCCGCCTTGCCGCCGAGGAGCGCTGTGCCCTGATCGACGAAGGTGGCCGTCTTGATGTCCGAGTTGAACAGTCCCTGCTGGATCAGCTTCTGGTAGTTGTCGATCGCACCCTGGATGGTCGGGTCGGTGAACTTCTCCTGGTTCTTGTTCACCTTGTCCCACAGACCGTCCTTGGCCGCATCGGCGAGCTGCGCCTGCACCCACCACTGGGTCGCCCACTTGTCGCCGCCCATCTCGTAGAACGGGTCGACGCCCTTGGCCTTCAGCTGCTGGGCGAGCTGGATGAACTCGTCCCAGTTCTTCGGCGTCGTGGTGATGCCGTTCGCCGCGAAGACTTCCTTGTTGTAGTACACGCCGATGACTGCCGGCGTGGTGACCAGCGCGGCGTACCGCGTGTCGCCCAGCTTCCCGGTCATGTCGGCCAGGTTGCCGGTGTAGTTCTTCACCCAGGGCGCGCCGTCCAGCGACTGCAGGTTCTGGGTGGCGTTCAGAGCCGTGAGCTCGGACGCGGTCGGCTGCCAGAACGCCAGGTCCGGCTTGTCGCCGGTCGCGACCTTGGTCTGGACGCCCTGCTCGTACGGGTCGGGGATGGTGACGACCTTGACCTTCGCGCCCGTCAGCTTCTCGAAGCCGGAGATGACGCTCGCGGCCGTCTTGTTCGAGTTCTGCGCGGCCCAGATGGTGAGGTTCACCCCGTCGAGCTTCGTGTTCTGGGAGGGCCAGGATGCGCTGCCCGCGCTTCCGCCTCCGGAGCCGGGGTCACTGCACCCCGTGAGGGCGAGCGCGGCGGCTGCCGCGATGGCCGCGATGGTCGCGGCGCCTTTCCAAGCGATCTTCATCGAACTGCTCTCCTTGTGTGACGTAGCGACCGTAGCGCTACTGGGTTCGTGTTGCGGAATGCGATGCGGACGCGACCTTCGTCGCGGCCTCCAGGCGGAGGACTCGCGCGCCGATGACGCCTGTGCGGGCGACGATGCGGAGTTCTCCAGTCCCCGCGTCCCAGTGGGTCTGCCACTCGGGAAGGGATCGCGGGAAGACGGGGGTGACCGCGAGTTCCTGGCCGGCGAACGCCGGGAGGGACAGCACGGTCTCGGGTACTGCGGGGTCGCGGTTCCAGACGGTGACGAGGGCGCCACCGTCCGTCCCCGGTCGTTCCGTCCTCAGGCCGAGCGCGGTCCAGGCGCCGTCCCAGGTGGGGACGCCGAGCGGCCAGAAGGGAGTGGATGCGGCGAGCTCGCCGCGCAGAGCCTTGGCGGCCTCCACGGCCTCCGATACCAGGGCGAGACGTTCGGCATCCATCCGGGCCAGGTGCCCGGAGACGTAGTAGCGGCCGAGCAGCCCGGTCGCCAGGCAGAACGCGACCTCCTCGACGCTCATCTCGGGCTGGGGGTACGCCCAGCTCGCGGCCTGCTCGGGAAGCATCGCGGCCGGCGCGCTGGCGGCGATGGGCGGGTACTTGAGGAAGTCCTGCTGGTCCGAAGTGGACTGCACCTGCAGCCGGGACAGCATCGCGAAGTCGGAGCGCATGGCGCCCGAGGCGCAGTTCTCGATGACAAGGCCCGGGTGCCGGTCGAGGACGCCGTCCAGCCACTCCAGATGCGCCCGGTTGTGGGCGAGCAGGCCGGCGCCCACGCTGTCGGCGTCGCGGTCGGTCCCGGGCCCCGGGTTGATGTTGTAGTCCAGCTTGAAGAACCCGATGCCGAACTCGGTGACCAGCCGGTCGACCACACCGTCGAGGTGCTCGCGCGCCGCGGGGTGGCGCAGATCGAGGTGGTAGCGGTGGTGCTCGACGACCCGCTCGCCCGCCCGCTGCAGGAACGCCTCGTCGGGCAGCTGCGCCGCCATCGGGCTCTTCACCCCGATGACCTCGGGCTCCAGCCAGAGCCCCGGCACCATCCCGGCGTCGTGGATGCGGTCGATCACCTGCGCCAGGCCGCCCGGGAAGCGGGTGGTGCTCGGCATCCACTCGCCGACCGTGTCCCACCAGTCGCCGCTGTCGTCGTACCAGCCGGCGTCGATGCAGAACACCTCGGCGCCCACGGCCGCTGCCGCGTCGATCAGGGGCAGCAGCTTCTCGGTCGTGGGGTCGCCGTTGAGCGTGTTCATGTAGTCGTTGAAGACGACGGGCATCGCGGCGTTGTCGGGATGCGGACGGCGCGCGGCCCGCCGGTACCGGGTCAGCTGACCGATCGCGGAGGTCACGTCGGCGGCCAGCGCGATGGCGGCCGGGACCGTCGTGAACGTGTCGCCGGGCCGGAGCTCCTCGCTCCACTGGTGGTCGGTGTCGGTGGGGCCGGAGAGGGCGAGGTAGCCGCTGGCCGTGTCCTCCCCGATCTCCCAGCGCCAGGCGCCGTTGTGCTCGATCTGCCAGGCCCAGGCGGCGCCGAGCCGTGGCGACCGGACGGCCGCGATCGGCAGGTGCTTGCCGGTGGACCAGGTGCCGGAGGAGATGACGCTGAACTCGCCGCGCGGATTGTGGTTGGTCAGGTGCTGCTCGAGGCGCGGGAAGCGGACGCCGCCCAGCGGCTCGTGCATCCACCGGCCCTCGCCGAGCCAGTCGCTCAGAGCGTGGTACACCTCCCACTCGCGGATGTCGCTGCGGCCGTTCCCGCCCAGGTACAGGGCGAGCGACGGGATGCTGCGGAGCACCACAGCCTCCTCGCCGCCGTTGGCGACCGTGACGGTCGAGCGGAGGACGGCGAGTCCGTCCGGGAGCTCCAGGCGCAGTTCGACGCTCAGGCCGCTCGCCGCATGGGCGAGGTGGATGCGCAGTTCGCTCCCGCGGGCACTCGTCGTCTCCTCGTGGCCCGCATAGCGGAGGTCGTGGCCGATCGCGGTGTGCACCAGACGGTCGCTCGCGAGGGAGTGCCCGTGCCGCACGGTGAGGACATCGACCAGCGGGAGCCCGGCCGGCATCTCCAGCCGGAGGCCGGCGCTCTCGACCGCGGCGATACGGGGTGCCGAATCGGCCGACCACTCGAACTCGACGGTCAGCGTACCGGTGCCCCAGCTCAGGCGGTCGGTCATCGGTCTCCTCGTCATTGCGGACTCGTACGGACGGTGCGGCCGACTGGCCGCGTCGACTTATGATAGCGCTATCAGAACGAAATGCAAGCGAAGACTGGTAGCGGTATCAGCTAGGCTCCCATTGAGCAGTTCGCCCTATTGCGCTCTCGCACGGTATCGCTATCATGATAGCGGTTTCAGGATGTGCTCGACCGGCGATTCGGCGGTCGGGACCCGACGCGAACAGGAACCGTCCAACCGATCCGTACGAAGGAGTACCCGCTTGAACGGCACACCCCGCAGGCATCGTCTGCGCAGCATCCTCCCGCCCTCCATCGCTCTCGCCGCCGGCGTCGCCCTCGCAGCCGGCGGCCTCACCCTCCCCGCTTCCGCCGCAGGCGTCGACCACCTCGGTGTCGACTTCTCGCACACGACGGGCACGTTCCGCGGCGGTTCCACCGGAACGCTCTACGGCCTCGGTGACGACGGAGTGCCCACCCAGGCCGTCCTCGACGGCGCGCACCTGACGAACACCTCGCAGAAGCCGCCGCAGGGAGCACAGCATCCCAACGGCGACGCGCTGCAGGTCGAGTCGTCGTTCTTCACCGCCGGAGGCCAGGACCTCTACGTGTACGTGCAGGACATGTACCCGGACTGGCCGTACAACGGAGGCAAGCGCCCGGGCGACGCGAACGGCGACGGCGTCTGGGACTACCTGCCCATCCTGAAGCAGGCGGTCGAAGCGGTCGCGACGACGTCGAAGCATCCCGAGAAGTACGTGTTCATCCCGTTCAACGAACCGGACGGCGGCAACTGGTACCCGAACTGGTCGACGCAGAAGGACCAGTTCCTGGCGGACTGGTCGGCGGCCTACCAGGTCATCCAGGGCGTCTACGCCGAACACGGACTCGGCCACGCGCGCATCGGCGGCCCCGGTGACTCCACCTGGCACGCCGATCGGAGCGCCGACCTCCTGAGCTATGCGAAGGCGCACTCCGAGCTGCCCGACATCTTCATCTGGCACGAGCTCGGCACGAACAACCTGGCCACCTTCCGCGGCCACCACGACGCGTACACGGCCCTGCTCCAGCGGCTCGGCATCGCGCCCATCCCCGTCAACATCACGGAGTTCGGGATGCTGCGCGACATGGGCGTCCCCGGCCAGCTGGTGCAGTGGATCTCCATGTTCGAAAGCGAGAAGGTCGACGCGCAGACCGCGTACTGGAACTACGCCGGCAACCTCTCCGACAACTCCTCCCGCAACAACGGCGCCAACGGCGGCTGGTGGATGTTCAACTGGTACGGCAGCCTCGCGGGTTCGACGACGGCGGAGGTCACTCCCCCGCAGCTGAACGTGCCGGACACCCTCCAGGGCCTCGCCGCTATCGACATGAAGGCCCGCAAGGCCACGGTGCTGTTCGGCGGAGGCAGCTCGGACGTCGCGGTCGACGTGAAGGGCCTGGACGTGTCCACCTTCGGCGAGACGGTGGATGTGCAGGTGCGCGCCGACCGCCTCAACGGAGCCGAGGGCGCGTCGCTGCAGCCGCCGGTGATCCTGTCGACCACCGCGAAGATCGTGAACGGCGCCGTCTCGGTGACCGTGCCGAACAGCGACCGGTACGCCGGATACCAGCTCCAGATCACCCCGCAGCTCACCGACCCGCAGCCCGTGGCGGCGGACCTGGTGAACAGCACGGAGGCCGAGAACGCGACCATCGCGAACGCGACCGTCTACACCCAGGATCCGTCACGGGAGTGGTCGTTCATGGCCTCCGGGGGCAAGGATGTCGGCTCGTTCAACCGCGCCGGTTCCTCCGCGACCTGGAACGTGACCGTGCCGACTACCGGCGACTACCGGCTCTCGATCCTGAGCGGGTCGAACGCGACACCGGGGAAGCACGCGCTCTTCGTCGACGGCTCCTTCGACCAGCTGGTGAAGTACTCGGCGGACCTCAACTGGGGTTACCGCGGAACGGCCGACGTCACCCTCCACCTGAGCGCCGGCACGCACGCGCTGTCGCTGCGGGCCAGCAAGGACGGCACCACGCTGCTGCCCGGCGCGGACATCACCCTCGACCGCTTCGACCTCTACGACGTCACCTCGGGCGAGCGCGCGACGTACCCCGCAGTGGATGCGACGCTGGCGGGCGGCGCGACCCTGTCCTGGCAGCAGCCGGCCGCGCGCGGGTATGCGTCCCTCACGGGCGATGCCCGGGCCACGTTCTTCGCCACGACGGCGGAGACCGGGTACTACGACGTGACGACGCACTTCGCCACCACCGGCGACGGAGGCACACCCGCGCTGAGCGCGAACGGGCGCAGCATCCCGCTGCCCGCCGCCACCGGGCCCGGCGTGTACGACGCGACCGTCCGCGTGTTCCTTCCGCAGGGCGTGAACGAGCTCAGTGTGCAGGCGGCGACCGGCAGCATTCTCGTCGGGGACGTCTCGACCCTCCGGGGTGCGGCGCAGAAGGCGGCCGACGCTGATCCATCCCTCGTGTTCCACAGCGAGGCGGAGGCACTGCCCCGGTCGGGCGCTGCCGTCGTCCAGACGGACCCGGCGAACTCGAACGGGTCGGCGGACGCCCAGGGCGTCGTGCGCGACGTCGGCTACCTCGGAAACGGCGCGGCCAACACCCTGACGGTCCCGCGGCCCAGCGGCTTCGCCGCCGGCGAGTACCAGCTGGTGCTCGGCGCATCCAACGCCGACAAGTCCGCCGCGATCAACTACAACCCGCAGGTGATCAGCCGCTTCCTCGACGTGACGGAGACGGGAGGCGCCACAGCGCGGGCGGCGTTCCGCCACAACTACTCGTGGAACAGCTACTGGGACAAGACGATCCCGCTGTCGCTCACCACGGACGGCGGCGCGCTGACCCTCGGCAACCCGACCGCGTACGGTCCCAACCTCGACACGGTCACCCTCGCGAAGTTCGTGGCCACGGCCCCGACCCTCGCGCGCATCCACCCCGGCCTCGGCCAGCAGTAGCCGCCCCGTCCCTCCCGTCCCTCCCGTCCCCTCCCCTCCGTCCTCCTCCCCTCCGCTGCCGCCTCCCGGCTCCGCCTCTCGCCGAGGTGCTCGTTGTTGCACCCGGACACGGCGTGTCGCCTGCAACAACGAGCACTTCGCGGCTGGTTTAGGGCGGGGCGGGAGCCGGGACGACGAAGGGGCACCCGGGGTGAGCCGGGTGCCCCTTCTGCGCGTGCGGGTTACTGGCCGACCGAGCGGCGCTTGTTGTAGACGTCGAACGCGACGGCGGCGAGCAGCACCAGGCCCTTGATGAGCAGCTGGTAGTCGCTGTCGACACCGAGGATCGACATTCCGTTGTTCAGCACACCGATGATCAGACCACCGATGATGGCGCCGGTGACCGTTCCGATACCGCCGGTGACGGCGGCGCCACCGATGAAGACGGCGGAGATCGCATCCAGCTCGAATCCGGTTCCCGCACTCGGGCTGGCCAGGTTCAATCCCGCCGTGAAGACGAGGCCCGCGATGGCCGACAGAACACCCATGTTGACGAAGAGCAGGAACGTGACGCGCTTCGTCTTGACACCGGACAGCGCAGCCGCGGCCAGGTTGCCGCCGATGGCGTAGATGTGCCGTCCGAACACCGACCGGTTCATGATCGCCGAGTAGCCGATCACGAGCAGCGCCAGGATGATCAGCACGATCGGCGTTCCGTTGTAGCTGGCGAGCAGCACGGTCACGATCAGCACGAGCAGCACGAGGAAGGCCAGCTTGACGATGAACCACCACAGCGGCTCGTCCTCGAGGTCGTACTTGCGGCGCACAGCGCGCTGACGGATCGACGAGGCCAGGATGGCGATGCTCGCCACCAGGCCGAGGATCATCGTGAGCGGCTCGTACCCGGTGTTGCCGAAGGCCGGGAGGAAGCCCGACCCGATCGCACGGAACTCCTTCGGGAAGAACGAGATCTGCTGGTTGCCGAGGGCGATCTGGGCCGCGCCGCGGAACGCCAGCATGCCCGCCAGCGTCACGATGAACGCCGGGATGCCGAAGTACGCGATCCAGAATCCCTGCCAGGCCCCGACCAGCGCGCCGAGCACGAGGCAGAACACGATGGCCAGCGGCCAAGGCAGGTGCCACTGCGAGATCATCACGCCGGACATCGCGCCGATGAAGGCGACGACGCTACCGACCGACAGGTCGATGTGCCCGGCGATGATCACCATCACCATCCCGATCGCGAGGATCAGGATGTAGCTGTTCTGCACGATCAGGTTCGACACGTTGATCGGTGCGAGGGTGATGCCGCCGGTCGCGACCTGGAAGAAGACGACGATGGCGATCAGGGTGATGAACAACCCGATCTGGCGCAGCTGCCCGGTCAGGTAGTTCAGGGCTTTGGTAAGCGGTTTCATGCGTGGTTCTTCTCGCGTTCCTGGGTCATGAATTGCATGAGGTATTCGGCGGTGGCCTTCTCCCGCGGCACATCGGCGGTGATACGGCCCTCGCT